>Ga0081527_100535_pt1 | contig 16647 bp, 17 predicted proteins | sample HotLakmasection5_FD_70992 | JGI IMG/M metagenome (GOLD analysis project Ga0081527, IMG submission 70992) | Hypersaline microbial mat communities from Hot Lake, Washington, USA - Section #5 (SPADES assembly) (version 2) | ecosystem: Environmental > Aquatic > Non-marine Saline and Alkaline >... | reverse complement strand
ATCTTTAAAAAACGTGTCTTTATGCGTCTTTACGGCAGTTTTGTATAATTCGCTTTATAGAGCTTTTAAATGATAATTCCTAATGGCGTTTTTTTCCAGTTGCGAGTGCGGGGAAGCAGACTGTTCTTTAGAAACTGTGCGGAATTGAGGCTAAGTATAGTTTAATAGTGCAATTGAAACGGCGGAAGCTCCCCGAAGTCCTGCTGTGTGCCTAAACTTCGGCGGGGGAAGTGGAATTGACAAAAGGCGAAAAAAATTACCGGAATTACCTATTTTTTACCAGATTTTGTCCGGAAATGTCCGGGCGATTTTTTGCAATCAGGCTTTATGCCCTAACCTGTCTATATTCCAGCGACTGACACAAACCGGACAAAAATATCCCATTTTTTCCAATTTTTTGGCTGGGGGAAGTCGAGGGAAACGAACACGGAAGTCGGCCAGAGTTTAAAACAACTGCATGACTTGCCTATTTTTAGTTTTTTGGGCTTGAAAAAACCGCAAGAAAAAGAGCCCGAACAGTCAATTCTCAAAGGGGCAATTCTTATAGTTTTAATGAAAATCAGCCTCTTAAAGGAGATAAGTGCTGCCAGTCAATCAATTTAAAACATGGTTTGCAGACACTGAAATTTTGCAAGTAAGATCAAAAAGCAGTTATAGATTATAAAAAATGCTGTCAATAGATGCATTGCAAGGTTTTTGTAAGCTAAAAATACTTACATTAATCACAAAAGGAACAGGTTGAAATACAAATCCCTGTCAACTAATTTAAAATCAAAAATTTTATGTGTTAAAAATTTACGCATAAAGCCGAAAAGGGATTGATTATGATAAAAGTCCCGGTCAACTGATTTTAAACACGATTTTTGTCTGCTAAAAATCTCCCAGTTCTTCTATGTTCATTTGTTCAATTACATAGAGTCTTTCAGCTTCATCGTAATAGATTTTCTTTTTGTTATTCATAATTTTCACCAGTTCGTTAAAGCCATGCATAATCAAAATGCAGGACTAACTTAATCCAATTTTCAAATTCCCTGCTGTAGCGTGTTCCTTTAATTAATCGTGTTACATAAGAAGGTGTCATCTTAAATTCACTTGCTAATTCTTTCTGGCTGATTCCCTTGATTTTCAATGCAGCCTTAATCGCACACTCTCTTTTTTCTAAAAACATCACTCTGCCCCCTGAATTTTACTTCTAACATCTCTATATTCTCATTATAGCTTCCCTTTAAAGAGTTTTAAAGTCTATAAAGAGAATAAATGCGGAAGTTTTTCTATTCTATACCGGTAAGGAATTTATTTTGATATTTTTTATGCTAATTTTTAAAAGTAAACTTTGTTTTTTACTACAGGTAATAATATGAACAATATTTATCAGCTTAAAATAATTCTTAACGGTTCTGTTCCTGAAATATGGCGCACTGTTCTTGTTAACGAAGATATTAACCTGCATGAACTCCATGAAGTCTTTCAAACAGTTATGGGCTGGGAAAATGACCACTTGTATGCCTTTAAAATAAAAGGAAAAGTATATGAAGGACAACCCGAATATGATGAGGAAGATGAGAAAGAAAACAAAGCTACACGGGGAAAAAATTTAAACCAGCTTATAGACAAAGAAAAGCAGGAATTTATATATGTTTATGACTTTGGAGATAACTGGGAGCATACGGTCGTTCTTGAACTTATAACTGAAAAAGAACCTGATAAATTTTATCCTGTTTGTGTTGCGGTGAAAATGCCTGCCCTCCTGAAAATATTGGTGGTATTCAGGGATATTATAACCAGCTCGAACGACTTAAAAAAGGTGAATTAAGCGAAGATGAAATTGATGTTACCTTTGGAGATGAAGAGTTTAATTCTGAAGAATTTGATATTGAAATTACCAATCAGGAACTCAGGGAATATTTTATTGATTTAAAAACTGAACTTTATGAGCGATACCCTGAACCTGTCAAAAAACTTCTTGAGCTTGGAGAGGCTGAAAGAAAAAATGACTGGTCTGAGTATTCTCAAATGGGTTTTGCAGAAAAAGACATCCCGAAATTAATAGAGATGTTTGATGACCTTGATCTGGAAGAAGCTGATTCTGATTCGCCATATATATGGGCCCCAGTGCATGCGTGGAGGACACTAGGGGTTTTAAAGGCAAAGGAAGCTATACGTCCCATAATAAACAGGCTGGATGAAATATTTAACGATGACTGGGCATCAGAAGAGTTGCCACGGGTTTTAGGTTTAATTGGCGAAGATTGTATTGAGCCTTTAAGCAAGTATATTTATGACAAATCAAAAGCAGAAAACGCAATAATTAACGCTATGCACGCATTGCAGCAAGTTGGTGAGAATTATCCGGATAAAAAAGATGAAGTCATAAAAATATTTTCTGATTATTTAGATAATGCATCAGCTAAATATCCTGATTTAAATGGTTTTGCTGTACTTTATCTTATAGAACTAAATGCAGAGAGTGCTATTGAATCAATTCGTTGTGCTTTTGAAAGAAATATTGTAGAAATCGGCATTCCCGGTGATTTGGAAGATGTTGAAATAGCCTTGGGATTAAGGCTTTTCAGAAGCACTCCAAGACCAAAATATAACAGGCAATCAACTCCCCCTATAGAGCCTGATATATCTACAGGCAAGGTTAAAATTGGAAGAAATGACCCATGTCCTTGCGGCAGCAGGAAAAAATACAAAAAATGTTGTTTGCCATAAAATCAACCAAAAATTTCTTCAGGAAAATTTAGCTCCCCTGGTTTATTTCTATCAAGCAGGCTCCTGTATCTTTGCACTGTAGCAGATATTGACCCAAGTCCGAGTTGTTTCTGTATATACGTTATGGGAAAATTCTGCTCAAGAAGCATTGATACATAAGTGTCCCGCAGGTCAATAAACCTGATTTCCCCGAATTTTGTTTTTCTGGATAGTGGCTTTAGGGTGTTTTTGGCTAACAGCTCAGGATTTTGAACTTTACCGTCTATATCAGGAAATACAAGATTATCCTTGCTCGGTGGACAAGTTTTTTCCCACTCCTTTAGGACTGTAAACAATATCTCAAACGCATCAACTTCTCTTATTGCATTCTCCATCCTATAGGTTCGGACTCGCCCCTGTATAATGGTTCTTTTAACAATAATTTTCCTGTCATCCCATCTGATATTCTCCCAGCAAAGCGTTAGGATTTCTCCTTTTGTCATTCCTGTTAATAGTGCTGTTAAAAGAATAGGGTAAACCGCTTTATACTTTTCTTTCGATACTTTTAAAAGCCTTCGGATGTCTCTGCCCGGTAAAATATTTAAGTTATACGTGATAAGACTGCTTGTATTGACCGGAGCGACGTATTTATCAGGTGTGTAAATAGTCAATATCCTTCTAAGGATAAACATCTGGTTCCAGATATTGTTGGCAGATAATTGTTCTTCAGTTTTTTGCGCCTTGTACTGTTCTATTATCTCCTCAGTTATAGCATCCAGTCTGTACCTGTTAAAAAATGGAATCATATGAAATTTAATCCAGGTGCCATAACTTTTTAATGTATCTTTTTTAAGTTTCCTGTCGTTTTTCAGGTATTCGAAAAAATCATTTGCTGCAGACTCGAAATCAGTAAAGCCGGATTTTTTAGGTTCCTGAAGTTTAACCTTTTTAGTCGGCCTGTACATCTGCATCAGGTCTTTGTCCTGGGTTTCGATGATATCCGTTTGAACCCGTTCTGTAAAAACTCTGTAATCCGGGAATTCCGTATGCTCTGTATCAGGGTTTTGCCTGAAAAATTCTGCTTTAAAATCAAGATAATTTTTCTTCAGGGTTTTATCTCTGTTATTCAAGAGATACTGCTTAAAACTGCCGTATAGCTCCTCATTAATTATTGAACAGGACTTACGCAGAATAAAAGTTTTTGATAAAAAATAAACATCCTGACTCGTCGATTTTTTAAAGAAGTGTCAGGATGTAGTTATGAATAATATCAATACATACAGAATGGCACTGTTATGCACAGAAGGCAAATTTTCATGCGCAAAATCTGCGGAAATACTTGAAACAGTTTCTCATGATAAATTAACCAGATTTTTATCAATATTTGACAGTCAGCCAAGAATAGACATAAAAAGCCTGCCCATTTGATTTATGGTACGGTGCAAGTGAGACATTTAACTTACTAAATGACTTTGGCTGGAAGTATTTATGCCTGACGAAAAGAAACAGAAATTTGAATGGTAAAAGGGTAGATTCATACAATTATTATGGAGGTAAAAGCTTGTATGGCAAAGCTAAAGGGATAGGTCATAAGGTTCAGGTTGCCAAACACTGCAAGAGATACATTATTACCAATCTTGAAAAGCCTATTATGAGCCATACGGGGTGGAGGTTATACAAAGAAAGATGGTTAATTAAAACTATTTTCAGGGAATTAAAATCATTTTTACATTTTGAGCAGTGTGAAGCCAGGACATTAATTGCCCAAAAGAACCATATACAGGCTTGCATGGATGCATATTTATTCTTGCGAAAAAATATCCCGACAAAAGCATAGAAGCCTCTTGCCGAGACTTCTTGCAGGATTTCTATTCTAAAAAATATACTAATCAAGATGTTTTTGAGTTAGTTGCGTAAGTCCTGTTAAAAATTTTTACCGGACATTAGTGTACCGCATCAAATTTTTTCTGCAAAACTGAAAAAATGTAACGATTTTAGTTGAGATTATTTTGCAAAACCAGAAAACATGCCCCGTAACGGGCGTTTTAAGGAAATAAAAATGAACCTCAGATAAAATATATCTTAAAGCATAAAAAACGTCTGAAATTACATAATAATCCTTATCAATGCTTTCGTTGATTATATCAGCAATTCTTCTTTTAATTTAGTTTTTCCTCTCCATGATTTTATCGCAAAATAAGCTAATTTTTATAAAGCATGATAAGCTAATATTAGTAAAACATGATAAGCTAATTTTGGTAAAGCATGATAAGCTAATTTTAGTAATCAAATAATTAAAGGAGGGCATGAATATATGACTACTCCATCTGAAAAATTGGCTCAATCTCTTGAAATACTTCAAGAACTTCAATCACAGAAACGAATTGCTATTCGTTCTTCCGAACTTTCACGTATACATAGAGAAAGATTAACTGCAAACGGTTTTTTACAAGAAGTCATGAAGGGGTGGTATATTCCCGTCCATCCAGATGAAACAAAAGGAGAGAGTACTGCATGGTTTATCTGTTTTTGGTCATTTTGTGCAGCATATTTAAAAGAACGCTTTGGAGATGAGTGGTGTTTATCTCCTGAACAATCAATAAGTATCCAGGTAGGCAACAAGACTGTTCCCAAACAATTGGTTGTTCGTTCACCTAAAGCTCGAAATCAGGTTACTCAACTTATGTTTGGAACATCAATTCTTGAAGTACGTTCATCTCTTCCTGATAAAAAAGATACAGAAGAAAACGAGGGATTATTAATTTTTTCGATTCCTTCCGCACTTATTGCATGTTCACCTGTTTTTTTTAGACAAAATTCAACAGATAGTAGTGCTGCACTCTCGACAATTCGAGATGCGTCAGATATTCTGAACAGATTATTAAAAGGTGAACATACAACAATTGCCGGGCGTCTGGCCGGTGCTTTTCGAAATATTGGCCGAAACAGGATCGCAGACGACATTATTAAAACAATGCAAGCAGCCGGTTATAATAGCTATGAACAAGACCCCTTTGAACAGCCTTCGCCAGTTATTTTAACAGGGAGGGAAATCTCCTCCCCATATGTTAACCGTATTCGAATGATATGGCAGAAGATGCGAGAACCAATTCTGAAACAATTCCCTCCATCTCCAGGCCTTCCGGAAAGTATGGATTTTTATTTAAAACAAGTATCTAAAATTTATGTAACTGATGCATATAATTCCTTATCTATTGAAGGTTATCGTGTAAGTCCTGAATTAATTGAGCGAGTACGTTCGGGTGATTGGAATCCTGATAATAACGAAAATGACCAGAAACACAAAAATGCATTAGCAGCTAGAGGATATTGGCAGGCTTATCAATCGGTATGTAATAGTATCAAAAAAATACTGAATGGTGAAAATGCAGGCTCTGTAACTGATGAAGATCATGCCATGTGGTATCGGGAAATGTTTGCACCAAGTGTTATTGCTGGAATTTCATCTCCAGTGGATTTAGCAGGATATCGTAGCGATCAGGTATATATTCGCCAGTCAATGCATGTTCCTCCTAATAAAGAGGCTGTTCGTGAATTAATGCCTGCTTTCTTTGACTTACTTCAGAAAGAGGATGAATCTTCTGTGCGAGTTGTCCTTGGCCATTTTATGTTTGTTTATATCCATCCATATATGGATGGAAACGGAAGAATGGGACGATTTTTAATGAATGCTATGCTGGCATCTGGTGGATATCCATGGATTGTTATTCCGGTTGAATCAAGAGATAGATATATTTCAGCTTTAGATGAAGCAAGTGTAAAGCAAGATATTACAAACTTTGCTAGTTTTCTCTCACAACTCGTGCAAAAAAGTATGGATTTGGAGGCACACCGATAACAGATATATAGATAAAAAAAAACGGGATTTTTTTATTTCTGGCTCAACCTACTTGATACTTCAGCTCAGTTTGGCTGATAATTTACATTGCCTTTTCTTCGGGTGATTCGTTCAAATATAGACTATAAGCCTTTTGACAGAGTTCTAAAGTCTTAATTCCGGCTTTCAGGTTTTCCATACCCGCTTTTTTATGAGTCGATAAAATACTTTCTATTATTTCAAGTGTTCCATTGCGTATCTTTTTGCATCCAGAATGATTCCGAAATCACCCCATCGAGTTTATCCATATAAAGTTTTTCTATTCTATCTCTTAACTTTTTAGCCTGAGCCTCTAAACTTGATATTCTTTCCTCGTTATATTCCTTTTCATCGGCAAGGCTGAGTTTTAAAGCATCAATAATCCAGTTTTTATGCTCTTCGGTTACTGTGATTCTTTTGATTGCCTCTTCAAACTGTTTATCAATATCTTCCTGCCTTGTGTAAACACTTTTTTGAGAGCAGGTTTTATCCCATCCGGTGCAATGATAATAAATATACTTGCCCTTCTTAATTTCTGCGGTAACAGTGCATCCGCATTCTGAGCAGGTCAGCAAGCCCGCAAACGCAAAATCATGTTCATTTCTATATAAAGGTTTATTATCTTTCTTAAAAGCCGTCTGAACCCGCTCAAACAAATCTTTTGAAACTAAAGGTTCATGCAATCCCTTAAAACTCTGTCCGTTAAATTTAATTACCCCATAGTAAAACGGGTTTTTGAGCAGGTGTTCGAGGTGAGCTTTTGAGATTTTCGGCTGGTTAGGCTTGTAAGCATAGCCAGCCTGATAAAGCATATCTATTGTTTTTGTTAGGGATTTATCGCCTTCAGCGTATATCTCAAAGGCTCTTTTCATAAATGAGGCGGGTTCAGGGTCAATTATGCTAAATTTTTTATCCTGCTTTTTATATCCATAAGGCGGTTTTCCTGTACAATATCCCAGCTCTGCCTTTTGTTTAAGTCCTTTTTTGACTTCTTCACTGAGGTTATCAATGTAATTCTTAGCCATTAAGACCTTAATGCCATGAATAAACTTTTCGTGAGAGCGGGAATCCCTGCTCAGGATAACGTTTTCTTTTACAAGGTGTATTTCATGTTCGCTCTCGTCAATAAGAACATAGTCTTTGAAGTTCCTATAAAGTCTGTCGGTCTTTTCTACAAGGATATTTTTAACGTCTTTATTCTTTTTTATGCCCATCACTAAATATCCTGATACACAACAATCTACGTTGAACCGTTTTTGTTGAGCAAAAAATTTAAACTTAAAGCGCACTGTAAAAATGCAATACGCTTTAAAATATCCTGATATAAAGACTATTTCTTTATTTTATAAGAAAGCGGCCTTTGTTCTTTTTTTAAGTTTGAGTTGTCGGACTGCTCTCCTGTCATAGATGCGATTGATTGAGCTTTTGTATTTTCAAGGTGTTGACGGCCGTTTTTAACTATTGAATGCATTTCCTCTAAATTATTATCAAGAGTGGAAAGTACATTTTCTGCATAAGCATCAGCGCCTTCTCTTATCTTAACCGCTTCGTCAATTACTAAGTTTTTAATTTCCTCAGCATCATTCCGTGCTTTAACTCTAATATGTTCTGTTTCCGCCAAAACTTCTTCTCTAATTTTATCAGCTTCTGCCTGCACAGCTTTTAATAGCTCTGATTCACTTAAAATTCTTTCAGCCTCATTTCTGGCCTCGTTAAGATACATTTCTGCTTTTCTCCGGCTTTCTATCTGGATTTCTTCGCTTTTTCTGAGTATGCTGTGAGCTTCCTGAATTTCTCCCGGGATAGAAGCCCTGATCTTATCAAGAGTATCAATAACTTTTTCATGATTTACCATTACAAAAGGTGAAAAAGGAATAGGTGCACCTTTAAGAATCATCATTTCCAGTTTATCTAAGAGTTTGTAAATACTGTTTACGGACATAAGACTCACCCCAATTTATATTATTTTACTATATTTTCGAAATATTTTAAAACCGGCTCAGGAACAATCCCTGATATATCACCGCCTAATAACGCTATTTCCTTTACAATACTGGATGAAAGAAAGTTGTTCTCTACTCTGGGGACTAAAAATATTGTATCCAGATTCGGGTCCAGTTTTTTGTTAACCTGTGCCATCTGCATTTCATACTCGAAATCTGACACAGCTCTTAATCCTCTTACAAGAACATTTGCATTTTTTTCTTTTGCGTATTCTACTGTTAAACCCTCATAACTGTCAACTTCGACGTTTTCGATATGTTTTGAGGATTCTCTGATAAGCTCAAGCCTGTCTTCTGTTGAGATAAAGGATTTTTTGCTAACATTTGACAGCACAACCACTATAACTTTATCAAAAAGTTTTGATGCTCTGCATAATACATCAAAATGCCCATTTGTGATGGGATCAAAGCTTCCCGGGTAAATTGCTGTGGTCAAATATCCTTCTCTCCCTTAAATAATGTTCAATTCAGTCCAACTATAAGGCTTTTACTTACATCTATTTATATTTTTTAATAATATAATACAACCATATGTAAAATAAAACCAAAATAAACAGGTTATTTGCTAAATTTAACATAAAGTTTATTAATTTACCCGGGAAGTTTTTGACAATTATTTTTAGTGTTCTTAATAAGTTTCCGTTAAATACTTTTGCAAATTTTTCAAAAACCTTGCCCGCCCACCTGCTTCCCTGAAAGAGGCGGTGGCAAAGCCACCGCTTTTTTATACAGGTTTTTTAAAATTTATCCGTTTTATAGTTTCTGAATAAAAATTTTTTATTTATCGTTTATTTTTTTAGAACAATAAGTTCTGCTGTGATCTCAAATCAGGAAATAAAAAAATATTTAATGGCACAATGTGTAAGCAGAGAGTGTTTTTTAGGAAAATCCGGCTTGTATGGTTTAAGAGGGAGCATAGCCTCATTCATGCCTGGCTCAAGCGGGAGCATAGTCTCATTCATGCCCGGCTTTCCTAAAAAATAAACTCATTTCACTATAGAATAAAATTTTTCCTATTCAGTTTTAGTATGATTTATGTATGATTAATATGTTTAACCAAATAAATTATTAATAAATGATCGAACTTTACTATATAGTAGTTATCCTTATAAGCTTTGGAGCGGCATTTTTTTCAGGATTGTTGGGCATTAGTGGCGGAATTATAATTTTTCCGGCATTTCTCTATCTTGTACCTTTTCTCGGGTTTGAATCCTTTACTGTAAACGAAATTACCGGAATAGCCGCTGCACAGTCACTTGCCGGTGTGTTTTTTGCTTTTATGAACCACAGAAAAATGGGGAATATAAACCCGAAACTTGTAAAAAAAATACTGCCTGTAGGTATGGCAGGGGGACTAACCGGAACTGTATTCGCAAAATTTATTACGGAACAACAGTTGCTTATAATTTATTTTATTTTACTTCTTGCAGCTGGTTTTCTGGTCATGTTACCCAGGGCAGATTGCCCGTATGACAGCGAAGAATGCAAGCTGGAAAGGCCTATTGCCACCTATCTTCTTGTTTTCTGTGGAACTGCTATTTCCGGTGCGCTTGGATTTGCCGGGGCTGTAACTTTTATCCCTATACTGAATTACTTCTGCAATACGCCCATAAAAGTTGCGATCAGTACCACAATATTTATAGTTTTGATTACCACCACTATTGTGTTCCTTGGTAAGGCTTTGTTGGGGCTCGTGCCTTTCGAGTTAATTATTTTTATACTCATAGGAGCACTTTTTGGCGCCAATGTCGGAACAAAAGTTAATAAGCTATTGTCCCCCCATACTTTAAGGATAATTCTTATGCTTGTAATACTGGTGTTGGGATTGAGGATTCTCTTTACTATTTTTGAATACTAGGATGTCTTTTACAGGAATCTTGCAGCTAAAAACTTTTGAGATTCTCCAAAAAGACGGCGGCTTTGCCGTCTTCTGACAGCCGGGAATTATAAATGGTTTTTTGTTAAAAATTGTAAAGAATTGAAATATTTTATATCCTAAAATTTTTTCAGGAACCTATATCATATAGACACTCAGAGGGAAATTTAAAAAGGAGTTATAAAAATGATCACAAAAGTAAGTTTATCAAACAACGCAGCAAATATGAATTCCAGTACCAGGGCATCTCAACAGCAGGCAGAAAAGAGTCCTTTTAAGGCTCAAAAATCTAATAAGCCGGCATTTGGCTCTGGAATGGCTGATTTTGTTATGTATGTAGTACCATCTGTCCTAGGTGGATCTTTAGCTTGGGGGTTTAGACATGAAATTATGCAGGGAGTACAAAAAACATCAACAGCTATAGCCAGGGGTGCAAAAGGATTAGCAGCAGAGGCAGTGGCTGTTACCAGACAAAAACCCCTTAAATTACCTAAGATAGATGCACTTGATCTTAGACAGTAAAATTACTTTATTTAAATAATTGATTACAAAGCCGGTTAAATAGTGCCGGCTTTTTTAATTTTTCCGGATATTCCTGCTAAAATTTTACATGTAATAGCCGGGTTATCGGGATAATATGAAAAAGCTGTCGAACCTAATATATGCGTTGTTCTGTATTGATATAGCAATATTTCTTGCTGCAACTTGCTTTGCAGGACTACATTCGGGAATCCCACTCCAGGCTGCACTTTTGGCCGGAATTGTATTCGCTTTATTTGGTTCTTATGTGCTGTTTTTAAAAGGGTATTACCGGGTAAGGAGTTTTAAGCCCAAAGATATTTACCTGCTGTTTGAAGGAATTATACTGGGTGCAATAATCCCGGCAGCTATTGTGCTGTTGGTGAATTTTTCGGCAGAGACCCTTAAATTCCTGGTTTTTAATTTTATTTTCACCTGTATTCTCCTGCTTGTATGGCGATCTGGTTTTTGGTGGTACAAAAAACATTTTGAATCGGCTACAAATGTTCTTATACTGGGGAATAATCCGGCCGGATATGATATTTACAAGGAAATAACCAACAGGCCCGAGTTGAATTTTAATGTAACAGAGGTTGTTGATGGGGCAGGGCTTGAAAATTCCCTTAAAAACTACCGGGTTGACCTTGTGGTTAACTGCACGGATAAGGAAATTAGTTCCGAAGAGCTTTCCAGAAGTCCGGAAGTTTATGAAATGTCTGCGGTATATGAAAAAATTACCCATAAAGTACCTGTTAATCACATTACAGAGGACTGGTTCAGGGAAAATTTTGCTGAAAACTTAGAAAAACCGGTTTATGCGGTTTTAAAAAGGATTTTTGATATAGGCTCCGCCGTGGTTATCCTGCTGGTTACATTTCCGGTTTTGCTTATAGTTGCACTTTCTGTAAAGCTCTATGACGGAGGACCCGTGTTATACGTACAAAACCGGATTGGCAAAAATGGCAGGACTTTCAGGTTTTACAAGCTAAGGACAATGGTACAGAATGCGGATAAAGCAGGCATAATAGACAAGGTTGAGGCGGAAGACGAGCGGGTTCTACCGGTATGCAGGATTGCCCGCAAGGCCCGGTTTGATGAAATACCGCAGATGATTAATATCTTAAAGGGAGACATGAGCATAGTCGGCCCCAGGGCGGAGTTTGAGGATTTTGTCCGGGAATATGAAAAGGTGATTCCTTTTTATAACCGCAGACATGACATAATTCCCGGCTGGACAGGCTGGGCACAGATTAACCAGGGACACTGCGTTACCGTAGAAGATATTACCGAGAAATTAAGGTATGATTTTTATTATATAAAGCACAGAAATATTTTCTGGGATTTCAGCATACTTTTAAGAGCTGTATTCCTTGCATTAAGCGGAAGACACAGGTAAATGGCAACAAACACAGAAAAACAGGATATTAAAACACAGGAAACCAGCCTTTTCTTAAAAAACATAATGACAATGGTTTCCGGGAATACGATTGCCTATATTATTCCGGTGATTCTTTCCCCACTTATCGCAAGGTTGTTTTCTCCTGAAGAATTTGGGCTTTTTGGGCTCTATACTTCTATAGTAGCCATCTTTTCAGTCGCTTCAAGTTTAAAATACGAACTTGCTATTATGCTGCCTGAAAAAGAAAGAAATGCACATTCCTTAATTGTGCTGTCATTAATATTAACGTTATTAACTTCCTTCCTGGTTTTTGCGGGCCTGTGGTTTTTTAAGGGGTTTTTAATCAACCATATAAACAGCAAAATCGAAAGTTTTATTTTCCTGATCCCGCTCGGAGTTTTATTAGCCGGGCTGTCAAGAATTTTTGTTTACTGGAATATCAGGCTTATAAATTATAAAAACGTTGTAAGATCAAGAATTTCCGGGGCTGTAACCGCAGGAGCGGTTAAAATCATTTCAAAAACACTTTTAATTTTCCCCAACGGCTTGATAATAGGTCAGTTAATCGGTTCTTTAAGCAGTGTTATCCTGCTCTTAAGCGGGGAAGTTAAAAAAAATATTTTAACTTTTAAGGAAATAACCATAGAAGGAATTATTGCCAACCTGAAAGAATATAAAAATTTTCCTAAATATCAGAGTTTTTCTGTGATTTTTAATTCAATTTCCCAGAATATTCCTAATATCCTGCTTTTGATTCTGTTTTCTCCGGCAGTAGCAGGATTTTATGCTTTAACCTCCCGGGTTTTGGTTCTACCATCAAGTTTTATAGGCAAGTCTGTCAGAGAAGTATACTATCAGGAGGCAAGTGCAATTTTTAACAGGGGAGAAAGCATTAAAGAAATCTTTTTAAAAACAACTTTAGGGTTAATCAAAGTATATTCGCTGCCCTGTCTGGTTATACTGTTTTTTGCCCCATGGCTGTTTTCCGTAATTTTTGGAAAGGAATGGGTTGTCGCAGGGATTTTTGCGCAGATAAACGTGTTATGGTTGTTTTTAGGGTTAATAAACGTCCCTGCTGTGATGACAACTTATATACTACAGATGCAGAAATTTAATATGATATGGGAAGGAAGTCTGCTGGTTCTCAGGTTTTCCAGTATTTATTTCAGTTATTTAATATTCAATGACTATTTTATAGCTGTCGGAGTTTATGCATTAACAGGAATTATCGCAAATGCCTTTTTGATACTATATGTTTATAAAAAAATAAAAAAAATATGATAAATTATTAAAAAATACGATAAAAGGAATAATATGATTATAACAATTGTTGGTACTGGTGGTGGCGGGTGCGCTCTCGCCTGTAAGCTTAAGGAGAAAGGACACGAAGTTAGGTTATTAAAAACTTCCAGAGCTTTAAATGATGAAAATTTTGAAGAAGTTTATAAAAATAACGGGATTAATTGTATTGATAATACAAAGAACAGCAAAAAAACTTTTTTTAAGTTTGACTTAATAACCAGAGACTTAAAAAAAGGAGTATCAGAGGCTAATATAGTAATAATTGTAATTCAATCTCTTTATCATAAAGAGTTAGCAAAAAAAATTGCCCCTTACTTTGAAAAAGATCAACTTGTGTTAGTTATGCCGGGATATATGGGAAGTTTATATTTTAAAAATAATTCCCGGGAAAAGGATATAATTTTTGCAGAAGGCGAATCCCTTCCTTACGATGCAAGAATAACTGAAAAAGGGACGGTAAATATTCTTTTTGAAAATGTTAGAAACCCTGTCGCATTTCTGCCCGCCTTAAAAAGTGATGCAGGGACTAAAATTCTTAAAAATATTCAGGAAAACATTACATTAAGAAAAAATATAATTGAGTCTGCTCTCCATAACCCGAATTTAATAGTTCATACTATAGGTGCAATAATGTCTGCCGGTCGTATAGAGTTTTCAAAGGGTGAATTTTGGATGTATAGAGAGGCGTTCACTCCTTCCATATGGAACCTTGTGCATGATTTGGATAATGAAAAAATAAAAATCCTTGAAAAACTCGATTTGCCCAAACAAACTTTTGCTGACTCCTTTAAACACAGAACTTTTGAAAATTTATCTGAAGATTCATTAACGGCCTTTAAAAATTATGCAAAAGAAGGGTCTCCGAAAGGCCCGAATACTGTTGATCACAGATATATCTGTGAAGACGTGCCAATGGGGTTATGTCTTATGAAATCCCTGGGACAAAAACTGGACGTAAAGACCCCTGTTTGTGATTCTTTGATTAATATAGCATCTTCATTACTTAAGAAAAATTTTTTAGAACAAGGCAGAACTATTGAAGACCTGGAGATTACTACTGAATTTGAGGTATTAAAGTAAATGGCGATTAAACTTGGTATTTTAAAGGGTTTTAAACCGAATTGGAAATTATATGCCAGCGCCTGTGAAGAATTAAACGTAAAATATGAAATTATAGATTTTTTTGCTTCAAATTGGCTTGAATCAATAAAAAAGAGTGATTGTAACGGTTTTTTAGTAAGACCTCCCTGTAGCTATCAGGAAAGACTAAATATCTATAAAGAAAGGCTTTATTTTCTGAATAAAGTACTAAAAAAGCCTATTTATCCATCTTTTAATGAAATTTTTCTCTATGAAAACAAAAGAAATGTTGCAACCTGGCTCAAAATACACGATTTTCCACATCCTGAAACCAGGATTTTTACAAAAAAAGATGAAGCCCTCGACTTTATAAACAATGCAGTATACCCTGTGGTTTTTAAGACAAATACCGGGGCAGGCTCAGAAAGGGTAAATATAATAAAATCAAGGTTTTTTTCAAGAGTTATTGTTGAATTAATTTTTGGGATCAGGCCTGAGTTTGCATTTGGTAACACAAATTTTGTCAAAAAATTAGGACTCAAAATTTTTCCCAACATTGGAGAGGCTCAAAGACACTATCTTATAGCGCAGGATTTTAAGGATATTAAGTGGGAATGGCGGATTATTAAAGTTGGCAAGTCATATTTCGGGCATCAAAAACTTTCCAAAAACGGTTTTTGTAGCGGTTCTGATCTTGTTGGATGGGTTGAACCTCCTAAAGAGCTTTTATTCCTGGCTAAAAAAATATGCGAAACAGGCCAGTTTAATTCAATGGCTATTGATATTTTTGAAACAACAGACGGCCAATACTATGTTAATGAATTACAAAGCCTTTTTGGCTCTTACGTAGAATCTCAAATGTATATTAATAATATTCCCGGCAGGTTTGTGTTTAAAAATAATGACTTTGTTTTTGAAGAAGGTATATTTAACAGACATGGGAGTAACCTTTTAAGGATAGAAGATTTTATTGAAAAACTTCAAAAACAAGTTTAAAATTGCTACGCAGAAAACCAATCATTATACATATCTAAATAAGTTATTGTGCCCTTAAAAAGAAATCAGAAAATGAAAAAAATATCAAACCGTTTACGTAGGGAAATTTTTGTAAATACGCAGGGTAATTTGATTTATTTTCAGTATCAAGAGCCTCAAACAGCTTGGTGAAGTATTTTTTTAAATCGCTGCCGTCATTTTGGATATGTTCAACTATAGATTTTGTAAACAGTTTTTCTTCAAAAATGTTTGTGTTTTGAGCAAAGAAACAAAATAATAGCCTAGTTAAAAATACATTTAGTGAATGATTATGAATTTGAAGAAGCATTATATATTTACAATGAACATTGCGCCAAAGATGTTCAGCGTATAGATATTTCAAAGTATGTTTCAGATCACGATTTACCAATAACAAAATTTTTACCCTATGCAAAATTAGAAGACAAAAAAATGATTATCAATTTGCCATTTAAACTTGAGCATAGTTTTGAAAAAGAATTTAAATTCATAGTTGATAAACCCGATATAGCTATAGGAACTCCTAATTTATGTTATTGGTATGAAAATTATTATTACAGGTTTTGGTCGTTAAATGATGATTCCGCTACTAAAAAACCGACTTTAATATTAGAAAGAGATAATCAAAAATTAAATGGAATTTATAAAGATAACGAAAAAGAATACGCCTTAAAAGGTTTTATTGGAAAATATGGCAATTTCACATTAGAAAAAGATCCTGATGGTGAAAAAACTGAAACCTTTGGAGTATGCTTAAGCGGGGCGAATGTCCATGATATGAAACGCTTAACTGAAACAATAGAGAGTATGGTTATTGAAAGACCAGCATAGTTAGAGGTTATCGTTAATTTATGCCTTGATAAAGGTTATGATTACAAGGAAT
>Ga0081527_100534_pt1 | contig 16666 bp, 18 predicted proteins | sample HotLakmasection5_FD_70992 | JGI IMG/M metagenome (GOLD analysis project Ga0081527, IMG submission 70992) | Hypersaline microbial mat communities from Hot Lake, Washington, USA - Section #5 (SPADES assembly) (version 2) | ecosystem: Environmental > Aquatic > Non-marine Saline and Alkaline >... | reverse complement strand
ATTATACTATACTAATTTCATTTAATAACCTTTAAATCGTTGTCATTCTAAGCTTGATTTGGAATCGTATAAATATTGCGATCCCGCATCTGGTGCGGGATGACGATTAAACGGTTATCTATTTTAATTGGAGTTAGTGGTTTTAATAAGTTTCCTTTAAATACTTCTATAAAATTTTAAAAAAACCTTGCCCGCCCACCTGCTTCCCTGGAGGTGGCGGTGGCTTTGCCACCGCTTTTTTTATACAGGTTTTTTGAAATTTATCCGTTTTGTTCATTTCTGAATAAAATTTCTTGTTTATCGTTTATTTTTTTAGACCAATAAATAAGTTTCAACATAAATAAAGCATAAAAATTTTTTTCTTCATTCCTTAATATCGCAAAAAAGAACCCCCTTATATTAAGGGAGCTCTTTAATTTTTATTTCAAATTATTTAATTAACTAATAATGGATTCAGTTTCTGCTTGTGATTTTTCTACGATTTCTTTTTGGGCTTCAACAGCTTCTTGCTGGGCAACATCTGATTGTTGTTTGGCTTTTTCAACAAGTGCCTGCTGTTCAAGGACTACCTTCTGGTGAGCTTTTTCAGCTTCTAATTTAGCCTGTTGAAGACTTTCCTTCTTGCTGTCGATACTTTCTTTTGCTGTTTCTACTGAAGCTAGATCAGCTGTTAAAGGGTTTTGGATTGCTTCTTGTTTAACGGATTCAAATGTATTTTTTACATTTTCCACTTCTTGAGCTGCTGTTTCAACTGCTGCATCTGTTTTTGCTGCTGTATCTTTAGCGGCTTCAACTTTTTGTTCAGCTTCAGCAATTTCTTTTTGTTGGATGTCTTCAACAAGAACTTTTTCTTTTGGTGCAGTTTCTTCAGGTGTAGTTTCTTCCGGTGCGCTCTTTTCAGGAATGCTCTTTGATACTGAATTTATATTAGCTGTTAATTTAGCTATTAAATCAATTATCTTTTCAATTAAACTTGGTTCTTCTTTTTTGCTTTCGGCTTTTTCGTCTTTTTTGCCATCTTCATCTTTTAGCTCGTCGATATCTACGTGATTACCTTTGGCATCGATATTACCTTTGCCTTCGATATCTACGTGGTTGCCTTTGGAACTTATATTTCCTTTGCCTGTGATATCTACGTGGTTGCCTTTAGAAGATATGTCGCCGTCGCCTTTGATTTTTACGTGGTTGCCTTTAGCATTTATTTCGCCGTTAGCATTTATCTTTACATGGTTGCCTTCTACGTTGATAACATCATTTCCGCCGTTGCCGTTAATTGTAACGTGGTTACCTTTAACGTTTATAATGTCATCGCCAGGAGTGCCTTCGACTGTTTCGTGGTTTCCGGAGAAGTTTATTACATTAGGTTCTTCTTCTTCTTTTTCGGCTTCTTCAGGCTCAATACCTAATGCTTTTAATAAGGCATCAATTACTTCGTCTAATTTGGTTTTCTTTTCGTCTTTTGATTCAGTCTTTTCAGTAGATTTTTCAGTTGTAGTTACTTCTTCTTTAACCGTTTCTGTTGTTTTTTCGGTAGACTTTTCAGTTGTGGTTGTTTCAGCTTTAGGTGCTTCATCTTTTATAACTTCAGGTTTGGTATCTTCAGCTTTTACCGGCTCATCTTTTACAACGTCCGGTTTTGGTGCTGCGTCTTTGACAGGTTCTTCTATAACTGCTTCGTCTTTTGGCGCTTCTTTTTTAACCGGTTCTTCTATAACTTCTACAGACACTGGTTCGTCTGCTGTGATAGTAAAGATTGCTTCATCCGTTTTTAATGTTGTTGTAGTTATCGGCTTAAAAATTGAACCGTCATTAGTCTGCACTTTTTTAACAAGACCATCTTTCAATGTTTTTTGATTTAACAATTCCTTTTCATTTTGAACGGGGATTCTGGATACTGACATCTTTTCCTCCTTTGTATAAGAGCATATAAATTATTGTCTTTTTAGGTATTTTTGACACAAAATGAATATATTAAGTATATCCTAATTATTTAAAGATATGAATTATTAAATTATTGCTAAATTTTTAAACTTAAATTTACATAACTTAATAAATTTTACTTCTTCTATCAGGCTATTCATGAAATTTTACGTTTTTGAAAAATTTATCAGCAATAGCAGGCTCATATTTGCCTGTCTCATTATAAGAAATAACCAGATTATTTTTATCTGTTGCGGAATTTTTTACAACAGCTATTATTCCCCTGTACCGTCCGGTTAATCTGCCTTTTGATAAAACTGAAAAATCCGATTCAAGATACGGAACAGTTTGATTTAATGCATTAAAAGAATGTTTTTGTTCAATATTCTTAATATTTACCTGTAATTTTTCATTTTCTATTTTCGCAAGATAATTGTTAATTTTCTTTTCCAGTGAACCGTTTAAAACGTCCTGCTCTTTGAATTTTGCAACCCACCCGGGACTAATAATACCCATTTTCTGCCCGTTAGGGATATATTCCGCAATAACAACCATAACACCGGTTACATCAAGAACCTTTGTAAGTTTGTACTCTTCAGGAATATCTGATATATCAATATATTTTTCTGCTCTGTCTGATAATTCCTCGTCTTTTATATAGAGCTGTGCCTGCATATCCCTTTTAATATAAAGATATCCACCGTACAGAACACCGGTAATAATTGCAACAATAATAAAAACTGCTGCAAAAATTGCGGTTATTTTTCCCAAACAGCCTTTAATCATAAAATTTTTCCCTTTAGTATTTTAATACAGGTTTTCTGGCGGCAGTAGCCTCGTCAACCTTTGATACAGAAGAATTTAACGGGGATTTTGCTACCTGTTCCGGATTTTCTTTTATTTCCTGCGCTATTTGATCCATTACTCTTATGAAATTATCAAGAGTCTCTTTTGCCTCGGTTTCCGTGGGTTCAATCATCATGGACTCGGAAACTATCATCGGGAAATAGACTGTAGGCGGGTGAATGTCAAAATCCATGAGTCTTTTGGCTATTCCCATGGTGTTTACACCCTGCTCCTTCTGGATATCCCCGGAAAGCACAAATTCGTGCATACAGGGTATATCAAAAGGAAGTTTATATTCTTTTTTAAGCTTTTCTTTCAGGTAATTAGCGTTAAGCACAGCATCCTCGCTGACCTGTCTCAATCCGTCCCTGCCCATCATAAGTATATATGTGTAAGCCCGTATCAGGACACCGAAATTTCCGTAAAACGGCTTAACTTTGCCTATGGAATTGTTTAGATTGTAATCAAAATAATATTTTTCACCGTTATATTCCACTAAAGGCACTGGAAGATAATCAGCCAGCTCTTCTGAAACCCCAACAGGACCTGACCCCGGACCACCGCCTCCATGAGGTGTGGAAAAGGTCTTGTGCAGGTTAACATGTACTATATCAAAACCCATAAGACCGGGATTTGTAATACCCATAATCGCATTCAGGTTTGCCCCGTCGTAATACAGCAAAATACCATGTTTTTTTGCAAGCTGTGATATTTCCAGGATATCTTCTTCAAAAATCCCGAGGGTATTGGGGTTGGTCATCATAATTGCAGCTACATCACTGCTGACAAGATTTTTTAATTCATTTACATCAACCTGACCCCGGTCATTAGAATTGACTTTCACAACTTCATACCCGCACATCTTCGCAGAAGCCGGGTTTGTGCCGTGGGCCGAGTCGGGAATTATTATCTTTGTCCGGTTTTCACCTTTATTTTCAAAATACTTTTTAACTATAAGCATGCCTGCAAATTCGCCGTGCGCACCTGCTGCAGGCTGTAGTGAAACCTTATGCATACCTGTGATTTTAGCAAGGGAGTTTTGCAGCTCATACATCAATTCCATTGCCCCCTGGATGGATTCCTCGGGTTGTTCCGGGTGAATTTCCGTGAACCCTTCCAGCGCTGCCATTTGTTCATTGATTTTCGGGTTATATTTCATTGTGCAGGAGCCAAGAGGGTAGAAAACCGTGTCCACAGAAAAATTCTGGCGGGACAGGTTTGTAAAATACCTTACCGCATCAGGCTCTGTTAACTCCGGCAGGTTAACAACGTCTTTTCTTAGATGATTTTCAGGGATTAAATCTTGTAAAGGTTTTTCTTCAACCCCGGCTCCGGAAAATTTTATCCCTCTCTTCCCTTTAGTACTGTTTTTGAAAATTGTTTTTTCCATTATTTTTCACACCTTGAAGGCTTGCAGCTGTATAAAGCATATGCAAATCCGCCAAAAGCGATTATAACAACTATAGTTGCAATTATTTCATACAAATCCATTATTCTTCCTCCATGCTTTCAATCAGGCAAAGAACTTCTTTATTATATTCTCTTACAAGCATTATAACAAAAGATTCCGCAAGGATTGAAAGGACTAACAAGATTATTTTTAAAACATTGTCCGGGTTCAGGAAAAGTGTAGCAATAGTTCCGGTAAGAGCAATCAGGGTTATCCATAAAATTTTAAGAAATTCAGTATAAAAAATAATTTTTCTTTCAATTTTTTTCATTTTTGAACTTTTGCCCCGTCTGTTGTTTTATGCAAAAAATTTTCTTCAACTCCGGCTCCGGAAAATTTTATCCCTCTCTTCCCTTTAGTACTGTTTTTGAAAATTGTCTTTTCCATTATTTTTTACACGTTTTATCTTTACAGTGGAGTTTGTTCTATTTATGCAACCGAACATTTATTGAGTTAACAATTTTTCTCTATTTGGGTAAATTTATATGAAAAGTAGAGAATAAATCCAGATATAAAAATTGTGCCAAAAATAGCTGAAATATCATAAATTATCTGAGGCATCATCTATCTCCTTTATAAGGCATTTAATCTGATCTTCAATATTAAAAAACCCTTTTAATAACATAATTATAGCAGGTATTCCTATAAATAGTAAAATAAGACTAAAAGGATGATTAATGTTATAAACCAAACCTACTATACCGGTAGATATAACCAGAATAATCGCTATTAGATTGTTTCTCTTATTGATTAAATGTTGAAATTCCAATTTGATTCTATCTTTAGATATTGTAAAATCTTCCTTAAGCAAAGAATATCCAGCTGAGGAGGAGGTCAAAGAGCAGGATGGCTACTGCTGTCCAGATTGCGGCCCTGGTAGTGGCAACCCCGATTTCCTTTGCCCCGCCTGTTGTTTTTAAGCCGTGGCATGTGCAGATCAGCGCCATTAATGCACCGAATACTGCCGCTTTTATCAGGCTTACCTGAATGTCATAAGGGTCTGTGTGCAGCCATACTGACTTTATATAAAGATAAGGATGCAGCTTTACAGTTGCATTTGCCACAAACATTCCACCAACTATGCCTATCAGCTCGGCAAGAATGGTTATCAGAGGTACTACAACAACTCCGGCAAGTAAACGTGGAACCAGCAGGTATTCTATAGGGTCTATTTTAAGGACTTTTAAAGCATCCAGTTGTTCTGTAATACTCATATTACTTATTTCTGCGGTAATAGCAGTACCGGCTCTTGCGCCTACTGCGAGGCTTGCGAAGATCGGCGCCATTTCCCGGGTTATAGCAATGGAAACCAGTCCACCTACATATGAATCTGCACCGGATAAAACAAAGCTCTCTGCTGCCTGCATAGACAATACTGCCCCTGCTACCACACAGATGGTTAAGGCTATAGGCAGCGAATCATAGCCAATTAAAGCAGCCTGGTTTATGGTGTTTTTTATATTAATTTCACCCTTAATCGTTTTTTTAACTGCTTTGAACAGGTTTATTACACAATAACCTATAAACTCAACTATCATAAACCGGTCTGCACCAGTGTTTGTACCTTTCTACCTTACCCTTAACTATATCAAAATACATATTTTGAATTTGTTTTGTAACAGGACCGATCTGTCCATCTCCAACCTGTCTGTTGTCTATGCTGGTGATTGGGCTAACCTGGGCACCTGTCCCGCAGAAGAACGCTTCATCGGCCATATACAGCTCTGTCCTGTTTATAGCCCTTTCTTCCACTTCAATTCCGAATTCTTTTTCAGCTATTTCTTTAATAGTGTCTCTTGTTATTCCCACAAGAATATTATCTATACTCCTTGAGGTAACCAATTTTCCGTTTTCCACAAGGTAAAAGTTCATTGCACTGCCTTCTGTAACATGTCCCTCTCTTGAAAGTACCAGTGCTTCGTCATAACCGGCTTTTAATGCATCGGTTTTTACCAGTCCTGTATTTACATAAGCACCTGATATTTTACCTCTTGGCGGGATTGTATTGTCATCAAGCCTGTTCCAGCTGGATATACAAACACTTAATCCTTTTGATATATCTACGTAATCGCCTATATGACAGGTAAATACCAGAAAAGAATCCTTGCCTGTAAGTTTCGGGCCAATTTCACATTCGCTTTTATACAGGGTTGGTCTTATATAGATATCCCCATGCGGCTTGTTTTTCTTAAGAAGTTCTATAGTTATATCGCACATTTCATCAACGGAATACTCAGGCTTCATATGCATAATTTTTGAGTTTTTATGCATTCTTTCATAGTGTTCTCTCATCCTGAAAGTGTATACCTGCTTTTCTTCTGCGTTCCAGTATCCTCGAATACCTTCAAATATTGAAGTACCATATAGAAAAGCATGTGTTTTTACACTGATTTTAGCGTTTTCTTCCTGAATATACTCCCCATCCATAAAGACATACTGAGTACTCATATAAAATCTCCTTTCCTCATATACAAAGGATACAACCAATTAACCAAAAAGTAAAAATCTTTAATATGGTGTTTCAAAATTTACTCCCGTTATTTTATTAGCGAGCGGGACTGTAAAGCTTATTTCAAACCCGTTATCTGAGTTGAGGAAGATTTCTCCGTCCATTGCTTTTACCAGTCCCCTGACTATAAACAATCCCAGCCCGGTGCCCCGGGTAGTTCTGGTAAGATCATCCTCCAGTCTGGTAAATTTATCGAATAACTTTTCAAGTTTTTCATCTGATATTGGGTTACAGTCATTCCTGATTTTTATGACAGCATAACCGTCTTCTTTGACTACCTGAATGTCGATTGTGGAATCCTCGGGCGAGTATTTTATAGAGTTATCCAGCAGGTTAAGCACCACCTGGACCAGCCTGTCAGGATCAGCATAAACATTTGGCAGGTTTTCATCAATTTCCAGGTTAATCTGTCTTGACTGCTTCTGTTGTATGGACATGGTGCAGTCTTCCAGAATATCGTTAAGATTGATACTTTCAGGGAAAACCCTTAATAAAGAAGACTCAATTTCCGGGACAACCAGAAGGTCGTCTACCAGCCTGCTTAACCTTTTTGTTTGCTGTTTTATAACTTTTAGTGACTTGATTTTGGTTTCTTCGTCAATATTTATATCGTTTCTTAATAATCTGGAGGTATAACCCTTTATACTTGTTAAAGGGGTTCTGAACTCGTGGCTGACTGTATCTATAAGGTTTGATTTAAGTTTATCGAGCTTGGACAGTTCTTCATTGGCTTTTTGAAGCGCATTATAGCTTTCATCAAACTTTTGCGCCATAATATTAAACTTTTCCACCAGATACGCAAACTCATACGGTGTAAAAAAATCTTTTATCAAACGGACTTTTCTTCGGTAATTCCCTGCTGCCATAGCGGAAAGCGCTTTGAAAAGCTGCTTCATATTGGTGTTCAGGGAGTAAGAATAGAGCATGCCCAGCACAATTATCACTGTTGCCGCAACTACTATTGCCGTTATGATCTTGAACCTGGCTTCTGTAATCCCATAACTAATAAGGCTTTTTGGCGTTGCAACCACTATTGACCAGTTCGGTTCTCTTATTTTCAAATACACGCTTGGCTGGTTCTTGGTCTTACCGAAAATTTTAGGTTCTTCGACCATAAAATGCTCCGGCAACTGGGGCAAAAGCTTGTTAAACAGCCTTTCATCCTCGTTGTATGACATTATGATCTTGTTGTCTGAATCAATAATGTATACCTGCCTTTTATCATTTACAAGATACTTAAAAAGTTCTTCCTTAATAGATTGTATATTTACCTGTTTCCTTAAAAACTTTCCGTTATGCAGTTTTACATACATTAAAATTGCATTTTGCCTGTGTTCAGGAAAAATTTCCACTTCGGTTTTTTTGAAATACTTATGGATATTATCCTTATTAATATTTTCATCACCTTTTATGACTTCCAGAGAGGTTATAGAGCCGGAAGCTCCTGAGATTTCATGTAAAAAGTTGTTCACTCTATCCCGGGATTTAATATATTCCACACTCTTAGCTATAAAGAGTATAGCCAGCTTTTTTTCGTGAATACTCTTTTTAAGTCTCTGGTACACACTGTCTGTGGTTATGATTGCGGAATATTTTAATTCTGCCCTTACAGCATGCTGGTTGACGTTTGTAACGATTAAAGTAGTAATACAAAGCGGAAGCAATACTGCTACAAGAAACACTATTAACAGCTGCTGGTATATTTTTAGTCTTTTTATTTTCATTTTTATATTAATGGTTTTAAGACAAGTTTAATTTTATCATAGTGAATTTTTACTGTTCCGAATAATTACTGAGTTTAATTTCCCTGTGTATATTTTGACGAGTTTTTTCAAGGACTGAAATACTAATACCAATATAAACAGATATTGTGGTCTTAATAAGTTTCCGTTAAATACTTTTGCAAAATTTTAAAAAACCTTGCCCGCCCACCCTTCCCCGGAGGTGGCGGTGGCTTTGCCACCGCTTTTTTATACAGGTTTTTTAAAATTTATCCGTTTTGTTTATTTTTGAATAAAATTTTTTATTTATCATTTATTTCTTTAGACCAATAAAATACCGATTTCAATAAGTAATCTTAAAATGAAAGAAAATACAGTAAACGAGTTTATTTTTAGGAAAACCGGCAAAGCACTGCTTTAAAAAAACTAACTCATTAGGTTTAGCAGTTCAGGTTGGCTGCGTGTTTATTTTCTGCGGATCAAAATCTAACAGCGGAAAGAGCAATATTAACAGGCGCAATCCACTCGCCTTCTTCCGGAATTTCCCGAATTTTCAACCCCGAATTTTCAAGAGATTCTTCTATTAATGGTTGTTTTCTCTTAATAATACCGCTTAGTATCAATATACCATCCGGATTTAAAAGCTTTTTTAAATCCGGCATTATCTCGACCAGCACTTCTGTAAGGATATTTGCTGTAACAATATCGAATTTCCCCTTAATATCAACGGCACTGCCGGTATAAAATTCGCATTTATCAGATATGTTATTTTTCCCTGCGTTTTCTTCAGCCACGGAAATTACGGAAGGGTCATTATCCACGCCGATTGCATGGGAAACACCCAGCTTAATTCCTGCTATAGCAAGAATACCCGATCCTGTACCCACATCCGCCATAGTGATTTTTCGGTTGAATTCAGGTATAACACTTTCAAGTGCCTGAACACATAGCCTTGTTGTTGGATGGGTCCCTGTACCGAATGCACTGCCGGGATCAAGCTTAATTACAATTTCCCCCTGCCCTGGTTCATAATCTTCCCATGTAGGACAAATTACTGTTTTTTTCCCGATTTTTTGCGGATGCCAGAACTTTTTCCAATTTTCCGCCCATTCTTCTTCTTTAATTTCTCTGGCTGTTAATGTCCAGCTTCCCATATAATCAGGGTTTACTCCTGTTGAAACCAGATTTTCCCAATCATCGAAGAGAACTTTTTGAATTGCCCCTGCATCAAAATTTTTTATATATGGCAAATATCCTTTTACTGTCTCTATATCAGCCCTTGTAACCTGTTCATCCTTAAATTCCTTTTCTTCTGTAACCACGCCGGAACAGCCAACTCGGTTAATTAGCAGGTCAGATATGTATTCTGACCAGAGAGGATTGGTCTTTATCCGTATTTCTATGTGTTTTCCCATATTATTAATGTTTCTTTAGATTTAATTGGTTTTTAGCAATTTTCTTTATTCATAAGTGTATTACAAATAGTAGTAATTAGTAATAAAGGAAAATAAATTATGAGCGTTAATGACAATACTTTTAAAGGCTTACTTTCCATAGATTGTTCTCAGCAGAGCGTTACTGACAGTTGTGCTGATATTATAAAAAACGCAGTAGCAGCAAGAAATCATATATGCGCAAAAAATGGTAATTATGGTTCAAAAATTACTGCTATAACCAGCGATGACGGCAAACTTGTATATCTGGCAGGTCCTGATTCAGCTGTTGGCCAACTCATCGGATCGTTAAAAAAGGATGATATCATAGGCGACAGCCGAGTTCAGGAATTTTGCGGACACCAGGCCAGTCTGTTTAGCAATAAAACAAAATTTAATTAAAAATTCTGAGTTTAAAATTCCAATACTTAATCTATACGGTGGTTATTTATAAGGCATTATATTATAATAACCATCGTAAATTTATTTATGGAAAGTCAAATTGCAAATCTATAGAGAACTAAAAAAAGGATTATTACAGGACACCAGCCTTGCGCTGGGGGTTTTTGACGGGGTGCATACCGGTCATCAGAAAGTTATTATGAATGCGGTGGAAAAAGCCCGCATAATGAACCTTACACCTACTGTAGTTACTTTTTCCAAACACCCCAGAGCTTTAATTCAGGGTGCTTCGCCTGCTTTAATTACTCCTCTTGAAGACAAACTCCAGATTTTTCGGGAACTGGGGGTTAGCGTAGCTGTGGTTTTAAATTTCAACCTAGAACTTGCTAAAATGTCTGCTGAAGAATATTTAAAAAACATTTTACAAGACTGCCTCGGAGCCAAAAATATTTCCGTAGGCTATAACCATAAGCTTGGTTGCGATAAAAGGGGGACAAGCGACTTTTTAAATGAATACGGGGAAAAAAACAATATTAATATCAGTGTATTAGAGCCGGTAAAGATTAACGATCACGTGGTGAGCAGCTCTGTAATCAGGGGATTTATTGAATCCGGGGATGTCGCATCTGCCTTGAAATTTCTGGGAAGACCATTTAAAGTTAAGGGCGAAATAGTAGAAGGCCAGCACCTGGGAAGAAAACTGGGTTTTCCGACAGCCAATTTGCTTATAGATAAAGAGCAGATTTTACCCTTAAGGGGAGTTTATTCCGGAACAGTTAAGCTTAAAAGGCAGGAATATAACGCAGTTATTAATGTAGGCAGGCGTCCCACAGTTGGAAATTTTGAAAAAGACCTTGTTGAAGCGCATATCCTGAATTTTGATGAGGATGTTTACGGAGAATTTATTGAAGTATTCTTTCTGGACAGGATCAGGGATGAAAAGAAATTCGAATCCCTTGATGAACTAAAAAAACAGATCAAACGTGACTGTGATACAGCAGCCCAGTATATATAATTTTTATGAAAAATCACCAAAATAATAAAAATCGTAGATTTGTGATATCCGGCTATTATGGCCATAATAACTTCGGGGATGAGGCTATACTTAAGGCTATATTAACAGAACTTAAGGATAAATTCCCTAATTCCCGCATAACTGTTATTTCGCAATCTCCCAAAAACACAAAAAGCCTTTATCAGGTCAACGCAATACACAAGTATAATGTCTTCGCCATTTTAAAAGAAGTTTTTTCCTGTGATGTATTTATTAGCGGGGGAGGAAGCCTGTTTCAGGATGTAACCAGTTTCAAAAGCCTGTGTTACTATCATGCTGTTCTGCATATAGCACAAATATTCCGAAAAAAGACATTTATATACGCACAGGGTATCGGGCCTTTAAGGAGTAAAGCAGCAAAATTTTTAACAGCCAGGGTATTCAAAAAAACAGACCTGATAACTGTAAGGGATAAATCCAGCGCTGAGTTGCTTTTATCTATGGGCATAAAAGCAACTATAACCGTTGATCCTGTGTGGAGACTTAAACAGGAGTCTGCAAAAACCAAAAATAACTTGTTAAAAGTAGGTATTCAACTCAGACAATGGTCAACATTCAATAAACCCCAATTAAATATGCTTGCTGATGCTGTTATTTCAAATTTTCAGGATATAAATACTGAATTGAATCTTGTCCCTTTGCAAAATCCCGGTGATAATAAAATGCTGGAAAAATTCCAGCAGGTTTTGATTCAAAAAAAATTTCCCGGTGAAATAAAACTATTGTCCTGCATGAGTATTGAGGAAACAGTAAGCTGTATCAGCAGTATGGATCTTATGCTTGCTATGAGATATCATGCCGGGCTTATTGCGGCAAAATACTGTGTGCCCTGTCTGTTTTTAGCTTATGACCCCAAGGTTAAAAGCCTTGCAAAAGAAGTTTCAGCACCGGTAATACCAATGGAAGAATTAAGCTTCAAAAGCATAGATACAGGAATAAAAATCCTGCTGTCAGAAAAAAAACGATTAAAAACAATTTTGAGGGAAGTTTCCCTTAAAAAGAATAAACAGGCAGAAGAAAATATAATTTGTTTGCAGAAAATCTTATGATGGCAGATTTCAAGAAAACTAACTCATTTCACTATAAAAATCAGGTTGCAGAAAGTTTATCACACAATCTTAATAGGCGAAATGTTGTGGTGAATATAAAAAATCCTGAAGTTACTTCAGGATTTTTTAAAAAGAATATAGGATTTCTTATTAATTTCTGCGTCTTCTGACTCCGAAATAGCCAGCCAGTCCCATAAGTCCTAATATAACTGATGATGGTTCCGGCACAGGTGCAGTGTCAAATGACAAATCATCAATAATAAAATCATTTCCTGAGCGGATTGTATTCAGGTCGACAATGCTCAAGTTTGCTATTTCATTATTTGCTGAACTCCAGTTTGATTCAAAATAAATCCATTCGTGGTTATTCCATGCATTCTCAAGCTCAGATGTTACTTCAAAAGTCCCGATTGATTGGTCATTAACTCTAAAATCCAGAACTGACGGACTTCTTGAAACCCAGTTATTAATCCATGCCGAGAAAGTATATTGCTGATTTGCTGCAACAGCTATATTTTGCCCCCATACAACCTGATTGGCGGTTGGAGATCCGTTTACTACCATCATTAAACCATTGCCTGTAGTGTGGTCTCCCAGGCTTGTTGCGTCTGTATGCACAAGAGCTGGGTCATCCACTATCGCATAAGTCCCTTCCGGTTGTAGAACTTTGTTGTTATCAGGGGTTTTATAGTCGTAGTCGGTATAAAACCCGGTATTTCCCTGCTCAAAATTCCAGTTTGATATAAGATTCGCTGCTCTGGAGGAAGTGCTTAAAAACAATGATAAAGTTATAGTTGTTAATAAAATCAGAAATTTTTTTATTTTCATAACCGTTACCTTTACTATTACTTGTATACAATCAAACTAAACCCTGAAAAAAAATTTTTTAACATTAATAAATGATAAAGAAATATTGAAAAAAGTGGAAACTATTATCAGGACTTGAGAACAGCTTTTTTAATATTTTTTAATATTTCTTTTTATAAATTTAGATATACCGGAGCTTTTATTGCTATATGGGTTATGGCAGAATATTTAAGATAATTTAATCATTTAGCCAAAACTCAATTGAAAATATATAATTAAAAAAACTAGAAAAGGGGACAAAAATAAAAAATGGTTGAACTTGTAACCAGAATCGTAGGATCTCCGGGGGACGGGGTCATTAGCTCAGGAGATATCCTGACACTTGCAGCAGCAAGAAGCGGCAGATATGTATGTACATACAGATCTTTTCCAACAGAAATTCGAGGAGTTGACCAGAGCTTATACCAGCTCAGGATAAGTTCAAAGAAAATTCTCACCTCAGCAGATGAAGTAGATGTGTTGATTGCATATAACGAAAGGTTTTTAAGGGATAATATAACTGACGTTAAACGGGGCGGTGTTGTTATATTTGATTCCTCAGAAAATGAAAATAAGTTTGACGAATACCAGAATGTTACAAAATATTTTATACCCATAAAAACTTTGGCTGAAGAATTCGCCACAGAGCGTTCAAAAAACATGGTTGCGTTGGGTGTTTTGCTTGGATTAACGCCGAATTTTGAAATTAATGAACAGATCAAGTCTGATATAAAGAAAAAATATGAAGATAAAGGCGAAGAAATCATAGAACAGAATATTCAGGCGTTTGAAAAAGCATACAGCTGGGTAAGGCAAAACCTTGAAAAAGAAGTTTTCCTGGAAAAGCTGGCTATAGAGCCGTCCGGCAAGAAACTGATAATGAGCGGATGTGAAGCAATGGCAATGGGCGCACTGGTTGCGGGTTGTAAGTTTTATGCGGGTTATCCGATTACTCCGGCAACAGAAATTATGGAGTTTCTTGCAAAGGAAATGCCGAGACTTAAAGGGAATATAATTCAGTGTGAGGATGAAATCGCAGCTATTACTGCTGCTATAGGTGCGTCGTTTGCGGGTGTTAAAGCAATGACAGCTACTAGCGGTCCGGGATTGTCATTAATGTCAGAAGCAATAGGCCTTGCTTCAATGGCTGAGTTGCCTATTGTAATTATAGACGTACAAAGAGGCGGTCCAAGCACAGGCTTGCCTACAAAAACAGAACAGTCCGACCTAAATCTTGCTATATACGGTACTCATGGAGATACGCCCAAGATTGTCCTTGCGCCAATCAATGTTGAGGACAGTTTTTATCAGACAATAAAAGCATTCAATTATGCTGAAAAATATCAGGTCCCGGTTATAATTCTCTCAGATGTATCTCTTGGAGAGAGAAGAGAATGTATTGATGTGTTTGAGCTTGAGAATATAGAGGTGAACGAACGGCTCAAGCCCGATAAAATTAATGAGGGGGAACCTTTTTCAAGGTATACAAAGACCTATACAGGCATCTCTCCAATGACTGCTCCCGGCCAGAAAGGCGGAGCATATATTGCAACAGGGCTTGAGCATACAGAAGATTCCGCACCGTCCAGTAAACCCAATATACACGCAGCTATGACGGAAAAAAGGTTTAAAAAACTTGAAACCGCCCAGACAGAATTTATTTCTGCGAGAAAATATGGAGATGAAGATGCTAAATTTGGTATTATCAGCTGGGGAAGTACATCAGGACCTGTGCTTGAGGCTATTGACCTTGCGAATAAGCAGGGGTATAAAATTCAGGCGCTTTACCCCAGAATTATTTATCCCTTCCCTACAAAATGGATAAATGATTTTCTGTATAACAAGGAGATTCTTTTGATTGTAGAAAGAAACTACTGCGGCCAGTTTGCAAACACGCTGGTTTACAGGTGTACCTGTATGAACAAGGATATTCAGATCCACAACCTCATGAAGTATAACGGCGAACCTTTTACCACAAACGAAATCTTTAATAAAATCGATCAGATAATAAAGGGGCAATATCTTAAATTTATGACCCACCAATAATAACAAATTACAAGGAGCAATAAAATTGGCTATAAAGACAGCTGAACAATATAGAAGCCGGACAAAACCCACCTGGTGTAAAGACTGTGGGGATTATAAAGTTCTGGATGCGCTAACAGCAGCTATGGCAAAACTCGAAATCGAACCGCATGACACGGTACTTACTGCCGGGGTAGGCTGCGCAAGCCGTTTACCGTTTTATACAAATACATACGGCTTTCATACAGTGCACGGAAGGGCTCTGCCTGCTGCAATCGGAATAAAAGTTGCTAATAAAGAAAGAACAGTAATTTCAGTTGGCGGGGACGGAGATGGGTTCAGCATCGGCGGAAACCATTTTATTCATGCTTCAAGAAAAAACCCGAATATCACATATATCATACTGGACAATGAAATATACGGCCTCACCAAAGGCCAGAATTCACCGACTTCTCACGAGGATCTTTTAACCAAAATTAATCCTTATGAAGTTGTGGAGGACAGGATTAACCCTGTATTAATGGCATTGTCGTTTAATACTTCTTATATAGCAAGAGGGTTCTGCGAAGACCAGGAACAGCTTATAGATATGATTGTAAGGGGTATCAGGCATCCCGGATTTTCATTTATACATGTTTTATCACCTTGTACGCAGTATAACCCCAGAGTAACTTATGATTCTCTTAGGCGGAGAATTAAACAGCTTCCGGAAGATCACGATACCTCAGACCGGATACTGGGAATGAAGTACGCAATGACCCAGGAGCCGTTGTATATGGGGATATTTTATAAAAATATCAGGTCAACTCTTCATGACAAACTTGAGCACCTGCGGGGAATGTCTCTGGAACAAATAGGCAATCCTGCTGAATACACGATAAAAGATGTAATGAAACAGTTTGAGTAATTGCTTAAAATTAATCAGCATAAAAAGCGATCGAACATAATCGACCGCTTTTTTATAAATTTAATTATTCGATTTAGCTAAGGCCATTCATCAGATTACCGAAAAGCTGGCCTACCCATTGTCCGAACTGGGTAAACATATCTGTACCCTGAGCGGATTGTTGAGTACCGCCATAGCTCTGCTGTGCAGGCTGAGTATAACCGCCGCCATAGCTTTGCTGTGCAGGCTGTGCATAACCACCGCCATAGCTAGTTGGTTGTTGAGCATAACCGCCGCCATAGCTTTGCTGTGCAGGCTGTGCATAACCACCGCCACCGAAGCCTGTTTGCTGCATTTGTTGTGCATAACTCTGTCCGTAGTTTGAATATCCCGGCTGAGCAAGAGGAATCTGTGGATTCATCATAGCCATTCCACCTATGAAACTTGGATATCTTGGGATTCCGGAATTACCGTAATAAGGGTTCATATCAACAAACATTGGCTGCAAATATGATGCTGTTCCAG
>Ga0081527_100533_pt1 | contig 16761 bp, 11 predicted proteins | sample HotLakmasection5_FD_70992 | JGI IMG/M metagenome (GOLD analysis project Ga0081527, IMG submission 70992) | Hypersaline microbial mat communities from Hot Lake, Washington, USA - Section #5 (SPADES assembly) (version 2) | ecosystem: Environmental > Aquatic > Non-marine Saline and Alkaline >... | reverse complement strand
GCGTGAACTCGCCGTCTTCCCAGCGGCTGACGTCGTAGGCGCCGCGCGACGGCTCACCGGAGCCCTCACGGACCTCCATGAACGCCAGCGCGTCACCGGCAGCGGACTGGTACGCGATGGACTCGCCGGCCTCGACGAACTCCATGCACTCGGGGTAGCTGCCACACTCGTTGTCACCCTGCGTCACCGCGATCATCTGGTCACGGATGTCCGCGGAGTCCGTGGAGTCGGCCACCGCCGCCGACAGCGCCATCAGGTTCGTGCAGTCATAGGACTGCGGGGCGAACAGGCGGTCGACCAGGTCGGGACGGAACTCGTCCAGCTTGGAGTCGAAGTCCGACGTCGACTGGCTCGACGGAGCGGTGAAGGTCATGCCGTCCAGCACGTTCGGGTCGTTGGGGTCGACCTCCTCGGCGAAGGCCGCACCCGCGATCCCGTCGGCGCCGTACATCGCCTCGGGCGACACACCCGCCGCGATCAGACCCTGCACGATGGCCGCGCCCTCGGCGAAGGCGATGACCACGTGGGCGTCGGCGTCGGCGTTGACCAGGTCCTCGACGACCGAGTCGAACGTGCCGGCCTCGGGGTCGTAGGTGTCTTGGTAGAGCACCTCGCCGCCCTGAGCCTCGAAGGCCTCGACGGTGGCGTCCAGCAGACCCTGGCCGTAGTCGTCGGCGCGAGCCGCGACCGCGAGGGTGGCGTTGCCGTCGGCGATGACCTGCTCAGCGAGCACCGGTCCCTGCAGCGCGTCGCTGGGGGCCGTCCGGAAGTAGAAGCCGCCGTCCGGATAGGTCGTCAGGCCGGGCCCGGTGTTCGATGGCGAGCACTGGACGACGCCGGCGCCGGTGACCTGGTCGATGATCGCCAGCGTCATGCCGGTCGCCGCCGCACCGACGATGGCGTCCACGCCGGACGCCAGCAGCCGCGAGGCCTCCTCCGCAGCGACACCGGTGTCGCCGGCCTCATCACCACTGAGCAGGCTGATGTCGGTGCCGTACTCCTCGATCTCGCTCACCGCGAGCTCGACACCGGAGATCATCGGGGGGCCGAGGAAGGCCAGCTGGCCCGTCTCGGGCAGGATGTAGCCGAGCGTGAGTCCCTCATCCGAGCCAGCGGCGTCTTCCTCACCGCCCTCTTCCTCCGTCTCCTCCTCGGCCTCCTCCTCGGGCTCCTCCTCGGCCTCGTCGCCGGTGTCCTCCTCGACCGTGTCCTCGGGCTCGTCGGTGGTGTCGTCCCCACCGCACGCAGCGGCGATCATCGCCAGTGCCGCGAACAACGCGACGGCCTTGCCGCCGGTTCGGATCCTCATCGTGCATCTCCTTGGGTCCAGAGCAGCGCGCGTCGACCGACGCGCGTTCCGCCGCGGAACTGCACCTGGACACGGCCTCCGGACCGCATCCCCGCAACGCTCCCACGGTGCTACCACAGTAGTAGCTCCGCCACCGAGGTGACGAATGGCGGAAGCCTAGGGGCGAAAGACCCAGCACCGCGTGCGCCGGACGCTCGGGGCCCGGATCAGCCCAGACGCGCCACCGCTGCTTCGAGCAGGCCCGCGGAGCTCTCGTCGACCTCGCGGACCAGGGGAGCCAGCACCGTCATCCCGGCGGCCAGCGCCTCGACCGGGACGCCGCGTGAGGTCAGCACCTCCTCGAGCCAGCTGGTGAACGACGTGAAGACCTCGTCATCGTCGACCAGACGCGCTGCGCCCAGGAACCTCACGATCGCGGCGAGATCCTCGCGGGTGTGGTCGCGCTGGCGGTCGTCGTAGCTGGCCATCGCCGGGAACACCCCGAGCAGGGCATCGCTCGCCCGTTCGGCCAGCCCGGCCGCCCGACGTGTCAGCTCGACCGCCGCCGGCTCGAGGTCGACCGGGGGCGCCGGGACGTCGGGGCGGCTCCGCCGCCAGGCCCTGAGGATCTCGGCCGCACGGGTCACGTCGGCGGCCCAGGCGTCGACCCCAAGCGTCAGTGCACGTTCCGGGGTCAGAGCCCGGCCACCCGCCAGCACGGGGACGCCGTAGCGGTGGGCGGCGTCGGCGAGCCTGGCGACCCCGAGGTAGGACAGGGGGAGGTTGCAGGTCACGACGAGCCCGTCGGGACGTCGCCGCTCGAGCAGGGCACCCACGTCCGCGGCCGGGACCGAGGCCCCGAGGTGGAGCACGCCGAGCCCGGTGGCGCGGAGTGACTCGGCGAACATCTGGGACGGGAGAGCATGCCAATCGCCCTCGGCGCACGCCACCACCGCGGTCCCGTGGCTGGCCCGGCGGTGCCCGTTCGAGGACAGCGCCGCGAGCGCAGCGTGGGAGATCCCCGTGACCAGGTGCTCGTCCGCGGCGGTCAGCTCGGCACGCTGCCAGCGGCGCCCCACCTCGCACTGCGCCGCCCCGATCACCTCGGTCAGGATCGTGGGGAGGGAGAACCCTTCCTCGACGAGGTCCGTGGTGAGCCGCACGGCCTCAGAGCGGTCACCCGCCAGCGCCAGGTCGAGGAACGCGTCGGTGGCGCGGTGGGGAAGCAGAACGGGCATCGTCTGGTCACCTCACGGGTTCGGACGGCTCCGCCACCCGGCGATCGCCGGGGGACGGCCAATGGAACGGGTGAACGAAGCGCAGGCTCCAGAGGATCAGCCCGCCAGGCTGCTGCACCATGCCCGAGCCAGGTCTGGCACGACACCGTCCCCCGGTACATGGTCGATGCGATCGCAAGCTGCCATCGTGACCGTCGGCGCTCCGGCCGCGCCTCCACGGTACCAGTGGGCGGTGATCCGCTCTCCCGCTCCCGGCACTACCGTGGTGGCACGTCCGCCGAGCGGCACCGCCTCCCCTGCACGGCGTCAGGACCTTCCATGCGACTGATCGGCAACGTGCTCTGGCTGGTGTTCAGCGGCATCGAGATGGCGATCGCCTACCTGATCGCCGGGCTGCTGTCGATCCTGTTCATCGTGACCATCCCCTTCGCCGTGCCGGCCTTCCGGCTGGCCGGCTACACGCTGTGGCCGTTCGGCCGCGTGGTGGTACGGCGACCCGATGCCGGCGCGGGGTCGACCATCGGCAACGTCCTGTGGTTCCTCATCGCCGGCTGGTGGCTGGCACTGCTGCACGTGTTCTTCGGGCTGTTGCTCGCGATCACGATCATCGGGATCCCGTTCGCCGTCGCGAACTTCAAGCTGGCCGGACTCGCGCTCACGCCGTTCGGCAAGGACATCGTCGAGGCCCGCTTCGCCGACCAGCACGACGTGGTGCTGTCCTCGCCCCAGCCGCTGGCATCGGGTCCGACCACGACGTGACACCCGCACCACGACGTGACACCCGCACCACGACGTGACACCCGACCACGACGTGACACCCGACCACCGCCTCGGTCCGCGGCCACGGCTCGGGGACACCCGGCTGCGTGGATCGGCCGAGGGGGCGTTGGGGACGGCTGCGCACCACGGCCGAGGGCAGCTCGCATGCCCCGACCTCGGGGTCCCGGCCGCCTCCAAGCACAGACCGGCGACCCGCGCGGTGGGGGCCGCCGGCAGGACATCGACGCGCCGCGTGGCGTAGGGTCCCGCGGTGGACGCCGCGCGTCGCGCGGCCACGTGTCCGAGGCGATGCACCGTGTCCTCCGTCGACGATCCTCCGACCGCTGCAGGCCCCACCCCCTCCCGCCAGGACCCGCGCGACCCGGGCACGCTGCGTGCGGACGCCGCCGCCTTCCACCTCGAGGTGGAAGGCACGCCCGCGGACACCACGCACAGCGGCGGTGTCGAGGCCGACGTCGACATCGAGGAGGAGGCGTGGTCGGAGCTCCCTGAGGCGCTGGCAGCGGTCGTCGAGCAGCAGGCCGCACGCGAGGTCGACCCCGACTACCGCCAGATGGTCTTCGAGCTCTCCGAGCGACTCCGGGAGCTCCAGCGACCCATCAACATCCTGTCGGCGCTGCGGTGGCCGAAGGAGGTGGAGCAGGGCTTCTTCGCTGCCGGGGCCGACCGTCAGCCGGAGGTGACCAGGGACACCTACGCACCCCTGCGCTACGAGGCAGCGGAGCTGATGCGCGCCCTCGAGGATCTGCACGCCGACGTCCGCAACCGGCTGGGGCGCTTCAACCCGGTCGGCCAGCTGCTGACCACGCGTTGTCAGGAGTGGCGTGAGACGGTGTCGATGCTCGCGGCCCGAGGCACACCGGACTTCGCCCGTATCGCCGGGATGCTGTACGGGCGGACCAGCGACGCCTTCCACGCCGGCGGACCGACGGTCGCGGACATGGGTCTCGATCTGGCCGATCGGCTCGCTCGCATCGAAGCCACGGGGATGCTCCCGCCGGATCCGCGCACGATGACCGCCGTCGAGGGGGCGGCCTGGCTACAGGAGCGCCTTGACCGGGTGTTCGACGAGGATCCGGTCGCCGTGCAGGTCTCGGACGAGATCGTCGCCGAGGCGATCGCCGGCGCCGACCGCATCCGCTTGCGCTCGGACGCGATGTTCAGCGAGCGGGCGCTGCGCATCCTCGAGGTGCATGAGGCCTACGTGCACGTCGCCACGACGATGAACGGTCGGCGGCAGCCGACGCTCACGTTCCTGGACAAGGGGCCTCCGTCCACCACGATCGGGCAGGAGGGGCTCGCGGTACTCGTCGAGGTGACCGCCTTCACGTCCCATCCGACCCGGCTGCGACGCATCAACGACCGGGTGGAGGCGATCCACCGCGTCGAGGACGGCGCGACCTTCCTCGACATCTACCGCTGGTTCGTGGACGAACGCGACGCGAGTCCGCAGGCGGCGTACGCCGACACGACGCGCGTCTTCCGTGGGTCGCTGCCGGACGCAGGCCCGTACCCCAAGGACCTCGCCTACGCGCGCGGCTTCGTCCAGACCTACAACTTCTTCCGGGTCTCGGTCGCCCAGGGCAAGGTCTTCCGGCTGTGGCTGCTGTTCACCGGCAAGACGGCCCTGGACCGGATCGGGCTGCTCTTCCAGGCGTTCGACGAGGGCCTGCTCGCCCCGCCTCGCTACCTCCCCCCGCACTTCGCGGATCCGGCCGGACTGGCCTCCTGGCTGGCATATTCGGGGTTCCTGAACCAGCTCGATCTCGAGCGGGTCGAGGACGACTTCACCCAACTGCTGTGACCTGCCGACGCGGGTGCTGCCGGCCGCGGTCGAGCGGCGCGAGGCGGTCGCCTCACCCGGGTCGGGTGAGGCGTCCCGGCATCGGCGCCAGCAACCTGCGACGATCGGCTGGCCCGAGCCGGGCCCTCGCGTGTCCCCGAGACCTAACAGGATCCCGCATGTCCACACCCGTCCAGCTCATCGTCGCGGCGTTCAGCGATTCCGAGGAGGCAGGCCGCCTCCTCGAGGAGCTCAAGCAGGGACGCCGTGACGGCCTCATCGGTATCGTCGACGCCGCCGCTGTCGTGAAGGACGCCGACGGCAAGCTGAAGATCACCAACGCCAAGCATCGGGGCCGCCGGGGCTTCCTGACCGGAGGTGCGATCGGCGGCACGCTCGCGCTCCTGTCGGGCCCCCTCGGCTGGGCCACCGCGGCCGGTGGTGGGATCATCGGGGCCCTGCTCGGCAAGGCGCGCAACGTCCCGTTCAGTGCGAGCGTCGAGGACCTCGCGACCTCGCTCAGCCCGGGCTCCTCGCTGCTGGTGGCACTGGTGGAGCACCGTTGGGTCGAGATGATCGAAGCCATGGTGGCGGAGCTCGGCACCGCCGTGGTCCGCGAGGAGCTCAAGGCCGACATCGCCGAGCACCTGGACGCGGGCGGCAACATGGCCTTCACGGTCACCGCGAGCGACGCGGGGATCGCCGCAGGTCGCTTCGCTGAGGCGGCGGACGGCTCCTACGAGGTGTCGGGCTTCCTCGCCAGCGACGACGGTGTCCTGGTGACGGAGGCCGAGCTGACGACCGAGCCGCTGCCCGCCGTCGAGCACCCGGCGGCGGACGTGGACCCCGACGACGAGCCGCGCCCAACCAACACGTCGGGCTGAACGCGGGCTGAACTCGGGCCGAGCTCGGGCTGAGCTCGGGCTGAACCCGGGCTCAGCTCGGGCTGAGTCGGGCTGGGCTCGGGCTGAGCTCGGGCTGGGCTCGGGTTGGTCGCGGCCCGTCGGGCCGACGGACCGGGTGGACAGCGATCGAACGATCCTGACCCTGACGTCGACGTCAGGTCTAGGATGTGGCCGGCGCGGGGCCGCACCCCTCGCTGCCGTGTCACGGGCCGCACCCTCGCTGGCGTGTCACGGGCCTCACCCCGTGCCGACCGAGGAGCTCGTCGTGTTCGACCGCATCGCCATCGTCAACCGTGGCGAGCCGGCGATGCGGTTGCTGCACACCGTGCATGCGCTCCGTGACGCCGCTGGCACCGGCCCCCGCACGGTCGCGCTGCACACCGAGGCGGAGCGCGGCGCCATGTTCGTCCGCGAGGCCGACGAGGCGGTGCGCATCGGTCCCGGTCCTGGCGAACCGGCCTGGACGCGTTCCCCCTACCTCGACCACGACGAGCTGGTGCGCGCGCTGCTCGTGGCCGAGGCCGACGCCGCCTGGGTCGGCTGGGGCTTCGTCGCCGAGCACGCCGACTTCGCCGACCGCTGCGAGCAGCTCGGGGTCGCCTTCGTCGGTCCCACCGGGGCAACGATGCGGGCGCTCGGCGACAAGATCGGCGCCAAGCACCTCGCCGAACGCTCGGGCGTGCCGGTGGCGCCGTGGAGCGACGGCCCCGTGCAGGACCTCGCTGCGGCCCGCGCGCACGCCGAGCGCATCGGCGTCCCGCTCGTGGTCAAGGCAACGGCCGGGGGCGGCGGCCGTGGCATCCGCGTCTGCCGCGACCTCGACCACCTGGAGGCCGCCTTCACCCGCGCCCGAGCCGAGGCTGGCGCCGCCTTCGGTGACGAGACGGTCTTCCTGGAGCGCATGCTGACCGGGGCACGACACGTCGAGGTCCAGATCCTGGCCGACGGTCAGGGTGGGGTGTGGGCCGTCGGGACGCGCGACTGCTCGCTGCAGCGGCGCAACCAGAAGGTGCTGGAGGAGTCGGCGTCCACCGCCCTGTCCGCCGCGCAGGACGCTGACTTGCGCTCCGCCGGCGCGGCCCTGGCCCGGGCCGCCGACTACCGCGGGGCTGGCACCGTCGAGTTCCTGTACCAGCCGTCGAGCGGCCTGACGACCTTCCTGGAGGTCAACACCCGTCTCCAGGTGGAGCACCCGGTCACGGAGCTGACGACCGGGCTCGATCTGGTCGAGTGGCAGCTGCGCATCGCCGCCGGTGAACGGCTGCCGACCGAGCACCCGCCCCCCTCTGCCGGGCACGCGGTCGAGGTCCGCCTCAACGCCGAGGACCCGCAGCGAGGCTTCGCCCCGGCCGCGGGCCGGATCGAGCTGCTCACCCTGCCGACCGGTCCCGGCGTACGGGTCGACACCGGGGTCGCCGAGGGCGACCGGATCGCGCCCGAGTACGACTCGATGGTCGCCAAGGTCTTGGCCCACGGTCCCGACCGGGACACCGCGCTCCGCCGGCTGCGACGGGCACTGTCCCAGACCAGCGTGCTGGTGGAGGGCGGGACCACCAACCGCGCCTTCCTCGTCGACCTCCTGCGCGACGAGGAGGTACTGGCCGGGACGATCGACACCGGGTGGCTGGACCGTCGGACCGCGGACGGCTGGCGGTTCACGACCCGCGGGGACGTGGCGCTGGTCGCAGCGGCCATCGACGCCTACGACGAGGCGTCCGCCTACGACCGCACGCGCTTCTACACCGCCGCGGCCCGGGGTCGGCCGCAGGTCTCGCCCGAGCTGCCGCGGGTCGTCGACCTGCGCTACGGGGGGGTCGCCTACCGTCTCGAGGTCGCCTGCACCGGTCCCGGCCGCTACCTCGTCGCCACCAACGGCACACGCGTCCAGGCCACCGTCGAGGTGCTCCGCCGCTACGAGCGACGCCTGACCGTCGAGGAGCAGCGCTTCCGGATCGTCGCGATCCGCCAGGGGGCGGAGCAGCTGGTCGAGGTCGACGGGGTGCCACACCGCGTCTCGAAGGACGATGCCGGCCTGGTCCGGGCACAGGCACCCTCGGTCGTGGTGTCGCTCACCGTCAGCGCCGGGCAGGCGGTCACCGCCGGCGACACACTCGCCGTGCTCGAGAGCATGAAGATGGAGACGCCGCTCACGGCACCGTTCTCGGGCACGGTCGCGGAGGTGCTGACCGCGAACAACGTCCAGCTCGATGCCGGCCAGCCCGTCCTGCGCCTCGAGCCTGCCGAGGCCGGCGACGAACCGACCGGTGACCGGGTCGAGCTCACGGGGCTCGAACGGCAGCCGACCGCGGTCGCTGGAGGCCACCTCGACGTCATCGACGAACTGCGCCGGGCCGTCCTCGGCTACGACCTCCCCGATGACACGGTGCGGACGCTGCTCGACCGGCTCCAGCAGCACCCGAGCGCCGACCGCGAGGCGATCAGGGCCGAGCTCGACGTGCTCCGCATCCACGCCGACATCACCGCCCTGTCACGCAACCGCCGCCTCGGCGACGACGAGGACCGCGGCGAGCAACGCAGTGCCCGTGAGTACCTCCACGACTTCCTGCGCACCTTCGATGCGGACGCCCTGCCCGACTCCTTCGTCGCCAAGCTGCGCCGGGCCCTGGCGCACTACGCGATCGGGGAGCTGGATCGCACGCCGCAGCTCGAGGAGGTCCTGTTCCGTCTCCATCTGGCCCAACGACGCGCGCACGCCAACGTCCCCGTGATCGTGGCGTTGCTCGACCGTCGCCTGCAGGCCGGTTCGGTCGCCGACCGGCCACTCGGCGAGGAGCTGCGCGAGACGCTCGAAGGTCTCATCGTGGCCACCCAGGCACGGCAACCCGTGATCGGTGACCTCGCCCGTCGGGCCCGGTACCGCTGCTTCGACCAGCCGCGGCTCGCCGCCCGTCGCGAGGCGGTCCACGCCCGTGCCCGGGTGCACCTTCGGGCCCTCGCGGAGGAGCCCGACCGGGCGGACCGCTCGAAGCGACTCCGGGAGCTGATCGACGCCCCGGAGGAGCTGCTCGGGCTGCTCGAGGATCCCGAGGTCACCGGTGGCCGGCTCGCACCGTTGCTGGAGGTGCTGACGCGCCGGCACTACCGCACGCGCGACCTGGACGAGGTCCGCACGGTGGAGGTGACCGGCGGGCAGGCCGTGGTGGCGGACTTCCAGGACCACCGGGGGCGCGGGCGGGTGATCGCCCTGGTGGCGACTGCGGACGACCTGTCGGACTCGCTGCGGGCGACCGCGGCCCTGGCGGGCGAGGTCGATCCCGCCACCGCGGAGGCCGGGGTGGTCGCGGACGTCTACATCGCCTGGCCGGACGCGCCGACGGAGCTGGATCTGCTCGCCGCCGGTCTCGAGGCGGACCTCGACGACGCCGCGCTGCCGCCCGCGCTGCGACGCGTGACCCTGTCGCTGACGGTGACCCCCGGGATCGATCCGGACGATCCGGAGCGCCCCGGAGTCGCCCACCTGACCTTCCGCCGCGGCCCCACCGGGCGTTTCGAGGAGCGTCGGCACCTGCGCGGCATCCACCCACTGATCGCGGGCCGTCTCGACCTCTGGCGCTTCGAGCGCTTCGCGCTGACCCGGCTGCCGTCCTCGGAGCACACCTACCTGTTCCACGCCCGGGCGCACGACAACCCGGAGGACGAGCGGCTCTTCGTCCTCGCCGAGGTCCGCGATCTGGTCCCCGTGCGGGACCAGGCGGGCCGAGTCGTCGCGCTGCCGGAGCTCGAGCAGGTGCTGGCCTCGGCACTGGACGACCTGCGACGCGCCCGGGCGACCGCGAGCAGGGGCCCGGAGTGGAACCGGGTGATGCTGCACGTCTGGCCACCGGTCGAGGTGCCGATCCACGAGCTCGAGCCGGTGATCCGTGCCGTGGCCCCGACGACCGAGGGGCTCGGGCTCGAACAGGTCACCGTCCGAGCCCGTCTGGCGCCGCCGAACGCCGAGCCGCAGGAGGTGGTGGTGCGGATGTCGCGCCCGCCGGGTCAGGGGTTCACGCTCCGGGTCACCACGCCCCCCACAACACCCCTGGCCCCCTTCGACGCGATGACGCGCCAGATCATGAAGGCCCGCAGCCGCGGCAGCGTGTACCCCTACGAACTGCTGCCCCTGCTGACCGGGGATCGGAGGACCGTCCCCGCGACCGGTGGCGACGGGGTCAGCGGTTTCGTCGAGTACGACCTCGACGGGTCGGGGCGGCTGGTCGCGGTCCAGCGCCCGTTCGGCCGCAACCGGGCCGGCATCGTCGTCGGGGTCGTCACCACCCGGACCGACCGCTACCCGGAGGGCATGCGGCGGGTGGCGCTGTTCGGAGACCCGACCAGGGGGCTCGGCGCCATCGGCACCACCGAGTGCGCCCTGCTGTGCCAGGCGATCGACCTGGCCGACGGGCTCGGCGTCCCCATCGAGTGGTTCGCGGTGTCATCCGGGGCCCGCATCGCGATGGACTCCGGGACGGAGAACATGGACGGGGTCGCCCGCGTGCTGCGCCGGATCGTCCGGTTCACGCAGGCCGGTGGGCAGCTCAACGTGGTCGTGTCCGGCATCAACGTGGGTGCCCAGCCCTACTGGAACGCCGAGGCCACCATGCTGATGCACACCAAGGGCATCCTCGTCATGACCCCCGACAGCGCCATGGTCCTCACCGGGAAGCAGGCGCTCGACTACTCCGGCGGCGTGTCGGCGGAGGACAACTTCGGCATCGGCGGGTACGACCGAGTGATGGGCCCGAACGGGCAGGCGCAGCACTGGGCCCCGGACCTCGCCGGTGCCATCGAGGTCCTCTTCGCCCACCACGAGCACAGCTACGTCGCGCCTGGCGAGCGCTTCCCCCGACCGGCGCCGACCACCGACGACCGCCACCGCGACGTCCGCAGCTACCCCCACGAGCACGAGGGGTTCGGTTTCGCGACCGTCGGCGAGGTGTTCGACGAACGGAGCAACCCGGGCCGGAAGAAGCCGTTCGACATCCGCAGCGTCATGCGCGCGGTCAGCGACCTGGACCACACCCCGCTGGAGCGCTGGAAGGACATGGCGGACGCGGAGGTCGCCGTGGTCACCGACGCCCACCTCGGCGGCTACCCCGTCACCCTCCTCGGCATCGAGTCACGTCCCCTCCGACGCCGAGGCCCGGTTCCTGCCGACGGCCCGGAGGGATGGACGGCCGGCACGCTGTTCCCCCGGGCCTCCAAGAAGGTGGCGCGGGCGATCAACGCGGCGAGCGGCATCCGGCCGGTGGTGGTGCTGGCCAACCTCTCCGGCTTCGACGGTTCGCCGGAGTCCCTGCGCGAACTGCAGTTGGAGCTCGGGGCGGAGATCGGTCGGGCGGTCGTCAACTTCGACGGGCCGATCGTGTTCTGCGTCATCTCCCGCTACCACGGCGGGGCGTTCGTGGTGTTCTCGAAGGCCCTCAACGACCACCTCGAGGTGGCCGCGGTCGAGGGGTCCCATGCGTCGGTGATCGGCGGTCCACCGGCGGCAGCCGTGGTGTTCGCCGGCGAGGTGGCTCGCCGCACCGACGCCGACGGGCGCCTCGTCGCCCTGCAGCAACGCATCGCGACCGCCTCTCCGCTCGATCAGGGACGGCTGCGCACCGACCTCTCGAGCCTCCGCGCCGAGATCAGGGCCGAGAAGCTCGGTGAGGTGGCCGCGGAGTTCGATCGTGTGCACTCGATCGAACGCGCCCGAGCGGTCGGGTCGGTCGACCACATCGTGGCACCGCGAGCACTGCGCCCCTACCTCATCGAGGCGGTCGAGCGCGGCATGACCAGGTGCACGGGCCTCCCGGTGGCGGTGGCGGGACCCAGCACCTGAGCGAGGCCGGCCGGCGGAGCGACGCGCCTGACGCACGAAGGGCGGGGCCCGAAGGCCTCGCCCCGGTGCGCGCCGATCCGGGGGGAGACCGGCGCAAGGGCGTGGGTCGGCGTCGGCTCGTGCCGGCGCGCCGCCCCGGTCAGTTCTTGGCCGCCTGCTGCTCCTGCTCGGCGATCTGGCGGTGAACGTCCTCCATGTCGAGCGCCTTGATCTGCTCGATCAGGTCGACCAGGGACTCCTTGGGCAGCACACCGGCCTGGTTGAAGACCAGCACGTTGTCGCGGAACGCCATCAGGGTCGGGATGGAACGGATCTGGAACGCCGCCGCGAGCTCCTGCTGTTCCTCGGTGTCGACCTTCCCGAACACGACGTCGTCGAAGTCGGCGGCGGTCTCCTCGTAGATCGGCGCGAACATCTTGCACGGGCCGCACCAGTCGGCCCAGAAGTCCACGAGCACGATGTCGTTCTCGTCGATCGTCGCTCGGAAGTCGTCAGCGGTCAGGTTCTGCGGAGTGGCCACGGTGGCTCCTCGGATGGGTGGGGTGGCAGGTGGCGATCGCGGGACGATCGCGGTCGTGCAGGGGAACGCGGCACGTGACCCGGTCATTCCCGCCGCCTTGCGGGCTCGCGGACGGACGTGCACCCACCGAACGGCCAGCGGACCGGTCGGTCGGGGTGGGGCGGCGCGGCGAGCCGAGGCATCTGGTCCGCTAGCTGACGGCGACGGAACCACTGGCGACGGAACAGCAGCTAGCGGGCCTGCAGCGGATCCTCCGCCGTGACCGTCCAGCCGACAGCGCCAGACGCACCCCCACCACCAGCGCCAGACGCACCCACCACCAGCGCCAGACGCACCCACCACCAGCGCCAGACGTGCAGCGGACGTCCAGGCGCACCAGCGCTCCACGCGCCACCCGCGTGACGGAGCGACGCCCAGTCCACGCGCGGCCGAAGGGGACCGACATGCACACCGACGTGTCCCACGGCACCAGCCAGCGCGACGATGGGCCGAGCGAGCGCCGTAGCGCCGAGCAGCGACGTGAGCAACTGCTCGATGCCGCCGTCGCGGTCATCGCCGAGCACGGGCTCGAGCGGGCGACGACCCGTGCCATCACCGACCGCGCCGGCCTCGCCCTGGGCGCATTCCACTACGTCTTCGACTCGAAGGACGAGCTCCTCGAAGCGGTCGCCGAGCGCGTCGCCCGCGAGATCGACGCGAGTGTGACCGAGACGGCATCCCCGGGCCCGGCCGAGGACGAGGGGGGACCCACCGGCGGCCCGGGCGAGGGCGAGGGCGGTCACGCGGGCGGCTCCGCCGAGGCGTCGGGGGGATTCGCGGGAGCGAACAACCTCGGTGGCGAGGAACCGATCGTCGCGCAACTGCGCGCCCTCCTGCTGCAGGCCTGGCGCTCCGCCGAGCGGTCGCGCTCGCTGCACCTGGCGCAGTACGAGCTCACGCTGCACGCGCTGCGCGACCCGGAGAAGCACCACCTCGCGGTCCAGCAGTACGCGTTGATGGTCGGCAGGGTCGCCGCTCTGGTGCGAGGCCAGGCCAGCAGGATGGACGACGAGGCCAGCCGCGACCTCGCCCGCTTCGTGGTCGCCACGCTGGACGGCCTGCTCCTGCAGTGGCTGGTGGAGCAGGACGACGATGCCGCCGAGGGCCGGCTCCGCCGCTACCTCGACGTCCTTCCGGCGGTCGTCGCGACCCACGGCTCGCGCTGAGGCGCCGTCCTCGGTCTCGCACTCCCAGCGGCCTCACACCCCCAGCGGTCTCACACCCCCAGCGTGCGGCCGATGATCTCCTTCATGATCTCGTTCGTGCCGCCGTAGATGCGCTGCACCCTGGCGTCCACGTAGGCGCGGGCGATCGGGTACTCGCGCATGTAGCCGTACCCGCCGTGGAGCTGTACCCCGGCGTCGACGACCTCGCCGAGCAGGTCGGTGAGCCACCACTTCGCCATCGCAGCGTCCTCGACCGAGAGCCGACCGTCGTTGTGCAGCATCGTGCACCGGTCGGCGAACTGCTGGCCGATCGTGATCTTGGTGTGGAGTTCCGCCAGGGTGAAGCGCGAGTGCTGGAAGGAGCCGATCGGCCGGCCGAAGGCCTCGCGCTCCTTGCAGTAGGCCAGGGTCGCGTCGAAGGCGGCCTTCGCCCCGGCGATGGCGGCGATCCCGATCCCGAGCCGCTCCTGCGGCAGGGCCTGCATCAGGTAGACGAAACCCTGGCCCTCGTCACCGAGCAGGTTCTCCGCCGGTACGCGCACGTCGGTGAAGAACAGCTCGGCGGTGTCCTGTGCGTGCATCCCGATCTTGTCGAGCTTGCGACCGCGCTCGAATCCCTCCATGCCGCGTTCGACCACCAGCAGGCTGATCCCGCCGTGGGTGGACGTCGGATCGGTCTTGGCGCACACGATGACCAGATCGGCCTGGATGCCGTTGGTGATGAAGGTCTTGGCGCCGTTGAGCAGGTAGCTGCCGTCGTCCCGCCGGATCGCCGTCGTGGTCATGGAGGCGAGGTCGGAACCCGTGCCCGGCTCGGTCATCGCGATCGCGGTGATCAGCTCCCCCGAGGCCATGGGCGGGAACCATCGCCGCCGCTGCTCCTCGGTGGCGTGGGCGAGGAAGTACGGCACGATCACGTCGTTGTGGAGCGGGAAGCCGACGCCAGACGCCCCGACCTTCGCCAGCTCCTCGGTCACGATCACGTTGTAACGGAAGTCGCGGACCCCGCCCCCGCCGTACTCGCTCGGCACATCGGTGCACAGCAGGCCGAGCGCCCCGGCCTGCTTCCAGAGCTCCCGGGGGACCATCCCGTCCCGCTCCCACTGCTCGTGGTGGGGCACCACCTCGTCGGCCACGAACCGAGCTACCAGGTCCCGGAAGCCGTCGTGCTCCTCGGTGAAGATGTCGCGCTGCACGCTACGTCCCTCCCATGACCGAACGGAACGGACCCGACCAGAACGTTCCGATGCAGGACGGTACCGACCCCGTGCCAGGGGCACCGCATCGGCGCCGCGTACACGACGGCTGGCTGCCGGGTTCCGCCGCCGTAGCAGGACGACTCGCTGCCGGATCCTGGCGCCGCCGGGGCGACGGGGAGCCGGGCGGCGCGGCCGGGGCGACGGGGAGCTGAGCGGCGACGGCGTGAGGACGGGCGTGGGCCTAGAGGATGCCGGCGCGGTCGATCGCGATGATGCCGATGATGGTCAGCACGACGCCGACCACGACGCGGGCCCAGAGCGCGACGAGCCGCGACTGGGGGACCTGGCTGTCGTCCTCGGCCCCGGGGAAGACCCCCGTCCGGTGGTAGCGCAGTAGAGCGGCCAGGGTGCCGATGGCCATCGCCGCACCCACGGCGGCGAAGCTGCCGACGAGCAGGAACGCCCACGAGGTCTCCCCCACCGCACCCCTCCAGTTCGCGTCGTCGGCGTCGGCTTCGGCCACCCACGAGTGTACGGAGCGGTATGCGTCCACCGACGGCCGGGGCGCGAACGGTGGGAAGACGGCGGTGCCTGCCATGGCAGCACCTGCCGAACCGACCTCGCCGCGAAGGAGTCCACATGGCCCGCGTGTCTGCACCCCTGTCCGTCCCGATCCCCCCGGAGGTGGCCTTCGACAACCTGGCCGACTTCACGACGACCGAGGTGTGGGACCCGAGCATCGCCGCCACCGAGCGCCTCGATGACGGGCCGCTCGGCGTCGGCTCACGGTTCCGGGTGCACGTCAAGCTCGGCCCGGTCACGCGGCCGTTCATCTACGAGATCACCCGCTACGACCGGCCGCACCGGGTCCTCCTCCAGACGAAGGGGCCGCTGCATCACGGTGAGGACGACGTCACCTTCGTGGCCGAGGACGGGGGCACCCGGGTCACCTGGAACGCGATGTTCCGCGTGCGAGGGCCAGGACGGCTCCTCGAGCCGGCGCTGGGCATCGGCTTCCGGCGAACCGTCGCCGAGGCCGTCGACGGCCTGGAGCCCTTCCTGCGCGAGCTCGCACCGCACTGACTGCGGGTCGGACGGCTGGCGGGGCCACCGAGGGGCAGTGGCTCGGCTGGCCGACGACGGGGTCTGGAACCCGACGTGCGCGGCCGTCGTCCCACCAACGTCGTCCCACCAACCGGAGCCCGTCGTTGCAGCGAGCATGCAGGACGGGCACGTTCACCCGAACCCGAACGAAGGTCCCGCGATGCATCCGCCCCGTGCACTCCTGACCGCCCTTCTCCTCACCTCGGCGCTCCTGCTGACGGCCTGCGGCGGCGCCGAGGAGACGGACAGCGACCCTGGCGACACCACTGCGCCACGACCGGACGAGGACGACGACACCTCCGACGGCGGCACCGATGAAGCACCGGAGGAGACGGACGGCGACGGGGATGCCTCGGACGGCGGTCCGGAGGCCAGTGACAGCCGGGAGGTGACGCTCGCCGTCGCCGACGCGGCCGAGCGCACCGGGATGGCCGAGGACGACATCGACGTCGAGGAAGTGTCGATGGTCACGTGGTCCGACGGCGCTCTCGGGTGCCCGGAGCCCGACATGACCTACACGCAGGCACTGGTGGAGGGCTACCGCATCGTGCTGGACGCCGGTGGGCAGCAGCTCGTCTACCACGGCGAGATCGGCCAGGATCCGTTCCTGTGCGAGGACCCGCAGGAGCCGGCATCCGGGGCAGGGTGAGCCGGGGCGCGGCCGGTCAGTTCAGCGTCGGATCCTCCGGGAAGGTGGCCAGCAACCGCAGGCCGTCCGGTTGCCGCCGCAGGACGGCGTGCCACAGCCCCCTCGGATCGGCGGAGAACACGTCGCCGGCTTCGGCATCGACCGGGAACCAGGCTCCGAGCTCGATCTCGTCCTCGAGCTGCTCCGGCGCCCACCCGGCGTAGCCGGCGAAGATGCGGACGTGCTCGAGATCGGCGGCAGCGGCGGTCGGGGCGTCGGCGAGG
>Ga0081527_100531_pt1 | contig 16828 bp, 17 predicted proteins | sample HotLakmasection5_FD_70992 | JGI IMG/M metagenome (GOLD analysis project Ga0081527, IMG submission 70992) | Hypersaline microbial mat communities from Hot Lake, Washington, USA - Section #5 (SPADES assembly) (version 2) | ecosystem: Environmental > Aquatic > Non-marine Saline and Alkaline >... | reverse complement strand
AAACGGCCTTCGCGATATCCAGACCAACGATGATAGTGTGCATGGTGGACGGTCTCCTCTTGCTGGGTCCTCACAGCACCAGCATGGCACAACTGATGCCGCCGGGGGACCGTCCACCCAGCATTGCGAGCGAAGCGAAGCAATCCGGTGGCGCCGCGAGCGCGACTGGCGGCGCCCTGAACTGGCAATGCCGGGCCTGGATTGCGTCGCTTCGCTCGCAACGACGGGTTGGTTGGCGTGGAATTCACTCGCAATGGCAGGCTGGTTGGCGTCGTAATTGCAATTTTGCTCGTGGTAATTCTGCTCCGTACCGGGGATGACCGTCCTTCAAGGCGGCTGGGCAACGTCGGCGGTGGAGGGTGTGCCTGATGGCAGGCAAACGTCAGCCGCCCGGCCCGATGGCATGGGCCGGCATGACGGGCGCATTCGGAAACGCGAAGGCCCCGCCTGCGCGGTCGGCGCATCTGCGGGGCCTTATGATGCGAAGGCTGTCTCACTTCGCGCCCGGTATGGGTCACCGGGCCAAGTCTTTCTCAAGATACCAGTTTGTCGATGTGCGTGCCGATCAATCGGCACCTACTGCTGGTCCGGTGGAGTCATGGTGCTTACCCACCCTCCTGGCTGATGTGACGGCCCTGGCCTGACGGCCGTTCCTGGATTCACTCAGCGATCACACCTCCGATTCCCTTACTGCGACCACACTATGCACGTCCGACACAAAATCGTCAAGAGAACAATCTTGCAATCTTGCAGGCCGGTCGACGGGGCGCGGCCCGAAGGCGCCGCGGCGCCGCGGGCCGGCGCGACACAGAATCGCCGTACTGGGCCGGCATCCTTGCCCGCAACCGGACGGGCGGCGCGCCGATCCGGTAAACCGGGACCGTTGCCCGGCGGGCATGCGCCCGCCGCGGTACAGGCACGGGAGGCTCGAGCTTGGTGGCAGCCCTGCTGCGGCGGATCAACATGCTGGTGCTTGTGCTGGCGATGGCCGCCGCCGGCCTCGCGGCCTCCCAGTTGACCGCGTTCATGCAGCAGTACACGCAGAACCTGGCCGGCCGGCTGGCCGAGGCACGGCGCGAGGTGGACGGCATCATCGACCGGGCCGCGCGCGCCGACATGCCCGTGTACGCCTACCTCAACGAGTTCGTCACGGCCAGCAACCCGGTGTTCCGGCGCGAGGGCCATGCGCTGCGCGCACGCATCGACCGGGCCGGCTGGCTGGCGGACAGCTACAACGCGCTGGAGACGGCGGGGCTTTTCAAAAAGCCGTTCGTGTTCGTGTGGTACCTGGACGACGATATCGCCGCGGATGTCTGGCGGCACTTCAGCCCCGGCATCCAGCTCGACCGCGCCAGCCTGATCTATGCCGGCATGGGCATGGCAGTGGGGCTGGTCGCCGTCGAGGGGCTCAGGATCCTGCTGCTGCTGCCGGTCCGCGTGGTGCGGCGTCGGCGGCGCGCCGTCGCCGGGTCGTCCTGAACGCGAGCCCGAAAACCGCGCCGAACCGCCTCAGCAGCCGCCGGCGCGCAGCCGGGCCCGGACCGCCAGTTCCTCGGCGTAGTTGTCGAACGCCTCCGGCGACGCGCCGATCAGCGAATTGAACCGCGCCTGCCGCATCAGGCAGTAGGTGCCGCGCGACCGCTCCTGGATGAGCTGCGCCTCGGCATTGGCCAGGTTGGTGCGGTAGGTGTCGAACAGGCGCTCGGCTTCCACGCCGCTCCCCAGCGACCGCTCGATGCGGCCCTGGGCGTCGCGGATGCGGTCGGCGTGCTCGGCGGTGAACACGCGGTAGCGGTGGTGCAGGTCGTCGTCGCCGTAGACCTCGCCGCAGGCCAGGCTGGCGACCAGAAGCTGTGTGTGCAGCTCGATGACCTGGCGCGCCATCATGTCCTCCCGCGGCAGGCAGCCGCCGTCCGGCGCCTCCGGCGGCACCATGGCTCCCAGCGACTCCAGCGCCGACATGGCATCGTCCCGGTCGCTGCCGCCGGTCTGCGCGGCGGCGGGCTGGGCCAGGACCAGCAGCACCAGCACCAGGGCGAGGGTGAGCGGGGAGAACGAGACTCTCATCGAACGGCTCCGGCATCGCATCATGCTGGCCGGGTACATATCGCGAATCCCCGCCTGCAACAAGGTCGGAGACACGATCGCGGTCGCCGTGCGCAGCCGCGGGACGCGGCCGGACCGGCGGTCTACGCCCCGTCGCCGGCCGCCCGCCGCCGCAGCAGGAACACCGCCTGCTCGCCGACCCAGTTGGCCAGCCGGCCCGGGTCGAGCGCCAGGGCGCGCCCGCTGCGGCTGAGGATCAGGCTGCGTTCGATGACCACGCCCATTTCGTCGCACAGCAGCCCGAGGTCGCGCAGCGTGCACAGGTGGATGTTGGGCGTGTCGTACCACTGGTACGGCAGGCCGTAGGTGATCGGCATGCGCCCGCGCAGCAGCAGGCCGAAGCGCACCCGCCAGTAGCCGAAGTTCGGCACGCTGACGATGGCCCGCCGCCCGATCCGCACCAGATCGCTCAGCACGTCGCGCGGGTTGCGCACCGCCTGCAGGGTCTGGCTGAGCACGACGTAGTCGAACGCGCCGTCCGGATAGTCGGCCAGGTCGGTATCGGCGTCGCCCTGGATGACCGACAGCCCGCGGCTGACGCAGGCGTGCACGCCGTCCATGGACAGCTCGATGCCGCGCCCGTCCACCTCCTTGGCGTGCCAGAGGTGGTCGAGCAGGTCGCCGTCCCCGCAGCCGACGTCGAGCACGCGGCTGCCGGGTTCGACCATCTCGGCGATCAGTCGAAGGTCGGTGCGGATGCCGGGGCCGCGGGGGGCTGCCGGCGGCGGCCGGCCGTTGTCGCGCGGCATCACCCGCCTCCGGCCCCCAGGCCCTTGTGCTCGGCGACGCCGTCCAGGAAGCCGCGCAGCACCCGGTGCAGTTCCGGCTCGTCGAGCAGGAAGGCGTCGTGGCCCTTGTCGCTGTCCACCTCGACGAAGCTGACGTTGGCCGCGGCGGCGTTCAGCGCATGCACGATGGCGCGGCTCTCCGCCGTCGGAAACAGCCAGTCGCTGGTGAACGAGATCAGGCAGAACCGGGTCGGCGTGTCGCGGAAGGCGTCGGCCAGGTTGCCGCCGTACTCCATCGCCAGGTCGAAATAATCCATAGCCCTTGTAATGTAGAGGTACGAGTTGGCGTCGAACCGGTCCACGAACGTGATGCCCTGGTGGCGCAGGTAGCTTTCCACCTGAAAGTCGGCATCGAAGCCGAAGCTCAGCACCTTGCGGTCCTGCAGGCTGCGCCCGAACTTGCGGTGCAGGGCGGTCTCCGACAGATAGGTGATGTGCGCGGCCATGCGCGCGACGGCCAGGCCGCGGGTCGGCTGCACGTTGCGGCTGTAGTAGTCGCCGCCATGCCAGTCCGGGTCGCTCATGATCGCCTGCCGGCCGACCTCGTGGAAGGCGATGTTCTGCGCCGAGTGGCGCCACGAGGTGGCGATCGGGATCGCCGAGTAGACCATCTCCGGATAGGTGGCCGCCCACTGCAAGGCCTGCATGCCGCCCATCGACCCGCCGAGCACGCAGAACAGCTGGCGTATGCCGAGGTGGTCGATGAGCAGCTTCTGCGCGCGCACCATGTCGGCGATGGTGATGACCGGAAAGCTCAGCCCGTACGGCCGGCCGGTGGCCGGGTCGGGTTCCTTCGGCCCGGTGGTCCCCATGCACCCGCCCAACGTGTTGGCGCAGATGACGAAGTAGCGCTCGGTGTCGATCGGCAGGCCCGGCCCGACCATCATGCTCCACCAGCCCGGCTTGCCGGTGATCGGGTGGGGCTCGGCCACGTACTGGTCGCCGGTCAGCGCGTGGCAGACCAGGACGGCGTTGGACTTGTCGGCGTTGAGCGTGCCATAGGTCTGGTAGGCGACCGAAAACGGACCGATCTCGGCACCATTGTCGAGCGGCATCGGCCGGTCTTCGGCCAGCACGACGTGGTGGCCGGTCAAGGGGCGCCGATCCGCGACCGCGGCGGCGCCACGCGGGGAGGGGGCGTCCATCGTCTCGGCAAGACCGGTTCACGGTGCGTACGAGGGGCCAGTAGCTAGGGAGCGCCGCCCCCCGCTGTCAACCATTTCTTTTCAAGGTTTTCTTTGATTTTGGCCGGGTCGCGCTCTACACCTATGCGGCTTTCAAGGAAGCCTGATCGGACCATGTCAGTGACAGAACCGTCGCTCGACGCCCTGCGTCGGGACATCGACCGGATCGACGACGCGATCCACGACCTGCTGATGCAGCGTTGCGAGGTCGTCGAGCGCATCGCCGAGGTGAAGGGCACGGGTCCGGCGTTCATGCGGCCGGGCCGGGAGGCCACGATCCTGCGCCGCCTGGTCGACCGCCACGGCGGCCGCTTTCCGATCCCCGTGCTGATTCGCATCTGGCGCGAGATGCTGGCCGCGTTCACCCTGCTGCAGGGGCCGTTCGCCGTGGCCGTATACGCGCCGGAGGACGAGCGCGGGCTGTGGGACATGGCGCGCGACATGTACGGCAGCAGCACGCCGATGATGGCGGTGAACCAGCCGATGCCGGCGGTGCGTGCGGTGTTCGACGGCACCGCCACGGTCGCCGTCGTGCCCTGGCCGGACGACCGGGACGGCGAGCCGTGGTGGCGCGCGCTGATGTCGGAAGACGCCAAGACGCCGCGCGTGATCGCCCATCTGCCGTTCGTCGTCTCCGCCCGCGGCAACGGCCGCAAGGGCCTCGCGATCGCCCGGATTCCGCACGAGCCGACCGGCGACGACCACACTCTGGTCGCGATCGAGTTGACCGAGCCGGTCAGCCGGAGCCGGCTCAAAGAGGCGCTGGAGGATGCCGGCCTGCCGCCGGTGGCGTTCTGGAACGGACCGGAGCGCGAGGCGGACAGCCCCGTCCATCTGGTCGAGGTGACGGACTTCGTCGGCGCCGACGATGCCCGGCTCGGGCAGCTGGTCGACCGGCTCGGCTTCGTCGGCCGCCGCGCGGTGCCCATCGGCGGCTTCGCCATGCCTATCGTCGTCGACGAGTCGGGCGCGGAGGCACGGCCGGCATGACCGGACCCTCCCCGCGGCCGGGCATCCTGGACGTCGAGCCCTATGTGGGCGGCGAATCGCAGGCTCCGGCGGCTCGTCTGATTCGGCTCGCCTCGAACGAGAGCGCCCTCGGCGCCAGCCCCCGCGCCATGGCGGCCTACCGCGGCGTGGCCGCCGCCCTGCACCGCTATCCCGACGGCGGTTCGGTGGCCCTGCGCGAGGCGCTGGCGAAGCGCCACGGTCTGGACCCGGCGCGCATCGTCTGCGGCGCCGGCTCGGACGAGCTGATCGCCCTGCTGGTCCGCAGCTATGCCGGGCCGGGCGACGAGGTGCTGTACAGCCGGCACGGCTTCTTGATGTATCCGATCGCTGCCCATACGGCGGGGGCGACTCCGGTCGCCGCACCGGAGAGCGGCCTGCGCGCCGACGTGGATGCGCTGCTGCAACGGGTCGGGCCGCGCACGCGGCTGGTGTTCCTGGCCAACCCCAACAACCCGACCGGCAGCTTTCTGACGGCCGAAGAGCTGGCGCGACTGCATGCCGGCCTGCCCGAGGACGTGCTGCTGGTCATCGATGCCGCCTACGCCGAATACATCGCGCGCAACGACTACACCGATGGCGCCGCGCTGGCCGCCGGCGCCGGCAACGTCGTCATGCTGCGCACCTTCTCCAAGATCCACGGCCTGGCGGCGCTGCGCCTGGGCTGGGCCTGGTGTCCGGCGCCGGTCGCCGACGTGCTGAACCGGGTGCGCGGGCCGTTCAACGTCGGCCTGCCGGCGCAGGCGGCCGGCGTCGCGGCGGTCGAGGACGTCGCCTTCTCCGACCTGAATCGCACTCACAACGAGTACTGGCGCGACTGGACGGCGGCGGCGCTGGGTGGCCTCGGCCTGACCGTGCACCCGTCGGTCGCCAACTTCCTGCTGACCGACTTCACGGCGCTGGCCGACGGCGGCGACCCGGCGGCCATGGCCGAGCGGGCGCGGGCCTTCCTCAAGGCGCGCGGCATCCTGGTCCGTCAGATGGGCGCGTATGGCCTGCCTCAGTGCCTGCGCGTCGGCATCGGCACCGCCGAGGAGATGCCCGAGGTGATCGCCGCGTTCGCCGAATTCCTGGACCGGCCGCAATGACCGATGCCCCCGTATTCCGGCGCCTGTGCCTGATCGGCATCGGCCTGATCGGTTCTTCCGTCGCGCGGGTCGTGCGCCAGCGCGGGCTGGTCGGAGAGATCGTCGCCTCGGCGCGCTCGGCGGAGACGCGCGCGAAGGTGATGGACCTCGGCCTGGCCGACCGGGTCGAGGCGGATCCCGCGACGGCGGTCCTGGGGGCCGACTGCGTCATGCTGTGCACGCCGCTCGGCGCCTACCCCGGTATCGTCCGGCACATCGCGCCGCACTTGGCGCCGGGCGCGGTCGTGACCGACGTTGGCTCGGTCAAGGGCTGCGTCGTCAAGGAGATCGGGCCGCTGATTCCAGCCGGCGTGCACCTGGTGCCGGGCCACCCGATCGCCGGCACCGAGCATTCCGGGCCGGAGGCCGGCTTCGCCGAGCTGTTCGAGGGGCGCTGGTGCATCCTCACGCCGCCGCCCGGCGCGGACCGCGCGGCGGTCGACAAGCTCGCCGCCCTGTGGCGCGGCGCCGGCTCGATGATCGAGGAAATGTCGCCCGAGCACCACGACCGCGTGCTGGCCATCACCTCGCACCTGCCGCACCTGATCGCCTACACCATCGTCGGCACGGCGACCGACCTGGCCGAGGACATCAAGGCCGAGGTGATCAAGTTCTCCGCCAGCGGCTTCCGCGACTTCACGCGCATCGCCGCGTCGGACCCGGTGATGTGGCGCGACATCTTCCTGAACAACAAGGAAGCCGCGCTGGAGATCATGCAGCGCTTCTCGGAGGACCTGACCGCCCTGCAGCGCGCCATCCGCCGCGGCGAGGGCGACACGCTCGAAGACCTGTTCACCCGCACCCGCGACATCCGCCGCCGCATCGTCGAGGCCAGGCAGGCCTGAGCGAAACCCAAACGGTCATTCCCGCGAAAGCGGGAACCTCGAGGGTTCTTCAGCGCGTCGGGCGCAACAGGCGTCGTGCCCGACCGGCCGGCGGTGCGCCCATCACCGTCGAGGTTCCCGCTTTCGCGGGAATGACGGCTTTCTGGTTGAGGGTCCGACCCCGAAGCTCCCCCAAACGGTCATTCCCGCGAAAGCGGGAACCTCGAGGGTTCTTGAGTGCGTCGGGCGCAACAGGCGTCGTGCCCGACCGGCCGAGGCCATTCCCCGCGCCTAGAACACCACCGCGGCCGGCGGGTCGGGCCACCGGATATACGGCAGGCGGCCGGGGAGCGCGAACGGGCCGATCGCTACCCGGCGGTCGGCGATGCGCAGCGGCTGGACCAGCGTCGGCACGCCGTCCTCGTCCGGCTGCATGGCGAACATGCCGAGGCCCAGGCGCACCAGGACCGACTGGTTGCCGCCGACCAGCCCGGCCTCCTCCAGCGCGGTCACGACGCTGTCGAAGCCCTGCACGCGCGCGGTCAGCCGGCCTTCCGGTTGCAAGTCGCGGTCGAGGGTGAGCACGCCGTCGGCCCGCGCCGACAGCGGCCCCCAAACCAGCTCCGCGCGCTCGACTTGCAGCTCGCCGCCGGCATCGCGCCAGGCGGCGACCATCGGCGCGTAGGCCGCCGGCGGCAGCGGACCGCTGAGGATCAGGTCGGCAGCGACGCGCTCGACCGTGTCGGAGAAGCCGACCAGCGGGACCTCCGGCAGCTCGACCCCGTGCGCCTCGGCCGTTACGGCCAACGGCCCCGCCGGGTCCGGCTGGGCGACCGTCGCGTCGATCCGGTCGATGTGCGTGGCCGGGCTGCGGCCCGGCTCGACCGTCACATCGAACAGCGACACCTGCACGGCATCGAACCCGCCGGCCAGCCGGGCATCCACGGCGCCGGCGCCCCGCGCGGCGGTGATCACCGAGGGGGGCAGGCGCGGTGCGGTCGGCACGGTGACGATCAGGCCGTCGCTGAGCATGAGCGCCACGTCGTTCGGCGCCCACACCACCGCGCGGCCCGTGAGGCCGCCAATCGCCACAATCACGCCGGTTGGCTGTCGGATCGTTACATCATCGGCCTCGGCCGCCAGCGAGAACGGGTAGCCGCCGACATCGAGCGCGCCGAGCGAGACCTCGCCGCCGTCCGCCTCGAACCGGGCGATGGCATTGTCGATCTCGCCGCGCATCATGGATGCGAGAACGAACCATGCCACGGTCCAGGCGGCGATCAGCACGATCGGGACGGCGACCAGGACGACAACGAGCCGGCGTCGGCGCATGCGCGGGCGCTCCTGAACTGTGGCGGCGCAATCGACCACCGCAGGCGAGGAAACGCAAGCATTGTGGTGATCCTGGGGCCGGGCGGCGCGGCACGGCTCACGCGCGGCCGCCGGGCCGGGTCAGCATGACCGTCGTCCATCCGCGCACCGTCATCCGCCCGGCCAGGTGCAGGCCCTGGGCGCGGTGCGCCGCCAGCACGCCCGGCGCCTGGCGGGCCAGCAGCCCGGACAGCAGTGCTGCGCCGCCGGGCGCCAGGCATCGGGCCAGCGCCGGCGCCATCTGCGCCAGCGGGCGCGCCAGGATGTTGGCGGCGATCAGGTCGAACGGCGCGGCCGCGTCCACCGCGGGGGTGCGGTAGCCGTCGCCGCGCACCACGCGCACCAGCGGGGCGATCCGGTTCAGGCGGGCGTTGATCCGCGCCACGCGCACCGCCTCCGCGTCCGAGTCGACCGCCAGCACCGGCCGGCGCCAGAGCCGCGCCATGGCGAAGGCCAGGATCCCGGTGCCGCACCCCATGTCGAGCGCGCGGCGCACGCGCTGCCGGCGGGCCAGCCGGGCCAGCGCCAGCAGGCAGCCCTCGGTGCTGGCGTGCTCGCCGGTGCCGAAGGCGGTGGCGGCATCGATGCGCAACGGCAGGGTCGCGGCCGGCGGCGGTTCGGCCACATGCGTGCCGCGGATGAAGAACGGCCCGACCCGGAACGGCGGGAACGCCTGCGCCACCGCCGTCAGCCAGTCGGTCGGCGGTACCCGCGCCACCGCGACCGCCGGTGCGCCGGCACCGCCCGGGACGCCGGCCGCGGCCATGGCCAGCGCCAGGCGCGCCGCCAGCCGGCCGGCATCGGGGCGGGCGGCGGCATAGCCCTCGACGCAGACCGTTTCCGGATCGTCCGTCTCGAACCACGAGGTCGTCTGGCAGTCCTCGGCCAGCGCCGCCTCGGCCGCCGCGGCCGCGGCCGCGGGCACCGTCGCGGCGACCCGCCAGGCCGCCGGGGCCGTCGCCGGCACGCTCGCCGTCACCATCTCCCGGACTCCTTCCGCTGCCGTTCCCGATGCCGGGCGACACGCAGGCCGTGTCGCCGCATGCGGCGCATCACTATATACTCGCGGCGCCCGGCGATTCCGCCCGGCCGTTCCGGTCCGAGCCCGCCCATGCGCCAAGCCGTTCCCCCGCTCGCCGCGGCGGTCAGCCCCCGCACAATCCCCCGGCACCGCCTGCGGCGCGCGCTGATGAGCGCCACGGTTGCCGTGCTCGCGGTCTGCGGGATTGCCTGCCGGGGAGCCGCAGCCGCCGAACGTCTGGACGTGCCCCCGGGGGCCACCCTGGGCGCGCTGCGCCTGCTGAGCGCGCTGGTCGTGGACGGCGCCGGCGATCCCGGGTTCGGCGGCTTCTCCGGGCTGGAGGTGTCGCCGGACGGCACCCGGCTGTGGGCGATCGGCGATCGCGGCACGCTGCTGACCGCGCGCCTCGTCTATGACGACGCCGGCCGGCTGGCGGGCCTGGCCGACCGGGCGCTGGCCCCGCTGCGCGACCTCGGCGGCACGCCGGTGCGCGACCTGCGGGCCGACAGCGAGGGGCTGGCGCGGCTGCCCGGCGGCGCGTTCGCGGTCAGCTTCGAACGGACCCACCGCGTGCTGCGCTATCCCGGCAGCCCGGCCGCCACACTGCCGGAGCAGCTGCCGATGCCGCCGGGGGCGCTCGCGCTCGTCGCCAATCGCGGCATCGAGGCGCTGACCGCGCTGGCCGACGGCAGCCTGCTGGCGATCGGCGAGATGATCGTCACGCCCGAGGGCGGCCTGCACGCCGCCTGGCTGGGCGGTGAGGGAGGCTGGGCGCACCTCGCCTACGTGGTGCCGGCGCAGTACCGGCCGACCGGCGCCGCGACGCTGCCCGACGGCGACGTGATCGCGATCGAGCGGCGCAATCCCAGGCTGTTCGTGGTCGGCGGGCGCATCGTCCTGATTCCGCGCGAGACGATCCGGCCGGGCGCCCAGATCGGCGGCATCGAGCTGGCCCGCCTGACCCCGCCGCTGCTCAACGGCAACTTCGAAGGCATCGCCGCCTGGCGCGACCCCGCCGGCCGCACCCGCATCCTGGTCATCTCCGACGACAACTTCCTGCCCATCCAGCGCACCCTGCTGCTGGAATTCGTGCTGGTGCGGTAGGGGTGTGCGTCGGGCCACGGATCGCAATCGCTCAGCTCCAATCGCCCGCGCCAATATCGACCTCCGGCAAGAGCCGAATGGTGTACCTGTGCAGCAGATCGACGATGAGCGGCTCGTATCCTTCCCAATCGTCGCCAAGCACATCGAAGGACGGTTCTCCCGCCTTGACGAGCGCCCGGTCGAATATGGCGAGGTTCGTCAGCGTCTCGTTGTGGCGGCACGGATAGCAGATGCCGTCCAAGCCTGACGGATGCTCGAAGAAGGCCTGTGCCCAGGGTCGGGATATGTCGTGCCGCCTCCAGGCCTTGGCATCCGTCGGGATGCGCATTCGGGCCGGACCGTCGGCGCGCAGGTCCGCCAATAGAAGAGGTTGCCGCACTGCTAGATGGGCGCAACGAAAGCTGCGGATACGGGCTTTCGGCACGAGCAGCGGGTAGGCACGATGATCGCGGACCAGCGTCTCAAGGAAGCAAGCGGCGGGCTCCTTCGACGCGTAAACGACGCCGAACCGCCGTTCGGGCGCAAGATGGTCTCGCGGATCGCTGAACCGGCTCGGGCCCTTGCCGAAACCGAGGCTGCCCGGATGCTCGCGCCGGACGGCCCGGAATAGCTCAGTGCCGACCTCCAGCTCGACGGTGACGAGCGGGCGAGCATGGAAGTCAACGGTCGGCATGAAAATTTCAAGGACCGGCTCCGGCTCCGGTTCAAACGTGCCCGTCATCGGGCCGGCTCTTCCGGATCCCGGCGGTTCGTCATCGATAATCGCCGTCGCGATCGCTGGCGAGCACGGCAAGCACGGCGTCGACCTCCCCCGCTGCCAGCGCCTGCCAGGGCGGCCGGTTGGCGAGGCCCGGATGAGCGCTGACAAGGAAATCATACGCATCCCATGCGTCGGTCAGCATCGCCAGCACGCGGTTGAGGCCGGGGAGAAGCTGGCCGCGGAGCGTGATCTGCCAGGACGGGTAGCGCACCAGCCGGCGGGCCGGGCCGGCCAAGGCCAGGATCCGCCGCTCGCGCCGCCAAGTGTTGACCGCCTGCCGGCTGACGCCGCAGCGCTGGCCGAAGGTTTCGGCCGTCAGCATGTCGGGTTGGCGGAGGATGGCGGAGGCGTCGTCGTCGGCACCCTGCTGCGGCCGATCGTGAAGCGCGGCGGGCGGATCCGCCTCCCCGGCCACGTGCCATGCCGCCAGTTGCAGGATGACCTGGCCCTCCGCGATGTGCCTGCCGTCCGCATCCGTCAGCCGCACGACTGCCCTCGTCGCCTGTCCCCGGCCACGGAAGGCGGCGAACGCCCGCTCTGTTTCCGGGTCGTCCGGCACAAGCTCGACGGCATCCGGGTGCCCCACCGCACGATCCGACGAGTGGCGGATGAGCCGGCCCGGCTTCCGGCGGAGCCCGTTCGGATCGAGGCCAGTCATTCATGCCCTCCACGGCCCATGGCCGGTCTGAGATGCCTGAATGACAAAATGGACACGGTTTACATCCTTGTCAACAGATCCAAGCTCTGCGATCCTGTGCCGATCGCCAGCGACTGTCGGCTCCGTGCACCTGCCTCAATAGCTCGAGATGAATTCGAGCGTGTGCCCGGTGCGGCGGAGCGCGATGATCAGTTCGGTGAGCTTGCTGCGCTGCTGCCTGGATTGGCGGAACTGGGCGTCGTGCATCAGGACGATGACCTTGCCCGGCTTGGCGGCGCTGCCCGCCTTGGCGCCGATCCGGGCCGCGATCTCCGCCGGCGTGCCGTCGCAGATGCCTTGGGTGTGCCCCCACTCGACATCCCAGCCATAGATGCGAAAGCCGTTCCTGGCGAGAATGTCGGCGGCCGCGCCGCTGTTCAGATTGGTGCGGTTAATCCCGTCGACCCGCCAGGTGTTGCGTCCGGGAAGGCGGGCATGGAAGGGCTTCTTGTTCAGGCCGAGTACGGTGTTGGCCTCGAGGAAATTGGCCAGGATCTCGGCCGGATTCTTTCTGTAATATTCCTGGTATTTCAGGTTCGCGTGGGTCTTGCTGTGGTTGCCGATCTGGACGAAGGCGCTTGCCTGCGCATCCTTCAGGACCTTGGCGCTCCAGGTGCCTGCGGTATGGTCGGACACCATGAACAACGTGCCCTTGGCGCTGGTCTCGTTGAGCACGCCGATGACGTCGTCGGTGCCGAACACCGGCCCATCGTCGAACGTCAGATAGACCTGAGCCATGGTGCCTCTTAGCGTTGCGCCACGCTTCAGTTGTATACCAGCTCAGCTGTTCCCGTCAAGCAGCTCGGCGCGGCGGCGGTCGTAGTCGGCCTGGGAGATCAGGCCGCGGTCCAGCATGACCTTGAGCGCGTACAGGTCGCGCTCGGGCCCGGCGCCCTCCTCGCCGCTCTCGGCGTCGGTGCGGGCCACGGCGGCGCCGGGGCGGACGGTGGTGAGTCGGCGTTTCATGGGCGGCGCCTTTCGGGACTCCTCTGGCGGTTTCGTCGTACGATAGCACAGCCCGACGGCGCCGGGGACGGGCGGTGCGACCTTGCGGCGCCCTTTCGTCGCAGCCCGCGGTCGCCATCTTGATGGTGGACGCGGCGTGCGAAGCCTGGACGGATGCCGGCTTTGAAGGGGAGAAGGCCCGTGTGGAAGAGACGACTGATGCGGATCGGCCTGGCTTCGGTCGTGGCCCTGGCGGCGGCGGCGGGGCTCGCCTACTGGCAGATCGAGCGCGGGCCCACGGCGGCGGAAGGCGGCTATGAGGTGGCGCAGGGCGCTCCCATCGGCGGCCCGTTCGAGCTGGTCGACTCCACCGGCGCCACGGTCACCGACGAAGAGTTCCGCGGACAGTCGCTGCTGATCTATTTCGGCTACACCTTCTGCCCGGACGTCTGCCCGACCGAGCTGGCCGAAATGACCCAGGCGCTCGACCTGCTGGGAGAGGACGCGGAGCGCCTCCAGCCGGTGTTCGTGTCGATCGACCCCGAGCGCGACACGCCCGAGGCGGTTGGCCAGTACGCGGAACTGTTCCACCCGCGGCTGATCGGCCTGACCGGCTCGCCGGAGCAGGTCGCCCAGGCCGCCGCCAACTACCGGGTGTTCTACCGCCGCGTCGACGACCCGGACTATTCCTATTACCTGGTGGACCACTCCTCGTTCATCTACCTGGTCGGGCCGGACGGCGAACTCGCGGCGCTGTTCTCCCCGCGGCACACGCCCGAGGACATGGCCGCCGGCATCCGCGAGCACCTGGACCGCACGACCGACGCCGGCGCCTGACGTCGCCCTCTCCCCCGCGCGGCCCGATGGTGTATGGTCCGGCCGACGGAAACCCATGCGGGGGCAGCGGACATGGCGACGGTCCATCCGGTCGACTACGACGACGCGACGGACGAGGTCCGCGCCGTCTACGACGACATCATGGCGATCCGCAAGACGGACCGGGTCAACACCTTCTGGAAGCATCTGGCGCATCACCCGCCGACGCTGCGGCGCACCTGGGACAGCCTGAAGCAGGTCATGGCGCCGGGCGCGCTCGACCCGCTGACCAAGGAGATGCTGTACGTGGCCGTCAGCGTCGCCCACGGCTGCGACTACTGCATCGCCTCGCACACCGCCAGCGCCCGCCGTCACGGCATGACCGAAGAGATGCTCGGCGAATTGCTTGCCGTGGTCGGCATGGCCGCGGAGACCAACCGGCTGGCCCAGGCCTACCGCGTGCCGGTGGACGAGGCCTTCCAGGACCCGCCCGGGTCCCCGGCGTGAGCCGCGAATACCCGGACAGCCCGCGCGTCGGCGTCGGCGTGATCGTGTGGCGCGGCGGCCGGATGCTGCTGGTCCGGCGCGCCCGGCCGCCCAGCGAGGGCGAGTGGAGCCTGCCGGGCGGCGCGCAGGAACTCGGCGAGACCCTGTTCCAGGCGGCGGCCCGCGAGGTGGCCGAGGAGACCGGCATGGCGGTCGAGCCGGTCGCGGTGCTGACCGCGGTGGACGGCATCGACCGCGACGCCGGCGGCCGGGTGCGCTTCCACTACACCCTGATCGACGTGGTCGCCGAGTGGCGCAGCGGCGAACCGGTGCCGGCCGACGACGTGGCTGCGGTGCGCTGGGCCGCGCCCGGGGAGGCCGAGCGGCTGGTCACGTGGTCGGAGACGCGGCGCGTGATCCGCATGGCCGCAGACCAACGCACGCCCCCGTCGCCGCCCGCGCCCGCCGCCGGCCCGCGCATCCGGCGGTCGGAGACGCCGGGCCGGCTGATGCGCACGCCGCTCGGCCGGCTGATCGCGCGGCCGTGGCTCGATACCGTGACCCTGCGGCTGCTCGCCGACTGGCTGTTCCCGATGTCGCGCGCCTGGGCGGCGGCGGCCCTGGCCGGCGGCGATCTGGGGCGGTTCTGCGCCGAGGTGCCGATTCCCCCGCCGCGGGTGCGCCCGACCGCGTGGCTGCGCAGCGCGCTGATCCAGACCGACGCCGCCCGCACCCGCCTGGCCGAGGCCGACGCGGCGTGGCAGGCCGCGCTGTTCGGGGACGGCGACGATGACCCCGGTGCCGAAGCCCTGGTCGCGGCGGAGGAGGCGCGGCTGGACGCCGCCCACGCATTCTCGCTGAACCGGCTGCGCTTCGCCGCTTTCGCCCGTGCGCACCGGGTGGCGCCGTGCCGCTGGTCGGTGCCGGCGCCGGAGGAGGTGGAGGCCCGCCACGGCGCCCGGCTGGCCGACCCGGGCACGGCCTATGCCCCGCCCGACCCGGCGCCGCCGGTGGCGGAAAGCCGCCGCCTGCCCAGCGACCTGGGCCGCGAGTATTTCCTCCGCCTCGACCCGCCCTGGCCCGGCACCGGCGGCCCGTGCTGGGCGCGGGTGTTCGAGCCGGCCGGCGTGAAGGACCCGCCCACGGTCATCCACATGCACGGCATCTGCGTGGAGATGGACCAGCTGCGCGTGCCGTGGCGCGAGGTGGAGGCGCTGTGGCGCCGCGGCGTGCGCGTGGTCGCGCCCGAGGCGCCCTGGCACGGCCGCCGCCGCGCCCCCGGCCGCTATGGCGGCGAGCCGTTCGTGGCGACGGCGCCGCTCGGCGCGCTCGAGCACTTCGCCGCGCACGTGCGCGAACTGGCCGTGCTGACCCGCTGGGCGCGCCGCACCGGCCGCGGTCCGGTCGGCTGGAGCGGCACCAGCCTGGGCGCCTTCACCGCCCAGCTCGCCGCCGCCCACAGCGCCGGCTGGCCGCCCGAGATGCGCGCCGACGCCGTGCTGCTGATGACCACCGCCGGCGACATCGAGGCGGTCTCCCAGACCGGCGGCTTCGCCAGGGCGTTCGGCGTGGACCGCGCCCTGGCCGCGGCCGGCTGGACGCCCGAGCTGCTGCGCCGCTGGGCCCCGCTGCTCGACCCGCTCGCCCCGCCGGCGATGGGCGCGGACCACGTGTTCATGGTGCTGGGCGCGGTGGACGACGTCGCCCCCTTCGCCTGCGGCCTGGACCTGGCCCGCCGCTGGCAGGTCCCCGAAGCCAACCTCTCGATCCGCCCCCAGGGGCACTTCTCCATCCCCACCGGCCTGCTGGCCGACGAAGGCCCGATCGCGGCGTTCTGCGCGCATCTGGCGGGCAGTGGGGTGTGAGGGCGGCGGCATGAGCCCGTCACCTGCGCTTGTAAAACGCGTATATCCGAGAAACCAATTCGTCATTCCCGCGAAAGCGGGACCCTCGCAGGCAGTCGTCCCACCTTGGACGACCAGGGCGTGCAGGCTTGACGTCGCCGCACCGGCGCACGCGAAAGCGATCGACATGATCAAGCGGAAGATGTGCAACGGCCCGTGACGCCCCGCAACCATGATGTTGCATGATAAGGCCCTGACCGAATTGGCTTTTTCGGCCTCATGCAACATTTGCAACGGGAAACGCGGGTGTTGCACTGTCGCGGGCGGCGCCCTGTGATGACGGGATGGGAGCGGTTCAGCTGATCCGGAACGATGCGCATGGCTGCTCCTCCTGTTGTCGATGATCGGGCAGTTTATGGGATTTCAATCATATAAACAAGACCAAATTCTTGAACCGTGTGCTCTCGACTGTGTCAATCGCTATCCAGGAGCATAACTTTCACAGACTCGCGTTTGGGTAGGTCTGAGGCAGGTTGGGCAGCGTGGCAGGGCGGCGCTCAGGATCAGGGCGAGGTATTGGCAGAGGGTGGGGATGGAGGTTCTGGTGTGGCGAACCAGCCGCATGGTCGACGGCGGGCCGAGGGGGGAAAAGGCTTCGCTCGCGGACGAGGAAGCCGTAGGCCGCCAGGCACAGGGTGACGTGATGGTTGAAGCCGCGCCAGCCGCGGCCCTGGAAGCGGTCCAGGC
>Ga0081527_100529_pt1 | contig 16897 bp, 21 predicted proteins | sample HotLakmasection5_FD_70992 | JGI IMG/M metagenome (GOLD analysis project Ga0081527, IMG submission 70992) | Hypersaline microbial mat communities from Hot Lake, Washington, USA - Section #5 (SPADES assembly) (version 2) | ecosystem: Environmental > Aquatic > Non-marine Saline and Alkaline >... | reverse complement strand
GCGTTTATAAGTCACTTAAAAATACAAAATTTAGGGGGCTTATTCTTCTTTAAATCCATGCTTTACAAATGCTTACATCTCATATTTTCTTCCCAACATATTAACTGCGAAAGTTGAGTAAATAATTAACACCTTGAAGGTATGCAGGCAAAAGATGAATGGACAATCTGAGAAATAGCGTATTGTTCAGGGTTACAATTAAAACATCATGTTTTTTATGCGTTTTTTGAGCAAGAAAAGAGTCTAATTTTGAATTATCTTTCGGAGTAATGAAACGGCTGAGGGTTGAACCAACAACCGTTTCGTACGGCGCCTGTACAATCTCAGCAAACTTAGGATTACAGTACAGAATCATCCCCTCCTTAGTAAGGGTAACGGCCCCCTCACTCATCTCCTCTATAAATGTACGATAGGGTGTTTCAGCAGAACTAACAGAGTAAACTTGTTCACCTTTCTTTCCCGAAACCATAATCGCATCCACCTCGCCGTTTCGAATTGCAGTAAGAGCTTCTTCAATTTCAAGCACCCGGGATCGTAACTGCTCATTTTCAACAATAAGTTGTTTATTTGTGAGGGACATATTTTTTTGTGCCGTATCAAATGTGTTAAGATTTTCGGAAAACTTGCATTTCCTACAGCTCTTTGAGGTCTAGTCCAAAAAGCACTTTTTCCCTGTTCGACATATCGCCAATTATACGCCTGAATGGGAGTGGTAATTCTTTGATCAATGTTGGAGCTGCAATAATCTGATCCCCTTTTGCTAAACTTGGTTTTTGGTACAGGTCAATCACCTCCAGTTCATATCTTCCTTCAAGATATTCTTCGCAAATCTTTCTCAGGTTTGTTAAAGCCAGTACCGATCTACTTGTTGAACCGGTTACGTATAAACGTAAAATATATTTATCCCTGCTTTGTTTAGATACTATCAGTTCAAAATCATCCGGCAGTTTTTTCATTTTTGCTTTTTTCTCTTTCATGGTTTTGCCCGATGAATATTAAGATTACAAATCATTTATAGGGAAGTAAGTCCAATCCTACGAGAACACGCTCTGTATTTGAAAGATCGCCAATTATCTTTCGTACGGGTACCGGCAGTTTTCTCACTAATGTTGGCAAGGCGAGAATCTGGTCATCGGCTCCCAACTGTGGATTTATTAAAAGATCAATTACTTCAATTGTAAATTTGCCGTTTAGTTGTTCTTCACAAATCATTTTCAGATTCTTTAAAGCAGTCATAGCTTTGGGCGACTGTCCGGCTACATATAAACGGAGCACCCATAGATCACTTTCCGTATCAACCTGATTCACTCCTTTAGTCTTTAACTCTGAATTTCCAGTCATAGGATACCCCTTCTATTGTTAACTGTTCTATTATCAGTAATAACATTTCTGCTTTTTGCCATTTCTATTTTATCTTGTTTCAGCCGCCTGAGTTTATCTTGTTCTATTTCTATCATCAGAATGGCCTCAGATTCTTCTGCACCAAACTCGGCATGCAGTGCAGCAATCTGAGTTTCGATTATCTTACGTTTTCGATCCAGTTCTCTTTTTTTCCGTTCAATTTCTTTCTCATGATTCAACAAATCGGCATTTTCATTTGCTTCTTGTGCAATACGGGCCGAACCTGTTAAAACACCTTTTGCTCCAATATAAACCTCTCGCAGTTCAACACCCTCACCGGTTAAAATGAATTCACGAATCTGGTTGGAGTTGGCCATACCACGCGATTTAAGAACATACATTCCCCTGTTCAGTTCCCCATTTAATTCAATATCACGAAGCAGTATATGTGTATCTATCAGGGATGATAACCCCACTGCAGAATTCTCTAATATGCTTTTATTTGATGTCAGGCTTGTAAACAGAGCTGTGATCTGATTGGCCTTAAGAAAATCAACAATGCGCATAAACATTGTTTTTACTTCCATCTCTTTATCACTAATTGCAAATGTATTAATCGGATCAAAAATGACAATATCGGGCTTGAAAGCTTTTACAGCCTTATGAGTAACGGCCAAATGCATTTCCAGGCCATAAAATGTTGGACGGGTTGCCTGAAATTTTAAAAGGTTTTTCTGCTGCAAGGTTTCTAAATCTATGCCAATGGAGAGCATATTACGAATAAGCTGATTTGGAGATTCCTCAAAACAGAAATACAGAACACGTTCACCACGTTTACATGCCGCTTCAGCAAAATGAGCTGCAATACTTGTTTTTCCTACTCCTGCAGTACCCGACACAAGCACAGTGCTTCCGCGGTAATAACCTTTCCCCTCAAGCATTTTATCAAGTGCAGGTATCCCACTCGGGATTCTTTCATTAGACACAATATGGTTTAGCCCCAAAGAAGTTACCGGCAAAACTGAAAAACCACTTTCATCAATGAGAAATGGATACTCATTTGTACCATGCACTGTTCCGCGATACTTTACAATACGTAAACGACGTGTAGAAGTCTGCTCATTTACCCTATGGTCCAGAAAAATGACGCAGTCTGAGACATACTCTTCCAAACCCTGCCTGGTCAGTGTATCATCTCCGCGTTCACCGGTTATTATAGCAGTTACGCCTTTATTTTTTAACCAGCGAAATAAGCGTCTTAGTTCAGCGCGTAAGATCAACTGGTTTGGCAAACCAGAGAAAAGCGATTCAATTGTATCCAGTACAACACGCTTTGCTCCAATTGAATCAATTGCATAACCCAGGCGAATAAATAAACCTTCTAAATCGTATTCACCCGTTTCTTCAATCTCACTACGCTCAATATGTACGTGGTCAAGAGCAATTTTTTTCTTATCAATAAGATCCTGCAGATCAAATCCAAGGGATGCAACATTCGTAACCAATTCTTCTTTGGTCTCTTCGAATGACATAAAAACACCGGGTTCGTCAAACTGGGTCACTCCGCGTACAAGAAACTCTATCCCAAAAAGGGTCTTTCCACACCCGGCGGCACCACAGACGAGCGTTGGCCTGCCTTTTGGTAATCCTCCTAATGTTATTTCGTCAAATCCATCAATGCCGGTTAGAGACTTCGGCAGAGCTTTAATAAAATCATTATCCATCTATACACATTAAATAAACGTACAAAAAACGTGTTATATAATTATGATTAAATGTATCATATATCACTGCTTTTTAATGAGTTTAAATACTATATGTCTGGTCTGCTTTATTCTTTGCCCATATTGTTCATTCTGATTGAATACGCCTTTTTAATGCCCTTAACATCGAAAACCGACAGAAATCCATCCATATTTACTCCTCCACATGAGCTAACCGGTTTAGAAGCATAGAAAAACCGAGAGCGTAAAAGAGACGCACTCTATCAGGGATGAACGCTATAGGGAGACGAATGGCTTATTCCCAAAAAAGCTGTTGAGGAGATGTAAAAAAAGAGGAAAGGCGGTATCCGTTTATAACATCTGTCTACAGGGTTTACCGCTCTGCTTTTGGATAGTCCTCATGTAAAACCACAACTTCAGCGTAAGAAGCTACCAGTAAAGACACATCTGTGAGACATTGAATGTTTATGAGGTTTCTTTGTCCTGAAACCAAAGAGGTATAGGCACCGACAAAAGCCCCTTCCGTAAAAAAAGTTTTATTGTAATTCCCACCTTCTTCGGTACGGTGATAAGCCCGAAGAACACCTTCTACAACAGATCCAATTTTTTTGGAATACTCCCGGGTTTTCGCAAAATAATATCCCTTATTAGAAAGTTTAAGCTCAAATAAATCCAGAAATTCCGATAGTGTAAAATCATCAAAATTGATGATTTGCTTTAATTTCTTCTATAAAAGTTGGCGGAATTCTGACAATTGTGGCTGAAGTTTGATTTAAAGCCTTATAACGGTTTGATGGCTATAGTGGCGAGGCGATAAGTTCTGCTGTTTTTTCCAAACGCAAAATTGTCCGCCAGAGCCACTCTTTTAACTGCTGCGAATTCACAGACAAGTATAAAGTGAAACGATTGGAAGGATTCAGATCATTTATTGGACATTGAACGTATTCCACAATTTCTCACCTTCAGGTACCTGAACGATCCACGCATATTCTCCGGGTTCATCAATTTTCAAAGAAAAGTAAGTCGCACTTACTCCGGGTTTGGCATCGTAGGCGCTTACACCCCCAAGAAAATCGGCAGGTGCCGGTGCCCTGAGGCCTCCAACTTTATACCAGTCCATCCAACTGTTTACTTCATCCAGATCAGTGTTTTCCTCAAGTTTGATCAGATGAATGTTATTATGAACCGGGAACCCCTCAGAGTCTGCTTCCATCCATACGGCAAAAGAGTGGAAGCCGGTTTCAGCATTCCAGTCAACATCGATTTTATTTTCATACAGTGTTATACTATTATCAAAAGCGGGTTTAGGACTATTGGCGGATTCATCCGTAATCGTAAGCGGTCGTGTCATACCGGCGGATAGATGAATAATGCCATCCTCAGTTTTGACCCAGCAATCTACTGCATATAGTCCCGGAGTCAGATACACCGTTTTTTCAGCCGATCTTCCCGGAGATACCAGCCCCCGTGCGTTCACATATTCCACACCATTGGCCCACTCTGGCAACAGTTCATTTACACGTGCCGAAATACCGGACCGTTCAACTTCACCGTCCTGATATTCTTCCAGTAAAATTTCCCAGGCTCCGACATATTTATCCAAATATTCACTGTATGATATTCCTTCCGGAATACGAGCAAAACTTAACTCATGAATTTCATGGGCTTGCTCATTGTTTAAAGCAAATGTAATCCACCCCGAGGGTAGTTCATCCGGAGCCTGGAATGCATAATCGTATGCAACAATTTCCACTCTATATTCCTTCTGGTCCTGTGTGCCGCATCCCCACATTATAATTAACAGCAGGATTATACAGCTTACTTTATGTAATACATTCATTTAATCTAATTATGTTAATTTCGTTGAATAACGGCCCAGCGTTTAAACGGCGCAGGGATTATGATTTCTTTGAAGTAGCAAAAGTAGTTCCAAACAAACAAGTTCGCCAGACCTCGTCCGCGTCCGCTTTAAAACGCCTTGATATACCCATGATCATTTTCTTGACTCCCAATAACCCGGTTTTCGTTTCATATGCTTAACAGCAGTAATTGTGATGATATTTTCTGAAACGTCATAAATAATTTCATAGGGAAAACGATCAAGAAGAATCCTTCGGTCATGTTTGGTAAGTAAAGATCCAGATTAAGGATGTGCTAATGCCTGAGCGATGGCTTCTTCTATCTCATCAAGAAATTCAGCCCCAAGCCCCGCAGATTTTTCTTCGTAGTATTTAATTGAACTCGTTAGCTCCTTTGCAGCATCAGGATGATATTGGAAAGTCATTTATTAATAAGTTCCCGAGCAGCTTTATGAACTTCATGTACTGAAATAGGGGTTACTTTTCCCGATTTGATCTCTGCTTTTCTCCGTTTGACTTCATCAATCCAAGCTTGCTCAATATCATCATCAATTTGCTCGTCAAGGCTATCAATAAGCTTCTTCGCTAATTCAACTCGATGATTTTCGCCAAATTCGAAAGCTGAATGCTGAATTTCTTTATAATCTGTAATCATAGCGTTCGGATTTTTATTACTTACTCTAACCTATTGAAAAACGGACAATTCTGACAATTATTTATTGAGTGGAAGAGTGGGTGTAACGGTTTGGCGTTTAACCGGTTTTGCCATTTACAGCTACTAAAGTGACAAAAAGCTAGATATACCGCAATTCTGAAAATATATAATTCCAACTATAAACGACAAAATCCGGTTGTCCGGCGGACTCCTTCGGAGAAACGTTTGTTAACGCAACACCGCACTCGATTTAGGAGGATCCTGCCTGACATGCCACACGGTCTGAATATAGATGGTATTCTCTTCATTACGTATCCGGTAAATTACCCGATAATTGCCTAATATCAGTTCACGCAAGGTTGGTTCATTGTACTCAGGCACAATTCGTCCTGATTCCGGTTGCTCAAGAAGCTGATCGATTCTCTCAATCAATTTCAATGCCCACTTTTCAGCAGTAGCAACATCATCCCGGGCTATATAGTCGATAAACTTGTTGAGCTTTATTAATGCCTGATTGGTCCAGACTATTTCCACTTGCCCAGGTTTTCTTTAATCCGTTTTTTAGCTTCCTCATGCGAAACGACTTCACCTCTTGCAATTTGTCGTTCTGCTTCGATCAGCTCTTCCATCAGATCAAGCTTATCAACCATTCGCTGATACTCCGACACATCCACTAAAACCGCAGCACTTTTTCCGTGCTGTGTTAAAACAATGGATCGTTTCTGTTTCTTGATCCGGTCTATGAAATCAGCCGCATGTTTTCGGAATTCGGAAAGTGGCTGGATATCCTGGTCTATTTCAATTCGTGCTGTGGCCATAATAATTCGAAAGTTTCTTTAAACGTATTTATAATGTACAAAATTAATACATAATGAGATAATAAAAAGAAGAGACTTACGTATCTGAGATGGGTGCGTTAACGGATTGGTGGCTAAGCGGCGAGGCGATCAACTTTCCTAAGGGCCGACATTAAACCTCGTCCGCTTGACCCACTTTGTTATACCAACGGATTGACTTATAAATTCAAATCATTAGTGCGATTTGGTAGGTATCCTGCAATTAAACTGCCGAGTAGTGTCCCTACGGCCGCAGAAGTAAAGCCCACGATTAATGCGATCATAACCTCAAATGGCCACAGGTTGTGGGAGGTAGAATCTTGAGCAACTTCAAACAATACACGTATAATGATTGCGGCAACGACTGACAAACCGATCACTGAGGTGATACGCCAAAATGATAAATTGGTATACATACGCACCAGCAAAGCTGAAAGAACTACTAAAATTAGAAAAGGCGTTAATAATGCGCTAAGTAGATTCACTTCGCTATAGGATATTAACCAATAAGGAATCCCAACTGCAAGAAAACTTACGATTGCGGAAAGGTACAACGAATGTGAATTATCATGTTTCATAATTAGAAAAAAATCAAGTTTTGAGTTAGAATATTGGTATAACGGCTCAGGGCATATGCAACGAGGCTACCAATGAAAAAGTCGAGCTGCCAAACGCAAACTCTTCTGCACGATGCCCTTGTTATGTTTTGAATTTACTGAATTTCGAGCTTTACCTTTTTGCCCAAAGCCTTTGCATACTTCGCCAGAGTGGAAAGCTTGATATCCTCGGCATGATTTTCCATCCTGGAAATCACGGATTTGGTGGTATTCAGCTTTTCAGCCACATCCGCCTGTGTCGCTCCCATCTGCTCACGAGCCTGACGAAGAGTGACTCCGAGTTTGAAGTTTAGATACCCCTCTTCAAAGTTCTCGGCAAACTCCTGACTTTCCGCTCTCTTTTGGTCGATAAAATTTTCAAGATCGTCCTTTTTCATTGTCCTTTCCTTCGGTATTAATCCCGTCTCTGGTCATCAACGTTTTGTAAGGGTGCGGTGCCCGGCACTCCGGGCCCCAGCTAACCCGGCGGGATGCCTGCCACACTTACCGAAATCGAACCCTAAAAAAGCATGCAGCACCCTTATTGCCGAGGGAAGGCTCAAAAGAATCAACCCGCTAAACGAGCCGGAATTGCCAGGTTCGTTTGGACCATCAAAGAAAGACCATGCACTCGCTCACAAATCTCCATTATTGCAAGCCTGCTGAATCACTTCGCGAGCGAGCGACATCCCGGCTAACGAACCGTGGCTGAGGCCATGCCTGTCAGGGATGTAATCGCCTCTGGCTCCTTCTTGACGTAGAGAACCAAAATGATGGTGAAGGCATACTTGGCGATAATGTCCAGGATGCTGTATCCCCACGAGGTAACGCCCACATTCAGCATGGCCAGACCTTCGTTGCCAAGCGCCCAGATGACCGGGTAGCCGATCCACATGAAGACGGTAAGGAGCTTAAGCGTGTTAAAGATATTGCCGGTTCCCTTGGCCTTGGCCTCCTTAGGCCACTCCACGAGCAGGTAGTACAGTACCCCTACGAAGAAGGCGCTGCTGAGCAGGTACCAGAACCAGCGCATGGCGTAGCTGCTGGTAGTCAGCGCGGCGGCCAGACCGGTCAGGCACATGAATACGTCCAGCACAATTGCTGAGAAAATCTTATCGCCCGAAGAGCCGGCCATGAGACCGAGCGCCAGCAGAATGAACGGGGTGGACAAGGTCCAGGTCAAATAGCGCCCCCAAAGGGAGAGCGTCTCCTGACCGGCCAGCGCGTGACCTTCCGGCATAACCAGGCTGTCGATGGTGAGTCCGGAAGCCAGCCCCATGTAGCTGGAAATGGAGACCACCGAAATCATCATCGTAGCATAAGTGATCAGCCGGGCACGAGAGTTTTGGATACTGCGTGACCAAAAGGCAATGAGCATCAGGGTAATGCCGGCAAGTGCAATGTTAACGTAGATTGAGGAGGCAAGTGCAGTATTGTCGGTTACAGCAAGATATATATTTTCCATGGAGTGATACCTGACTATTTAAATTATATATAATTAATGGCAATATATTAATAAAGTTGCGTTTAATCTGCAAATAATTACTACAGCAAGATCGACACCGGGGAACGGGTCCTGGTTATTCGGCGATTGACAACTTGCCTTCAGGAAGAAGAGAGTCGCTGCCTGATGAAACAAGTTTGTACAGGGTTGTCCTGAAGCCGCTCAGAACTCGGTCGAGCGATAGTGGTGTCCCACGCATGGGGTCATATAGATGCATTGACTCGCTGCATAATAGTTTGGCGGTTGTGCGGAGGGCCTGGAGATTAAAATTAAAGGTCCGAACCCTAAACGAATCCACTTGAAACTCAAGTTATGAGGTGCTCTTGTTATTCATTGTACGTTTTAAAATCGTCCAGATATTTTTCAGTCTCTTTTAAATCCATAATCAGAAAACCAAAACCTGCTCCGGGTTCTGTATTACCTTTTTCTACCAGTCAACTTATATACTCCCATCGTCTGATATCACTCCCTGGTTGACCTTGTAACTTTTGTAATCCGTGAAATACGTTAATCGTTGCATGTCGCCCGATCCCTCTGGTTTCAACTTATAAAGATCAATTAAAGGCCACGCTTTTCCTTGGAACTTGCATGTTCAACCAACGTGTGTTAACCGTCAGGAAAAATTCCCTCAGCTTTATCATAGCAACAGGATTAGAAGAATGATGGGGAGTAGCCGAATCGTTTTGAATTTTTCCTTCATAGGTTCAAAAAATTTTTATAGTATTGTAGACAGTAATGGATAGATTGGTAATAGTATCAAAGTGTGGGTATAATAAAAATCAGGGTGGCTACCAGTTAGCGAATTGGTGACTGGTTTCCATTTTCCTGAAGGATCCCGGTTCTTTTTAATAATTCTTTTATGTCGTATAATCTTCTCATCATTTATATGCGAAAAAAATGATCTGGGTAATCATTTTCCATATATGTATTGTCCGATCGCTGAACCGAGTGCAGATTGCAACGTCTTCAAACACGATGGGTATATTCAATTTTATATTATTTGCCAAATGGCGCTGATCAGCGAACTTAAATCACTCCCTGGTATACCAAATGTTCAGCAGCAGTTTCAGCTCTTGCATATTTATTATCATACAGAATTTTACCACCGGCAATCTTACAAAAGCTGAACTATAGAGTATGGTTAAATCAAATCGCAGACTTGCAATTCTTGGAGCCGGAGGAGCAGGAGTTTGCACAGCTTTAGAGCTGGCACAGCGAGGTTATCAAGTGGATATGTATGAGAAAAGTTCTATGGCCATCTCCAAAGCGTCTTATGTCAATGAGGGTAAAATTCATCTGGGTTTCATTTACGCCATGGACAAGGATTTGCATACAGCAAAAAAAATGATTGAGGCAGCGCTTCATTTTGTTTCTAACCTGAAACGCTGGATCTCTATTAATCCTGAAGACGTCATTTCCACACCTTTTTACTATGGAGTTCATAATGACTCTTTGATGGATGCTTCCGAACTACACGTCCACTATAAAAAATGTATGGCTCTATTTGATGAGGCAAGAGATCATTTCAAAAAACAATACCTGGACCTTTTTGACTCTTGTCAGGCATCGCCGTTATCTGCCTCAGCTCTTGAACAAATCGCAAATCCGCAATTTGTAAAAGCGGGATTTATCACCAATGAATATGCCGTTGAACCCAGAGCTATAGCAGTCAAACTCAGAGAGGCCTTGATCGGGGAACCATCTGTGCACCTGTTTCTGAAAACGAATGTCCAACGTGTAGCCAGACAGGGTAACCAATTCATTGTACATTCAACGGACGGCGCCGGATACAGAAATGAAGAAAAATATACAGATATTGTGAATGCCACATGGGCGGGCAGACTCCAGATCGACAAACAGCTTGATATAGTCCCCTCTTCAAAATGGTCGTTCAGATATAAATTTGGAAATAAAATCTTGGTCCCTGTCGACCGTGCTGAAATTCCATCGATGACGATGGTACAGGGACCTTTTGGTGACACTGTAAACTTCAAAGAAAAAGGTCTGTTCCTGTCTTGGTATCCAGTCGGTCGTACTGGTTGGTCTGAACAGCATTGCCCACCGGACTGGGACTCTGATTTAACGGATGAAGAACGGTTTCATATATTTAATAAGAGTTTTGAACAGATGGCTCTCAGAATTCCTTCTGTCAGGAACCTCATGTTTAAATCGGAGGATGTAAGTCCTGTTGGCGGAGTTATTTATGCTCTCGGAAACAGCGATGTTGACGATGTGAAAAGCAAGCTCCACATGAGACATCAGGCAGGAATTGAGTCCCACGGAAATTATCATTCGGTTAACACAGGCAAGTATACGTTAATCCCCTATCTGGGAGTGAAAATTGCAGACAGAATTGAAGGCATAAGCTAACATATGAACAAATCTTCGACACCCCTTATCACAATTATAATTGCCACATACAATGCAAGCTACGTATTGAAGTATGCTATAAAAAGCGTGCTGGATTCAAGCTATGAGAACTTCGAACTGTTGGTTATCGGCGATTGCTGTACCGACGATACGGAAGAGTGTGTAACAGGTTTTGACGATGAGAGAATTCAATTTTATAACCTGAAAAAAAACAGCGGGCAGCAAGCCACTCCTAATAATTTCGGCCTGAAAAAAGCCCGCGGTAAGTATATAGCTTTCTTAAACCAGGATGATCTTTATTTCCCCGATCACCTTCTATCCTGCCTCAATTTCATTCAGAAAACAGATCATCAGATCGTCTGTGTCCCCTATTTGAGCATCCGTCCAAGTTCGAGGGAGAACCTTAATGATGGAGACTTTGACGTTCATCTGTTTGGCTTCAGAGCAAATGGAGAGTACACCCCGATCTCTTTTTATGTTGCATCATCATGGTTTTTTGAAAAGAAAGTGATTGAAACTGTTGGTTACTGGAAAATTGAACAAATGACGTATGAAACCCCATCCCAGGAGTGGCTTTTCAGGGCCTGGAAAAAAGATATTTCTATCGGATTTCTAAATAAAATTACTCTTCTTGTGCTGTTTACCGGTAAGCGGAAAGATTTTTATAAACTGAAAAAAAGCTATGAACATGATTATTTTTACAACAGGCTGCAGGATCCCGTCTTTGTTTCCGGACTATTTGAAAGGGCTGCTATTTTCTCAGCATCAGATGCCATAGAGGCCAGATTTTTTGAACCGGCCAGAAGTTTAAAACGCCTGTTACATTATCCGTTTCGCAGCCTCTTAGAGAAACTGGGTATAAATCCCCAGGCTGTAAAATCCCGAATCCTTTATGGAAAAAAAGGCGCAGTCATTAAAAGAACCAACAAACACGTCGGGCTAAAAAATTAGACAAATATTCGCATTTGTTTAAAAACACGTTATTTAAAATCCAAACTATAGCTAGTCATGCTGCTATTCAGCAGTCATTTACCTTTTTTCTAATGTAGCCCCGTCACAATTCTTACCTACCGGATGCTTAAGGCTTTGTCAGTAACGTATTTTCCCTGCTGAAAGTCACAGGTTTAATGATCTAGCGACTGAAAATTATGTGTCTTCTCCTCCATATTTTCAGTAAACGTGTCCAGAGAGAATTCTGCTTTTACTGTAGAAACCAAGCGATCATCGTTTCTAAAACTGTTCATTGTATGCTGCTGATCTTTGATCATTATTAGCTGAGACTCCAGTGTAAAAAATATTTTTGCGCATGTATTTTCAATGCAAACGTACATATCCAGTCCCTGAAATTCGTCAAAGTATTTTTGAACAGTTTTTCACATCGCACATAACGAATTACCATCGTTTCGGAACTGTCCAAATCGATCTCTTCCGATTCTTTCAGAAATATGGGCTGCCCATCCACAACTTTCATCTTTAACTGGTAACTGCCTTCTGTGCCCTATGAAATATGAAGTGAATATCAGAAACCGGTTTCATCAAAATCATCAATTACAACCTGTTCGAAGTGATGCATATCTGCCGCCATGGAGCTATGAATATCTTCCTGTTCCAATCTTTCCGATCTCATATTATCGGCTGGCCATTCTCTGATACTACCGGTAAAAATTAAAATAATAATGGTAGATGGGGGATTGATCAGCGGTATCCAGAACATCCAATACCGAATAGATATAGTACCCGAAAACTTATTATCCCCGCAAAAAAAGAATACTCCCAAAATAACAGCACTGATCGCGATAAATTTTCGTTAAGAGGTCAAATTTTGGTGTGTTTATAACAAAGTGTAAACTTCTTATCAAAACTGAAATGACCTCCTCAAGGTGTAGGTGTTAATGAGTAAATGACAAATAGCATGACATAGTTTACACATTCTGTAGCATAACATTGTTTACACTTTTAGTGAACAACAGTTCTTTGACATTGTGATTTTCTCGTAGTGTTCGTCTAAAAATCGATGAACGAATACGAGAAAAGAAAACAAGCTATCAAACGGCATCAGGCTCGTGAGGCGGTTACCAGTATTGTAAAATCTCTGGGAAAAAGCCGCCCGTGGTTTTACAATTGGCTGAAACGCTATAAGGCTGACGACGGACAAGACAGCTGGTATAAAGATCAATCCAGAGCGCCTAAAACAAAACCAACCAAGGTAGCGGACTGCTGGAACAACAGGTCCTTACTACCCGCAAGCGCCTGCAGCGCCAAGGGATCGCTCAAACCGGGGCAATTGCTATTTCCTATGAACTGTGTAATCAGGGAATTGCTCCACCTGAAGTATGGACGATTAACCGGATTCTGGCCCGTCATGGAGTAACCAGGGACAAGCCTGTTCGGCGCTCCAACAAGGAGTTTCCAGAGCTGTTTTCCCATACCCATCAAATGGATCTGTTCGGCCCTCGCTGGATTAAAGGCGATGGGCGGTTTTACAGCGTAAACATCATTGACACGTGTTCGCGTACATGTCTGGCCGTTCCGGTTCGCACCAAAGCTTCGCTGGGCATTGCCCAGACGCTGAGCACATTTTGGGCGACCCACGGGATGCCCGATGCTCTGCAAATGGACAATGAGTTAGCCTTTCGGGGCAGCAACCGTTATCCACGTAGCTTTGGCACCGTCGTTCGGTTTGCCTTGGCCCTGGGCATCGCTCCGGTGGTTATCCCGGTGGGCGAGCCGTGGCGTAACGAGATTATCGAACGATTTAACCATACCTATGAAAAACGGTTCTTTCGATCCCAAACCTTTACGGGCTTTGACCACCTGAGCCAGGCCTCCGATCACTTCAGCAGCTTTCATAACAGTCATCACCGCTATAGCACATTAGCCCATAAAACCCCGGATCAAGTAACCGGGGAGAAGTTGCCGGCTATGCTCTACGATAAGCGGTTCAATTTGGAGCAACGACTCCCGCTCGCAGAAGGCAGTATTTACTTTGTTCGGTTCATTCGAAGCGATTGTAAGCTTCACCTTCCCACGGAGTCCTTTCTCGTTGATCAACACTTGAAGTATTCCTATGTGGCTGCCGAGATCAGCGTGGAAGATCACTGTTTGTTTGTCAAACAGAACAACAAAGTTATCCAAACATTTGAGTACCAAATGCCAGTTGACTGGTAGCTTGTTTGTCACGATGTAAAAGAACTTATGCTATGAAATTGACCCTTAAGCGCCCCCTGCAGGGGGCTAGGGCTACGCCCTGTTCTTAACAGTCAAAAAAGTGTAAACTATGTCATGCTATACAACAGATATTTCTTAAATAGAGCAACAGCAATCTCCGAAATGGATTTACTTAATTGAATAATCTATTAATTGGACAAGAATTTCAGAAGGGATTTGAAATCGGCCTTGTTTTCACAGCCAACCATCAGTTCAAGCTGAGTAACAACATTTATTGCAAGTACGTGATCAGACTCCAGAGTTTTTAGGATTCCTTTCGTTTTTCAATTCCACGACTGTAATCAATAAGGACATCAGTGTCGATAAGCAACAATCCGGCAGCCATGTTTATGGATTAGACCACTGTGATTTACGAACCTTCCTGACCCAATCAGTACTATCCTGCATATCTTCCCGATCTTTCCACATACCAAAAAACGAACTCTCTAAAATGCTTTTCTTTGTTGATTTTTTTGTGTCATTCTTTACATATCGCTCATATAGAAAATCCACAAAATCCTGGGCTTGTTGTTTTGCCTCAGGAGGCAGCTTTTTGATTTTTTTTTAAAACCGTTGATTCACTCATAGTAAAATTATTTATATGTAATCTAATAAATGAATGCTAAAGATGAGAATAAATTGTTCGGGCTGTTTCAAGCTACATGAATATTCTACTTGGGTATAACGGCCCGGCGTTTAAACGGTTTTAACAAGTTGATTTTTAACAATGGCAATAACGAATTAAAACTTCTAAGTGACAAATAGCGCTATGTTAAAATCCGCTTGTCCAAAGGACTCCTTGGGAGAAACGCCTTGTTATGCCTGAACCGCTTTAAGTGGAGCAATTTCTTTGTTTGGACGATTCGAGGATAAGTCATGCATTGCTTGTAGATTTAACCAAAACTCAGGAGAAGTATTAAAAGCTTTTGATAGCAACCAAGCTGTATCCGGAGAAATTCCTCTTTTCCCCCGTACAATTTCATTAACCCGTTGAATGGGAATTTCCAGGTGGTCTGCCAATTCTTTCTGCGTTAATCCCATAGGGTCAAGGTACTCTTTGAGTAGGATCGTACCGGGATGTGTGGTTATTCTGTTTTGTGGAATCATGGTTTTCACCTTTATCTAATGATAATCAACAATGGCTACATCGAAAGCACTGGAGTCTTCCCAACGAAAAATAATTCTCCATTGAGCGTTAACTCGAATGCTGTGATATCCTTTATAATCTCCACGCAGTGCTTCTAATCTGTTGCCGGGAGGTGATCGCAAATCATCTAAAGAAGTAGCCGCATTCAGTATATCCAGTTTGTAAATAGCAGAATCAAGGATTTGAGTAGGTAACTTTCGAACGTTACTGCTCGAGTTTCCATGAAACAGATCTGAAGTTGCTTTATCTCCGAATGATTTGATCATTCTTTAATTTAACGGATTAACGGTATCCATGCAACGAAATTGTTTTAGGAGGCATAACGATATGGCATTTCTGCGGTTTTGCCTTTTCAAGCATATAAAGTGGTGAAATCTCATAATTTCCACAAGATCAACAGGAGTAATTCAGACTATGCGCGGCAAAATCCGCTGGTCCAAAGGACTCCTTGGGAGAAAGGCCTTGTTATAATGCGATTCACCCGATTTCACTGTATCATTGAGTTATGAAATACTACACTCCTAAATCAGAAGATGAAATACTACCGAATAAGCTCGGATTAAATGATCCTGAGAAAATCGCAGAAGAAGAATATCGCGGATTTTTACGAGCTGAGATCAAGTTCGAATCGGAACTGTGGGATATAAGCCAGCTTGATTGGAAGATTATTTCATCGATTCACCAAACAGCCTTTGAGCATCTATATGAATTTGCCGGTCAATTACGACAAAAATATATCAAAAGGCGGGTTCATGTTTCCTTCCGCTAAATTTCTCCCATCTGCTGTTGAAGAATTTGAAAAAAAATTCCTTAACCCATTACCAAACTTATTTTAAGAGTATGAGCAATTGATTAATTATGTTGCACCTATTCACGCTGAAATTCTCTTTATTCAGCCTTTCCGGGAGGGAAATGGACGAACAGCAAGACTTTTAGCCGACCTGATCACATTAAAGAGTGGGTTCGACCGCTTTAATTTTGAAATGATTACCGAGAAAAGAATGCCGGAGTATATTACAGCGGTTCAGGCAGCAGCAGATAAGAATTATTCACCAATGATACAGCTTTTCAGGAGTTTGAAGACGTAGAACCCTTTTGAAACTCCCGGACCACTTCACGTCGAATTTGTTCAGCCCTCTTTTTAGGTATATTCATCCCTTCAATACGAAATGAAGCTCTTTGTGACCTCATGGCTTCGCGGGAAATGGTATCGATATTTTTCTTCTTTGAAGTCGGTTTCATGGCTGATATGTACGAAATCTTGAGCTCAAATTACAGATGTGGGAGAGCATTATAACGGCTATGGGCTTGTGCTGATGGGCTGGTAATTTTGTTGTCGACTTAATTGCTCAAACTGGTCAGCACGAAGCCATTGTTATCTGGCCGATTTTAGTAGTGCACCTGGATTTCTTCTTCGTCTATTTCGATCACCGAATGTTCTTAAAACAATGTTTTTAAAGTTTCCAAGTTTTTCTCAAACAATTTAATCAGGTTCTGATTGTTGATGTTTCCTGTTGAAACAATTAACAGTTTTTTGGGTTCTATGTTGAATACTGTGGGTAATCGAATGTGAGTTTACCACAGTTGAAGTAAATCATGTTGATAAAATTGGTGGTGTTTCGGTAGCCTCGAGCTCGGCGTTTAATCAGCTGTATCTT
>Ga0081527_100527_pt1 | contig 17230 bp, 18 predicted proteins | sample HotLakmasection5_FD_70992 | JGI IMG/M metagenome (GOLD analysis project Ga0081527, IMG submission 70992) | Hypersaline microbial mat communities from Hot Lake, Washington, USA - Section #5 (SPADES assembly) (version 2) | ecosystem: Environmental > Aquatic > Non-marine Saline and Alkaline >... | reverse complement strand
TCATTTATCTGGCAATCGGGATCACTGGACGAGAAGGAATGATAGCTCGTCAAAAAAACCCGTAAACTCGATTTTGATGAAGTTTTCCTGAAAGCGTACGAGTCCAGCACGCGGCAAAGCTGGGTTGTATATTACACGCCGCCGCCTGTGGTCAGCTTTATAACAAGGGCAATAAATGACATACTCAAAAACGATTTCGGGATAGAAGAAGGGTTTGCAGACAGGGAACAAATAACTGTTCTGGACTTTGCAACAGGCACAGGCACATTTTTGCGAGATATTATTGCGCTGATTTTAGAAGATTTACCGCCAAAGTCAGGCAAAAAAGACCTGATTATAAAAGACCATATACTTAAAAACCTTTACGGGTTTGAATACCTAATTGCGCCTTATACCATAGCGCATATAAAGCTATCGCAATTTTTACGGGAAAAGGAATATAAACTGAAAGACGATGAGCGTTTTGAAATATACCTGACTAATACGCTTGAGCCATTAAACCCGCAGATTAACTTCCTTTTACCTGCTTTAACAAAAGAATCACAGGAAGCTCAGAAAATTAAGGATAAAAAAATACTGGTTATAACCGGTAATCCGCCTTATTCAGGGCATTCGCAAAATCCAAGTGAAAAATATATAGAAGAAAACGGCAAAAGAAAAAAAGTAAAAACGTGGATAGGTGAACTTATACAGGATTATTATACAGTTGACGGCCAGCCTTTAGGTGAAAGAAACCCAAAATGGCTACAGGATGATTATGTAAAATTTATCCGGTTTGCACAAAATAAAATAAGCCAGACAGGCGAAGGGGTTATCGGGATAATTACTAATCATTCATTCCTTGATAATCCTACTTTCAGGGGAATGCGGCGGTCATTGATGAATACTTTTGACCGGATATATTTTATTGACCTGCATGGAAACACTAAAAAGAATGAAAAATGCCCTGATGGTTCAAAAGATGATAATGTTTTTGATATTGAGCAGGGTGTTTGCATTTCTTTGTTTGTTAAAAAGGAAGGTTTGAAAAAAGGCATATATCATACAAGTTTTTGGGGCAAAAGGAACGAAAAATACAGGCAGTGTTATGAAAATTCTATTAAAAGTATAGACTGGGTTGAATTAGAACCTGACCAGCCATTTTATTTGTTCATTCCACAAAATACAGAGCTAAGAGAGCAGTATCAAAAGAATTTTGCAATTAAAGAAATTTTTGAATTAAATAACGTAGGTATAGTTACAGCTAATGACAAAATCTTAGTTAGTTACAACGAAATTGACTTAAAAAAGAAAGTAGAAGAACATTATCAAATTAATTTTAACCCTAAAATTACTGAACCAGTATCATATCGTCCGTTTGACAAAAGGTTTCTTTACTACGATACAAAAATCATTGAAAGAGCCAGATTTAATATAATGAATCAATTTATAAATAAGAATAATATTGGTATTTATACTTGCAGACAAACAATAACAAATTTATGGCAACATGTTTTTATTACTAAAAATATTATTGATGATTGTTGTATATCAAACAAAACCAAAGAAAGAGGCTATATTTTTCCGCTATATTTCTACGAAACCGAAGAAGAATATAAACAAAGAACCAATAAAGCAGGCGGGCAGATGGGCTTGTTCGCTACTGCCGAACCATACCAGCCTAAACGGGAAAACTTTAAACCGGAATTTAGAACCTTTATAAACAACAAATACGGCAAGGAATACACACCGGAACAGATTTTAGGCTATATTTACGCTGTCATGCACTGCCCTGCATATCGGGAAAAATACCTCGAATTCTTAAAAATCGACTTCCCACGAGTTCCCTTTGTGGATGATGCGGCGATGTTTGAAAAGCTGTCAGAACTCGGTTTTGAGCTTGTGCAAAAACACCTGCTGGAAGGCGTGAAGCCAGCGCACAGATACACCGGCAAGGGCGATGACTTAGTCGAAAAATCCGGCAATAAAAATGACCCATTCTGGATAAATGGCAAGCTATATATAAATAAAACCCAGTTTTTCGATAATGTACCGGAAGAAGTGTTTAACTTCCAGATAGGCGGCTACAACGTCATAGAACACTACTTAAAAGACCGCAAGGGTAGGAAGCTATCCTATGATGAAATTGAAAATATAGAAAAAGTTGTGCAGGTAATTTCCTTTACTATTGACCAGATGCAAAAAATTGATGAGCTTGCAAAGGGCTGGATTTAAAAAATAGCATGGAATTATGCTTAAGTAATACATGTTATTACACGTTAATATAAAAATCTAACTATTGAATAATGCACACAAAGTGCCTGAAAGGTTGAAGCCACGGGCATTTTTGTTTTAGAAGGTTTAACTTGTTAACCTAGCTATCAGTAGTAGTTTTATTAACTTTTGTTAAAAAGGTTACTTGCACGCCATGCGTTCAAGTAGTTTTATGTTATATTAAATTTGAAATAAAAAGAGCTAGGAATATAAAATTCCTAACTCACAAATTTTTCGATAAAAGTAGAATAAAGCAAAGATGTAAGTATGTCAATATTTACAATCTTGGAGGTGTTTTTATGTTTAAACCGTATGATGATGTCGCAAAACGTATCGATAGAGATATAGAAAAAATCGACAAAGAAATCGAAAAACTTACTAATGAAAAAGAAAGATTAGTTCAGGCAAAGGCGTTATTAACAGGACAGCAAAAACTTCCTTTGTCAAAAGAACAGTCTTCGATGGATGATGAACAAAAGAAAAAATTAAAACAAGCGGCTTTACTAAGACATAAAAAAGAACGTGAACAAAAAGCAAAAGAAATTGCTGAAATATTAAGAGAAAAAGGCGACATGGGGACAAAAGATATTTCAGAAGCAATGAATCGAAGCAGAGGTTCAATCCTTAGAATATTGAAAGAATGTAATTTTCAAAAAACAGAAACCGGACTGTGGACAGTAAAAAATAGTGAGAATTAATTAAAACAAAGGGAGGTAGATCGCCAGATGAAAACACAAAAATTAATTTTAGACGTTACTAAGTTACCACTCAAATTAGAGCTTTTTCTTAAAGGTGTTAAAAAACGATACACCATTAAACTAAGTAAAGATAAAAAAGGTATATATATGAATTAATAAGATTTAAAATTTAATGGACAGCAAGCGACTTTAATTTATAAAGTTACAAAACAGCAAGCGCCGATAATCGACAGCCCAGACGGGCATGGTTATCGGTTTTTTATTGAGGAAAACAGTCAGGGCGCAATGAACGAATCACTGAATAAAGCAATTAATAGTTTATATGACCAGCCGCTTACACCGGAAGAAGCAACAGCGGCCGGGAATAACCTTATTGCTTTTATGCAGGAGTTAATCAGCATTGACCTGAAATTAAAGGAAAAAGAAAAGAAGAAAAAATGTTAGATACGATTGTTTTACTAATACCACAGGAAGATTTTAGGGTTATAAAGTTTGATGCTTTTAACCCTACTGCACAGGGTTTATTTGTACCGCCTTATTATAAATTATCCAAAGGGTATATTAACTGTGTTCAAAACCCTACTACAAAAGAAATGCGGGAAGGTAATTATAAACCCCGTTTAACGTTAAATAAACGGATAGCCTCCGGCGGGTACTCGGTATGTTTGAAGGTAGAATTTTCTGCCCCTAAACTTCTTTTGGGTAACAACTTTGATGAGCTAGAAACCAAAGATTTTAATAAAGTACTGACTGCATTACATAAGAAATTAAAGGAAATGTACATTGACATAGATAAGGAAAAGTTAAAGTATGCTCAAGTAACCGGCATGCATTACGGTAAAAATATAAAACTTAAAGATGCCAGCGCAAGCCTTGTTATAAACACTATCCAAAAACTTGATATATCAAAGCGGCTGGATGCCGGAAGCACTGATTTTAGAAATAACGGGCATGCAATACGCTACCATACCAACAGTTATGAGCTGACATTTTACGACAAAATGAAAGACCTGGAGCAGGCAAAAATTAGCGGAAAAAGAGCAATAGAAAAAGATAATTTTATACAGTTAAACCTGTTTAACCAACAACAAATTATAAAAAATGAAGTGCTACGTATGGAAGTCAGGCTAAACACTAAAAAGAAAATAAAAGAAATGCTCATGGAAAGCGGATGCAATCCAAAGGCTACTTTGTTTCATGCGTTGTTTAATAAAGAAATATCAAAGCGGGTTCTAAATCATTTTTGGGAAAAACATATTACCCCGTCATTGAACATTGTTTTACTTGCACAGGAAACACCGGAAGAATTATTTTATAAGGCCAAAAGTATAAGATTAAATGATAACAGAGCATTGCAGGTTATAGGCGGCTTACAGGTAATTAATAATATGGGTATAAGAGCATTAAAAATGATTATGCAAAAGCAAAATTTTTACAGGCTAAACAAAGACCTTAAAAAATTCAGTCAGGTTAATAACTATTTGTTTAGCGTGTTCCAGCGTGTTAAATTAGATTTACAAAAGATGGAAGGATTACGGGTAAATGATAAAGTCTTTTAAGTGTAAGGAAACCGAAAAAATCTATAATAGAACCCGCTTAAAAAAATTTCCAACAAAGATTTATAAAAGAGCATTCTTTAAACTTCATAACATAGATGCCGCAAACGATATTATTGACCTAAAAATCCCGCCTTCAAACAATTTAGAAGTATTAAAAGGTAACAGGCAGGGGCAGTATTCAATAAGAATAAATAACCAGTGGCGCATTTGTTTTAAATGGAATGACAATAATGCCCATGATGTTGAAATAGTTGATTATCACTAGAAAATAAATTTTTATTTCAAACAGTATTGATTATACGTTGTACGTAGTGTATAATAGTATTAAAGTTAAGATAAAATAAAAGGATATTAATATGACTGAATATTTTGATATACCGCATATAGGTGAATATTTATTTGAAGAATTTATGGAGCCGCTTGGACTTTCTCAAAATGCCCTTGCAAAAGCTATTGGAGTTCCTTCTAACAGGATAAATGCCATAATTAGAGGGCAAAGGAATATAACGGCTGATACAGACCTGCGGCTAACCAAGTATTTTGGCTTAACTAAAGGGTTTTTCCTTAGAATGCAGGCAAATTTTGAGCTGTTAGAATCTGAAAGAAAGATTGAAGGCGATTTATCAAACATAGTTCCCATTAATTACAATGACAAGAAAAGGGCATCTATGTAATGAAAGCAGTAATCTTATCAAGAGTATCAACAAAAGAACAGGAAGAAGGGCATTCTATTAATGCACAACTTAACCGCTTGCGGGATTACTGCAAAAGAAAAGACTTGAACATAATCAGGGAATTTACCATTATTGAAAGTTCAACACGTGGCGAAAGACCTGATTTTTATAAAATGATTGACTTTATCAAAGCCCAAAAAGAAAAAGTTGCGCTGGTATGCGACAAGGTTGACCGCTTGCAAAGAAGTTTTAAGGAAGTTCCTATTTTAGAGGATTTAAGAAGGTCAGGGCGGCTTGTACTGCATTTTAATGTAGAAAGTCAGATATTGGATGAAAATGCTAACAGCTCTCAAATAATGGCCTATCAAATGTTTGTTATGATGTCAGAAAATTTTACTAACTGTATTTCTGACAATGTTAAAAGGTCATTTGAAAAGAAATTGCAGGACGGCACTATTTTAGGTATTGCCCCTATCGGATACTTAAATGTTAAAGATGAAAACGAAAAATCAGACGTTATCCTTGACCCTGACAGGGCAATATTAGTTAAAAGGATTTTTGAAGAATACGCAACAGGGCTGTATTCATTTAAAGAAATAAGGAAAAAAACTATTGAATGGGGCTTAAGAAATAAAACAAAAACAAAACAATATCTACAGTTAAGCCATGTAGATAAAATTCTAAAAAATCCTTTTTATAAAGGCATAATGGTGTATAAAGGCAATCATTACCCGCATAAGTACCCGCAGTTAGTATCCAAAGAATTGTTTATGCAATGCGAAAATGTACGTAAAGGCCGGACAAGAATTTATTCCAAAGACACTAAAAAAGAATTTATATTTAAAGGCTTAATCAGATGTAAGCATTGCGATTGCGCCATAAGTCCAGAAATAAAAAAAGGCAGGTATGTTTATTTAAGGCCTAATACAAAAGCCGGATGTAATTGTAAAACGATGAAAGAGCAACAGGCTTTAGACGTTGTAACATCTGTTTTAAAAAATATGTTTATACCGGAAGATATCTTAAATGAGATTAAAAAACACTATAAAAACAAGTTTTGAGGCCAAAAAAAATTTTAATGATACTTCCATTAAGGCATTACAGAAAAGATATAACGAAATTCAGAACAAATTAAATGTATTGCTTGAGGTAAGAATCGAATTACAAAGGATGAGTATGACAAAAAAGCCGATGAACTTCGAGCAGAACAGTACAATATCAGAAATAAAATTAACAACTTTGCAGAAGCCGATGAGAATTTTTCAATTACCCTGCAATACTTGTTAGACTTAGCTTCAAGGTCATATACTTTATTTGAGAGTTCGGGAAATGACCAAAAACGCAAAATCATAAAATTGGTTTTCTCGAACTTAAAATTAGATGGCTCAAACCTAGAATATGAATTGAATACACCTTTTAATGCACTGGTTAATTTGGGTAAAAATAGAAAATGGGGCGAGCGAGGGGATTCGAACCCCCGCATATCGGAACCACAATCCGAGGCCTTAACCGCTTGGCGACGCCCGCCACATTATTTTTGTTAATTATATTTGAATTTATATTAATCAGATTGCTTCGTCGGCGCAACGTGCCTCCTCGCAATGGCAATTTTATATTTAAAAATTGGAGCGGAAGACGAGGCTCGAACTCGCAACATCCTGCTTGGAAGGCAGGTACTCTACCAATTGAGTTACTTCCGCATTGTGTTAACGGGGTTTTTAGTTTTTATAAACTCATTCCCGCACCGGTTACTAACAGCTTTTCCCTTTATATAAGGCGTTATTTTTTACAAATAGTTCCCTATTTTCCGGAAGCTTCCCCTCCGCTGTTAAGTTACGCTTTTTTAAACTGCGTCACCCTTGGAGAGAATCGGGATGACTGGATTCGAACCAGCGACCCCCTCGTCCCAAGCGAGGTGCGCTACCAAGCTGCGCTACATCCCGTCGCTGTTATTCCACTAAATATAGTATCCAACAGATAATTACATGTCAAGAAAAGGTTAAACTTGCACTTATACCTAAATGGGTTAGTTTTCTTAAAATCGGGCATGAATGAGACTATGCTCCCGCTTTAGCCGGGCATGAATGAGACTATGCTCCCGCTTTAGCCGGGCAAAGCCCTGCTTTAAGAAAACGTCGCTCTCTGCTCACGCATACCGATTTATACTATACTACTTTCATTTAATAACCTTTAAATCGTTGTCATTCTAAGCTTGATTTAAAATCGCATAAATATTGCGATCCCGCATCTGGTGCGGGATGACGATTAAACGGTTATCTATTTTAATTGGAGTTAAGGGAGTAATAAAAAATTCTTACTTAATATTTTCAAAATAATCCCCGCTCATAACCACACTATAACTGGCGCAGGCTATGCCTGCGCACTTGTTAAATATAGATTTTTTAAAAATTTTTAGGCGTAAAAACTTTTTATTTGTTCCTTATACTAAAACCTAGTTTATTGACAGTCGTCTTCCCTCTGCTGAAGCCTCATTATAAGTTTCCAGCAAAGAGGCAATACTTGGATAATTTTCTTTTACCTGCACCTGTCTTATCAGGTTGATGAGTTTTGATTTCCACAACTCAAAAACTTCAAATTTATGAGTGATGAGATAAACCTCGTCTACATCAGAATGCCTTGCTGCATCCAGAAGCAAGTTCCTCAGGGATATCTGGTCATTATGCGACGGCGGGGAAATTATCACCCAGATTTTTGAGTTTACAAGCCTCTCATATGCATTGTACCAAACATGCGGCATGACCTGCGGATAAGTGTCAGAAGTGCAGGTTATATCCGGGTACATGGGGTTTTTGCACTTAGAACAGCATTCCACAAGGGTTTTGGAATGGTATTCTGTCTTAATTGACCTGTGAGCACAGTTTGTACAGGCAAAACTGTTAATTGTGCCGCCCAGCGGGTAGTATTCCCAGTTTTTACCATTCTTTTTCAGCTCCGGCCTGGTCCCCGGATAAACCACGTTTATATCTGCCTTGACCAGCATTTTATGGATATTACTGGAATAGCTATTGGTTATGATGGAACCGTTTTTCCTGAACAGCGAAACCAGCGATATAAACCCTTTTAAATCATCCTGCGGCTTATCAAAATCAGTTGCCAGTTCTGCGAGTTCTTCCATCCATTTATGGTTAACATTACAATTAGCGGGGTTATGGATGATATTATTCAGATTTATCCTGTGTTTCCTGATTAAATAAAGAGTGTTTTTGTCAAAAGCCTGGTTATAGACTATTGCCACGTTTTTATCAATCAGGTTAGAGGTTTCCTCGTGGTATTCCTCGATAACCCCGGAGTTCTGTACAGACTGGGAAACAACGTCTTCAGATAATTTGTCCACGAAATCGCTCAATTTTTCCCATAATTCCGGCGGAATATCCTCGGACTCAGACCATAAAAGCAGGTTCTGCCATAAATCAACCTGTCTATATTTATTCCCGGCCCGTTTTAGGTCAATAGTTTTTTGCAGCCCTTTTTCGAGAAGATCCCAGTTTTTCTTTTCTATTGCGACTTTCAGCCGTTTTATTGATAGTGTTTCTGATTCAGGGAAGTGTTTTTCCATATTTCCCCCATGGTTTTAATTACAATTAGATTTTATAACATTTTAGCTTATATGTCGTGAATGTAATAATACTTTATAATAGAACTGTAGCCGATTCCTTGCCATCCGTGGTTTCTGCCTTTGTAAAATCTTTGCCTGACAGCTCGGATAAGGCTTTTTTCCAGTTTTCCTGAATTTCGTCCACATTATCTGAATGCGGAAGCTGTTTGCCGATTTTTACAACTATTTTCCCGTAAAACGGATATTTACCCCTTTTTAAATCTATATAAACAGGGATAACCGGTGATTTGGTGACCTTTGCCAGATGACCGAATCCCGCCTTGACCTCGCCCAGGGTTCCGTCCATAATCCTTGTTCCCTGTGGGAATATACCTAAATTCCATCTTTTGGAAGATAATATACGCTTTGCGGTTTTAATGGTTTTAATCTCCAGTTTCTGGCGGTTAACCGGAAAAGCACCCAGGCCGCTTATTAACTGGGATAATACAGGGACTTCAAAAAGTTCTTTTTTGGCCATATATGCCATATGCATACGGGTTGCAGCCGCAAGCAAAGGCGGGTCATGGTATGAGGCGTGGCTGGACGCAAATATTAATCTATTGTCTCGGGGAATATTTTCCTTACCCTGGACTTCCATTTTGAAAAATAACTTATAGTAAGGTCTTAGCATAAAGTTCATGAACAAAGACTGGAATATAAGCCCTACTTTGCTATCATAAAAATTTTCACTGCTGCTTAAAAATCTTTTCCACATAATTCAATTAAACCACTCTTTATATATTTTTGAAAACTTAATTCAACTCTCAATATATTACAGTAAAGATTTATTGAAGAAAAGAGTTATTAATGGTCTTAATAAGTTTCTGTTAAATACTTTTGCAAAATTTTAAAAAACCTTGCCCACCCACCTCCAGGGATAGAAATTATTCCTGATGTAAGTATGCAAAGAGAAAAAGGGCGGTGAGATTAATCCCATCGCCATTTAAAATATTTTTAGATCATTAATTTATTATACAGATTGCTGTTTTTGGATTAGGTTCTGTCTTATTCCTGTAGCCAGGTCATCCCTGCCGCTCTTTTGATAGATTGAAGCCATTGTTTCAAGGAATTTTACTCCGTCAAAATTGTTTTTTGCATCTGCTGCCTGCTTTTGAGTAACTTTAGATGAAGTATGCTGTTTAAGTTTAGGCTGGTGTGCAGATTTTTGAGCTGTTGTTTTTGGTTTTGGAGCATTTACCTGTAAATTCTGTTTAGTCCTTTTATCTGCGTTCATGTTTCTTTCCGGGATGGAAACCCCTGTTCGTCTTGGCGGAAGCTGGCTGTTTTGGTATTCCTTCATTCCGTACCGGGAAATTGAAGAATAATTGGGTTTTTTAGCTGCATTTTCCTTGTATCCGGGCATTCCAAGACTTTTTGTTAAAAGTTCTTTTTGGGATTCCACTGTTTTGTACAGGCTCATTTCACGTGATTTCATATTTTGTGATGATAGGTCAATTTCTATATTTTTGGGGTTTCTGAACATTTTTATCCCGCCGATAATCACCACACCAAGCATCATAAACCTCAGTACCCAGTCAAAAATATTTGTATCTAACATTTTATTAATAGAGCTTCCCGCTACCATTGATTCCTTAACGCTTTCGTAGTTGTTTTTGCTTCTTTGTTTGTATGAAAGTATGGGAGTAACGGATTTTACTTTATCTATGGAGTTGTTTACACTTTCCCCGGATTCTTTTTTACCGGAAAGGTCTATAAAAATCGGTTGATTCTGGCTTTTGTTAGTTTTGCTAATTTCAGATATTGTTCTTTCCTGACTAAATAATTTCTTTTCAGGTTTTATTTTTTCCATTTCTGTTTTTTGGTTATATAAAAATTCCAGGGCCTCGTCTCTGGTATCCAGGATAATTTTGCTGGATGCAATATTGGCTCCCTGTATAAAAACTCTCAGCTTGTCCCCGGAAAAGGGCTGTACTATAACATGGTCTATGTTAGTGGCGTTGTTGTATACAGTGTTCACAAACTGTGCAGGCCGAATATTCTTCAATTCAAGTACAACTTTATTTCCTGAAGTAATGTATTTTTTGATAGGTACATCCTTATCGGTCTTTACTATGATACGATAATCCTGGTTATCCAGCAGGTCAACCTTAATCCCTTTTAAAACGGCACCATTAAACGCACTTGCTGATGTTTGCGCAAGTAACACACAAATCCCTGTTATCATAAGGTTTTTTAAAACAATTTTCTTTAAATTTCTCATTTTATGATCCACTCCCCAATCTGATAATTTTTTTTCAGACCAAAATACTTTTAAAGTATTACTTTATACTATGTACAGATTACCTCTTTACAGGGTGTTGTATCATCAATCCCGAGGTTTAGAAATAAAAAATTAACCTCTGGTATTAGACCTGTTAACCCGATGATGGGAAAAACTTTTCCTGAAGGATTGTGCCCTTAAAAAAATCAAGACTAAGGGAGCAACAAAAAATTCTTACTTAAAATTTTCAAAATAATCCCCACCCACAACCACCCTATAGGTGTCGCAGGCTACGCCTGCGCACTTGTTAAATATAGATTTTTTGAAAATTTTTAGGCGTAAAAACTTTTTATTTGTTCCTTAATGCATAAGCAAAGAGCGTTTTTTAGGAAAATCCAGCTTTGCCTGGCTTAAACGGGAGCATAGCCTCATTCATGCCTGGCTTAAACGGGAGCATAGTCTCATTCATGCCCGGCTTAAGCGGGAGCATGGTCTCATTCATGCCCGATTTTAAGAAAACTAACTCATTCTGGTATAACCAAGCACAAATTCAGGATAACAACGAACGCTGGATAGATTGCCATCCCGGATCGAGTCCGGGACAGGCTCACTGCTAAAACACTCCTCACAATAACACTTATCTATATTGTGTAACGAAAAACAAAGATTGTAAGACTCCTATAGTTTAAAAAGGTATAACGCTAATTTTTCAATTTTTCCAAAAATTCGAGCATTACGCTATCCTGCCACCCTATTGAGCTGTGTGTACCCTCCTTTGAGAAAAAAGTTTCAGCATCTGGTTTTAGCTCTGAAAGTTTCACACTCATTTCGCAGGGTACGATTATATCATTTTTAGCATGCATAATAAGCATTGGTGAATTTATCAAGCTGACTTTATTATTGGAGTCAAAATTCTGGGAAATATCAAGTGATTTATAGATAAAATCCCTGATAGCATTGCTTATGGCATTACCCTTATCGTCATGTTTAATTCTAAAATCACGCATGTCTTCAATGCTTGTAAAACCGCCTTCTGTGATTATGGCTTTATAAACTTTTGTGGCAGCTTCCTGGATTGCAATGGCTGCACCAAGAGAATGTCCCCATAGAACAGTATTTTCTGGTTTTACATTAAACTTTTCTTCCAGATAATTCATAAATTCAGATACATCAGAATAAATTCCCTGTTCTTCAGGCGAACCTTCACTCTGGCCGTATCCTCTGTAATCCAGCCCAAAAATTTCATAACCCTTATCAGCCAGAAAAATCATTTTTTTCTGTATTTTTTCACCGGTTATATTTTTGTCGTTTCCGTGGCAAAAAACTATTTTAGGCAAACCCTCCCTGCTTTTGCCGGCATTTATATGAATATAAGTAAGCTTTAGCCCGTCTCCTGTAGTGAAACTATTTAATTTTGCCCGGCCTTTAAGCTCATTTATTAAGGGTGTCATTTCATTTGACGGCTTAAAAATTATTTTTTTCTCCAGAACCGGCAGTATTCCACTGTTAAAAAACACCAGAAAAGCAGCACCAATTAAAGCTATTATTAATAAACTTATTTTTAATCCTTTTTTCACAACAAATCACCTTTAAAACTGCTCAAGAAATCTAACATCATTATTAAAGAAAAGCCTGATATCGTTAATTGCAAACTGGAGCATGGCAAGTCTTTCCACTCCCATGCCGAACGCAAAACCCGAATAGGCTTCAGGATCAATATTAACCACTTTTAAAACATTCGGGTCAATCATGCCCGCACCGAGAATTTCCAACCAGCCGGTGCCGGAACACGTCCTGCATCCCTTGCCGGAACATATAATACACTGGACATCAATTTCTGCGCTGGGCTCTGTAAACGGGAAAAAGCTTGTCCTAAACCTTGTTGGTCTTGCCTGCCCGAAAAACTGCCGGGTAAACTCGTTCAAAACACCTTTTAAATCACCGAAAGTTACTTCTTTATCTACCATAAACCCTTCCACCTGGTGGAAAAGATTGTTTTTCCTGCTGCTCACAGCTTCTGAGCGATAAACCCGTCCGGGGCTAATAACCCGCAGGGGCGGGCGTTTCTTTTCCATTTCCCTTATCTGGGAATTGGAGGTCTGACTTCTTAACAGCAGGTTCGGGGCGTTAATTGTATAAAAAGTATCCTGCATATCCTTGGCCGGGTGATCAGGCGGAAAGTTCAAAGCGTCAAAGTTGTAGTATTCCGTTTCTACTTCCGGGCTGTTGGATTCTTCGACAAGGGTAAAACCCATTTTGTTAAATATAGAAACTATTTCATTTACCGTAGCGGTTAAGGGGTGTTGTTTTCCATAAGGAATATAGTCCCCAGGAAGTGTTACATCAATTCTTTCCGCTTCCAGTTTTTGAGAAACGCTTTCCCTGTGCAGGACTTCATATTTCCGGTTAAGGCTTTCCTCAATTTCTGAGGCGGTTTTATTGGCAAATTCGCCTATCGCAGGCCGCTCTTCTGCCGGAATATCTTTAAGGCCACGTTTTATAGTATTTAATTCCCCTTTTCTGCCAAGGTATTTGATTTTTATATCCTGTAATTCTTTTAAATCCTGTGTTTTATTTATTTCTTCTATAGCCTGGTTTTTTAATCCCTCAAGTTTTATTTTCATTTTGCTGTCCTTTTATGGATGTTTTTATATTGATATTTATTAATTATACCTGAGTAAAATTTTGAAACAAATTCCATAAAAGTTTCAAAATTTATTTTTATTAATGCAATTTTTTTTATTTACTATTTTTTTATAACTAATGCTAAATGATCAAATTAGTTATGGAAAATAATTTACCTCAAATAAGAATGATATTAGGTCCTCCAAGAAGCGGTACTACGGTTCTGCAAAACGCTCTTTGCGAGGCAGAAAATACTCAGGGGATTTATGAACCTATCAGAGTGGAAACATTTGAGGATAAAAAACCTCTACAATATTTGAATTTTAGTGTTTTTAAAAGCCTTGATGATCCTGAATGCCACCCTGAAATAAAAAAACAACCTAAAAAAACTTTTATATTAAAAGAAGCAATGGGATATTTTCTGGCTAAACTAGGGAATAGAATAATCCCCTCTGATAAAGATGTTGAAAGAGCCAAACCTGTATTTATTTTCAGAGATCCATACGACACATATAATTCAATCAAAAAGGTAGGCTGGTATCCAATAAATGATTTTATATCAATCTATAAAAAATGTTGTAATACCTGCCTGGAACTTAAAAAGAGATTCCCGGATAATATTACTGTAGTTACTTATGACCAATTTATGAAAAATCCCGGAAAAATCCTGGAAAAAATATGTAAAAACTGGGGGCTTAAATTTAATGATAACTTGTTAAACTGGAAAAAATCTGTATTTGACAAGATAAGTTTTCATCCTAATCAAAGAGAAAGAATGCTTAGGGATGGGATTCATAACACCCTGTTAAACCAGACCGGTAAATTGAGTGATTGTAAACCTAAAAAATTAAAACTAAATTTTTTAGAAAGAAGAAAAATCAGGAGAGAACTGGAACCTTTATATAAACAGGTTTCAGAAATAGCAAATAAAGATTTTCCTGATATTTATGCAAACACAGGCGCTGCTTAGTTTTTCTTCAAAGGAGTAATTTTTTCTTCTTCCGGGTTTACCCACAGGGTTTTTTCGTGGGTGTAGGTAACAAATCCCGGTTTTAAGCCAGAGGGCTTTTTAACAAACTTTCTTCTGGTATATACAACCGGGACGTTTGAAGATTCTTTACCCTGGCTGTACCAGGCGGCGATATAAACCGCTTCATGCAGGGTGGTTTCCGGGATTTCCCCGTCTTTAGAATTCCTGATTATCACGTGAGAACCGGGTATGTCCTGGGCGTGCAGCCAGATATCATTTGGTGAGGAGTTTTTAAGTATATATTCGTTTTGCCGGTTGTTTTTGCCTGCAAAGATCTCAAATCCGTCAGAAGAAATAAATTCTACCGGCTCAATGTGTTCTTTTTTTCTTTCTTTTGTCTGTTTCTGCCTGACTATTCCCTGATCTGCCAGCTCCTGTCTTATTTGTTCAAGATCATCGAGGGTTTCTGACTGGTTTATGGATTCCCGAACGTCTTCAAGATATCTTATATCATCCCGGACAGACCTGAGCAGGTCTTCACCGTGTTTTGCGGCTGATTTTGCCTTGTTATACATTTTATAATACTTTTGTGCATTGGCTGACGCTGGAATTTCCGGGTCAAGAGGGATTTCTGTCAGCTGATTATCTTTATATATGTTTTCTACAGTTACAGAATCCATGCCGGTTCTGATTCTGTAGAGGTTTGCCATAATCAAGTCAGCGTATTCCCTGTATTTATCCAGTTTTTCCTGGGAATCCACAGTTTTGGCGTGCTTTACAGATAATTTCTTTTTCTTTTTCAGTTCTTTTTTTAATACGTCAAGAAGACTGGTTTTCTTTCTGTCAAACTTATCTTTAAACACCTGCCAGCCAAAATACCTGTCTATCATCGCATTAACAGATTCCATGCGCTGCCAATTCACGCTTTTATCAAGTCCAACAGGAGAATAAAACTCCATATCAATACTTATGGATGGATTAAGGTTTTCCAGATTTACTATTTGCTTTGTATACTGGTATAAACACTTTGCTTTTTCTGTAGATAGTGCGGAAATTTTATGTTCTTCGGTCTCTACGCCGCAGATATTACATATTTCTGTGGCTATAGCCTTGCTTATATAGCCAAAATGATGATTAAGCCAGATATTAACTGAATTCGGAATTACCTTAATAAGTTCAAGAAATTGATGCTCGGAAATATTGTTAATATCTATCTTATTCTGTTTTGGAGGATAAACATAGGGCAACCCTCCTGCGACTTCCCGTTCCCTGCTTTTTTCGCTGCTTACTGCATGCGCACAACCCAGTATCATATTTGTTTCATAATTATACAGGATAATATTGCTGTGCTTACCCATAAATTCGCAGGAAAGCACCATGGGGACTTTTTCCCCGATTTCTGAGTAACTGTCAAAATAAATTTCAAAAATCCTGTTAAACCCCGGTTGCTTTATATCATTAATTTTACAGCCTTCCATGTGTTTTCTGAGAAGCATGCAGAACATTGGCGGGGTTCTGGGGATTTCCAGACTGCGCATTTCCTGGCCTTCTATGCTTAAACTTGCCACATGAGGGTATTTGGGATCAACACAGATATACAGTTTGTGGTTTTTCCCGGAAGCCCGTAAGGTAAGCAGAAGCTCATTCCTGGATGGTTGCTGAACCTTATGGACCCGCCCCCCTATAAATACAGGGTGGAATTCATTTATCAGGGCTTTTAGGGATAAGGAATCAAAATTTATCATTTTTCAAAATCTAATAATTATACAATTTGCTAAAAATAGAATAAAATAAATTAACTGAAATAAAAGCCGGTAAAATTATGCTTATAGAACTTTTAATCCTCTCAGTATTATTAAATCAGGAATCCACTATATATAAAATAAGAAAAAATATTAATAAATATTTTTTCCTGTTTTGCACTACCAGCATGGGGTCTATTCATCCCGCACTGGAAAGGCTTTACGAAAATAAATTTGTAAACGTAAAAAAATCAATGAGCCCGGGCGGACAGAAAAGTTCAATGTATTCAATTACACCTAAAGGCAAGAAATATTTTGAAATCCTTATGACAGAAGAGCTTCCCCGAAACCCTTCTGTTGCATCCCAACTGGTACACATGAAAATTATGCTCCTGCCCCTGCTTTCTAAAGCCCTGAAAACAAAAACCATTAAAATTTTAAAAGATTATTATGAAACCAAGCTTCTTGATTTTAAAAATTTTTATGAAAACTGTAAAGAAGAAGAGGGTTCTATAAAAAAAAATTTAAATAATGATTATATTAAACACTGTATAAATTCTATTTCTGAAGAAATTAACTGGCTGAATTTTCAGGATTTAAACTGAAAACTTTGTTCGCAAAAATTTCATTTATCTATTATTTAATAAGACCACTTTTCTAGCTTACAGGGATCATGCAATTTTTTAAAATACTGAATAACCCCTGCTATAGTAAAATGAGTTTATTTTTAGGAAAACCGGCATGAATGAGGCTATGCTCCCGCTTAAGCCGGGCAAAGCCTGCTTAGAGGTTTTGTTTTTGATGTAAGGAACAAATAAAAAGTTTTTACGCCTTAAAATTTTCAAAAAATCTATATTTAACAAGTGCGCAGG
>Ga0081527_100525_pt1 | contig 17277 bp, 23 predicted proteins | sample HotLakmasection5_FD_70992 | JGI IMG/M metagenome (GOLD analysis project Ga0081527, IMG submission 70992) | Hypersaline microbial mat communities from Hot Lake, Washington, USA - Section #5 (SPADES assembly) (version 2) | ecosystem: Environmental > Aquatic > Non-marine Saline and Alkaline >... | reverse complement strand
GCTTTGATAAAATATAAATGAAAAAAATACTTGTAACAGGAGGAGCTGGGTTTATTGGCTCACATCTTTGCGAAAAACTGCTTGAGCAGGGGAACGAGGTTGTATGTGTGGATAATTTCTTCACCGGCTCAAAGGAAAACGTCCTGCACTTAATGGACAATCCTTATTTTGAAATAATAAGACACGATATAATAAAATCCCTGCTAGTAGAAGTTGATGAAATCTATAATTTTGCTTGTCCCGCTTCACCTGTGCATTATCAGTACAATGCTATTAAGACTATCAAGACAAACGTCCTGGGGACAACCAACATGCTCGGGCTGGCCAAAAGACTCAGGGCAAAGTTCCTTCAGGCATCCACATCAGAAGTTTACGGCGATCCAAAAGAACATCCGCAAACGGAATCCTACTGGGGAAATGTCAACCCTATTGGCATAAGAAGCTGTTATGACGAGGGAAAACGTGTTGCAGAAACCCTTACCATAGATTATCACAGGCAAAACAACGTAAAAATAAAGATCATAAGAATATTTAATACCTATGGCCCCAGAATGGCAGCTAATGACGGACGGGTAGTAAGCAACTTTATAGTACAGGCGCTTAAAAACGAGGACATAACAGTTTACGGAGACGGCTCTCAGACAAGATCTTTCTGCTATGTAAGCGATCTTGTGGACGGTGCAGTAAAAATGATGAACTCAAGAGATGAGTTCATCGGGCCTGTAAACCTCGGAAACCCAGTGGAAACGCCGATTATAGAATTTGCGGAAAGAATAATCAAAATGACCGGCAGCAGGTCAAAAATTGCATATAAACCGCTTCCGCAGGATGACCCTGTCCAGAGAAGACCTGACATTTCCCTTGCCGGAAGGGAATTAAGCTGGGAACCCTCAGTTGAGCTTGAACACGGTCTTATGAAGACTATTGAGTACTTTGAAGAGAAACTGAAAAAGGATAAAGTTTTAGTCTAAAAGTTTTTATATTACAGAACTTAACCTGAGGCGGGATTTATATCCCGCTTTGATTTTTTTACTGTCAATTTTTTCCATGTTCGCTTTTATATAAATAAAGGAAATAATTAAATTAAGGTTATAAAAATGACAATAAACCCGGTTTATAATTTAGCGGGCTTACAACAACAAAAGCCTAATAATACAAACCAAAAGCCCAAACAGCTGTTAGAAAGATTTTCAAGCAGCAAATTCCCTGATAATAATTATTTATATAACAGGCATTATCCCTCATTGATGAAAATAGCTTTTAAAGGTGAAGTTAAAAAGAAAACTTCTAACGAAATTCGGCTTGAAAAATTCATTTTACAACTAAAAACCCGGGAAGAATTGCTAAAAAGTCTTGAAAATGAAATAGAGAGAATCGAGCTAAATGGTAAAGCCAGTGATAGAGTTGCAACAATCAACAATAACTTTTTAAAGGAAGAAACAGGTATCGCAGACACTTTTAACCTTAAAAGAGCGGATGGTTCAAATGTAAAAGTCAATTTAAGCAGGTACAGATACGTACAAAACCAAAGTGAAAAGCAGTTATATACTTTTAAAGAAGCTGATAACGGAAATATAGTCGGATATTGCAGAATGGACGATCGGTCATCCCTTAATGAACATGAAATGCTGTGTTTTTACGCAGATGATATTATTAATTTGACTGAAGGAAAAGAAAGAATAAAAGGAATCGGTTCTATAGGTCTTCAATTATTCGTAGAAAACAGTTATCTAAAACATGGCAATGGTAATGTAGAGTTTTTAGCGCAAAGAATAGTTAAGGATAAAGAAGGCCGATCCGAAAGCCCATATATTTTATACAGGGAAAAAGGATTTGTTTGCTGGGACGGCGATGAAAATGCAGGATTAAGCGAAATAAAAAGGGCCTGTGATCAAGAGGGAGTTGATTATGTGTATATGGACGAAGTGGTTAAGAAAAATGACAGGTTATGGCTGCCACGGGATGTTTCTATGAAGTTAAGTATCCAGGGTAGAAAGGACTGGCTGCAAAAAATCATAGACAGGCCTATTCTTAATGAAACAAAGGAAAAAATAGATATTTTTGAAAAAGCTCGGGCTCAGTTGGTAAAAAATACGCATGGTTAATAAAAAATGTTAATATTTTTATTTTTAATAGCAATTTTAATGCTTTACCCTACTTTTCAATTTAGTGAATTTTAAAATAAAAAGCAGGATGAGCAAAATGCAAATTATCGGTAATTTAGGACTAAATCTTCAAAATAAGCCCATCGAAAAGAAAAATAAGTTTTTTAACACAAAAAATATAAGTGACGTATTTGTAAGGTCTTCCAGAATTAATAAAATTAGTTTTGGAAAAAATTTTGAATCAAATGCACTTACTTCAAGACTTAAAGAAAGGCCAATTGCTGAGCCAGGTGAAATAAAAAAAATGGTAAATGAATATCCTGAAGAAGACCAGTTTGTGGGAAGTTTTCCAAAAGAGTGGTTTGATACAGGAACAGATAAACAAGCTGCAATAGAAGCTTTTAAAGATGCTGGCTGGTTGCTAAGATTAACAGTCGATGGCGAAGACAGAATATCAGCTGAAACAGAGGAAAAATTAAGAAAGGCAGGATTTAAGGGAGATTTCAAAGGGTTTAAATATTTAGATCAGGGAGATTTTGCCAGAGCGTTTAAGTTTGAAATAAATGATAAAGAATATGTGATGAAAGTTTTTAAAAATAAAAGGTGCCCTGATGTAGACCCGCCACGAAATATTAAAGAATTAAACGAAGAAAATAAACCCGCTCTGCATGGTTTATACCCGGAAGTCAACAGAGCTTTATACTGGACTAATTATGAACCTCATCAGTACGCCAAGTTCCATTTTGCGGATTTTGACTCAGGCTTTATGGTAGTAGACTTTATTCCTGAAAATGCTGCTGAACCCCGGAGGACGGTTGATCCGCTATCCGTCGGATTGCTCCCAACTGACGATGACCCGCATACCGAGACAAAAACAAACGGCGTAAACGGAAATTTTTATGAATATGGCGGACAAATGGTTATCCGTTAACATTCAGCATAATTGTGGGCGTAGATATTTTTGTTGAAGAGGATTTCCGCTGTCTTATAAATTTCCACTTCCTCGGGGTTATCCCTGTTATAAGCCAGGTCTTCCAGCTCACTGAATTCCTGCATTAAATTATACAGGTTTACAAGCACATTATCTGAATCTTTTTCCGGGGACTGGTTTTCCACAACTTTTATCACCCGCAAAAGCTCTGTATCAAAAGCGTCAACTATTGCGGAATCCAGCCCGCAGCCCATCGCCATTACGCAGAACACCCTGTTAATCAGTGGCCTGACCTCTTTTGGACTGCCGTTGGACACATTGGAAAGACCGATAGTAGTCATAACAGGCGGGTCAAACGACTCCTTGAATACCCTTAAAGAGTCGAGAGCAGCCATTGCCTGTGCCTGATCAACATTTACCGGTAATACCAGCGGGTCAAGATATATTTTTGAGTTATCAATTCCCAGTTCCATAGTTTTTTCCAGGATTATGGAAGCTATTTCAACTCTGCCGTCCGGGTCTTTGGGGATACCGGTTTCGTTGCTAAGGGTGAGAGCTATGAGATTGCTGTTATATTTAGCGGCAAGGTTTGTTATGTTTTCAAGCCTTTCAGGATCACCGCTTGCACTGTTAAGCAGGCAGTCCTGTGGGTTAGGGTGGGCTTTAAGCCCGGCTTCCATTTCAGCTGTATTGGAAGTATCAAAGGACAGGTTCACCTGCATTTCCTTGAGGATAATAGAAGTGAGCCACTCCATAGTACCTGCCCATGACTTTCTTGCAGGGCCAATATTCAGGTCAATCCATTCAACTCCGGCCAACGCCTGGCGTTTTACCATATCAAGGATATAGCCTGAATCCCTGCTTTCTATTGCTGTTTTCGTCTTTTTGGAAATTATATGTATATTTTCGCCGATTAATTTCATTTTCCGCCTCCTTTATTTTTTGACCCTTGCCATTAAAACAGCGTCTTTGTACTCACCATCCTTAATTACATAACATCTTTTAATGCCTTCTTCAACAAATCCATATTTTTTATAGAGTTTAATCGCCGGAACATTATCAGACACTGCTTCCAGCTCAATTCTTTTTAGCAATAGCCAATTATCTGTAAGATCAATCAGCTTATCCATGAGTTTTTTGCCGATTCCTTTGCCCTGGTGCGCAGGATGTACCAAAATCCCGATATTAGCGCAGTGTCTCTGTCTTGGATTTTTGTTTATATGAAGTCCCGCCATTCCTATTATATTAATACAGTTATTGCAAATTACTTCCGCTACAAACACGTGATCTGTTTCCGGTGATAAATTACCGATAAAACTCTGGCTGAAACTAACTCTTTCGCTGTAAACAGAGGGAATGTACTCAAAAATACCATCCATATTTCGTAATTCACTGATAAAATAAGCGTCTTCTGTTCTGATAGGGCGTATCTTTATATTTTCAACATTAATTTCTTCCGACTGTTTAAAGGTATAGCCAAATTGCCTGAAAAGATTCTGCGGATCAATATTTTGCATATTTTTATCCTTAAATTAATTATTAATTTTAATACTGGGCTTGTTATGAACCTTAAACAGCTCAAGAGTATTGGAAAGCAGCATAGCAATAGTCATAGGCCCAACACCTCCGGGAACAGGAGTAATGTATTCTGTTTTCTGAGACACCTCTTCAAAATCAACATCACCAATAAGCTTTCCTTCATCTGTCCTGTTGATTCCAACATCTATAACAGTTGCACCGTCTTTAACCCAGTCAGCTTTGACAAACTTCGGCCTGCCAACCGCAGCAACCAGGATATCCGCCTGCCTGCAAATTTCTGCAAGGTTTTTAGTTCTGCTGTGGCATACAGTTACTGTTGCGTTTCTGTTTAAAAGAAGTGATGCCAGTGGTTTTCCAACGATATTTGAACGGCCTATAATAACTGCGTTTTTGCCTTCTATTTCAATATTGTTTTTCTCTAACAGCTTGATTATCCCGAATGGCGTACAGGATATAGCATAAGGATTAAGCCCGATTACCAGCCTGCCGACATTTATGGGATGGAAACCGTCAACATCCTTTTCCGGCTTAATTTTTTCAATGATATCATAAGCGTTTATATGCCCGGGAAGGGGAAGCTGGACAAGAATCCCGTCAACAGCACCGTCGTTATTAAGATTATCAATATATTTTTCCAGCTCCTGCTGGCTTACACTTTCCGGCAGTTCTATTATATCAGAATTAAACCCTGCTTTTTCAGCTGTTTTCTTTTTTTTATTGACATAAACCTTGCTGGCAGGGTTTTCTCCGACAATTATCACGGTTAAGCCGGGTTTTTTGTCGTAATTTTTTACTTCTTCAGCAATTTTATCAACTATTTTTTCTGATAATTCCTTGCCTCGTATTAAATTTGTCATTATACTCCTCCTTAATGTCCTAATATAGCTAGATTAAGCCGGAATAGAAGTTCATCCACAGCCTGTGTCAAAACATCAGAATCCCTCATTAGGTTCTGAAACTCCAGCTCACCATCATAAGGCAGCATTCCGATAATCTTAATATCATTCTCCACCAGCAATGCCGACACGTTTTCCGGAATAGTGTTATCCTTTACCTTGTTTACAATCACGCCAATCTGCCCCTGTGCAGCAAATCTGATGGATGATTCCTTTATCTTTGCGGCGGAATACACAGATGAAACGCTTGTGTCTGCGATTATCAATGTTGTATCCAGCGGGTAATCCACGAGTTTATGCAGGTATTCAAGATCATATTCGCAGTCAAATATAACTATATCATAACTTTTGACAAGATCAGTCATGGCATCATCAATAAATTGAGCAGTTATACAGGTACAACCCTTTGTGGATATCGGCCCTGCAACGATAATGTCTATTTCATCGTATAGATTGGTTATCATATCATTGATTGCCCATTCTACAACCTCATGTTTCTGCATTTTCTCCGACGGACGATAGCTGTATTTCCCCATCCTTATTGAGTTTAAGGTTTTCTTTATTTCAATTCCAAAGGCATTGGCCAGATCACAGCTTAAATCAGCATCTACAAGCAGTATGGATTTATCAGGATAATGCGCATGCAAGGCTGTAACCAGTGATTTTACCACTGTTGTTTTGCCGCTTCCGCTTTTTCCTGTAACTGCTATCGTGATTGTCATATCGTGAAATTAATTGTTAACTTTATGAGACGAGTATTTTTCCTGCAAAGCATCCGCCAGCCCTGCTGTAAGCTCCATTGCCTTTTCCGCCTGTTGTTTATTCAGGCTGCCTGCACCGCATGCAGGAGTGATGATTGTTGATTCAAGTATAAGATCCTTGTTTATATTTTTGTTTGTGAGATAGGTTATTGCTTCCTCGTATTTTTGAACCGAAGATTCAACTGTGGTAAGTTCCAGAGAGTCCACGTCCATTGTAGGAATGATTCCCCAGGCAATTTTACCTTCGTTATTGAGGAAATTTTCAAGTTCTTTCGGGTATAGCCCCAGGCTTTCCGCAAAGTAAAACCCGTCAAAGTTAAGGATATCAATTTTGCTTTCTGTAATCAAAGACCAGTCGCTTTTTCCGCAGCAGTGAATTCCCACAAGAGCACCTGTTGTCTTTAATACAGATGCAATTTCCGAAAAACATCCCACGATATCTTCTTTTTTAACAGTAATAAAAGCTGATGTGCCGTATTGAGAGATTGAAGGTTCATCCATAAAGATAATCGGCTGTGATTCCGGGGATGCCTCACGGAATTTTTTCACAAGCCAGAGAGCTTTGAGGGTCAGTGCCTTAACAGTAATTTCCTTCAGGGTTTCATCGTAGAAAGCGCATTTCTTTTCCCTGTCCACAAGTGAAGTGCCGTAAGTAAAAGGCCCTATTATTTGCCCTTTAACACAATCAGGTTTTGTTTCCTTGAGTTTTGAGAGAAATAAAGGGAGCGAGGAGCAATGATCCTCTGAAATTGCGTATTTTTCAAGTGCTTCCATATCTCCGTCATTTACAATACTTTCATAGTCTAAGAAAAATTCTTCTATTTCCTCAAAAAATGTTTCTGATTCCTGGTCAATATACCAGCGTTTATCGGCTTCATCAAAGATAACACCCGGAATCCGTTCGTTAAGCTGGGATGTCATGTCTTCTTTTGGGTTTGCATTTGCCAGCTGGGGAAGAACAGGGATTGTTGGAAATGTGTTAAATATTAATTCGATTGCTTCCTGCGGGTCTGTATGGGGCAAACTTCCTATAGCTGTGGCCGGAAAACCTTTATTATTCTTCAATTTCTCTCCTCTTTCCACGACATTTGAAAATTAATTTAAACCTGTAATGCAAGTTTATCATTAAATAAAGCTTTTATAAACTTTAACAAAATGTAAATTCTTATCGGAAAAGGGGACAAGAAATTTTTTTACAAATTTTGTATTAAAAGAAAAAGTTTTGAGGAATATAAAATGTTAAACAATATCAACCCGGCAAGAAGAAACTTATCATTTGGACTTATGGAAGTAAGGGCGAAATATAAAAGAACAAACAAACAAGTGCATGAAGTACGGGAAGGAATGAAAGATTTACTGTACTCAGGTAAAAACAGATAATAACACAGGGATAAGCAGTTTTGTCTATCAGATAAAAAAGATGACGGAACAGACGATGTCGCAAAAGAGTATAGAAGGAAATATGCTATTGAAAAATCATTTGACGGAGTAACGGTAAGTAAAATGGAAACAGGCAGCAATACAAGTTTAGACGAAGATTTAATAAATTAAAAATCAAAAGGGAAAGGAATAGAAAAAATGTTAAACGGTATTAATCAGGCAGGGAAAAGTATTCCATTTGGGCTTACAGTAGTAAGAGCCAGAAGTAATTCTGAACATGACAGGGCGGAACTTAACCGTGCGTATGAAATTACAAAAGATGCGTGGCGTAAAGAACCGGATGCAAACCTTGGTATAAGTGAGATAAAAGAAGACGAAGGTTTAACAAGGTTTGATTATGAGATATTCAAGCCTGACGGGCAAACAGTTGATGAAGCGTCAGAATTACGTTTTGCTGATGGACTCAGAGAGGTAGCAGATGTGAATACAAGCATGCAATTTTTGAACCAAAAAGTAGGTTTTGATAAGATGATGGACGCCTTAAAGATAAACAAAGAAGCCAAATGGGAGAGCAATAAAACTTAAAACAGAGAGAATTAAGCGAAAACAAACAAAACGAGGCAGTGAATGCATAACAGAATCAACCAGACAAACAGAATACAATCGTTCGGTGATGCTGTAGTAAGACCAAAAGATAGCTCTGAGGAAGCAAAAAACCAGGTAATCAGGTCAAGAGATCTGCTAAACAGGGTTAAAGGTGATCTTGATTCATCAGAAGACAGAACATGCCATTTGCTCGTACACCCGGCAAAAGACATAGAAGACGGTTTTATGTACAGGATTTTCCCTGAGAGGTGGAAACCACAGGACTTAGTGGCAGAGAGACATGTCAGTCAGATGCTTAAAGATCAGTATGATAGAATAGAAATTGTTGTTACTCCTTTGCCGGAGGAAATCACTCAAAACAGGATATATGATTTTTTAAGTACAAGGTAATTAATAGCTGATAAATGACTAAAACCAAAACTCTGGCACAACTGATTTCCGAAACCCGGGAGGATGTAGGTTATACGCAAAAAGGCCTTGCTAAAAGGGCTAATCTTGATGTGTCAGTGATTGAAGATGTCGAGGCTGGACGGGAGCTGTTTCTCCCTGCAACTGTCAGGCAAAAGCTGGCTATAGCACTTAAATTAAATCCTAAAGCCCTCAAAGCCCTTGAAAAATATCCGGAAGAGAAGATTGAGGATTTTGAAATCTCTGATAAGACAGAGGAATTGAAACTCAGGATACTTGAAGGACAACTCCAGGGCAACGTATGCCCGGCTTGCGGGTCAGAGTTAATTTGCAGGATTGCGGTTATGTATGACCTTGAAGACCAGCCGGTGCGCCATCCTAAAGCTCGCTGTTCAAAATGTCCTTTTCAGATAAAATAATTTATAAGGCCTAAATTAAGCTATTGTTAGCTTTACGACAAAAAATGTTTGTTGTAATATTCTATAAGATTAAAATTAAATTTTAAGTTTAAATAAGAATTTAAAAGAATTAATTTTGTTTAATTTATTTTAGATAATCCAAAATAATTGATTAGAATTTATTAAAAGTGGAATAAGGCAGGTAAGGCTTCATAATGGAAGGAACATCACCCCGCATGACAGAGATTCAAAGATGGTACGACCAGATACCCAGGTTAAGAGAGGTATTTCTTGTGCTGAAAAATATGAATGAACGGGAGCGGGATATGATTGCATCGCTGTTTTACCAGTCTGTTCTGGATTTCCGCAGAGGAAACAGGCATGACACTCATCTTAAGAGCGTGGGGAGAGACAAAGTCCTGGGATATTATAAAGCGTACGGGAAAAGAAGATGGTATGACAAAAACCGTCCTCTAACCAACGCTGCCAAGCTTTTAAGCGTGATGGACAAACGGGAAATTGAGCAGGTTATTGACGAATTTATCTCATACTTAAAGGATAATGGGCTGGAAGACCTTTATGCCATAAGAAAGATGGATTTATTTAAATCAATATAAAAGTTATGTAAAAAAGTTGATTTTTTATGTAAAAAAATTAATAAAAATTGATAAAATATTAAAAAAGTTGACTTTTAGTAAAAATGGCCAATATGAATATTTGTTAATTTTTTTTATTTATTATAAAAAGTTACTTAATGATTCTAAACAATAAATCGACATTTCATACACAATAATATATAATACATATATATTATGTATGAGTATATAATCGGGTTACAAAGTAGAGGTAAAATTTATGGGATTACGTTATTTTAATAACTATTCCAAAAATTTAAAAAAAGATTACTATTCAAGGAACAACCCAATTGACGTGTGGAGGGATATTTTCAATTATTCGGCTAACCTTCCAGGAAACTGGCTTTTTTCCAAGCACATTTTTTATTCCTATATCCTGCCAACAGCGGAAAAAAACCCTGCCAAGTTTGCAAAATGGATCAGGGCTATGGTAAAGAAATCCGGAATAAAAATAAAGTCCAATTCTGAATTTGTTGAGGCATTGAACCATTTAAGCCGAATAAAAGGCAAAGATGACCGCAGCGAAATCAAAAAAGCATTATATTACCTGCTTGATTCAGGGCTCGAAGAACCTGAGTATGCTCAGCAGGCACTATTGAACAGCAAAGTTATATAGAATTAACCTCTTAAAGCTTCTGCGCCGTTTACAACTTCCAGCAGCTCCTGTGTAATGGAAGCCTGACGTGCTTTATTGTAATCATTAGTGAGGCACTTTATCATATCACGCGCATTATTTGTAGCAGAAGACATTGCCTGCATTCTTGCGGCCTGTTCGCTTGTTGCTGCTTCAATGACAGCGTGAAAAATCCTGTTGGAAATAAACAGGGGTACTACTTTTTGCAATACACTTTCCATATCCGGTTCAAACAGCATTTCCGCCTCAATCGGTCCTTGCTGCTTTGTCTTGTACTCTGGAGAAAAAATCATTGGCAGCAGCTGCCATATTTGTACTTCATAGGAAAGCGAGGATTTAAAGTACGTGGTAATGATTTCAACTTTATCAATTTCACCGTTCACATAGCTTTCCGCAAGGTCTTCTGCTATAACCGCACTGGCTCCCGGAGTCGGAATTGCGGGCAGTTTTGTGTAGAAGTTTGCAATCTTTTCCCCTGCGGTTCTTTTTAGAGACTGATAACCTTTATTGCCCACAATAAAGAGCTTGACATCTATCCCGCTCCTTTGCAGGGAGTTTATTCTTGCCATTGCTTTTCTTACAACATTTGCGTTATAAGCGCCAGCAAGGCCTTTATCTGAGGTAATTACAAGTATTCCGGCTGTTTTAAGTTCTCTTTCCTTTAAAAGCTCAGGATAATTATCTATAGCTTTTTCAAAATTATATTCAGGATGCTCCAGATAGGGTTTTGAGGACAAAAGGGTTTTTATTATATTAAACAACTCAGCAGAGTATGGTATTGAGGCTTTCAGCATTGCTTCTGCTTTTTTAACCTTTGCTGCTGCCACCATTTTCATGGCACGTGTAATTTTTTGGGTATTCTCAACACTTTTGATTCTGCGTTTTATATCTTTTAAGTTAGCCATTTTCTGCTCCCGGACTTGTTTTTATACAGTTTATACCTGTTCAGGTGCAAACCTGCTGGTTTTAAATTTATCCAGCTCTTTTTTAAGAACCTCGATATCCTGCTCATCCAGTTTCTCTCCGGAACCCATTTTCTTTTCCAAATCTCTTAGTTCTGTTTTTACGTAAGTAAACCATTCTTTTTTGAAGTCCTGTATCCTGTCTGTTTCTATATTATCAAGATATCCGTTATTTACTGCAAACAGTATGGTATATTCTTCCGCAACTGATAAAGGCTCGTATTGTGGTTGTTTTAGTACTTCAATAAGTTTCTGGCCTCGTCTGAGCTGGTCCTGTGTTGATTTATCAAGGTCGCTTGCGAACTGGGCAAATGCTTCGAGTTCCCTGTACTGTGCAAGGTCTAGCCTTAACTTACCGGAAATTTTCTTGATATTTGGGGTCTGGGCTGCACCTCCTACCCTTGATACTGAGATACCGGCATTGATCGCAGGTCTTATGCCCGCATTAAACAGGTCGGTTTCTAGAAAAATCTGTCCGTCTGTAATACTGATGACGTTTGTTGGAATATAAGCGCTTACGTCGCCTGCCTGCGTCTCAATTATTGGCAGTGAAGTAAGGCTTCCGGCTCCAAGTGCATTGGAAAGTTTTGCTGACCTTTCCAGAAGTCTTGAATGCAGGTAAAAAACATCACCCGGATATGCTTCACGTCCAGGAGGTCTTCTCAGTAGAAGGCTCATTGTCCTGTATGCCCAGGCATGTCTTGTCAGGTCATCGTATATGATAAGGACGTGTTTACCCTGGTTCATAAACTCTTCGCCGATTGATGTCCCTGCAAAAGGTGCTGCAAATTGCAGCGGAACAGAGTCAACTGCTGAAGCGTTAACCACTATGGTATAGTCCATGGCCTTATGTTCTTCCAAAACTTTTATAGTTTGGGCAACAGAACTTGTTTTCTGTCCTATTGCAACGTATATACAGATAACATCAAAATTTTTCTGGTTAATTATTGTGTCAATAGCTATAGCGGTCTTTCCTGTCTGCCTGTCACCAATAATCAACTCCCTCTGGCCTCTTCCAATCGGTGTTAAAGCATCGATAGCGGTAATGCCAGTCTGAAGAGGTTGACAAACCGGCTGTCTTTTGACAATTCCCGGTGCAACCTGCTCAATGGGCCTCATCCGGTCAAACTTTATAGGCCCCTTACCGTCAAGCGGTTCGCCTAGAGGGTTGATTACTCTTCCTATCAATCCGTCCCCTACCGGGACTGATGCGATTTTACCGGTTGTTTTTACGATCATGCCCTCTTTAATGTGAATGTATTCGCCCATAATTACTACGCCCACATTGTCTTCTTCCAGGTTAAGTACCATTCCGTGTGTACCATGACCGTCTTCGAATTCTACAAGCTCACCGGCCATTGCGTTTCTTAGGCCATAAATCCTTGCGATTCCGTCACCAACTTCTATTACTGTTCCAATATTGGAAATTTCTAATGTACTTTCATATTGTTCGATTTTTGTCTTGATTATTGAGCTTATTTCATCGGGTTTAATGTTTACCATTACCAAACACCTCTATATTAATTGCTTTCTCATATTTTCAAACTTAGTTTTTATGCTTCCGTCAATAATATTATCACCAATTTTTACTATCATCCCCGCTATAATTTCTTCATCAACTTTATGGTCAATGTTTATTTGTTTATCAAATAGTCTTTCCAGCTTTTCTTTTACCCGGTTTAGTGTGTCTTCGTCAACAGAAATTGCTGTAATAACTTCTGCTGTGTCTATATTTCTTTTTTCACTGAGTAGTTTATTATAATAATCTGCTATAAATTGCAATATAAATAATCTGTTTTTATCAGCCAGAAGTTTTATCAGGTTAAGTGAAGGTACGGAAACCGACTCTGCGAAAATTTTTTCAAGAGCATCTTTCTTTTCTTCAACCGCCATAAGCGGGTGTTCAATAAATTCCTGAAGTTCTTTGCTGGAATTTACTATATCTTTAATTAGATGAAGATCAGTATTTACAGCATCAAGCAGATCCTGCTTTTCTGCAACTTCTATCATCGCTACAGCATATCTGTCTGCTATTATTGATATTCCAAAATTACCTGCTTCGTTCATTTTTTGTAGTTTAAACCTTTACATTATCCAGATTATCTATAAACTCGTTAATATATTTTTGGTGAAGCCTCTCGTCAATAGCTTCTTTAATATGTTGTTCCGCTATAATAAATGCAGCGCCAGTAACTTCATTTATCAGCTGATTAGAAACCTTTTGTCTCTCGGTTTCAATTAATGCATGTGCTTTTTGCTGCATTTCAGCAGCTTCAGTTTCTGCATCCATAATAACCTGTTCGGAGAGAGTTTTGGCAACATGTTCGCCTTCATCTATTATCTTTGTCATATCCTGATTGACATTTTTAACTTTTGTTCTGGTTTGCTCCAGTTGATTTTGCTTAATTCTCTTTTCTTCCTCAAGATTATGCAGGGTTTCGAGAATTTCATCCCGTTTTTTTTGCAGGAAAGAAAGTAAATGGTACTTTCTAAAAAGCCAGACGAAAAAGGCAATAACAATCAGTACGTTTATTACATTGGAAAACATTATTGTATCATACATTTCAGCATTTATAATCCCTTCAGGTCTCTGTGCCTGATGGGTTTCTGCATATGTGTTTTCCGGATTTATGTGTTTTTCTGTTGTTCTTGAATTCATTGTTTTACCTGTTAATTACTCTGTCTATTGCTTCCTGAGAAACTCCCACCAGAGGGACATTTTCGTTGAGGATTTTTTGGGAAATATCGTGGGCATAGCCGCTTATGTTTTCTTTCAGGCTTAAAAAAGTATTAAGCTTTTCTTCCTGGATTTTCTGCCTTCCTTCAGCTATAAACCTGGCTACATCCTGTTTTTTCTCTTCAAGAATTTTGTTTTTTTCTTCGTTGGCCTCGTTTATAGCTTCTGCTGTCTGTTCGGAAGTTTTTTTTCTGGCAGCAATTATTTTTTCCTGATATTCTTTTTTGAGATTTTCAGCTTCTTCCTGGGCTTTTTGGGCGTCTATCTTTACCCCTTTAATGTATTTGATCCTTTTTTGTCTTATTTGCGAAATCGGTCTATAGAAAACCTTCTGCATAACTATTGTGAAAATTACAAAACTGAGGGCAACGACAAGAAGCGTGCCGTTAATCGTCAGGAGCGAAGCCTGCACCTCTTCTTCGGGCTGGTTGTTTTGTACGGCAACTGTTGTATGAGCGTCGTTATGTGTATTTATGTGATCCTGAGCCATTTTTGACTTTCCTGTTTACAAGTTATTTATTATGCCACGCTGAACTTGTTTTCAGCATTTTTAAAATAGATAAAATTGAGATTTGATATAAATTCGAAATGACAAAAGTAGTTTTTAGAACAGGTTAAAGAGGTATTTTGCAAGGAAGACTGCAAAAATTGCGTAAATAACAAGCACTTCCATAAATACAATACCAAAAATAAGCATGTTTCTTGCTTTTCCTTCAACTTCCGGCTGGCGGGCAACTGCGTTAATCGCTGCGGCGGTTGCTATTCCCATACCAATTCCGGGGCCGACCGCTGCAAGGCCGATACCGAGAATGATTGCTAATGTTGCGATTGATTGATTATCCATGTAATTTCCTCCTGTATTAAGATTATAGCTAATGTGCTTCTGCTGTTGCTGCTGCGATATAAGATGTTGCAAGGGCTGAGAAGATATACGCCTGTATAAATGCCACGAACAGTTCAAATAACATCATTGGAACCGGGGCGAATATAGGTATTAACGTTATTAGGATAAGTATAATCAGCTCACCCGCAAGTATATTACCAAAAAGCCTCAATGAAAGCGATAAAGGCCTTGTGAAGTCTTCTAAAACGTTAAACGGAAACATAAACCACATAGGCTGGAAATAGTGTTTAAAATACCCAAGACCCTTTTCTGCTATTCCTGCGCCGATATAATACACAGAAACCACCAGGGCAAGGCCAAGTGTTGTGTTTATGTCATTTGTGGGCGATGCAAATTCCCCCTGATTAAGGTGATACAGCCTCCAGGGAAGTTGGCCTTCTAGGTTGGCAAAAAGTATAAACAGGAACAAGGACGAAATTATCGGAGCATGCTTTAAACCTTTTTCACCCATTTCTCCTTTGACCATGCCTTCAAGGAATTCCATAATCGTTTCAGAGAAAGCCTGCAAGGCGTCAGGAACAATGTCGAGTTTTCTGGTAACCACAAACCCGAATATTATCACCGCAATCATTGCGAGCCATGCTGTTAATACCGTGTCCATATGTACCTGTAAAGGACCTATGCTCTCAACCCAGTGTTCTCCAACTTTGATCTCGTGCAAAATTTTTCCCTTTCATCTACGATTGTCTATATAAAAATTTTGCCAAATATATAATATTCTTAATTTTTAGTAAAACATAAAATTATTTTTTAGGCTAGAAAGTTAAAATTATTAACCCTTTATCCGTAGTAGTAAATGGAATTTCCATATTTTAATTTTACTTAATTTAATGAAAACGGAACAGCAAAGGAATTCAGGAAAATGCTAGAGTATATTGAAAAATATCGTATCAAAGAATATGAGCAGGGTTTTTTGCAGAAATTCCGCAAAATTAAATATGTACCTGATACCGCCGCTTATAAGCAACAACAGTAATATAGGGAAGCTGAAAGGCGCCAGGCTGAAATATGCCCTGGCCAGTTTTTCCGGCAACAGGTTGCTTATGGCGTTTGCTCCGTCTAATGGGGGAAGGGGGATAAGGTTGAAAATCCCAAGAGCAAAGTTGATCCTGATAATCAAGCCCAGCAGTACCACAATAAGGCTTAATACGCCGTCTTTATATGAAAAAGGGTCTGTTCCAAAGGCTACTACCACAAAATAAAGGATTAGAATAAAAATTACCGCCAGGACAAAGTTGCTGAAAGGCCCGGCAAGCGATACCAGTAATAATTTTCTCCTGTCCTGAATGTTATTGGGATTAATATTCACCGGTTTTGCCCAGCCAATACCCACTATAAATAACATTAACGTTCCTATAGGGTCAAGGTGGGCCAGGGGGTTAAATGAAAGCCTGCCCTGAAGCTTTGGGGTGGGATCGCCAAATTTATACGCTGTTATGCCGTGCGCCCATTCATGAACCGAAATACTCAATAAAAGCGGCAGGATAAGAATCACTATCGCTACCACAAACTGTAATGGGTCTGATAAAAGCAGCTTTATTAACTGAAATAACAGCATAAAATTTTCCTGTTAATTTATCTCTCAAAATCTTAATTTACATTAAAAAAAAAGTTATTAATATACCTGCTTAGTATTTTTCGACTATTTTAAAATTATTTAAATAAATATTTAGTGCATTTAATTTGAGTAAAAATATCCTTATATTAGTAATTAACGAAAGAATAATCTTCATTGAAGAATTATAAAAAGGAGGCTTTTTGCCATGAGAAACTTACAAGTACTTGCTTATGTACTCATTATTATCGGAGCCTTAAACTGGGGACTGATCGGTATTTTTGGCTTTAACCTGGTATCATTTTTGTTCGGGGAAATGACAGCATTAACAAGAATTATTTATGCTCTTGTTGGTATAGCTGCAGTTTTCCATCTAATTGTTGCAACATCCGGACAAAAAATGGAAAGAGGAATGGCTCATTAGTCTGCCAATGGTTACCAGTATGTATTGCTTAAAGGGTTACGGATAAATTCCGTAACCCTTTTTACGAGTTATTGTGCCCTTAAAAAGAAATCAAGACTAATGTATAAGGACATTTTTGAATAAAATGAGGTTATGCAAAGTCTTTTATCGGCTATACCTAAATGAATTAGTTTTCTAAAAATTGAACACGAATAAGGCTATGCTCCCGCTTAAGCCGGGCAAAGCCCTGTTTTAAGAAAACGTCGCTCTCTGCTCACGCATACCGATTTATACTATACTACTTTCATTTAATAACCTTTAAATCGTTGTCATTCTAAGCTTGATTTGGAATCGTATAAATATTGCGATCCCGCATCTGGTGCGGGATGACGATTAAACGGTTATCTATTAATTGGTATTAGT
>Ga0081527_100523_pt1 | contig 17321 bp, 18 predicted proteins | sample HotLakmasection5_FD_70992 | JGI IMG/M metagenome (GOLD analysis project Ga0081527, IMG submission 70992) | Hypersaline microbial mat communities from Hot Lake, Washington, USA - Section #5 (SPADES assembly) (version 2) | ecosystem: Environmental > Aquatic > Non-marine Saline and Alkaline >... | reverse complement strand
ACACAGTTGGTCTTGTAGGCGAATTCGAAAAGACTGACGGAACAAAACAAACAATGATCGATGCATTACTGCAGAATATAGGTTAACAACATTCACATATTGTTAATTCCGAAAAGCCTGTGAAAATTTCACAGGCTTTTTATTATATTTCTATTTCACGATTAAGCAATAATAAACTATAATAAAAAAAAGAGATAATTTTACGGAGATGATAAATGAAGCTGGAAAATCAAATTGCCGGGGATTTGCTTGGTAAAAATAAACAAAAATCCCGGGAAGCAGCAAAAATAATTATAAATACTCCTGACATAGAAGCGTGGAAATGTCTTCTGGAAAATTCTGACTATATTTTTAGTTATATAAAAGACAAAGCAGGAAAAACTCTTGCTGATGAGATAAATAAAGATAATGTTAATAAAATTATTCAGCTGTTTAAGTTCCATGAAGGAGACTGGGACGAATACATAGCAGAAGGGTTAAGCAGGATTTCTGACGCATCGCTGAATGAAAGAATGCTGAATATTTTACAAAACGGTTTTGTTGAAGAAAAAACATACGCAGCAAGGTATTTTTGTCTTATAAATTACCCCAAAGCAGCACCCGCTTTATTTAAAGCTTCAAACAGCTATTACCAACAGCTTAAAAGCAATGCAGCCGAAGCGCTGGGGCTTTTAAACCACGAAGAGTCTTATAATTATTATATTAATAAATTAAAATCCGAGGATGAGTGGGACAGGATAGAATCCGCCCAGTTCCTTGCCAAATACGGAAGGAAGGATTCCGCTATACCTATTCTGGAATCTATGGAAACTTCCGCTATGGCTGAATTAATCGCTGGAGAAATTGCGACTTTGACGGATGTATGTGAGTTATTCGCTGCAGAAGATGAAAAAACACAGGCGCTTGCCCTGGAAGCAATGGATAATATTCTCTCCGGTATTCCGGAAATATGGCCACTGGGAGTTATTCTTGACTTTAAGGTTTTTGAATGTCTGCAAAAACTGATTATGCTTGCTAAAGAAAAAAGACAAAGTGCCCTTGCAGGCAGGTATGCTCAAATTCTTCTCAAAGCAAAGCAGAAATTTAATATGTTTGTGGCTAATTCCCAATATACTTACGACGAAGAAAAAGATATACTGACCGAATTAGACGAAATTTATCATCTTTTAAATTACGAAAACGAAGAATTCTGGCAAATTCAATTCCAGAGACTTCTTAAAGAGCTGGAATCCGGAGATAGGAAAAGAAAACTTGCTGCAATCGGAGTATTTAATGAGCTTGAATCAGAGGAAAGTGTTTCCTGCCTAATAAAAACAGCTTTCAGACAGAATGAAGATGAAACAGTTATAACCGAAGTTATTACAACCCTGGCTAAGATGGGACAAACAAAGGAAATTGATCAGGATGTGCTTTTATCAAGAATAAAAGACCCCAACCTGCATGCAATAGCCAAAGATGCCCTGCATAAAGCTACAATTCCAAATATTAATATTTAATCCCGGCTTACCGGACCAGGCGGTATTTATTAATCTTTAAAAATAAATATGAAATCAAAAATTAAAAACGTTGGGTCTTATTAATGAGAATTAAATATGAATTACTTATCCAAGATAAAAAATTATATTATATCTTCCGGTAAAAATGTGATTCTAAAAGGCCGGGATGCTTGCTGCAGATTCGGCAGGAAACTCCATCCGGTTTTATATATTAAATCAATAGCTGAAACCCCGGCAGTAAAGAGCAAATTTATATATTATCACAGGTTTTTGGGCTTATTTTTAAGATTTCGAACAAAAATAAACCGGCTTGATTATGACTGTTTCCCGATAAAAATAAGAAAAGACATACTGGAAATCCCCTTTCCCGGAATATATAAGCTCAATCCTACTTATGTTTTTATCAGGCAACTGGCGTTTCATCCGGTAGTTAATATCCGTAAAATGCAGGATTTTAAGTCTTTGTTGAAATGGAAATTTCTGGATATTAATTATCCGGTGGCTATCAGGAATTATCCGTTGGGGTTTATTGCCGGAATGGGAAATATTGACCGACCGAAACTTGCACTCAAAGTCCCCCCGAATATTCTGTCCATAAACAGGAGCGATCTATATCTAAAAAAAGGGTTAAGAATAAACGAAGAAATAGTAACCGTTATGCCTTATGTAAAAAAAACCGAAAGAAAAAAACTGGTTAAAGTCCCGATAATTAAAGAACCTCTACATAAGTATCATTTTTCAAGGGAACAAATGAAGATATTTCGGGAAAAAATAGCCCAGCAAAACAATACAAGCTGGATAAATATTCAGATTTTTGAAATTTTTGATAAATTTTATTCTAATTTATACTTAAATGTAAGACAATCACAGGGAACCAAAAACCTTGAATGCACCCTCAGCTATCTGTCTGCCAATAAAAATGTTAAAAAAAATTATTATCTTGTAATAGGACAAAGACGAGATAACGGACAATCAATAAAAGCGATTGTCGATTCGGCGGATATAAAAAGAGCAGAACATAGTTAAAAATATATAATAATAAGTTTATATTGTTATAATTAAATATAAAAAGATCATTGGGGGGTTATGAGATTAAAAACTATTACAATCTGCTTTCTGACGGTTATTTTTTTACTGTCCGGCTTAAGCTCTTCAGCAACGGAGAGGGACGGGCTGCTTGATGTTAATACCGGCTATATGCAGGACCAGAGCATTGAAATAGGTTATCCAACTGTCGATAAACTGGAAAAAAAAGTCCTTGGCAGAGTTTATTCAAACCAGAATATTTATGCCCGACTGGACAGACTGGAAAAAGTTGTATTCGGCAGGGTCACGAATGCCCATTTGTGCGACAGGGTGGACAAATTAAGCGAAACCGCCCTGCCGTCCTCAAAAAATTATTCAACCAGCAGGTCTAATCTTATATTTGGGCAGGACTATCAAGAAAAAAGAAGTTATAACAATTATAATTATAACGGGAGCCAAAACTACAGCAGTAGCCAAAACAGTGATTATTCGATGGTTCTGTTTGATCTGGAAAAACAATTCCTGGGAACAACCTATCCCGCAGAGTCAACTAACGTCAGGCTAACAAGACTTGAAAACCACCTGTTTTCAGAGTCAATGCAGAACTATCCTGTCCAGGCAAGGATACAACGGCTCACTGCTTATGCTGACGCCCGGGACTCTGATGAATTTTACGAAAACCAGGCTCAAAGAAAACAATACAAAAATATAGTGAATGGCGCACGTGCCCTTTCGGTTTTATTTATGATACTCCAGTTTTTCCTGTAAAAAGTTTTGAGTTTTTATCTATATTGAAAAACCAATGATAATTCGGTTATATTAAGGGGGATGGTTAAAAAAATGTACGAATTTATTATTGTTGCATTAAAATACGCTTTATTAATAAGCGTAATACTTGTTATACTCCTGCCATTTTACGTGCAGAGCAGAATCTACTACCCTTCAAAACAACATTTTCTTGTAAATCTTGATTATGAAGATGTTTTTATACGGACAAATGACGGTATTAAGATAAACGCCTGGTATATTCCACCCGGGAAAAAAAATATAACAGTCTTATTCTGTCACGGTAATGGCGGAAACCTTACTTTTTACGAAGAAAAAATATCCCTTCTAAAGGAAAAAGGATATGGTGTCCTTGCTATAGATTATAGAGGTTACGGCAAAAGCGAAGGTAAACCGCACGAAAATGGACTTTATACTGATCTCAGGTCGGCAGTAAGATATTTAAAGGAAAAAAAAGAAACTTACGAGGATGAAATTGTTTTATGGGGGCTTTCCCTAGGGGGCGCTGTGGTTGCGCAAATAGCTTCAGAAAGTGATGATTTCAGAGGTGTTATACTTCAGAGTACCTTTACAAGTATTCAGGATATGGCCAGTAATGTTCTGCATAAAGCATATTTAGGCATTAATTCTGAATACCGGAATTATCCTTCCCATAAGGCAGTAAAAATGCTGCCGACATTCCAGAAATTTGACACAATAAATAAAATTAAGCACATAAACTCTCCCCTTTTAATAGCTCATTCCATACCCGACAATATAGTTCCTGCCTTTATGTCCAGAGAACTTGCCGCAATAAAAAAAGACGCCGGGCTGTTTATTTCAGAACACGGCGGGCATAATGAACACGGATGGTTTTATCCCACACTTTTTAAGTTTTTAAACTCTCTGGAAAAAAAACATTCTAAAAAAGCAGATTAAGTTATCTGAGCTTTTTAAACCAGCTGCATGATAAGTTAAGTTGCTATATTTGATATAATTAATAAATCGGAACTTTTTAAATTTTAAATTTAATGTTCCTGCATAGATTAAGCTTAATAATATAGGGGATATATGCATGTTTGAAAAAAATATGAAAGTTATAAAACAAAAATATCCAGAGCTTGCTGAAAGAATAGAAAAAATTGATCTGGATTCAATAGAAAATATTACTGTAACAGAAGCGGAAAACCAGGATTTAATTATCGGATATAAAGAAATAGCTCTTCACAGTATGGTCGATCCTGTAAGAGAAGCCCGGGCTATCTGGAACAAAATAGTTAAGTCTGATCTAAGAAAAAACGATGTTCAGATTGTTTTTGGACTGGGACTGGGATATTTATTCAAGAGGGCCTATGCAAACACAAATTCTAAAATTATACTTATAGAACCTTTTGCGGAAATTTTAAGGTTTGTACTTCAGCATGTTAACCTGTCAGCGGAACTGGCTGATGAAAGAGTCTATATTACAGACAATGTAAAAGATGTTATTAATAAATTAAAGGAAGAATATCTTCAGGGCGATAAAGCAGAATTTCTGTTCCTGCCTGCATACACATCCCTTGCCAGGGAACAGCTTGAAGAACTTACTGAAAAAGCAATGAAAATTGTGGAAGAAAAAGCATCTGACGTTAATACAATTTTCTACTTTGCACCACGCTGGGTCAGGAACTTTATAGTTAATATCCCATACTTCTTTGAATCAAGGCCCCTTGGTTTTTTTAAAGACAAATTTGCTGATAAAACAGCATTAATTTTGGCTGCTGGACCGAGTTTGGCGGAAAATATAGAAAAAATCAAACAAAACAGAGATAAATTTGTTACTTTTGCCACCGGTAAGGCCTTTCCAGTGCTTATCCAAAACGGAATCACTCCTGACTTCGTGACTTTTGCAGATGCTACAGGAGTCAAACACCAGGTTAAAGGCGTAGAAGACCAGCTTAAAAATACAAACGTAATTTTAACTTCCAGAACAGATTTCCATGTCGTTGAGCTGGAGGCAAAAAACAAGATTTTATACCTGCCGGAAACAGATCCGTTTTCTGAACTGTTTAGAAAATATTCAGAAACAGATCCGGGAATTTACAGGTCAGCTAGCAGTGTATCAATTATAAATTACTTTATAGCAAAAGTTTTAGGGTTCAGCACTATAGCCTTTGCCGGACTGGACCTGGCTTTTCCTGATAATAAAATCTATGCAACAGGAGAAAATCTTGAGCTGGATGAAGAAGGATATATAAAATCAGACTCTATCCGTGCTTCCACCAGAACCGTCAAATTTGTAAAAGACAAGAATGGACAGAATATTCAAACAAGGGATGACTACATTATCTTCATAAGGCAGTTTGAAGAAATCTTTGAAGAGGAAACAAGCCTTTCCCGTGTTATAAATACCTCTGTAAAGGGTGCTTACATCAAAGGAATGGACTATATTAACTTTGACAAGTTTATAGAGAACCTGTCATCACAAGAATTGGGTATAGACGGCATGATAGATGAAGTAAAAACCGCTACAGACAATAAATGGAAAAAATGCATACAAAATGTATTTAACAATATTCGGAACCAAAAGAGTGAAATTCTGGAAATTAAAGAAAAGGCTGAATTAATCTTTAATGAAATCCAAAATATGCTAACAACAGTTGAGCAGGAAGATATAAAAAACCTGGAAAACGAACGGTATAATGAAGCAAGACAAAATTTAGTCAAAACAAGAAAACATGCAATGGAAAACTTAATCCTTAAAAACTCTCTTCAGGGTGAATTATGGAGATTCACCAAAGATTACAGGACCGATAATGTATTTAATAAAGAAGTAGTTGTAAATAACTTAAAAACTGAAAAAAGGTTGTTCAAAAGGATTTATAACCATTCAGTTAAAATATTGGAATGGCTGGATAATGCTGCTGAAAAAACTGAAGGGAGCTGCATAGAAACCATTCAATAATATCCGGTGCCAAAAATTTCAAAAATTAATATAACTTTTAATTTTCCATTACGGAAATATTCTGGATGCCAATCTGCTGAGCAGCGTCCATAACTTTTACCACTGAGCCATGAGAGGATTCCTGGTCTGCTTTTATTAATATACCGTCTTTCTGGTCTTTATAAGCTTCTTCAATATAAGTTAAAATCTTATCTATGGGAACAGATTTTCCGTTTAAAGTGTATTCACCTTTTTCAGTAACATTAACCGTAATAATTTTTGGCTCATCCTCCTGTTTCTTGGCTTCATGCTCGGTGGGAATCATCAGGTTAAGCCCCTGTTGGTCTAATAATGGTGCAATAACCATCATTATTATTAACAAAACAAGAAAGATGTCTGTTAAAGGTGTGATATTTATTTCGCTGAATGAATCTCTTCTATTGGAAGTGCTCATTTTATTTCCTCAGGTTTCTGGGCTAAGTCTTTGTTATCTTTGTTTTCAAGTTCTTTTTGTTGTGTTTTAGATAAAGGCTCGCCAGCCACGGTCAGTTTTTCATAACCTGCTTCCTGTGCAGCCCTCATAACTTTCATTATTTCTTTTGTCCTGGTTTTGGCATCAGCCTTAACTACAACTTTTTTGTCTTTTGCTTCTTCTAAAAGGCCTTTGAGTTCTTCTGTAAGTTCTTTTACTTCTATATGGGCAGAATTTACATAAAACTTGGCATCTTCAGTAATGGCAACAGTAATTTCCTTTTCATCAACCGCCTGCCCTGTGTTAACCGAAGGCAGGGAAATATCCTGGTCAAGTGCCTGAAACATCGGCGCAATAACCATCATTATAATTAACAGTACCAGGAAAATGTCTGTTAAAGGGGTGATGTTGATTTCACTGAATATTTGGCCTTTTTTACCTGAAGATTGTATTGCCATTTTTCTTCCTTCTTAATTGTTACTTTGCGTTCTATGCGGGTTCTGATTACTAGAACTGCGGGCCATAGGTTTTTTGTGTCTGCTGTGCAGGTTGAGCCTGTTGAATTTGTGGATCCTGGCCTTCAGTTGCCTGTTTTACATTTTTCTCCATTGATATATCACTGTCAACATAGCTGAGGAATAAAAGTTTAAGGAGCTGGAAATCATCCTCATATCTTCTTACAACTGACTGGAATGAATTATAGAAAATAACAGCCACTATAGCAACACCAAGACCAAGAGCTGTAGCGATAAGAGCGGAACCGATACCCATAGCAACAGCTGCACTCTGATTACCCTGTGACGCAAGGTCCTGGAAAGTATAAAGAATTCTTACAACAGTAGCGAACAATCCCAGGAAAGGTGCTACACCACCGATTGTTCCAAGAATCATAAGATGTTTTTCAAGTTTTCTTACAGCAAGGCTGGTGGAAATATCAAATGACCTTGTAAATTCTTTTTTCTGTTCGGAAAGAACCCTGATTCCTTCTTCTGCCACATCCCCGATTACTCCACCGAGTTGTGCGCTTAAAATCTGTGCGCCTTCAAGGTTGTTTCTGTTTAATTCTCTTTGAAGTCTTTGAATAAACTGGATTACATCCCTTTTATTCTTGTTGTAAAAGGAAATTCTGTTGATTACCACTGCTACTACGAGAATAGAGCAGATAAAGATTGGGAGTAATACTGCCCAGTCCATTTTAATTGCGTGAATAAATAATTCCATAGTTATAAACCCTCTTTTTCCATTAACTTATATTATTTAAATACTTTAAAATTGCTGACCACCTATACCAAATACGTTGTAATCAAATGTAAACTGAATATCTATATCGTCTCCCCGATATTCAGGAGGGAGCGGCCTGAACGGAGCTGCTGCCTTTACTGCTTCAACAGCTGCCCTGTCAGATTCCGGCTGTCCTGATGCTGTATGAACTTTTAAATCAAGCAATCTTCCGTCCTTACTTAATTTAAACAACAGGACTACTCTCTTACTTTTATTTCCTCTTGGCGGATTCCACCTTCTTTTTATTTTTCTTTGCAATTCTCTCATATATGGCCCGAAATCAGGCTCTTTCAGAGCATCAACACCAGGCCTGCCGTCGGGGTTTCCGGGGCTTGGATTACCTGCATTGCCTCCTCCGATAGAATAACTCGGCGACTTTCTTATTGTATTACGACCGCTGCTTCCGGCTGACATAATAGGTGCCGGTTCAGAAGTTGGGGCAGACTGACCTATAGGGCCGCTGGTAATTGGTCCTCCAACAGTCGGGTTTTGTTTTGGAGGATTTTTCGGAACAGGTAACGGAGTTGAAAACGGATTAGGTGCCTGTACTTTCGGGATTGAAGCCTGCCTACGTGGAATCGGCCTTGGTGGAACTTTGGGCGCCTTTGGGGTAGGTTTTGGCGCTGCTTTGGGTTGCTCCTGTGCTTTAGTCGTTGCTTTCTTAGGTGGAGGTGATGGCTTCTGCGGTTTTACAGTGCTTGTTGTTGGTTCCGGATCCGCTTCTTTTCTCTTGGGATCGTGTTTTCCTCCTGCCCTTGAATTTCTGTCAGACCTTAAATTTGTGTCTTTATTAATCGGGTCCTGCTCGGGCTTGTTTACAATAACAAATTCGATATCCTTAACCTTGGGCTCCGGCTTCATGAAAAGCGGCAGGGTTATGCCAAGGAATGCAAGGACAAAAATCAGAATTTTTACGAGCAGCCATAAAAGGAAGGCAACTAATGGATGGGCAACGGTGGAAATTACCAATGCCTTTTCCAATGGGATTTCTCTGGTGTCATCCTTTAAAACAGCTGAAAGCTGTTCTTTTTGCTTCTTCAGTTCTTCACTTTCCGGTTTTTTCCCGAGACTGATACTCATTGACATCTCTCATTAATGATTTACTTATTGTCGAAAATATTTAAATTTAACGCCTAAAATGCTATATTCTTTTTACTTTTAATATCAGGCTTTACTCTTCTAAATTATAATAATACAACTCTAAATAGCCAGGTATTTTGTTAAGTTAAGTAAAGTTTATCATAACATAAGTTTTAACGGCAATTAACCAACAAGATATGTATTTATCTTAGATTATACTATAGGTTAATAGTATAGATTAGCCGCTATTGTCCGGTTTATTAATATTCATAATTATTATTGTAGTTATAATTATTATTGGGACTTACGCTTGGTAATTGTGAAGCTCCATCCTGCTCGCTTCCGGTTCTGAGTTCGCTGTCAAGAATTATGTCGAGTTTTTCGCCTGCTTCTATGACAACATCTCTTCCTTTATCATAAATAGTCTTGGCAACACCGGTTCCACCGCCGATAGCTGTGCCGATCGCAGCGCCTTTGCCAGAACTTCCGCCGGAAACAGCGCCGAATATGGTACCGAGAAGAGCACCGATACCGGAGCCTACAGCTGTGTCCTTAACAACTTCCTTTGCCCGGTCCATGCCTGTTCCGCCTTTTAAAATACCGGAACCGTCATCAGTGGCTATTTTACCGGAAAGACCGACGGTTTGTCCGGATGGAGTAGTTGCCTGATTAAATACAACCATGAGCTTTCCGTTTTTACCGGCTCTGCCTGCTGATTCTGCCATAACTACTGTCCCTGTTATGCTTGTCCCTGCCGGAAGTACCATTGTTCCGTTGTAATAGAAAGGTGAATTCATTAATACACTAACTCTATCGCCGGTTCTTAGGTTTTTACTACTGAGAGTTCTGTTAGTAGTTGCTCCGGGAAGCATTGTTCCGGGTGGAACTGTAACAACTCTTCCCTGTAATGGAGGAAGGTTATAGTTATTCTGTACAGGCACGTTGTTGTTATAATTTGGAGTAGATACCCGGTTATAATTATTTGCAGGTTGAGGTGAATAATTTTCCTGACCGGAATACTGGTTGTTATTCTGGGTATACTGATTGGGTACTGTATTATAATTCCGGTTCTGTTTTGAATAATTATTGTTATCTTGCTGATAATTCTGTGGCTGGCTCTGATTTGACTGTTGATCATAGTTATAATCAGAGTCATAACTATCATAGCTGTAATCATAATCATTTGCATAAGAATCAGCATAGTCCTGTCCCAAAACAGGCATTGTCATAGAAACAAGTACCATTCCGCTAAGACAGCTTAAGGTTAATTTTTTAAGACTCTTTTTCATCTAAATTATTCTCCTTTCCCATATTTGGATATTTAAAGTATATCTTCAATTTTATCGTAATTATAGCAGGTTTAAAAAAATTTATTCTATAGGAATATTGTATATTTAAATCTTAATAAATTTCCACAATTTTTCATTGTTTATTTTTATTCCTTAAAATTGAAAACATTAATTTTCCTTAAAATGATGATCAATATAGCAATTATATATGTGAAATTTCTTTTATATATATAATTGCTATATTTATATTTATTTTAAATTATGGGTCTTAAATGATAAATAGTACAGAAAGCGGAAATATCAGGATTAATCTCTTTACACAAATGGAGGAAAAATTATGGTAATGATAACCATTCATTATTCTCCGGATCAGCAAAAACAGTTGGAAACTAATACAAACGCTCGGAACGCAATTTCAGAAGCAAAAACAATAAGCAGCGAAAGTATTTTTTCCAAATCAACAACTACAACAGCTGAATCCAAAAGTTCAACATCAACTGAAATAACAAAAAACACAGCCCAGGCAACAAACCCGGCAGAAGCAGTTGCCCCGGAACAGGAAACACCTATCGGTGAATTGATTCAACAGCTGATAGGTTTATTATTAGAATATTTAGGAGTTAAACAGACAGAAGGACAAGAAGCAAAAACTGAAGAAGCAGGAAAACCACAGGAAAACAAAGAAGCTCATAAAGCGAAAAATAAAGGAAAAGCTGAACATTCAGACAAGCATGAAGAATCCGGGAAATCAGAAGAAAAAGCAGACGGGCCGTTTGCAAAACTTACGGAAGCAATAACCGGACTTACAAATGCAATTAAAGGCCTTAGGCGGAGGAGAAGTTGCGCCTGCAACTGAAGGAGAATCCCAAACCGGAAAAACAGAAGATGCAGACCAGACTGCAAGCGATAAAAATGATAAAATTGAAAAAAAGAATATGATATTAGTGTTTTAAAAATAAACGATAAATAAGAAATTTTATTCAGAAATGAACAAAACGGATAAATTTTAAAAAACCTGTATAAAAAAGCGGTGGCAAAGCCACCGCCACCTCCAGAGAAGCAGGTGGGTGGGCAAGGTTTTTAAAAATTTTGTAAAAGTATTTAACGGAAACTGATTTAAGAAGAAATTGATCTTGTTTTGAAAACGATTGCTCTGAATGCTAAGTGAGGGTAGAGTCATTTTTTTAAACTTTTGTTACTACTTATGTTTTTAATACGCCAGAAATAATAAAATTGCCAAAATTTTAGTTTTAAAATTAAATTTAATGGAGCAATAAAAAATTTCATGCTAAATTTATAGAGGAAATTTTTTTGAGGAATATACTTGTGTACGATGTTGCGATAATTGGGGCCGGACCTGCCGGGATTTTTTCGGCTCTGGAGATTACAAAGTTAAGACCTGACTGGAAAATCGCAATTTTTGAAAAGGGTCCTGAAATAAACAAGCGAAAGTGCCTTGTAAGAGAAGGACACAAATGCCCGCCCTGTAAAACCTGCAACTTACTTTGCGGATGGGGTGGAGCAGGTGCTTTTAGTGATGGGAAACTTACCCTGGCAAGCGAAGTCGGAGGGCATTTGCATGAATTTATGCCAAGGGCTGAGGTTAATAATTTAATTTCCTATACAGATCAAATATATCTTGACCATGGGGCTAATGATGTTATTCATGGCATAAATAGCGATGATGTTTCAGATATAGCAAAACGGGCACAACTTGCAGAGCTTAAATTAATCCATTCTCCGATCCGTCATCTAGGATCAGACAGGGCTCTTTCAGTGTTGAAAAACATGTTTGACAGCCTGAAAGATAAAGTCGAGTTTTACCCCGCTGAAAAGGCAGATTCTCTTATAATTGAAGATAATCAGATTAAGGGAGTCACAACCAAAAAAGGCAAGACAATTAATGCAAGATATGTAATAGTAAGTCCCGGAAGAGAAGGTGCAGATTGGATAACCGGAGAATTCCGCAAATACGGTGTTGGTTTTGAAAATAATGCTGTTGATATTGGTGTGCGGGTAGAATTGCCTGCTGCAATAATGGAAGAACTTACCAGCAAACTTTATGAAGTAAAACTTATATATAACGCTCCCAGTTTTGGTGATGATGTAAGGACTTTTTGTATGAACCCATACGGCGAAGTAGTTTGCGAGAATTATGAAGGTATAACTACTGTTAATGGACACAGCTATGGGGAAAAGCAAACTGAATATACCAATTTTGCTCTTCTGGTAAGCAATAAATTCACTGAACCCTTTAAAGAGCCGATCGCTTACGGACAGCATATAGCAAGATTGGCTAATATGCTGGCTGGAGGGGTTTTGGTGCAGAGATATGGTGATCTTTTACAGGGAAGACGATCTACTCCTGCGAAGATTGCTGATGGAACTGTTGTTCCTACATTTCAAGATGCTGTACCCGGTGATTTGAGTCTTGTTTTGCCGTATAGACATCTTACAAACATCGTGGAAATGATAGAAGCGCTGGATAAAATAGCTCCGGGTGTTGCTTCCCGATATACACTGCTGTATGGAATTGAAGTAAAGTTCTACAGCTCAAGGATGATATTGACAAATGAGCTGGAAACTGTTGGCGTTAAAAATTTGTTCGCTATCGGAGATGGCGCAGGAGTTACCAGAGGCTTGATCCAGGCATCTGCATCCGGGGTTCACGCTGCCAGGGTGATTTGTTCCAGATAAACCTGTTTTTTAACCAGATGCTCTGTTCAGGACACGAGTTCGCTGTTTTTCTAAATCCTTCTTCCTTTGCTGTTCATATAAAGTTTCTGCTTCTAAAAGCAGTTCTGTTTCAACAAATTCTCTAAATGTACGGCTATGTTCATATTCTCTTTCTTTGCCAAGTGTTAATGTGACCTCCAAGTCTTTCAATTTTCTTCCTTCATTACCCCATGCAAAAAACCTGCCTATTGCAACTGTGGTTTTGTCTTGTGCTTTTGTTCTTTCTTCTTCTTTTAAGGCTTCATCAGCACTTCTCATATCCTTAATGCCGTTGAATGCAAAGTTACCTGAATTAAAGCGGTTAGTTCCTGAAATGTTCATATTTATATCCTTTTTAATTTAGTTAATTATACCGGAAACGTTGCTCCTGCCATACCGATTTATGAATACTTGTTTTATTTAACGATTGCTTAATGAAATCGGTATAAATATTTAAAACAATTGAAGTTAAAAAATTGACAAATTTACAAGCAACTTTAACAAAAAATCTGAAAAATCAAGCTGAGCGCCATTCTGGTTAAAAACATAAATAGCTTGCTATAAAAACAATATTGGCGATTTTATGGATTTTCCTGTTAAATTTTATGGCAATTCCATAGTTTTAGTTGTTTTTAAAGACGTGTAAAAATATTTATTCGGTATGTATATATGTTGAGAGGAATATCCAACACAACAACAATAAAATTAGCACCAGATATTTCATTTAAAGGACTGAAAGAGAACTTAAGGCTTGGTGAGCAGGTTTTGAAAGACTTTAAGCGGGAATACCCAAACGTTAAATCTAATGTACTGGTAGATGTGAAGGCTTCCGCTCATGAAGATGATCCCCGCTATCAAAAACTCCTTCCTCGCTTGAGAAAGGTTGAGAGCGTGTACGCAAAAGGTGTTAATGAGTATAGAAAAAAACGTCTGCTGACTCCGTACTCTTCAGTAGATGATTATGTACGGGAATTGAAGACTGACTTTTCCGCAGGAGGTTTTGCAAACTGCCAGGCCAGAGCGGTTGTTATTGAATCAGAGCTTCATAAAAGAGGAGTAACTCCTTGTAATATCGGGGTGGAGTTTCCGGATAGCAGGACAGGATTTGTAAGATCAAGTAAATCACATGTATTTACGGTTTTTGGACTCAAAAAGGACGCTCGAACTAAAGAACCCGGGACATGGGGGCAGGAAGCGGTGATTGTTGACGCCTGGGCAGGTATTGTAATGCCTGCACGGGAAGCTATAGACTATTATAAGATTCTGTTCAGGCATTCTCCGGCTCAGGAAGACGTAAAATTCAGGCTAAAGAAGACAAAAGACCTTATTTTATAGCCATTAACCCTGTGCCAAAGCTTCTTCGTAAATCAGTTTTGCTATAGGGAAAGGTTCCAGTGCTCTTTCAAAGATTCCCAGCGAATAAGCTATGGTTAAACCGTAGTTTGTAATAGGGACCCCGGCGGTATTTGCTTTTGCTATTCTGGATAAAATCTCTCTCCTGTTGGTCATACAGGCTCCACAGTGGATAATAAGATTGTATTTATCAATATTTTCCGGAAAATCATGCCCTGAGTAGAACTCAAAATCAAGTTTTGCACCAGTGTATTGAGTCAGCCAGCGGGGAATTTTTACCCTGCCGATATCATCACCTATGGCATGGTGCGTGCAGGACTCGCAAACCAGTATTTTATCCCCGCTTTTAAGCCTCTCTATAGCGAGAGTGCCCTTCACAAATTCCTTTAACTCCCCTTTAAGTCTTGCAAAAAGAATGGAAAAAGAAGTCAACTTCACATTCTTCGGCACATCCGCAGAAACCTTTAGAAAAGCCTGTGAATCGGTTACTACCAGGGCAGGCAGCCTGTTAAGCCGGTTTAAAGCGTCCTGGAGTTCTCTTTCCTTGACCACCATTACCATGGAGTCATTATCCAGCAGTTCTCTTATGGTCTGTACCTGTGGCAGAATAAGCCTGCCTTTAGGTGCTTCCAGGTCAATCGGCACAACCAGCAGGGCAAGTTCACCGGGTGGCACAAGGTCTGATACGATTGCCGGTGGGTGTAAAAACTCTTCCGGAGCTGATTTTATTATTTTTTCCTTTAACGTTTGCAGCCCTGTATTTTCTTTTGCGGAAAAAATTATCGGATCAAGCCCCAGTCCTTTTAATTGGGAAAAATCCATTTCTTCAGGGTTTTTGAGATCGGATTTGTTTAATACTGCAATTACCGGGATTTCTCTTTTTTTAAACTTCTTAAAAACAGCCAGCTCAAAGTTATTCCATTCCGGCTCCTCGGATACAATTACTGCCAGGTCAATCCGGTCAAAAATTTTTCTGGTTTTTGCGATCCTTTTCTCCCCAAGACTGCCTTCATCGTCAATCCCTGCGGTATCCACAAAAAGTACCGGCCCAAGAGGCAGCAGTTCCATAGCTTTTTCTACAGGGTCTGTTGTTGTACCCGCTGTTTCAGATACAATAGAAATTTCCTGGTCAGTTAACCTGTTCAGGATACTTGATTTTCCTACATTCCGTCTTCCGAATATTCCTATGTGAAGACGCATTCCTCTTGGTGTTTTTTGCATAAAGCTGTCCTTATTTGTAAAATTATGATTGTTAAATTAAATTACAGAAAATTTTCGATTTTCAGAAAGAAGTTTAGGACTTGACGAATTCTGAATAAGTTTCAGTATAAGCTTTCCCAATCTTTATATTTTTTTCTTAGTATAATTTTACATTAATAACATTATTTTTTCGTCAAATATATGACTTTAATTAATTTAATAAGTATAATTTATAATAGGTCAATTTTTTTATTTACATGTTTTAATAAAAAAAAGAGACAAAATTAATTAAGGGAATTGAAGGAAAATTAAAAGGCAGATGAGAAAATTTAGTATTATTTCAGCGGTAATCTTAGGTTTATTAATAACAACCAGGCCTATCCCGGCTGTTACAAGTATAAATGCTAACAATTTTATTCAGATTATTTCCAGCACCAGTCAGTATGTAAGAATTGAAGGAAAAGTTTTTGATTCTAAACTTACTGATAACTCAAAAGTTGTTTTTCTTAACTTTGGAAAGAATTTTAATACATCATTGAGCGCTGTAATTTATAATACTAATTTCCCGGCATTCATCGATGCGGGAATTGAGCAGCCTGACCTGTATTTTAAAAACAAAAATGTTGTCATAGAAGGAATAGTAAGGATTTGCAACGGAAAACCGGAAATTATCATAAATTCACCGGACCAGATAAAAGTAGTCGAAGACTAATATGAATGACAATTTTAAAAGAAATTCTTGAATATAAAAAAGAAGAAGTTTTACAGCAAAAAGAATATCAAAATATTGCAGAAATTATAGAATCTGCAAAAAGTACACCTGCGCCGAAAAATTTTTATAAAACTTTAGAGGAATACAGGCAAAAAGGGAAATTTGCGCTTATTGCGGAAGTTAAAAAGGCATCGCCTTCCAAAGGGGTTATCAAGGAAGATTTTAACCATATCGAAATAGCGGAAATTTATGAAAAAGCAGGGGCAGCTGCAATATCAGTTTTAACTGACGAAAAGTTTTTTCAGGGAAAGCCGGGTTATCTTGCGGATATAAGGGAAATTTCCGGTCTGCCGCTTTTAAGAAAAGACTTTATTATTGATGAATACCAGATTTATCAGACCAGAAATATCGGGGCGGATATTATTCTGCTTATAGCTTCAGCTTTAAGTCAGAACCAGCTCAGGGATTATTTAAACTTGTCAGAAGAGCTGGGACTGAGCGTGTTGCTGGAAGTTCATAACAGGGAGGAATATGATTTTGCGCTTGAAGCAGGGGCAAGGCTTATTGGTATTAATAACAGGGATCTGAAGACCTTTAAGGTTGATTTGCAAACCACGGCCGGGCTGATAAAGGATGGGTTGTCGAAAGATGTGTTTGTTATAAGCGAATCCGGCATAAAAGACCGGATGGATATAGAGTTTTTAAAGAGGCATGGGGTTTCAGGAGCGCTTATAGGTGAAGCATTGATGAAGGAAGAAGATATTGAAACCGCTGTAAACAATTTGATAAAATATACCTAAATGAGCTAAAGCCGGGCATGAATGAGACTATGCTCCCGCTTAAGCCGAGCAAGGCCCTGCTTTAAGAAAACTAACTCATTCAGGTATTAGATTGTGTGATAAAAGTCAACAAGAAAAGGCAGCAGCCTTTTTTTGTTTTTCAATCCAATCAGCCTGAAAAGGCTGATTATTTCTCAAAACTCCTATACAAATAGCGAGTAGTTTTCTCA
>Ga0081527_100520_pt1 | contig 17501 bp, 24 predicted proteins | sample HotLakmasection5_FD_70992 | JGI IMG/M metagenome (GOLD analysis project Ga0081527, IMG submission 70992) | Hypersaline microbial mat communities from Hot Lake, Washington, USA - Section #5 (SPADES assembly) (version 2) | ecosystem: Environmental > Aquatic > Non-marine Saline and Alkaline >... | reverse complement strand
TACTTTTGATACTTAGGTACTTAAAACATCCTTAAAAAGGATTAAAATGACCTATAATCGATTATTAATCATAATGATTAAGTAAGTACACTTTTGTGTATATTGGTTTACTTAATTTTACAATATGGGTACTTAATTATTTGCTTAATATTAAGTACTAATAATACTTTACTAATAAAAATAATTAATATGTAATAGGGACATAATATTATTAATTATTTCTGATAAAAAAGTATGGGTTTATTTATATAAAATTTTATGTTAAAATATTAATAGGGGTTTAACCCACCCCACCCCTACTGTATATTAACTAACATTTTTTTTTTATGTAATACAAATATACAAAAAATAAATTAGAAAAGCAAACATAAATTCATTTATTATTGGAATCCTAAGATTAAATATGGGTAAAATTCTTATGGGTAAAAGTAGCAATTAAACCCCTATTAATTCTACAAAGTTAAAAATAGTTATTATTGGAAAGCTAATTAGATTTTTTCAAAGAAAATAGTATTTACCATAACAATTTCATTATTATCGTTTAAAATTTCGGCAAAGTTGATTGGTATAGTAGTATAATTGGTTATTCTTTTTTTTGCGGTGTAGTAGTTAAGGGTATTATATGTTTCACCTACGGTAACGTATGCATTTTCGAGGGGGTAATATTCAACACATTTTATTTGGTCAATAAATTGAATTGGTATAATATTGTCAGTATGGGTTATTGTTTTTTTAGATATATAAGATATAAATGCAAATCCAAAAACATTAGATAATATATTATATATACGTTTCATCATTTAAGAAATTTTTTAGTTTTATTCCAGGTTTGGTATAAATTTTCATTTGATTCACTTTGGAAGATATAGTTAGTTATAAATTCAACACCATGTTGATTGAAGTGAGTATTTAGGATAAAGTCTAATAATACTTCAGTATGGGTTTCTAGTTTAAATTGACCGTCATAGAAATCGAAACCCATAGTGTGAAGGTATCTAAAGTCTGATAATAAATTTTTATAAGTGGTAATAATATATTTAAATTTTGTGTAATTCATTAAATGTCATATTAAGTATATATAATGTTGGATTCATTTTATAGTTGTAAGGGTAAATTTCTATGAGGGTCATAATTTCAAGGTATAGTTAATTATACCCATATTCTATATTAATTTGTTTCATATTGATTAGTTCTTCCATTTCTTCCACCATAGGAAATGCGACATCCTCGCTAAGATGGGTGTGAATGACCTCATTTTGAAATGTTCTTCCACCAAGGAGACTTTTGAATTTTATTTTTAACTTGGTGTGAATGACCTCATTTTGAAATGTTCTTCCACCCAAGAACGCAAGAACGGCAAAAAATACGCCTAGGTGTGAATGACCTCATTTTGAAATGTTCTTCCACCATACCCTTAATTAAATGACTTGTTTCTAACCAATTAAGGTTAAATTCTGAATGAAAAAATGACCATATTTTCTTATAATCCACCCATAATCTTTCATTTTTTTCATCCTGTTCCATAACTACTTTATTATCAATGAAGAAATATATGGAATCTGGGTATTTTTTTCTATCTTCCTTCATTTCCATTTGGTTTAATAAATCTTTAAACCAAACTTTAGTATATTCTTTCCTTGGAATATATTTAATTTGATTTACCCATTCTTTATGTGGGGAATCTATTTTATTAAATATGGGTATAATTTTAATCTGTTTCATTGTTTATTTATATTAATTCAGGTACACTTTTGTGTATCTACCCCTATTTAGTTTTTAAAATAATTTAGAATATCTATTTAAGATTCTAATGAATCGTTCATGTTTATAGAATATGGGTTTTGAATTAATGGCATTTTCAATTGTTGAATTATGTTCAACATCAATTTCATTTTTTGTAATACTTAATTTATGGAATGGTAATTCAAAGTATAATAACTGACCCATATTTTTATTAAAGTTTAAATTAATTAATTTCATATAAATTTTTAATTATGTGCAAATATACAAAAATAAATAATAAAAACAAATTTGGATATAAGAAAAAAAATGATTATATTTGTGATGTTCGATTGGGATTGATATCGAAAAGTAGGGGTATAGAAATTTTGGATTTGGGTACTCTTTTATACCCTTATTTTGTTTATATGTGAATTAATTAAGTTATATCATAGGTGGGTTCTTTCTTCAGATGGGGTTTTTCCATTTGCCTGTTTCGGTTATTAACCACTAACACTACAAATATAGGGAAATTATTTTAATTAAACAAATTTTAGATGTTAATAAATGTTAAAAACTGAGGTTTGTGAAAATATGGGTATGGTGGGTTTTATACTTTGGTTTATTCAACCACCCGTCTCTGTTTCCAACCGACAATACAAATATATTGAATTAATATGGGTTTTGGAAATTTAAAATGTTAATGAATGTTAAAAAGGACAATCTGTATCTTGGTTCACTTTAATTAAATGTTTTCTAAGCTTACCTAATGACTTAAATTTATTATTAACACAATAACCCTCTGTGTAACCAACCAATGTTCTTTTAAGTTGTCTTCCTGTTTTAACATTGTAGCAGTTTCCATATTTGTCAAATTGGTAATTATACGCAAAATCTAGCTTCCAAACTAAATCAACTTTTGTAGTAAAGTTAGTCATTCTTAATTAAGTTAAAGTGTTTTTATCAATAAGTTGAACTAAACCGATTTTACCAAATCGGCAATTTTTTCAGAACATAAACACATTAATTTTAAGGTTTTTAAACTTTAAAATTTATGTTATGAAAAAATCATTTTCAAATGACGTTAAACGTCTAAAAAAAGAGATGGAGTACCGTAACTATAGTGAGAGAACGGTAGCTTCTTATTGCAAAACGATGACTGCTTTTGAAGAAAGTATGTCAAAACCATTGAGTCAGCTAACAATAGCTGAATTAAAAAACTATATACATCATTTATTAACAGCAAAGCGTTACTCTACGTCTTATGCAAACCAAAACATTAGTGCATTTAAGATCTTCACTGAAGATGTAATGCATAAAGAGTGGGATGGGTTAAAGGTTAAGCGCCCAAGAAGACCACAAAAAATGCCTGAGGTTTTATCAGTTGAAGAAGTGGAAAGAATGATTTCACTTACTTCTAACATAAAACACAGGGCTATTCTTACCATAATGTATTCAGCAGGTTTGCGCAGGATGGAGTTATTGCAGTTAAAGTCTAGTGACATTGATTCTGAGAGAATGTTGATAAAAGTCAAACAGGGTAAAGGTAGAAAAGATCGTTATACTTTACTTTCACCAAAAGCCCTTGATTTGCTTCGATTACATTATCGATTTAATCGACCCAAGGTTTTTCTTTTTGAACCCAATGGAAGGCCTGGAAAACAAGTTAGTGAAAGAACAGTAGATAAAATTGTAAAAATAAGTGCAGTACGGGCAAAACTCAACAAAAACATTTCTTGTCATACCTTGCGCCACAGCTTTGCTACTCATCTTTTGGAGAAAGGGGTGAATTTAAAGCTTATCCAAGAGTTTTTAGGACATACATCCATAAGAACAACCTCAAGATATTTGCACTTGACAAACTTTAATCCATCTAATGTTTTATCACCACTCGAGGGAATGGAAATATAGTAAGCCATGGGTAATAAGAGACAACAATTAGAGTTAGCAGACATCTTTGCTACTCAACAAACTTCGTATCTGAATGAAACCAAGTTGTGCGAAGTCCAGAGTAAAGCTTACCAATCGATTGTTAACTGCAGGACAGATAAATTGGGTGGTCATTTAAGAGAATGTGATAATTGCAAAACAACACAACAAGCATACAACTCTTGTAGGAATCGACATTGTCCTAAATGTCAGTTTGTAAAAAAGGCTCAATGGGTAGATAAACTCTCAGGTAATTTACCACCGGTAAAATACTTTCATTTAGTATTTACTATTCCTGAAAGTCTAAACAAACTTTTTTATATTAATCAGAGAGAGGCTTATTCGATATTGTTTAAGGCAGCTGGAAAAGCAATTTCTCAGTGTGGTAAAAACACCAAGTATTTAGGTGCAAACACGGGAGCTATTGGAATGTTACATACCTGGGGGCAGAGTTTGGTTTATCATCCTCATGTACACATGATAGTTCCGGCAGGAGGTTTGTCTGAGGATGGCAGTGAATGGATACCATCACATAAAAAGTTTTTTCTACCGGTAAAAGTTCTCAGTACTGTTTTTAGAGGGATTATGATTAGTTTACTTCAAAAGTCTTATGAAAAAGGGAAGATAAAGCTACCAGACAGCACGAGTAATTTTGAACAAATAAAAACACTTTGCTACAAGAAAAAATGGGTGGTTTATAGTGAAAAACCGTTTGCATCACCACAGAACCTGATTAATTACTTAGGGAACTATACACATCGTGTAGCTATCTCTAATCATCGGTTGATTAAGCATGAAAATGGAAAAGTAAGTTTTTACTACAAAGACTATAAAAGTGCTGGGTTACGAAAGGAGATGACTTTAGATGAAAACGAGTTCATTAGGCGTTTCATGCAACATATTTTACCAAGTGGATTAAGTAAAATCAGGTATTTTGGTTTTTTGTCACTTCGATACCTTCAGCAAAATGTAGAGCAGAGTATAAGTCTTTTAGATAAAACCACCTTCTTGCCAGAATTAGTTGGGCTTAATGGATACGAGGTATATCGACATCTTGTAAAATCAGACCCATTAAAATGTACAAAATGCAAAAAGGGAAAGATGATCAAGAAAGGAACTATAGTAAAAGCACCTTCATGACTCGTCAATAAAAAAAGTTCTTTGACATATTTTTTCTTCAAGCGGAAAAATCCGTAATGGAAGAGGTATGTTCAAAAATTAATAAAATGAATGACATAAAAGAAAAATACAACAATATAATGTACCAATTGAAGAGTAATTTGACTCAAACTAACCTAACCAACCCAACGCAATAAATACTATTCCCATAGTACGCACAGTGCGGCTTCGTCCAACTCCATTTTATTCGCAATTTTCCACTCGTTTTTAAATCAATACCCTCAGAACTTCAGAGATATAAGATTTTTCATTATTTTTGAAGGAAAACAGCGAATAAAATGCTGTTAAAGTTATCGGCAAATGCTACATCACTTCTTCGTATCAACATTATCGTTAGAAGTTTTTATTTTTTTCCCACGCTCAATAATTAACTTACGAATTTCAGTTTCGCATAAGTTTTTACGGGAACGACCATCCTCAACCGCTATTTGGTCAAGGATGGCTGTTTCTTCTTCTGTTAAGTGAATTTCTATTCTTTTACTCATAGTTTCGGGAGATGACATTCGTTATAGTGATATTCGGTTGATGGATAAACATTCCATCTTTCTTCTATCGTCAACTCGCTATCCACTTGTTGCTGTTCCGCTAATTTTTCAAACGCTTCTTCTTCGCTCCTTGCTTTGATAGCAACATTAGATTGATTATTTTCTTCTAAAGAAAGGTATCTACCGTTTACGTCCTGAAAACAGTTTGCCGTGTAATAATTCATTTGATTTTTCATTGTCTTTCGTTTTTTTTGTTACAATTAATTATACGACAAAGATACAATAAAGTTACGTAACAAACAAATTTTTTTTGAATTATTTTTCTCCCCACCCTAAAAAATAAAAACTTCTTTCGTGCTTCGTATTGAAATTCAGGTAGATAAACCGCATCAGCCGATAACATGGTATATAAAAAATAGCCCATGAAAGTTTCGTACCATGTTCAAAATTCGTGCGTGGGCTACTTTTCATATACCCGAACCGTTATACACAATACTACGAAAGTGCATTCTCAAAAGGTTCGGGAAAAATGATTTCTATTTGATTATATAATTCCATAAGTTTTTCAACTGGATAATAATCAAAATCTTTTTCGTTTAATTGGTTTAAATATGGGAATCCACTAAAAGAATGCGGTAAATGACCATAGACATTATCACCGAAAAAACCTTTAACTCTTCGTTGATATTCAAAACCTTCTTCTGTCACTGGTTGCATTCCATTATGATTACCAAAAAGATATTTTTTACAATACCAATTTGCAACAATTTGGTGTTTGTCTTTAAATTTTTTATTCAATTCAAGATATTCTTTTTCACGTTTTTCTTTTAGTTTTTTCTTTTTGTTCCAGAACATATATTTTAATTTATTCGTTAATAATCCGCACTGTGTATAACAAAGTGTATAAAACATAACCTATTATAGTTTAGTGGTTAATTTAAAGTTTTCAATTAGGTTATGTTTCATACACTCAACCGTTACCTGCAAGTGCTACATTCGTTCTTCGATTAAACATTTTCGTTATAAAAATTATTAAAAATTTCCTCCCCTTTTAAAAAAGAAAAAATATGAGCAATTACATCTACTGTCCATCCGTTCCCTAACATTCTGTATCTTTCGGTATCTGAAACAACATCTGTGTAGTTATCGGGTACTGTTTGTAGTCTCTCAACTTCGATAGGTGTTAATCTTCTATAATATCCTAACACATCATATATTTCAGCTAATGCTTTTGGATAGAAATTCTTACCAGTACTGTGTGCTAATTCAGTGGTTAGTGTTGGTACTTTGCCGTTTACTTTGTAATTTTTACTTAAAAACTTCATAAGTGATTCAACTCTTTCATTTTTGATGTTATATCTTTCAGAAACTTCTTTTTCAAGTATATCTTTAAGTTTAACATCAATTTTATTCGGTTCGGTTACATTTGGTATGTTAGTCCAATAGTATCTCGGTCTGTTTTGGGCTGAAATATTGCCGCTACAAATAAATATTGGTTCAAAACCAATAGCTTTACTCAATACTTTTTTCCATTTATCACTCATTTTAACATTTTCAAGTAAAAAGTATTTAGGTTTTAAGATAGTCAAAGCGTTCATATATTCCCAAAATAAATACGACTGTCCTTGAAATTCAAAACCATTATTTTTTAGTTCCAAATAATGTTCAAGTGTTAATATTTCAACATTATCTTTTGTTGTCATTCCTTTTTGTTTCCCAGCAAAACTGAAAGATTGGCAAGGGCTTCCACCTATCAATAAATCTATTTTTGGTAATTTGCTGTAATCAATTTCTTTAACATTACCTAAATGTTTGGTATTTGGGTAATTGTGTGTCGATACCTTAATTCCATATTCGTCAATTTCAGAAGCAAAGTAATTTTCATATTCAATTCCTACTTTGTTCAATGCTATCTGCCCACAACTCATACCATCAAATAATGATAATACGTTTATTTTTTCTTTTTTGCCCTCGCTCATTTTTAATAATTTTTTGTTTAGTATTTCAATTTAAGTTTATCGTTAATTAACCGCACCAGCAGGTAACAGCGTATAAAAAACATTAAAACGATTTTTTATGCGCAAACCGTTAGTGGCAAGGCTAAAAGACATCACCGACAACAATAGTATCTTTTCCAATTGCATCAAGTAATGGAATTATTTCTCCATCTTCGGGATGACTATAAACAGAAACAAACATTGCATCTTGAAATTCGACAACACTAGAATACCCAGCACAAATATGTAATTGGTCACCTTCATAAATTTCTTTTCCGTTCTTATCAAAACAACCTGTGAATTGACCAACATTATCAACTGTCCAAGATGTTTCTCCGTTGGTTATTTCCCAATTACCATTTGTTTGTTTTACCAAGTATCCATAAACCCACATTTCTGTTCCGTTTATGCCTTGAAACCACCCTCTAAATTTAATTTCTCTATTCATTTTACTTTGTTTTGTGAAAAGCCCAGCCACTAACAGCGTGTATAAAAAATGGCGGGTTCTCGGTTAATTTAAAGTTCTGTTTTTCTAATTAAGTTTTGTGCTTGCTGAAAGTTTTGGAGTTCTAAGTCCGCCACTTCTTATACACGCAAACCGTTACCCACAAGCACTACCAAGTACTTCAAAACAAAGTTCTTCGGGTATTATAGATCGTTGGTAACTTCCTTTTCGCCCTTGCGTTCCTGTCTTGCTTCCTCTCGGTGCAGGTTGGTGATGGCAATTAGGGTTTCCATTTTTACATTGTGGTCTTGGAATCCAATCTTCGCTATTAGTCCAAATGTCAGTTGGCTTGGCTCTATCGTCACCATATTGGCAATACCATATTGTGTGCCTTTTAAATTCCTGCATAAACGGCATTTTGCGAAGCATTCCTCTTGGGTTTTCAATAAAGAATACCATTTTAGGATTAATCTTCAACCACTCTTTAATCAAGCTTATAAAATGCTCGTTTACCTGATCGCACTTTTTAGCATAAGCACTTTTTGGTTCAATGCTATTTGTTCGATGTGTGCTACAAGCTGCAATACTGTAAGTAGTGCAATCAGGAGAAGCCCAAACTACATCAGGAACAAAAGGCACATCTTCTTTAGTTAAATTGCCAATATCAATAGCTAAATCAATACCTTCATATTCTTTCCAATCAACTGAAAATACATTGTAGCCAAGCCTTTCACCAACCTTTCCAACGCTTCTCGACCCTGCGAAAAGTTCCAGTAAATTACCCGTGCCAGTGGGTAACACTGTATATACGTCAGTTGCGGTTTGGTGATTATTCGATACTTTTTCCATTCTATTAAGTTTTGTTTTAAATTCAAACGTCCGTGCTTCTAATCGCAACCGAACGCATATACTTTACCGTTGTGCTTAATATGGGCTACGTTAGTTCTTCGTAGGAATATTATTGGTATCCTTATTTTTTTGCCAACGCTCAATTACCTTACGGATTTCAGTTTCGCATAAGTTCTTTCTACTTCTGCCATCCTCAACCGCAATTTGGTCAAGTGTTTTGGTTTCTTCTTTCGATAAGTGTATCTCTATTCTTTCATATCACTTCAAGTAATACAAATGGGCAGTTATATAATTTCCCATTTTCGTTTTTGATAACAGCGTTTTTACGATTGATTTTCGTTACTTCATAAACAGAACCCTTCTCACTCTTAACTGAAACCAAATCACCAACAGACAATTCTTTCTTAACATCCAACCCAACTCTATCACGTTTACGCTTAATCATCTCAACAACCATAGCATTCATTTCTTTGAGTTCTTCAAGTGAAAGCTCATCAAGTGCATCGTAAGTTTTACGTCCTTTGAAAATCTCGGCAAATTTTTCAGCTTTTAATTCAGCCATTGCCATTGCTTTAAATTCGTTCATCTTATTTCGTTTTATTAATTTATACGCCAAAGGTAATACTTTTGTTTCAATCTACCAAATATTTTTTGAATTATTTTTCTTCCCACGCTAAAAAATAAGGCAGAAAGTTTAGTCTTTCGTAGGTAGTTTATCGGTTAATACCGCCCATACTAAAGCACAACAATGTATAAACCCCATTAAAACGAGGGTTTATACTCAACGTTAGTTGCAATTGCTACGATACTACTACTATTTAACATTTGCGGAAACATTTTTATTCTTTTTTTCCTCCCCTTTTTTAAAATAAGAAACAAGTATAGTTTCAACCATATTATTTGTTGATGGTCTATTCTGTTTGATTCTTTCCAATTCGATAGCATCAATCAACCAATCATTTTTATCTGTTAATTTTAATGATATTCTGTTTGCCATATCTTTTACAAAATTACTAAATTACTAAATTATTTTCTTAAAAATCCTAATTCATAAACGAGTGGTCTCATCCTATCTTCTAATTGTTTATACTTATCTCTAAATACATTAAATTCATCTTTAAAATATTCTTTCCAAACAAGTTTTAATTGTGCATAACCAGCATCCCAACTATCCAAATGATATTCAGGGTGGTTTTCGCTTAAAATCATCCTCATTTGAATAGATTTTTTTACCAATTCTGTTGCAATATCTAAAACCTCCTTTGCATCGGGTGATAATTTATCGTAGATTACTTCTTGAGATAATTTTTTATAGACAAATCTTTCATCAGAAGTTCTCGCATCTTTGTATAATTCATCATAAGAATTATCATTTGCCAATGTTTGCATATCATCTTTTGACAGCCAAAAAAACTCGTTTTTAATATCCCATTTCTTCTCTTTATAGTCCACTTGTCTTAAAGATGATTGTTGTGAACTATTGTTGAACAAAGAATAAACAACACTATCGTAAGTAAATTGTTCGTATTCAGGATGGGTTTCATTTGGTGCTAAGTATTCATCTTTATCGTTTATCCAGTCTTGGTAAACAATTTTCCTTGCAGCAAATAAATTAACACTTTGATGGAACTTATCAGGTGTTATTGCTTTATTTCCATTTGCTGAAATAACTGAACTTGCTAAAAAGACAACCCGTTGTTGCATTAAATTATTTGAATGGTTATTTATATAACCAATTGCTGTTGAACAACCCATTTTTTCTTTATTCTTTTCTACTGTAATAAATGATTTTATTGGTGGTAATAAAACATCGTTCTTTTCTTTATCTTTAAAGATTACATTAGCCTTATCAATACCATCACAATTATAAAGTGTTTTATCACCAACCTCAACAATACTAAAGGTATCATCAGTATCAACCAACTTATGTCTAAATTGATTTTTATCAGCATCAAAATATGAATCCCATATTGAAAATGCAATACCCCAACTACTTGCAGTATCAGAAAAATGTGATGCATTAAACAAAAATCCTTTAACGAACCCAAAATTAGTTAAGAAATATTCACGTAAAACTTTAAACCCATCACTTGTCATATAGTTAGGTTTATTGAATATCCCAACTTTAATATTTTTATTTTTTTCTTGTAATTTAGTTATTTTATACAAAAATTGTGTTGATAATTGCGATGATGCAATCCCAAATTTAGAATCATTCATTTCTTTACCTATGATTGTATCAGAAATTCCAGTATTTTCATTACTCTTGTTTGGTGTTGCTTTAATATAAGGTGGATTAATCAAAAACAATATTTCTTTTCCACTCTCAATAGCATCTCTTAAACCTTGTGGTAATTTATCATCACTATCATTTAAGAAGTCAAATTGGAATTTAGTTGCTTCGGGGTTATAACCCATTTGATTTGCAGTATCAATATCACTTTGCTCCAAAGTAGATACATACAATTCTTTAAATTTATAATCCCTTGTTAAATTAAGAGTTCCAGCACTGTTATCCCACACAACAAATCTTTCTTTCCAATCATATCCAAATGTTTCATCAATATATTTATGTGCCAAATCAACAAAGGGTGTTGGAGTAAAAAACTCACCTTTGTTCCTTCTCACAGAATCCTCAACTAATCTATCTACTAAAGATGTGAGTTGTTCTTTTTCTTTAGGTGAATATAAATCTCCCTCAAAATGTTGGAAAAATGAATTATATAAATTTTGATTTACATTTAATTCACCAAACGATTTTGTCATTAAAACGTTTTTTCTTTTTGGGTGTAAACAATTTTCATTTGGATTAATAACAATTTGAATAAATAAATTAGCTTTTTCATTCGTTGTTAATTCAACCTTACCCAAAACATTTTTATCAAAATAATCAAATATCGTAACAATGTTATGTTTAGTAATTCTAACTTTTCTAATAATATTATCAGAAAAATCTTTTATTTTATCAATTACTGTTTTTATGTTGAAAGTATCATCAACATCATACACAAATGGTAATATATTGGTGTCACCAACCATAGCCTGAATAAGTTCAGGGTTTTTCTTATGTGCTTCTGATGGTGCAATTTTCCAATCAATTTCAGAACTTAAATATTTTACAATTGAATTTGTATGAATAGCAAAACATTCATTAATATCACCAACAAATATTGTAGATGGTAATTTATCACCATTTACCTCAAATTTCTTTAGATAATACAAACATTGAATCAAAACATTACATTGTGATAATATATTTTTTAATGCTTCGTTATATTTAAACTCCAACAAAGAACGGATATTTTTCGTTTCAAGTAAACCATCAGCACCATAAGGTGATGTGATTTGTGATTCTTCTATTTTTCCTAATTCTGAACGATAAACGTTTTCAACGTCTTTTTCGTTTAATGATTTCGATAGTTTGTTTTTTAAACTCATTTCTTATTTTTTAAAATTGTTCGATTACTACTTTATACGACAAAGGTAATACTTTTGTTTCAAAAGAACAAATATTTTTGTAAATTTTTCAAATTTATTTTTACCACCGCACAAAAAGAATAAAAATGTCTTAGTGCTTCGATTTAAGGTCTGTGGTAAATAATCCGCAACTGCAACTAACAGCGTGTATAAGTAATTGCGGTTTCAGTGGTAAATTGAATATTTCTACTATTAATAAACATTGTAGGTTATTTGGAGTTCAGTGCTTTCTATCCGCTACTACTCATACACCCAACCGTTATAAGCAAGTGCTACATTTCGTTTAGCAGTTTTATTATTTTTTTGCCCACGCTCTTCAAAATACTCAACCAAAATAGTTTCTACCATATTATTAAATGATGGTCTATTCTGTTTTTCTACTACTAAAAATTTCGTGTCCACAAGTCGGGCAAACCCCTTTATATCTTGCTAATTTATTCAATGTTTTTTTATCGATTTTAGCAAACTCTTCATCCCTACATCCGAGTTCTATACATTTCGCTTTCCATCTTTCACCATGTCCTGAACCTCGTGTTAAAGCGTGTGCCACTTCATGTATAATCGTATCAATTACCTCTTCTTCTTTCTCGATGTTACGGGTCTTTTTGAAACTATTTGCCTGTTATTAAATTTGTTTGGTTTTTGCATCGTTTGTGCTTAAAAGGGGAAATTTAGTTTTGGCTAATTCTTCCAATTTTGCTTCCACGTAATTTTTGAAGTTCGTTCCGTTTTCAATTGCCTGAATTGAAAGAACCTTTACGGCTTCATCGGATAAGTCTATGTTTTTTCTCATAATTATTTTTCTTTCGCAAAGTACATTGCTAATTTCCATGAATCTCCTATCAACTCTTTAATATTGCTGTAATAATCAACACCGTCTGTGTATATTTCTGAATTTACAACTTCGTCTATATCGAAATAATAATTTTTTTGCATTGAATCTTCCTCGCCCTTTAGTACAGATATTAATAATGACTCTGACATCAGTTTTAATTTGTGTCTTTTTGGTTGATAAATTGGTCTTGGCTGTGGTTTAGGAGTTGATTTAATTATTTGATATTCTTCCTCTGTAACAAAAGATGCAAACTTTTTAAGTAGTTTTTTTTCTCCTAAATTTTCAAAATTAATTACCAGATTAATATTGTCATCTGATATTAGTTGCCCTTTTCCGAAGTTTTTGTGAAATACTGTTTTCATTTTTTCTTTGTTTTAATCGTTAATAATAATACAAATATACACTATGTATATGATATACACAAGTTTTTTAGCAATTATTTTTACGATATTTTATAAGTAGTTGATTTTCAATAAGAATAATTTTTGCCCCCGCACAAAAGAAAAAGGGATACTGGGTGGATATGGACAATCCTTACATCACCTACGAAAGTAAATACACGCAATCCGTTATAAGTAATTGCTACCATACGTTTTCAAATTGCCGTTTCTTACGAAACATTTTAAAAATTTTCCCACGCTCATTTGTACACTGTTTTAAATTTCGTTCTTAAAAAAGAAAGCGATAAATTTTCTCTCGTTGAATAATAACATTCATCGGCAACTCTTTTACCTTCTTTCCAAATACTTTCAGCAGGTATATTTTTCAATAATTCTACTGTCTTATCGCCAAAAGTATATTTACCGTACATAAAAACTTAACTAAAACTACCTAAGTCTTTTTTTCCTAATTCTTCTTTAGTCATTATTTTTCCCGTTGTAAAAGTTAACCCAATCTTCATTGGTAAGGACCTTGCAGTTACCCATAGGCGTAGTTTCTCTTCTATTCAACAATTCATAATTAATACCGTCTTGCTCAACTAATTCTGCAAACCTTCTGCTTTTTCTTACTAAGAAAACAGGCTCATCTTCATAAGCATATTTTCCAACAACGATTTCAAAATTCTTACATAAATCCCAAAGTTCACTTAATCTATCCTTTGCATCTCTTACTGTTATTGACAAGTGATGATAGTCTTGATTGTAGTTATTACTCTACAAATATACGAAAATAATTTATATCTGCAAACTTTTGAAGATGTTTTTTTGAATTATTTTTCATTTAATTTCTAATTGCTTGATTTCCAACGCTAAAAAAAAATAGTTTCATCAATGACATTCAAATATTTAATAAAACTATCCACGCTGAAGCGATGAGTGGGCTTTACGCTCACATAATGTAAATAAAAATTTAACATTCATTAACATTTTAAATTTGCAAAACTTATATTATTATCTTATATTTGTATTGTTAATGATTAATAATCGAAACGGGTGGTTGAATAAACCAAAGTATAAAACCCACCGTACCCATATTAAAAATAATGTCATATAAAAAAAAGAACGACACATTTTAAGCCGTTCTAAGAAACTTTAACCCCTACTACTACACAATGAATCCTTCATCTCTACAAATCTTACTCCACCCTTCTGTAAATAACTGTGTCGTCTTCTCATCTTGAAGTTCCATAATGTGCTTAATCACATCATCAATTGTGTAATTCCCACAAACATCTGGATATTTAACAATACCTTCAGCATCATTAATCATTGATAACTTATCAATATATGGCTTGTTTAAACCATCATCAAAATACATCTGATATACTAAATCAATTCGTTCCCTTGACAAACCTTGAATTCCAAAAAGTAGGGGTTGGTCTTCTTCTAAGTAGAATTTATACGTGGATATAATCGTTTCATGTTTATTTGAATATATAAAATGATAATCCCATAAATCATTCACATGATAACCGTCCAAACCCCTAAAATCTGATAACATTAACGCAAATATGAGTTTGCGTAACTGAACCATTGTGATTTTTTTCATTTCAACCCATTTCATATATTCTTTCATAACTTTTAGCTTTTAATGTTCAATACAAATATACCCATATTAATTTAATCCACCAAACCCATACTGTTAATAAATGTTAAAATTAATAATGTGCCAAATCTTAATGAAAAAAACCCTTTTGGAACATAAATAAAATTTTAACATTCATTAACATTTTAAATTTCCAAAACCCATATTAATTCAATATATTTGTATTGTCGGTTGGAAACAGAGACGGGTGGTTGAATAAACCAAAGTATAAAACCCACCATACCCATATTTTCACAAACCTCAGTTTTTAACATTTATTAACATCTAAAATTTGTTTAATTAAAATAATTTCCCTATATTTGTAGTGTTAGTGGTTAATAACCGAAACAGGCAAATGGAAAAACCCCATCTGAAGAAAGAACCCACCTATGATATAACTTAATTAATTCACATATAAACAAAATAAGGGTATAAAAGAGTACCCAAATCCAAAATTTCTATACCCCTACTTTTCGATATCAATCCCAATCGAACATCACAAATATAATCATTTTTTTTCTTATATCCAAATTTGTTTTTATTATTTATTTTTGTATATTTGCACATAATTAAAAATTTATATGAAATTAATTAATTTAAACTTTAATAAAAATATGGGTCAGTTATTATACTTTGAATTACCATTCCATAAATTAAGTATTACAAAAAATGAAATTGATGTTGAACATAATTCAACAATTGAAAATGCCATTAATTCAAAACCCATATTCTATAAACATGAACGATTCATTAGAATCTTAAATAGATATTCTAAATTATTTTAAAAACTAAATAGGGGTAGATACACAAAAGTGTACCTGAATTAATATAAATAAACAATGAAACAGATTAAAATTATACCCATATTTAATAAAATAGATTCCCCACATAAAGAATGGGTAAATCAAATTAAATATATTCCAAGGAAAGAATATACTAAAGTTTGGTTTAAAGATTTATTAAACCAAATGGAAATGAAGGAAGATAGAAAAAAATACCCAGATTCCATATATTTCTTCATTGATAATAAAGTAGTTATGGAACAGGATGAAAAAAATGAAAGATTATGGGTGGATTATAAGAAAATATGGTCATTTTTTCATTCAGAATTTAACCTTAATTGGTTAGAAACAAGTCATTTAATTAAGGGTATGGTGGAAGAACATTTCAAAATGAGGTCATTCACACCTAGGCGTATTTTTTGCCGTTCTTGCGTTCTTGGGTGGAAGAACATTTCAAAATGAGGTCATTCACACCAAGTTAAAAATAAAATTCAAAAGTCTCCTTGGTGGAAGAACATTTCAAAATGAGGTCATTCACACCCATCTTAGCGAGGATGTCGCATTTCCTATGGTGGAAGAAATGGAAGAACTAATCAATATGAAACAAATTAATATAGAATATGGGTATAATTAACTATACCTTGAAATTATGACCCTCATAGAAATTTACCCTTACAACTATAAAATGAATCCAACATTATATATACTTAATATGACATTTAATGAATTACACAAAATTTAAATATATTATTACCACTTATAAAAATTTATTATCAGACTTTAGATACCTTCACACTATGGGTTTCGATTTCTATGACGGTCAATTTAAACTAGAAACCCATACTGAAGTATTATTAGACTTTATCCTAAATACTCACTTCAATCAACATGGTGTTGAATTTATAACTAACTATATCTTCCAAAGTGAATCAAATGAAAATTTATACCAAACCTGGAATAAAACTAAAAAATTTCTTAAATGATGAAACGTATATATAATATATTATCTAATGTTTTTGGATTTGCATTTATATCTTATATATCTAAAAAAACAATAACCCATACTGACAATATTATACCAATTCAATTTATTGACCAAATAAAATGTGTTGAATATTACCCCCTCGAAAATGCATACGTTACCGTAGGTGAAACATATAATACCCTTAACTACTACACCGCAAAAAAAAGAATAACCAATTATACTACTATACCAATCAACTTTGCCGAAATTTTAAACGATAATAATGAAATTGTTATGGTAAATACTATTTTCTTTGAAAAAATCTAATTAGCTTTCCAATAATAACTATTTTTAACTTTGTAGAATTAATAGGGGTTTAATTGCTACTTTTACCCATAAGAATTTTACCCATATTTAATCTTAGGATTCCAATAATAAATGAATTTATGTTTGCTTTTCTAATTTATTTTTTGTATATTTGTATTACATAAAAAAAAAATGTTAGTTAATATACAGTAGGGGTGGGGTGGGTTAAACCCCTATTAATATTTTAACATAAAATTTTATATAAATAAACCCATACTTTTTTATCAGAAATAATTAATAATATTATGTCCCTATTACATATTAATTATTTTTATTAGTAAAGTATTATTAGTACTTAATATTAAGCAAATAATTAAGTACCCATATTGTAAAATTAAGTAAACCAATATACACAAAAGTGTACTTACTTAATCATTATGATTAATAATCGATTATAGGTCATTTTAATCCTTTTTAAGGATGTTTTAAGTACCTAAGTATCAAAAGTA
>Ga0081527_100519_pt1 | contig 17592 bp, 26 predicted proteins | sample HotLakmasection5_FD_70992 | JGI IMG/M metagenome (GOLD analysis project Ga0081527, IMG submission 70992) | Hypersaline microbial mat communities from Hot Lake, Washington, USA - Section #5 (SPADES assembly) (version 2) | ecosystem: Environmental > Aquatic > Non-marine Saline and Alkaline >... | reverse complement strand
CCTGACTCTTGAACTCTGGTGTAAACTTACGTCTCTTGCCCATCTGACTGCTCCCTTTCATGGACTATGATACTGCATTTAGCAGCGTGTCCAATCTCAGGGGGTCAGTACAGTGATCTGCCAGGTGCCCTGTGGCAGCCTATATGGTGTTTCGAAAACATAATCTTCAATTATTTCCATTGAGGTGATATTTTTTGCAAGCATGCCACTGCTTCCTTATTCAGTCCGGTTGATGCCTACACCATACACAACAACGGGGGTGAGGCGCTCCCCCCCTAGAGGTAGTCTTGAAAAAATCGCGGAAATTCAGGGGATTAATATAATCAATTGAGGTCTCAGCGATGAAAAAAACGGAAATGCCAACTGTATGGACGATAAGCCATCCAAACCCTTAGATGACTTAAAAGCACGTGAAATTGAAATCCTTGAATTGATGGCAGATGGCGCGTCCAATCAAGAAATTGCCGATCAGCTATTTATTACAAAAGAAACGGTTCGTTGGTATAACAAACAAATCTACAGCAAGCTCGGCACGAGCCGACGCACCGAAGCGATTTCGCTTGCACGCGAGATGGGCTTAATCGGGGTTTCCACGACAACCGGGCCTGATTCTCATCAGACCATTCAATATACACCCCCCGTGACAACTGGGCCCTTTATTGGGCGCGACGATGACTTAGCCGAACTCTCAGATTTATTGCAGAGTCCTGATATACGCCTGCTGTCTATTATTGCGGTGGGCGGCATGGGTAAGTCGCGCCTCTCACTTGAATTGGGTCATCTTGTCAAAGGCAACTATACGCATGGTGTCGTTTTCGTTGACCTGATGCCAATTCGTAATCCCGACGATATTGCAAAATTCGTAATCAGTAGTTTGGAAATCAACAGCAACGACAAAAAAACGCCAAAAGAAATCCTGCTGAATTATTGCCATGAAAAAGAACTCTTATTGATTTTCGATAATTTCGAGCATGTCCTACCGGGTGCAAATCTCTTATCGGATATTTTAGAACACGCGCCTAAAGTTAAAATCATCACTAGCAGCCGAGAACGGCTGAACTTACGGGTCGAAACGGTCTATTCTTTGCAACCTGTCATGGAATATGGGGCAAAATTATTTATTGAAGTGGCTGGCATGATGCGACCTGATATTGTTATCCATGATGAGGAAATCGTCGGTATTCAACAGATTGTTGAGTTGGTTGGGGGCTTGCCATTGGGGTTAATCTTAGCGGCAAGTTGGATTGATATACTTTCTGTGGCTGATATTGCGCAAGAAATCAAAAACAATCTGGACTTCCTCTGTGCTGATATGGGGGATATGCCTGAGCGCCAACGGAGCATCCATGCTGTTATTGAACCCAGTTGGAAACGTCTCAGCGTTAATGAACAAAAAGCATTTATGTGGGCTTCAGTTTTTCGGGGTGGCTTTACCCGCGAGACCTTTCAACAAGTGACGGGTGCATCGCTACGCACCCTACAAGTGCTTATGAATCGCTCGTTGATGAGTCACAGTTATGGACGGCGCTATGATATGCACCCGCTGTTGCAACAATATGCCCGTAAAAAGCTCGTAGAATCCGGGTCGCTTGCCGATGCGAAAAAGGCGCATCTGGAAACATTTGCAACTTATGCGCAAAGTCATGCGGAGCGTATGTACAGCGGATATTATATTGAATCGCTGGATGCACTGGAACGCGAAGCCGACAATATTCGTGCGGCTTTGGACTGGTCGCTAAAAGAGCATCATGAGCTTGATACGGCTGTCGCACTGATACTCGCCAACTGCGAATTCTGGTCGATACGTTCTAGAGCATTGGAAGCCGTCGCTTACGTTGAAAAAGCCCTCCAGCAATCCGATCATCCGAAACTATACTACTGGCAATCCGTCTATCTGGATCGATTAGGGCAGGTAGACCGCGCCATTGATGCAGCACATGATCTGGTTGAGTATGGCAAAGCAAACGAAGATCAAGCGGCACTTGCTTATGGTCAGATTCGGTCAGGCATGATGAAAAATTCCAGGGAAGAGGCTGTACCTATGATTCAGGCAGCCCTGTCCAACGCACTTGAAATTAACGATCGACACCTTGTTGCAATATGTCAGAGCTGTATGGCACTTTTGCATCCTGAAGTCTCATCTTACCATCAACAGGCACAGGAAATCTTTGAGGCGATGGGTGACCTGCACGGGATTTCGAGGGTGACCAACAATTTAGCAATTTGCTATTACGGCGACCCTGACCGCCAGCAGGAAGCGAAAGAACTGATGGAATACAGCCTGCAACTCAAACGGCATATTGGCGATCGAGCAGGCGAAGCACGACGATTAACAACAATGAGTATTTGGGCAATCAATGATGAGGAGCTAGTGCAGGCACAAAAATGGCTGGTAGAAAGCCGCGAGATATGCGAGGAACTCGGTGAGCAAGATCGCCTTTCCTTTGTCCTCTCAACAGAAGGTAGCTTGTATTTGATTATGAGGGATTTTGAGCGGGCGCAGGCAACCTTAGGCGATGCTCTAACAATAAGTGTCGGCATTAAAGATTACAGAGGTGTCGTTGATCTATATAGCTTTCTTTGCCAGCTTCATCTATTACAGAATAACCTGACTGACGCCCGTCATTGCCTCCAAAAAGGAGTTGATAGTCTCCAGCAAGATCAGTCACAACCCGCTACTCTGGTTCTGGCTTATGCGAATTATCTGTGGTCAATCGGCGAATCAGATACTTGTATTTCAATAGTTGCAGTTTTATCAGGGCGTAAATTAAACGCGTACATTGGCAATGATGCAATTATAAATAACTTCTTTTTACAGCCACTAATCTATCGTATCCGCCAACACGTTGGTGAGGTTGAATGGCAACAAGTGGTTAACAAGACTGTAGAGGTTACTTTAGAGCAAATCGTTCAAAGTATTATGGATAAAAAACTCCCATAATATAGGTGGACTGCTCAAGCTGGTCGATTTGCAATCATTTCACCGGCTTGACCACCGCATCGGTGGAGTGGCTGTGGCCCGAGATCGACAATGCCACGTCTGTGATGGCATTCATATGGTCAGCGACCTTTGTGGAATCACGTTCGACGTGCCGATCATCCGCGATGCCGTACTACGTCAACCCGGCGACTTCGAGAAATTCACTTCACCCGCGTAGGGATCGAGCATACGATGTGCACGTGTCGCAGGCATGACGAGCGACGTGATCGTGATGTTTGGGGTCAATGGAGAAGCCCATGACCTCCCGATTTTCCATGCGGGACATGATATTTTTCCTTTTCATCCGTGAACCGCTAAAATGACCATGTTCAACAGTTAAGGTCAGAGAGGCTATGATTTACGGTTTGATGGGTAAGATTCGCGCTCATGAAGGCAATGGCGAAAAATCACTGGCGCAATTGCTACGCGCACCAGAAGAATTATCAGAGCTAGAAGATTATTATATGTACGTTGTCGGCCGCGATAATGCGGATGTCGATGCGGTTTGGGTAACGGAAATCTGGCGTAGTCAGGACGATCACCAGGCATCTTTAACTCATGAGGCGATTCGGACTCTAATTGCATCTGCTCGCCCACTCATTGCTGAGATGACTAACCGAACAGAATTTGAGCCTGTTGGAGGCAAAGGATTATCTGATTAATCGCTCTATAGCTTTAGGCAGCCGGATGATGCTCTGATTCAGCCGGCCCGTGATGAGTCGCGTCCATGCGTCCGCATCCAGATCGACGGCGGTTCTGCCACCCCGGATAGCACGGTGGAGCAGGGCGCATGTCGGCGTAGCCCTGCCGGATTGGGCGCATGAGCGTCAGCGACGCAAGCCAGAGCGCCCAATCCGAAGCAGCAGTCGCAGGCTGGACAGGCGTCTGCGCCGTGCTAAGGTGGCAGGTGAACCGTGGGTAGTGGCCTCATATTAACTGATGCGGGATAAATTGTACTCGTAGATAAACTGGTGCAGCAGACCTTGATGGATATCGTCGCGCTTTGAGAAAGATAGGTACTTGCGGATAAAACGGGCCAGTCGTTGACGCAGAGGCTTGACAATCTGCCGGAACTGCGGGAAGTCGCTGCCGTGTTCAATAAGGCAGCCACTTGATTGTGATTTACTCAATTACTGCTATAGTGGAGTATCTCTCACATCTTGAGGAGCCAATCCATGGCCCATATTCGCATGATACGCCTACTGATCATCCTGTTCTGTGCCGCCGTTACTTTCGTCGGCTTCGCGCAAGAGGATGAAGACTTTTCTGAGCCGGGTCAGGATGGTACGCCGGGGCTGGTGAACGCACTCGACGAACTCAACCTGCCGCCCCTTCCGCCCACTTCCAGCGACAGTGCGAGTCCAGACCCCGATGAAGAAGAGGGAGCGTCCCAGGCGCCCCCCGAAACGGCGCAGTCCGCTACCGCACAGGCGCCACCTATCCTGCCAACGACCCCGGCAAATCCGTTCAGATTCATTGACAACACACCCCCCCCTTGACCAACCTTTTGCTTAGAATCAATATCCCAAGTCTTCGGACCAGGTTCGACGACAACGATACACCCCCATGGACCAGCGTTGCGCGTTCAATTTTTGACAGCCCTCCGGTACGGATGAAGCGTGCGGCAGCGGACTCCACTACTGCTCGCCTTCCTGAACAGCAGTCCCCCGACCCCGTCCGCGTGGAAACGGACCCCGACGGGTATATCTACAACACCTTCGCCGACGGCTCGTTCACTGTGTTGAATGAGTCTGGCGCTATCCTGCTGACGGGCTTCTTCGGTATGGTCGGCGAGGGCGTGATCGTTGCCTTCGCGACCGGTCATGACGGCATACGCTACGCCTTCCGCAACGGCTACTTCAGTGCCTACACACCGGAAGGTGATGTCATCGTCGGCGGCCCGTCCACCCTATACACCTATGACTACGATGAGGACGGCGTGTTTGTCGGGTTGAGCGACTCTGACGGCGGCGTCTACGAGTTCAATCTCGATGACGAAGTCGGATTCGCCATCACCGGTCCCGACGGCTTTGAGTTCTATGTCGATGCGGACGGCGCCTTCGAACTGTACGATGAAGATGGCGACCTTGTGCTGGAGGGTGCGCTGCTCGACGAGGGCGATGACTTCGCGGGGGACGACTTCGCGGACGATGACTCCGAGGGTGGTGACTTCGAGGGCGATGATTTCGAGGGCGATGATTTCGAGGGCGATGATTTCGAGGGCGATGATTTCGAGGGCGATGATTTCGAGGGCGATGATTTCGAGGGCGACGACTTCGAGGGCGACGACTTCGAGGACGACGACTTCGAGGACGACGACTTCGAGGGCGATGAGAACTAATCCTAAGCGCCGCACGGATCGCCAGGTGCCCGCGTGGATACATCATGCGTGGCGAAGCTGTACGTGCCTGCGCTCAGGCAGATCGTCTGCGGCGATCCCGTGCCAGTTGTAGGTGTTGGCGTACATGAATCCTCTGTGCCTTCCTTAAGATGCTGCATCTGTATAAGTTTAAGAGGTGAGTTTCAACTAGCAAAGGGTAGCCGCTTGACGATCTGCTTGCCGATTGCCGGATCTACCCATCCAGCCCCAGCGCGGATAGGATACCGGGGGCGGCCAGTTGCGAGAATGCATAGGCCATCGTCTCGGCGGAGAGCTGACAATCCTGCTTCAGCCACCAGATGAGGGTATTGAGCAACGCCCCCGCCAGAAAATGCGCCATCAGCATCGGATCAACGGTGATACGCGGCGCCGCATCGCGCAGGGCGGCGTGTCGTTCATAGGAGTTGCGCGTCAAAAAGTCCAGCAGATACAGCATGAATCGTGCTGAACCATTTTCGCGCAACATCGCCCGATAGAAAGCGGCATGTTCTTCTACATGCTTGCAGGTCGGATACGATAGCGGCTTGTTATCCGCCAGTAGCGTATCCGAATCGGCGTTGGAGATGCGCCCCGAAAGTGCCGCGAGCAACGGCTGAATGCAGTCGATCAGTAGCGCGACTTTATCGGCGTAGTGGGCATAGAACGTCTTGCGTGCGACGCGAGCGCCTGCGGCAATCTCCGCGATGGTGATCGCCTCAAATGGCTTTTCTGCCACCGGTTTGATGAGGGCATCGCGCAAAATCTGGCGAGTGCGGTCCTGTCGCGGATCAGATTGGCTCATGATAACACCTGTTACTTAAGTATTGTCGTGTGGTTTGAGGTTGGTTGATCTCACTTTATAATGAGATCGCATTCAAACGCCAATACGAAAGGTGAGCCAATGAACCAGAACTACTGGGAAAAGTATTTCGATGCAGGTAGCATCGCCCGCAGCAACGCGCTCCGGCAGGAGATTCGTATCCCCTCAACGGGCATCAGCACCGGCCCGCATCCCATTTGAGTCGAACACGCGCCCCGTTCTGGTGATTAATCCAATGCGTGATCGGATGGTCAGTCCGACGGTGCCGAAGCACAACTATGAGTGCCTCTCCGGGCCGAAAGAATACATCGAGATCGATTACGGCCACTGGGCCACCGGCGAAACGTTCGCGGCAGAATACGCCCGCATCGTGCATGGCTATCTCCAGCGCCAGAGCGTGAAGTGATGCGGCTGTCCCACCGTCACAGATGAAACAGGCACGATTTGACCATCCGCGCACCTGAGAAACTGCGCGTGTTTTTCGTCATCTATAGGCGCAAAATCGGCTCTGTGACAGGTACGGCTGTGACGCCTGTGACACCCGCAATGAAAAACATCTGTTTTGTGAAATCCTGAACCGGCTGGTTTGACCCGATACGGCAGAACTCGTGTATACTAGATAAAGTGTTCTGATGGAGTGAGCGATGAGCGATTACACGATCTCGATCCCTGACAGCCTGTACCGGAAAGCGCAAGAAATCGCCCGTGAAAAATCGCTATCCGTCGATGAGGTCATCCGCGCACGGCTGGAAGGCGCGTTCGATCAGATGCGCTTTGATCTGCCCGATGATGAAAAAGAAGAATTGAAAGCGATGGCGTATTTATCTGACGATACGCTATGGACCATCGCCCGCGAACAAATGCCGAAAACGATACAGGAACGTATGTCTGTCCTGATGACCCGTAATACACGCGGGACGATCACGGATGCTGAATATACGGAATTGTCGGCGCTGGTTGAACGGGGAAATCGGCTGACACTCCGTAAGGCACAGGCCATGAAATACCTGATCGAGCGCGGGCATCAGGTTACAGCGGATGCCCTATCGCCGGATGAGTGAGTTATCGTGGGCGGAAATCGTCCGTCGTGTTCACGAGCGAGCACATTTTCTGTGCGAATACTGCCAGACCTCCCGACGCATCACCGGACAGGCGATGCACGTCGATCACATTAACCCCGATGGTGATGATACGCTCGATAATCTTTGCCTGGCCTGCGGGAACTGCAATCTGAGCAAGTCACGTGCAACCTCCGCGCCTGATCCTACTACGGGTAAGATGGCTCCGCTGTTCGATCCACGCAATCAAATCTGGTCAGAGCATTTTGAGTGGATGCCAGATGGCACACGGCTCAACGGACGCACTCCGACGGGTAGAGCCACCATTGAACGCTTGAAGATTAATCAGGATCGCGTTGTTGATGCGCGTGCGTTTTGGGTCTTTGCGGGCCTACATCCACCGAAGTAATAGGAGAATATATCCATGACCCTCGACAACCGCTTGCACCTCATCCGGCAGGATTGCCCGTTGCCATAAAGCGAAAAAACCAGCGCGATAGCTGGTTGAGTAGTGGGCCTGAGGGACAGGGTTACGTAAGCCAAAAATAAATATTTGTTTCACATCTTTGTTAATCCCCCTAAGTATAGCAAAAACCCCGACAAAGTCAATCTTCGAGAGCAAATTCAAGACTATCGTCGCATGGGCTGGAGCTACCGCGAGATTGCTGCTGCGGTAGGCGTGCACTTCACGCGGGTGGGGCAGATATTGCGAAACAAATGAGGCGTGACGCGATTTACGATTGATCTACTGTGTCGGGACATGGGTAGCGATCGAATCGCACAAACAATTCGCGATGCTCGATGCGTTCCTGATCATTCAAACGTAAGACGAATACCGTAGTACGTCCTTCAGGGGAACGGGCTTCAATGACAGGCCCATTCAGATTGAAGTGTTGAGTCCACCGATGATGTGTGGGGTGAAACAGAAAGGTTGGCTCGTGTGTGAATGGGCCCGCTGCGGCAATGTTCGTACCCTTATGAAGTTTACAACGCGGGTAGCTTAAGGCGAGGTTCAATCAATTGCGTTCGCACTGGCGCACTGACCAGCAGATACCGGACGGTATGAAGCATGGTGCATGGCCGCTGCTCTCGAGCAGTTTCACTCACAGTTGTCCCATTCTGGGCGGATTGCATCATGACTACCGCTGTGCATCGGGAGCGGTGAAAACCAGGGCGGATCGCTTAAGTAGTCCCCGTGCCATTCATTCACGTCTGTTTCGCTTTAATTATTCGGATTGGATGGACCTGGGTAGAAGCGAATCTTGAACGCCAGCAATTGTTACAGCCTACGCCGAAATGGTCTCCCCGCGGTAAGCAAGGACAATCTGTGTCTCCGGCACACCCGGTGCCTTGAGTGCATCAACCAGCATCTTATCATGCTGATCCAGTTCAATGACAATTCGGTCATTCACCATCCGTGCCACCAGTACGGTGCCAACCAGACGTTTGCCACGTACTGTGGCGATATCAACAATGGTGTAGATCTGTTCGGCTTCGTTGGTTGTCAGATAAGCATAATCGTTCAGACCTTCACCAGTATAACGATCCAATTCTTCCAACAGAATTTGCTTTACTGTGGTGGTATCCATTTCACAATCTCCTCCGCAATTGGATCAAATACGACAAACGGAATAGGTTGATCAAGTCGATCTTGCATCACCCGTTGCGCGAGTGGATGCTCAAACATGATCTGGTAGTCTACTTGAGTGATGGCAACATACAACGGTATATGGCTGTCGATGTAATCCAGTGCGGTGCGATAGGTTATATACTGTCCCACCAGTAGTGACGTGGCATCCTCCAGGCAGAACGGTTTCGTTGAGTCCTTCTGTGGGCGCTCTAAACATAGCTTAGGCGATCTCAACCGCTTCGAAATTGCGGATGAGATGATCGTGGCTGATTATCGCCATATCCGATGCTACAATTACAGCCGTATCCATACGGCTCTCAAGATGCCACCGGCTGTCTCTGCTGCCCAGTTGTTCCCAGACTCTTGTCTTCATAAATTGGGTGCTTGACAACCAAGAAACCGATATAATTCAGTTCATCGATCTATAAGTGTGTTTTGCTTTCTGCTTTAGCAAGGCACGGTTGATTGCCCAATCTGAAATGCTAATGCTACAAGAGGAGTTCCTTTATGAATCGTGTAATCTTGTTGCTCGTGCTCACAATGGTAATGGGCGCGAGCTTTGTACTGGCGCAACAGGTAAATGAAGCGCGTACTCATTATGATTCGCTTGCCCTGGAAACGCCAGAAGATGCTGTTATGACCTTTGTCGATGCCTTCCAGCGTCAGGACTACCCCACAGTATTTTTGGTTTTTTCACCAGATGCACAGACCCGATTTCAGCGGATTAACGCCACGTACAACTATGACCAAGTCATCGACGAGGAAGTTGCTGCTGAGATCTTTGAATTGCTTCCACCCTCTTCTGAGTGGGAACACGTCCACGATGGCTACGTGTTCGACCTTATTATGTTGGCTGCTGAGGGCCGAGATGGGCTGTTAATTGATTTGCGCGGAGATGTGGAAATTCTGCGAACAGAGGAGGCAAGCATCGAGGGAGAATCTGCCGTCGACGTAATCGTGACTGTTGAGGACATTGATGGTGAGGTGCGTTTCCGCATGGTGCAATCAGCAACTGAGCGCTGGCGCGTGTATCATGTCGCTGCACCGGGTAGTGTAGATGATAACGCGTTGTGGGCGATGCCGCCTCGAGATTAGCGAAGTCACGAGTTTCAAGAAACCATCCATCATCAATTAGCCTCGTACGAAAGCCAAATCAAGTCGATAGCACTACATGCTTTCTTTGGCTGCATTGCCCTATCTTTGTCGAGCACTCCAAAAGCGAGATGACCATGTGAAATAGCAATGATGGACACCAATGATGGACACTATGAGAGGGACATAGCTGGCTACTTGATTGGCACGACAGTACATACAGACGCCACCAGCATGATCACTGATCAATGGGTATGTTGCTTTCGTCGTACATGTTGCAATCATAATGCAATTCATCCTGTTGTGGACGTAGTGGGATGGGGAAGAGGGATCGTAGGAACGAGGCTCCGATTACTGAAGTGATTCCGATCTACATGGACAAGGATGGCAGAATGCGTGTTACCGGTACGCGGGTTCTGCTCGAACTAATCCTTCATGCGCATCATCAAGGCGGAACACCCGAACACATTGTGTAGATGTACACTACGCTCACGCCTGACCAGGTGAATCTCGTGATTGGTTACTACTTATGTCATCGTGAAGGTGTTGATGCATGTATCCAACGCATCGACGAAGAAGGTGAATGGTTGCGGCGTGAATGGGAAGCGCAAAACCCCCGGTAGATCACAAGATCGGAATTGCTGGACCGTTTGCAAGCCAAACAAGATGATGCTGAATGAGGTTTCTGGCAGACGAGAATTTCAACAATGACATCATACGTGGTGTTTGGTGGCGTATCCCAGATGCCAGCTTCACACGGGTACAGGATACGGACACTTACGGTGCCGATGATTTGCATGTGCTTGCATATGCCGCTGAAAGGCTTACATCACACGGATATTGTGGTCGAAGTGGCGGTGAAGCTGAGAGTCTATTCCTGTTCTGACGGCAAGAGATCTTTTACCACGGCAGAAATGCTGGGAAGCACAGAATCGTCCGTACGATACCGTAGTTAATCGGAGTAGATTCAAAGCGTTCCATGCTGAAATGAACTCAGAAAAAGTGGTTGCGATTAAATGCAGTGTTCCTGGGATGCGGTGTTCCTGGGATAAAAGGGATTAACTGGATGACCCTCGATGCGCCAACAATGACCGTACCTCTAAGGATGGATAAGCACGGCGCGATTCGCATCGGCAAAACGCGTGTTCTGCTTGAATTGATAATTCACGCTTACTACATGGGTGAAACGCCTGAAGGGATTGTTGACAGTTATCCCACGCTAACAATCGCCGATGTCTATGCTGTGATCGGTTACTACCTGACGAACCGAGTAGAGATTGATGCGTATGTGCGTCAACGTGATCGCCAGGCAGAGCAAATTCTGCGGGACTTGGAGGAAAACCTGACCCCGGAAGCTCAAGCTCTACGAACTCGTCTGCGTGCCTATCAGGAACAACAAAAAGCAGACCAATGATTCGGTTTTTGCTGGATGAGAATTTCAATGGAAAGATTGTGCGCGGGTTGCGTGCTCGCCGACCTGATGTTGATATGATTCGTGTTCAAGACACGGACTTGTTGGGGGCAGACGATGCGGCAGTGCTGGAATGGGCGGCAAGGGAAGGGCGTGTACTGCTGACGCACGATTTGGATACGATGAAAGATCTGCTAACGAGCGGATTGCTCAGGGCTTACCGCTGGCAGGTGTGATCTTCGTCCGGGATACTTTGGCTATTGCCAAGGTGATTGAAGATCTGCTGGCGATACTTGGAGCGAGTGAAGGGAGCGAGTGGGAGAATCGAGTTGATTTTCTGCCCCTGCAAACGTGATTTTCTCAGGGTGGGTGCTGAGGCAGTGGGTTAATGTGGTTCTGTAGGCTGAAGCTGCTGAGATTTTCGAATGCTCTATTTCAAGATCGCGTGGAACTGAGTGATCGATGGTAGGTTCCGATGAATTATGCTCGAATAAGTCGTTGTGTATGTGTGTAGAAAGGGTTTGCAGGATTTTAGTGATGGATGTAGAATTTCAGTGGTGACTGTAATTTTACTGTAGAGGGCTGTAAAATTACAAAGTTGGAGGGACAGAGTTACGTACACTAGGCATAAACACTCATTTCACATCTTTGTTAATCCCCCTGAGTATAGCAAAAACCCCGACAAAGTCAAGCTTCGAGAGCGAATTCAAGAATACCGCCGCATGGGCTGGAGCTACCGCGAGATCGCTGCTGTGGTAGGCATGCACTTCACGCGTGTGGGGCAGATACTCAGAGACAATTCGTAGCTTCTTCTTCTCATAACCCAGTCATTATCAAGAAACACTCTCCATAACCTTATATCGTCAACACAAAAAAGACGGCACTCGATCGAGTGCCGCCTCTGCTGCGGAGAGTCCTGCGAGGGTCTTGCTCAGAAAGGAAGAGTTTCGCCCGTAGGGCGCTATCCATTTCTGGTGAGGGAAACGGCACAAGCCAGGAAGAAATGGATAAAGCGAAGTCCAGCAGGACTTTGAAAGATGCCGCGCCTGCTAGCATGGGCAACGTAAATCAGCGATTTGTGGGGCTGAATTCAGTGGGATGAGATCAGCGATCAGGAGGACATCCAGTGGGTGCAACGCATTCATAGGAAGTCGGAGTTGAAAGCGACACCACCAGGGACGGGAGATAGGTCGAGAATCAGAGTGCCACTGCTGCATAAAGGCGCAGCATGTACCCGTGAACGGCTCACGAGTCACTTTGACGAGCAGCATAGGCTGCCAGTCCAGATCGGGAAGATTGGGCATGAGATTCGCTTTCGGTTGTGTAAGTCAGGGTGGTTTAAACGTCAAAACCGAAGGGTGGTTTGGGTTTAACCCGGTTTAACGTCAGGCAGCTTACTTTTTGGGCCTAGGATGTTATGGTCAAAAATTAACGGATTATGAGACATCGGCAATATGGATTGACCTTCACATTATGTGAACCTGCACCCTGTAATCAGCGGAGCACAAGTTGCCATTCAAACAAGATGTTCGAATGCCAGCGAGCAAATTCGCAGACAGACATTTCACGAAACTTTATGTGCTAATGAGGAGAAACAGGATGATTTCACGTAGAAATGCCTTGAAGGGAATCGGTCTTGCATCGGTGGCAGCGGCAATCGGTGTGAATTTTGGAACCAACGTTGTTCGGGCGCAGTCTAATCCGACATTGGGCGGCGTATATATCACTCGGCGTGGTCCCGTCACGCTGCATACGTATGTTGCGCCCGATGCGTCGGCGCAAGTGACCTCACATGTGATTGAAACCCCGAATCGACTCGTTGTTGTCGATACCCAATTCGTACAGATATTTGCACAGGATTTGCGTGCCTATGTTGATAGCATAGGCAAGCCAATCGAACGGGTCATATTGAGCCACGAACACGGCGATCACTGGGCGGGTGCAACGCAGTTTACGGATGTGCCGTTCGTCAGTACGGAGACTATCGCACAGACCGTTGAAACGAATCTACCGACCTATCTCCAATTGATGGAATCGGTCATTGGTGCAGAAAATATGCCAGAGACACCCAACTTGCCCCAAGGAACATTAACTGCCGAGTCTGAGCAGATTGACGGTATCGCTTTTGAATATCGCGTGGATGACAATGCAGAAGCCGTCCAGCATCTCTCGATTCACTTACCAGAAGCAAACGTATGGATCGTCCAGGACTTGATCTACAACAACGCTCACTTCTTTCCCGGTGTTGATCGTGCCAACTGGATTGCGACACTGGAAAGATTGGGCAGCGACGCAGCGAATGACGATTTATTGCTGGTCGGTCATGGGTTGCCCACCACACGCGGTGAGGTCCAGTCGGCGATTGCTTACTTGCAGTTGGCAGATGAACTAGCCGCCGGTGCGGCTGACGGCGCGTCTGTCATCGCTGCCCTGCAGGAAGCCTATCCGACCTACGGTGGGAATGAACTACTCGGGTTCTGGAGCGTATTCCTCGGGTAATTGGTAGCCATCTTTTGGCAGGTGGTAGGCTCACGCAATATGATGAGCCTATCATCTGCAATGACTATGAATTGAGGATAGCATGTACACAATCGGTGAATTCGCACGCATGGCACAGGTTTCACGGCGGCAACTGCGCCATTGGGATGAGATCGGCCTACTGCAACCGACAAAAGTTGATCCAAAAACTGGCTATCGCTACTACAGCGCCACGCAATTGACGGCGCTCAATCGTGTGGTAGCACTCAAAGAGCTGGGCTTATCGCTGGATCAGATTCAACGCTTTGTCAACGACGATGTATCGTTGGACGAGATGCAGGGGATGCTGCTGCTGCGTAAGGCGGAGATAGAGCAGCAGGTACTCGCCGAGATACGCCGTGTTCGTGTAATTGAGTCTCGCTTGAAGCAGATTCGGGAACAAGGGCAGCATGTTCGTGATGTGGTGGTCAAACAGGTGCCATCAAGAAAATACATTGGGGTACGAACCACATCGCCAGACTGGGAATCCAATTTGCGGCAGTGGAACACCATAACGCACCAGTTGATTGATAGTCCGGAAGAAGACCGATACGGGAGTTTCATGGGCATTCTGCATTGCGATGGGACGGCAACTGACTATTTTGTGATGGAAGTTGGTCGCATCCTGAAAACGGACACTCACCCACCGCTGAAAGCACGCGACGGTCAGCCCTTTGTTGTGCGCGAAATTCCATCCTATGTGATGGCAACTTATATACAAAAAGGAACACCATACGAGATGCATATTGGGTTCAGCACAATTGGTGAGTGGGCAGAGATGAACGACTATGCCTTTGCTGGCCCAATGCACGGTGTCATTCTGAATTCAACACATTTGCAAGATACAACCGACCTTCTTGTCGAAGTACAATTTCCAATTCAAAAACGGGATGTCCATTTCGATTTGCTCGATTCTAATAACCCAATTGCGTAACAGCCATCAGCCCGACGATGTGACCGAGCACACCGGGCGCTGGCAGCTTCGATTGGTGGAAGTCGGCGCGTGGCGTGAGCATCAGTCACCTCCCAGAAAGACTTCCAGCTCTTCACGGCAAACGGGCAAGCTGCGACTAGAGATGAAGTCCCCGATTCCAGTGTAGGTCACGAACGAGTGGATGGGCAGACGGTGAAGATACTGCCCCATGATGGTCGCGACAATATCGTTTACGACCAAGTGCCGATCCCCGCTGGCGACGAGCTCCGCCCAGGAGGCTCCGGGTTTAGGTGTCGCATACTCTTCTGGTAATTGCTCCTGGTCAAGGCGAATCCGAAAAACTTCAGTCGTGTGAAAACAGCTGGTGATCGCCCGAGCCACGCTCACCAGCCATAGCGGAAATCAAAATGAGGCAGCCTGTCCGTAGGCTGCCTCGATGCGTTTCAGGCACTTCTTGCGGTAGTAACTGATCATCTTGCGCTCCTTCTCGTCGCGAGCGAACTTGCGAACTTGCGCGCAGGTCGTCAGCGTGTACAGCGCGAACAACGCCAGCGGTTTGTCTACGTAGTGCTCGACGACCTGAAGATACGGCTCAACCTCGCCCGATTCGAGGCGGTCGCGCCAGCTGCGCGGCTTACGCGGCGCGTAGTCCTTAAGCAGATGCTGCAAGCGTGCGCGGATCATGCTCATGCGCTCGTAGACCTGGGTGTGCGCCAGATTGTGCGCCCGCAGCGCTGCCTGCGACTCGACGCTGGTGGTCAGGATGTAGAGCGCGACCAGCCCCTTGATGTCGTCTACATAGTCTTCGGCGATGGTCTGGATCGCCTGCGTGATGTCGAGTCGGAAGTCGACGTCAGCTGCCCACGACGCCCACGGCTCGGTCTGATTCGGCGCACCATAGCCGGAGATGCCGTACTCGTCGACATCGAGCCCGGAGTCGCACGCGATGTCGGTGAAGGGCAGATACTTGCGATTCTGCTTGGCGAGGGTCGTCTGCTTGCTGATCGCCAGCGTGCGCCAAGTGGCAGTGAGCAGCGAGTCGTTCGCCAGCAGCTCCGGGTCATCGACCAAGCGCAGCCAGAGGCGCATCAGGCCGGTCTGGATGCTGTCGGGGATGTCCTGGCCGTACATCCCGAAATGGCTGAGCTTGTTCGCCATCCTGGGCGAGACGTCAGATGCGATCTGCTCAAACGTGAGCTGACCACCCCATCCGGTGGGATAGGTGGCGATACGTGGGAACGGACGAATCTTCGAACGAATATCGAAACGAGCATCGACCTGTGACATGAGGTGCCTCCGCGGCAGGCTGGAATCCGTCCAGCGCGGGTGAGCACAACGCTCAGGCCCGCGGGACGGCGCAGCGGAGGGGACCCGTCACAACAGAAAAGCCGACCCGGATCGGTCGGCTTCTTGGAATGTCAATCTATGGGAGGCTTTTCAGGCGGCTGGTGCGGTGGTCCTGCTCCGAGGGGAGTAGGGCCAGCGTACCGGTCCGCCGGTGTTTGACGGGGCGGCGACCCGCGCCGTAGGATCGTCCGTGCGGCGTTGTGGGAGGTAGTAAATGGTGATCGCCGCTTTGCAACGAAACAATTCCTGTTACCGCGAACGTCACATCGAGAGCAGTCGCCCTGGAGAAGTGCTCAGCGTCGGCACCAGCAAGGCAGGTGAACTTCCCGATGGGACAAAGATCACGCTACACATGGTGGTCGATACTTACGGCAGCTATGGATTTGGTCTGCTTCACAGCAGCAAGCAACCTGGGGCCAGCGGATTGCGGTTACACAATGACGTTCTGCCATTTTATGCCTTTCATGCGTTGACCATTGAGACCATTCTATCTGACAGAGGACGTGAATTCTGTGGCACGCCCGCCCATCCATACGAACTCTTCCTGGCGCTCAACGACATTGAGCACCGTCGAACGCCGGTGAAACGTCCACAAGCCAATGGCTTTGTGGAGCGCTTTATCTGGACTGCCAAAGAGGAGTTCTTCGCCATCGCTTTCGGTCGCAAGACCTACACTTCAATCGAGGAGCTGCAGGCTGATTTCGATGCCTGGTTGCACGACCCCAACACAGAACGACCGCATCTGGGCTACCGCAACATGGGACGTTGCCCGATCGAAACCGTTACTCAATTCAGTAGCAAACTGTCAGCTTAGAAGGTTAAGTGTACATATGACCGGTTGAAGTCTATTCCTTTACAGGTTGAAGTCCTAAAATATTTCGATGTGTGATACGCATAAAACCTAGTGTTATACATATTTACTTAAGCAGCTGAAAGAAGCCTAGAGTTTATTAACTTGTTAATGTATTTAATATAGAAAATTAATAAATTCATACAAGTTTTTGGTTGTGTAGATTTATACGTGGTATATTTTACATATAACTTACTCTCGTTGATTAGACCTTTTGAGTTGCAGATATGGGGATACTATTCTCACTTTGTGTGGCTACTTCGTTCTTTTTTTCTATTAGGCTCTATCTGTCTCTACTTCCTTCTTCTACGTATTCTCATCCGATGTTTTTGCCGACGACTTTTGCATTAGTACTTTCAACTCAAACTATGTTTATGTTACTTTTTGAATTATTCAATAATCGCCAAGATCACAGAGGTAAAATAATCAGAACTCCCTTGGCTTTTATGCTTGCAATATTAATTGGATTTGTGTACTGACCCCCTGAGATTGGACACGCTGCTAAATGCAGTATCATAGTCCATGAAAGGGAGCAGTCAGATGGGCAAGAGACGTAAGTTTACACCAGAGTTCAAGAGTCAGGTCGTGCTGCAA
>Ga0081527_100516_pt1 | contig 17668 bp, 16 predicted proteins | sample HotLakmasection5_FD_70992 | JGI IMG/M metagenome (GOLD analysis project Ga0081527, IMG submission 70992) | Hypersaline microbial mat communities from Hot Lake, Washington, USA - Section #5 (SPADES assembly) (version 2) | ecosystem: Environmental > Aquatic > Non-marine Saline and Alkaline >... | reverse complement strand
CTTTTGCAAAATTTTAAAAAACCTTGCCCACCCACCCTCCCTGGAGGTGGCGGTGGCAAAGCCACCGCTTTTTTATACAGGTTTTTTAAAATTTATCCGTTTTATAGTTTCTGAATAAAATTTCTTATTTATCGTTTATTTTTTTAGAACACTAATAACAAGCATTGCATCATCAAAGCTTACTCTGTTATTGTTTAAAATGTCCTTTAATCATCACTTCACCACGACGTTAACCAGCCGGTTGGGGACGACGATAACTTTTGCCAGCTGTTTGCCTTCGGTGTAACCCTGGATTTTTTCACGGGCAAGGACTGCGGATTCTATGTCTTCTTTTGGCGCATTAAAAGGCATTTCTATGGTATCACGCAGTTTACCGTTAACCTGTATGGCTATGGTTACGTTTTCGGCTTTTACAAGTTCTTCATTAAACTCAGGAAAGGGTTTTTCGTGGATGGAGAAACTTCCGCCGAACTCGCTCCAAACTTCCTCGGCAAGATGCGGGGTAATAGGCGCTAACAGTTTAACAAGCGTCAATACTGCCCCGCTTAATACAGCCCTGTCAGTTTCTGAGTATTCTTTTTTCTTGTTTATGTAGTCATATATAGAGTTTACAAATTCCCTACATTTGCTTATAGCAGTGTTAAACTGGAATTCTGAGCTTATGTCTTTTATGATCCCCTTGACTGTCTTGTGAGTCGCTCGCAAAAGATCACGACTTTCCTTTGATAACGAGTCTATATTAGGTTCTGAACAGTTAAAATCAAGCTTATCACTGCAATTATAGATCAGCCTCCATACCCGGTTGAGGAACTTGTAACAGCCCTCAGCGCCGGCATCAGTCCAGTCAAAATCCCTTTCCGGCGGGGAATCGCTGAGGATAAACAGCCGGGCGGCATCAGCTCCGAAATTCTCAAAAATTTCATCCGGGTCAACTGTATTACCCTTGGATTTGCTCATTTTTACGCCGTCTTTTAACACCATACCCTGTGTTAACAGGTTTTCAAACGGTTCATCAAAGTTTAATAAGCCCCTGTCACGGAGGAATTTCACGAAGAAACGGGAATACAGGAGGTGAAGAATAGCATGCTCAATCCCGCCCACGTACTGGTCAACATTCATCCATCGGTTGACCAAATCTGAATCAAATACTTTTTCGCTGTTTTTCGGGTCAATATACCTTAAATAATACCAGCTGCTGCATATAAACGTGTCCATAGTGTCGGTTTCCCGTTTTGCAGGCATATCACACATCGGGCAGGTAGTGTCTATGAAAGTTTCAGAAGTCAGAATCGGTGATTTGCCCTGGACATTAAAGTCCACATCCTTTGGAAGTACCACAGGCAGATCCTCATCAGGTACAGGCACAACTCCGCACTTATCGCAGTATATCATCGGGATCGGTGCGCCCCAGTACCTCTGCCTGCTGATAAGCCAGTCCCTTAACCTGTACTGCACCTGGCTGTATCCTGCATCGTGCGCTTCCGCCCATTCTGTGATCTTTTGTTTTCCGGTTTCATTGTCCAGCCCGTTGAATTCACCGGAATTTACCATAATTCCCTCATCCACATAAGCATCCTGAAGAGGCTCTTCGCCTTTTCCTTCCGGTCTTATAACCTCTATGACAGGAATATCAAATTTCCTGGCAAAAGCGAAATCCCGTGTATCATGCCCGGGAACGCCCATTACCGCACCTGTCCCATATTCTGTCAGGACATAATCGCCTGTCCAGATCGGCCATTTTTCGCCGGTAAACGGGTTGATGACATGTGTTCCCAGCGGAACCCCGGTCTTGGGTCTTTCTGTTGATGTCCGCTCGATTTCGCTCATTTTCTTGGCGTTTTCTATGTATTTATAGACTTTTTCTTTATGTTCATCTGTGATTAATTTGTCGATTCCCGGGTATTCCGGTGAAACCGCCATGAAAGTTACTCCAAATACTGTGTCAGGTCTGGTGGTGAATACCGGAATCTCCATGCCCTCAACTTCTGCAACCGTGAATTTTAATACTGTACCGTATGACTTACCGATCCAGTTTTTCTGCATGAGTTTTACTTTATCGGGCCAGCCTTTTAATTTGTCCAGATCCTGTAAAAGCTCCTCTGCGTAGTCGGTGATCTTTAAGAACCACTGGGAAAGCTTTTTTTTGGTAACTTCCTCATCACAGCGCCAGCATTTACCATCGATTACCTGCTCATTAGCAAGTACGGTGGCGCATTTTTCGCACCAGTTCACCGGGGACTCCTTTTTATAAGCCAGCCCGGCTTTATAGAATTCCAGAAACAGCCATTCTGTCCATTTATAGTAGTCCTCTTTACAGGTGGCGATTTCCCTGTCCCAGTCATAGGCAAGCCCCAGCTGTTTAAGCTGTGCCCTCATATAGTCTATGTTGGAAAAAGTCCAGTCCGCTGGGTCACGCCCCGAGTTTATAGCGGCATTTTCCGCAGGTAATCCGAAGCTGTCCCACCCCATCGGGTGCAGGACGTTGTATCCAGTCATTTTTTTAAAGCGGGCAATTACGTCTGTGATGGTGTAGTTTCTGACGTGTCCCATATGTAGTCTCCCGGAAGGGTAAGGAAACATTGAAAGCGCATAATACTTGAGCTTTTCCGACTTATCCGGGGTTTTGTAAACCTCTTTTTCTTCCCATGTTTTCTGCCATTTTTTTTCTATTTCCTGCGGATTATATTGCTCTTTCAACTCGTTTTCCCTCTGTTTTTCTGTTCGTAACCACTTTAAATTATATAAAAAAAGCACCTTATGTAAAATTTTTAATCTCTTTTCCCGGTTTATTTTTTAAATATAATAAAAGCATGATGGCTAAAAAAATACTTGTAATTGAAGATAACCCGGCAAATATGAAGCTGGTGGACGACATCCTCACCGCAGAGGGTTATGAAGTCCTCAAGGCTACCGAAGGGCTACCCGGGCTGGAGATGTTAAAGCAGGACAGCGGGGAAGTTTTGCTTGTGCTGCTTGATCTTAAGCTGCCTGATATTGACGGGATAGAGATAATTAAAAAGATTAAAGCTGATGACAGTATTAAAAACATCCCTGTTATAGTGGTTTCCGCCTATGCGATGGAATCGGACATACAGAGCACAAAAGAAGCCGGGTGTGCTGACTATATTACCAAACCCATTAATGTAATGGAATTTCTGGACAAGGTTAGGTCAACTGTATAGTTTTACTTAAATTTATTGCGTAAACTACGCTTTTTTATTACAGTTTCAAGTATAGTTGTTATTGCAACTATAGGTATTTTATATCAGGGAGAAGGTCAATGGTAAAGCAAAAATTCAGGGTTGAGGAAAACCTGGACTATCTTATCAGCAAGACGGTCCAGATAATCAAAAACTTTCTTTATAAAGAATTTAAGGAAAGGGGGCATAACATAACCACGGAACAGTGGAGTGTGCTTGCAAAACTTTATTACGAGGATGGTATTTACCAGAAACAGTTAGGGGATTATCTGTATAAAGACAAGCCCACCATCACACGGATTCTTGATTTGATGGAAAAGAAAAACCTTATTATAAGGATATCTGACGATAAAGACCGCAGAAAATCCAAGGTATATCTTACACAGGAAGGTAAAGATACGGTAAGGGAACTTATCCCGGTTGCGGAGGAGTTTCAGAAAAAGCTTACAGAGAACATTTCCGGTGAGGAAATAGAGAGTTTCACTCAAACTCTGGAAAAACTCTCTGAAAATACTTCAGCTATAGCAATACAGTAATAATTTTGTCTTGGATACCTTTTCCCCGGATATAATTGGGAATACAGGTGTATATTGGAATGGCGACTTTTAAAATCCTTAAAAACAAAATAAGGAAAAGCTTATTGCTTTTTTTAACTTGCCTGCTTTTTACAGGAGGCGCCTTTGCCCGGCAGGTTGAACAGAAAGCAGAGGTTATTCCCTACGAAAAGCCTGATATCTGCGGGGAAATTATTTTTGACCCTACAGCGGGAATATATCCTATCACCCTGGAAGAAGCCCTGTCAATTGTTCTGGAAAAGAACTATGACGTAAAAATATTTAACGAAAAGAAAAACAGGAATAAATGGGTTTATTATGAGTCAATTACGGACTGGCTGCCGGATATAAGCTATGAATACTTCCTCACCAGAATACAAGGTACTTTCCTGGTGGGCGGAGTCGTTCCTGTTCAGGTAATAGAAACTCCCATAGAGTCCAACTTTATATTGGACTACAACATAAGTGTAAGGAAATATTTTCGACTTAAGGAAACCCTCTATGAGTACCGTTCTCAAAAAAAGGAACTGGAATTTACCGAAGAAGAAGTTATTTTAAGAACTACACAAGATTATTATCAATTACTACGGGCTAAATTAAATATAGAAATTCTGGAAACCAATAAGGAACAAATTGAAGAGCAGTTAAGGATTACCTGGCAAAAATTAGAGGGGGGGATCGGGACTAAATTTGACGTACTGAGAGCAGAGGCTGATCTGGCAATAGCAGACCAGAAATTAATTGCTGCAAGGAATAAATACAGGCTTGCACAGGCAAGATTGGCGAATACTCTGGGGCTTCCCGTATTATTGCAGCTTGTTCCCGGTAATGAGGATGTTTTTGTAAAAGAAATTTTTGAGGACTGCTTTACCCTGGAACACGCAAAATGGATCGCATTAAACAGCCGCCCTGACCTTAAAGCGCAGCAGTATGATATAGAAGCAGCCAGACAGCGGAAAAACGATGGATACTCTCCATATATACCTGAAATTAATGTTATAGGCCAGCTTGCAAACCAGGGTACAGCGAATGACGGTTTTTTCCCCAGCAGGACACTGGGATTTCTCGCAGTATGGAACGGATTGGATAATCTTGGATTAAAAGGGCTTACCCGGGTTAAAGCCCGGAAAGCCGCATTAAGAGAAGAGCAGTTTAAGTATATTAACCGGGCAAGAAAAATAGAAGAAAACCTTGTAACAGCTTATTTTGACACTATTGCCGCCCGAGAGCTTATAGAGGCAACAGAGCGTGAACTTAATTCCGCAACCGAGAGCCGCAGGCTTTCAGTGGTAAGACTTGAGGCTGGAGTGGGGACGTTTATTGATGTTCTTCAGGCTCAAAGTACGTATACCACCGCCAGAATTAATCATCTCAGGGCAATTGTAGCTTATAACTTATCCCAGGCGAAACTTTTGTTTGAAATGGGTGTTATTTCTGCTAATAATATTTTATGCGGATTCAGAAGCGGGGCTTGCGAATTAAACCCGAATATTAACGAGGCAATGGAATATAACAGAAAAATCCGGGAAGAATTTGAAAAGGCAAAGGAAAATGGATACCAAAGACCGAAAACAGAAGCAGAGACTCGATGATTATCTTGTTGCACAGGGCTGGTTTGACACCAAAAGCCAGGCTCAGGCAGCCTTAATGAGCGGTCAGGTTAAAATAAATGATGAAGTGATTACCAAAGCCGGTACGCAGGTTAAACCTGATAAGGAAATGAATATAGAAGTTAAAACCCTTCCCTATGTAAGCCGGGGCGGGTTTAAGCTGGAAAAAGCGGTCAAGGAGTTTAATATAGAAATTAAGAATAAAATCTGTCTTGATATAGGAGCTTCTACCGGAGGGTTTACGGATTTTCTCCTGCAAAATGGAGCAACTAAAGTTTATGCGGTGGATGTGGGGTACGGGCAATTAGCGTGGAAACTCCGCCAGAATCCTGATGTGGTTGTGATTGAGCGGACTAATATTAAACTGGCCACACCTGAGGATGTTTATAAAGACATTGACCCTGCTCAAAAAGAATTGTATGCTCGGTTTACGTGTGTTGATGTGTCATTTATTTCCGTGACCAGAATACTTGAAAACATAAAATCCTTTATGAATCCTGATAATCAGGAACTTATTCTGCTTATAAAACCCCAGTTTGAAGCAGGGCGGGAGCAGGTACCTAAAAGCGGGGTTATTAAGGATAAAAAAACTCATTTTGAAGTGATAAAAAAAGTCGCTGATTTTGTTAAAGAAACCGGCTACTTCTCCATAAACCTGACGTTTTCGCCCATAAGAGGCCCGGCCGGAAATATTGAATATCTTATCTATTTAAGTAACAATCCTGATTACGGTAAAATGGATAAAACAGAATTTGAAAAATTAATTTCAGAAGTGGTGGAAAAATCCCATGAGCATTTCAACAACAGTCCGGTCAAAAAATAATAAGACCCTGAACCTGGAAAAGGTGGGAATTATTTATAATGTTGAACACAAAACAGCGGAGCTGGTTGCCAGTACTCTGGAAAACGCATTAAAATCCAGAGGGTTTCCCGGGGTGGCTAAATATAAAGTCCACGGGAAAAAAGACAAATCCCCGGTAGATACTGGTCTTGGGCTGGTGTTTGTAATCGGAGGGGACGGTACTTTTCTCGGCGCTGCAAGAAGTTTTTCGCAGTATAATATTCCGCTCTTCGGTATAAATACCGGCAGGCTCGGCTTTCTTTCCCAGTTAAAGCCTGAAGGGATAGAAGAAGGTGTTGAGAAAATCATCAACGGTGACTTTGTGATCGACGAAAGACTTATGATAAAAAGCTATGCGGACGATGAAGAAGAATATCACATCGCACTTAATGATGTTGTAATAAAAGGCGGGGAAGTTTCCAGAACAGCACAGCTTTTTCTTTATATAAACGGTCGGCATGTATGTGATTATCTTGCTGACGGGCTGATAATTTCCACGCCTACCGGATCTACTGCTTATACGCTGTCAGCGGGCGGGCCGGTAGTTGTGCCTGAGCTGGAAGCGTTCGTGATTGTGCCTATATGTCCGCATTCCCTTACCACAAGGCCGATTGTAATTCCTGCTGATGAAAAAATAGAAGTTAAAGTCAGGATTGATTCTGATTTTATAAGCGTTACAAGCGACGGACAGGAATATTTAGAAGTTAAAAGCGATAAAACAGTATTTATATCAAAAAACAGCTATAAAGCCAGTCTGATTACCCTGAAAAATACTGATAACGGTTTTTATAATATACTCAGAAAAAAACTTCACTGGGGGATTTCGCCGCACGGCTGATTTTATAGAATTAATTTTTTGAAAAATTTTATTAATTCATTTATCGAAAACTAATTATGAGTACTAATTAGTGACCTAAAAAAATAAACGATAAATAAGAAAGTTTATTCAGAAACTATAAAACGGATAAATTTTAAAAAACCTGTATAAAAAAGCGGTGGCAAAGCCACCGCCACCTCCAGGGAGGGGTGGGCGGGCAAGGTTTTTTAAAATTTTGCGAAAGTATTTAACGGAAACTTATTAATACCACTAATAATTATAAAATCGTCCAGCGTCATGCTGAACTTGTGCTTGGTTAGCGGCATTAAACTGCATTACAGTCGGACAAAGCTCGACCTTCAGCATCTGCCGCCAATCCGCTTTCAGCATCTTTCCGGTTGACATTTGAAGGCAATAAATCTGCGTTAATAAAACTTTGAAAACGAAAGAAGCAGGATACCCATCCTGCTTCAAGCCAAACAAATTGGGTATTAGCCTTATAATCAGATAATCCCGAAGATTTTAAAATAAATTATAAATGCGGCAAGGATCATAATCACGCCGCTAAACCGGTTTACTGCGCCTGTATAGTTTTTGGCCATACTGAACTTCTTGAAGAAAGAAGTAAATAGCCCGGCAAACAATATAATCACGCTCTGCCCCAGTGCATACAGAAAAAGCAGTATTGCGCCTGCGGCTATATTGGCTTTGAGAGACGCATAAGCCATGATTCCTGCAAGAATCGGGGTTGCACAGGGAGTTGATGCCAGGGCAAAAGCCCCGCCGAGCATTAACGGGTATAAAAACAGGTTACTGCCTTTATTCTGGGGCATCTGCTTCACTAATACCGGCATGGGAACCTCGATTATTTCAAGCAGGGTAAGCCCCATTATTAGTATCAGGGAAGCCAGGACTAACCCCAGATACGGATTGGAATGAAAGCCAAGGGTCTTGCCCGTAAATGCGGCGATCACTCCTAAAGCTGTGAGCACAATTGATATTCCCAGAATAAAGAATATCAGCTGTATTGCGGTTTTTTTGGTTGTGGTATCAGAATACCCGCCAATATAGCCTATAACTATAGGTAGTATTCCTAATGTACAGGGCGACACAGAACTGATTATCCCGCCGGTAAACACTGCCATCAGTATCCACAACGAAATCTGCCCTGCCTGTTCCATAAAAATTTGATTAATAAAACTCTCCATCATCACCTATCTCTGATTGCCACCCCGAATAATTTACGGGGCCTGTTGTTTACTTACACTTATTACTGGATTAATTGATTTAAGTAAGATCTTAGCTGGCTTTGGGTTACATATCCCTCAGTTTTCCTGACAAAATTCCCGTTTTTGTCCAGGAATATAAGGGTAGGTACAACATTAATGTTGTACTTTGAAATCAGTTCATTAACCTGTGAAGTCCTTGTACTTGCATTGTACTTGCGAAAAATAATCTTGCTGCTGTATTCCTGTCTTAAAAGCGTTATTTCTTTTTCAAGCCTTTTACAGTCATAGCACATGGCTGAAGAAAACTGTAAAACCTTTGGCTTGTTTGCGCCGTCATAAGCAACACTGATATTGCTCTCGGAAGGTACCTTAAAAAAGAAATACAAAGCTATCGGAAGAATAAAAATAACAAGAATTGTTATAACACTTGACTTTTTCATGATAATTAATTTTAACCTCCTCTTTTTTTTATTTTAATCCTTTTTTCTTTGGAAAGACAAATTTTCTACCATAAAACATGATTTTTGTATAATAAACCAAATATGCAAATAAATTTTATCCCCGAAGAGACCAATTTTTTAAAGGGTATGTTTAAAAAAGATAAAAAACAATTACCTTGTTTAACAAAAGAACTATTTTTTATGAATTTAAACAAATCTCTTATTTCCTTTGTAAAATACCTGATACAAAGCATATTTTCAGGGAAGATAATGTCAAAATTGCTTATTTTATAGACTCTTTAAAAACTGCTTGATTCATATAAATTAGCGTTAATGTGAAGTTTTATAAATACCAGGTTTTGAAATTTTTATATTGATTGCATATAATTATGCTATTAATTAACAAAACAAATACCAAAATAAAAATTTATTACTAATTTATTTAAGAGCAGGAGAGGAAAAGTGGAATCTGAAAAACTTAACAGGTTGCCCGAAGGAGTGGGGAAACGCATAATTGAAACCCTGAAAAATCAGGAGTACCAGGCTGAATATGATGAACAAAATGAATCACAGGCAGCTATTTCAGAAGAAGAAGTAATACAATCAGCTGATTATAATATCGAAGAAGGCGAACAGCAAAACTTGCAGGAAGAAATAACCGGGCAAACGAATAAAACAGACAGCTTGCCTGAATTATATTCTGAACCTGTTGAAGAGGAATCAGAGATGGATTATTCCCATTCTACTGAAGAGGAAAAGCAGAACAAAGAAGGGATTTATTCTGAAAATTACAACGAAGACCAAAACGAGGAGCAGAAGAAAAAACAAACTTCCGGGATATCAGATGTGGATACCCTTTTAAACCTGATTTCCCAGCTGCCTTCCGGGGTAACAAAACAGACAGGGGCTATTATTATCAGGCAAACCATGGAAGCTATGGGTATTTCGATGAATAAAGTGCTTGGTGATGCCCAGTCTGTACAGGAAGGCCTTGAACATAGTATTAGAAACAATGTTAATGTAATTGAAGAATACAGGACAAAGATTAAAATCCTTGAGCAGGAAATCCATAAATTCCGCAAGAAAGCACATGAGCTGGAAGATATTATAAGTTTATTTATTCTTTCAGAAGAAAAGAAATAAATTTTCAACAGGGTGTGTAATGATGCATTCCGTCATTACAGGATGATTAGTTTTGTTGCCTTGTAAGTAACTGGTCTTAACGCTTTAATGAAGCAAGATTGCTTTGTAATGGGCTGTTTTTCTCTGGAAAAAGTTATAATACACACGCAACTGTCGGTATGATTTGGAAAAAAAATCAAATTGTTTGATATAAAAGACGCAATTTTAAAAATTCAGTTTTTTTATTAAATATGAAATCAAACTTAAAAAGGAATTTCATAAATGCTGAACATACAACCAACATATACTTACGGCTCAAATCAACTTAATACAGGGAATAAACCCTGTCAGGCAAACAATATTTCCGGAACAAGCCCTGTTCAGGTCCTTTCTTTTTCGGGCAACGAGCCTGACCCCCCTTACCTTAAAGAAGCTGTTGAAAAATTTTGCCGGGAGAGTATTACCGCAGAAAATATAAAAGATGCCCTGAAAGCAGAGATGTCTGAAGCCAGATATAACCATTGCAGGCGGGTAGCTATAAAAATAGCGAAAATTGTTGATCCTGAGCTGGATATAAAAAACCTTGATGAAAAAGAGCCAAAAGATATTGTTTTAAAAGCAGTACTGGCAGGAATGCTCCATGACTATGCAAAAGATTGGGATGAAGAAGACCTTCTGGATTATTCCAAAAAGCATGAATTGATAAGCACCCCTGATGAAGAGGAATTCCCGGATAAATTACATGCGCCGGTTTCCGCACATAAGGCAAAAAATGAATTTGGGATCAAGGATGAAGACATACTGGGGGCAATAAAAAATCATTGCCTGGGTTCTGCTCGCCCGAATTCCCAGCCGCTGACAGAGCTGCAAAAAGCATTGTTGATTACTGATAATATGGATAATGCAAAAGGAAACGTAAAGAACGAAGACCCGCAAAAAAGAAAAATCAGAAAAAAGACAGAAAAGACGTATAAAGACAACAGGGATTTAAATGAAACCCTCATAACTATGTTCGGTTTAAAAATTAAAAGATCTATAGAAAATAATGATCTTATAAAACCAACTATAGTTGAAAATTATAATACATTAATAAGGCTTAACCGAAGTCGGCAGACTAAGCATAATGACAGTTAATTTAAATCCTGTTTCTTGTAAGAAGGTATATTTGTTTTATTATTTTAGGGTATAATGAATAGGAATATCTTTTTTATTTGATATAATTTTGTTAAAATATAGATATATAAAATTTTCATTCCTGTGGAGGCAATAACTTAATGACAACCGGAGACAAAATTGGTAAAAAAAATCAAGAAGAACTCTCAGAGTTCGAAAAGCTTCTTGAACAATATGACTACAATTTTAAAAAAGGTAATATAGTTAAAGGAAAAGTGGTCGGCTATCGAGGAAGCAGCGTATTAGTAGACATTGGCGCAAAAACAACAGCGGTAGTGCCTGGCAGAGAGCTTTCCAATAATTCGGCCAAAACCCCTCAGGAAATTCTCCCTCAGGATGACGAAGAAAAAGAATTTCTTATCATAAGAGAAGAAGACGAAGAAGGGCAGCTTACCCTTTCTTACAAAAAAGTTATGCTGGCTTATGCATGGCAGGAACTGGAAAGACTTAAAGAAGAAGATGCGGTTGTCGAAGCAGAAGTTACATCAGAAGTCAAAGGCGGAATTCTTGTTGACGTACTTGGAGTCAGAGGATTTGTTCCATCCAGCCATATAAGGTTTAAAGAATCAGATGAGTTTATCGGCCAGAAAATCAAGCTTAAGATTTTATCCGTTGATCCAAAACAAAATAACCTCATAATGTCCCACAGAAAACTTGTTTCCGAACAACAGGCCGAGCAGAGAAAAGACCTGTTTGAAAATATAGTTGAAGGCAGTGTTGTTGAAGGCGAAATTGTAAGGCTTGCTGATTTCGGCGCTTTTGTGGATATCGGAGGAGTTGATGGATTGCTCCCGCTTTCACAAATTTCCTGGCGTTGGGTTGACCATCCTGCTGATATTTTATCAGTCGGCGAGAAAATTAAAGTTCAGGTTATTGGAATTGATGAGGAAAAACAACGTGTAAGTCTCAGCCTCAAGAGTTTACAGCCTGATCCTTGGGTTGAAGCAGCTAAAGTTATTAAAGAAGGCGAAATCATAAAAGGTAACGTCATTAGAGTCAAACATTTTGGAGCTTTTGTAGAGATTTATCCCGGAGTTGAAGCGCTCCTTCCTTATAAAGAACTTGTTGAATACCAGAATAAAACAGGAAAAATTATTCAGGTGGGCGAAGAAATCGAAACAATTGTATTAAAGTTCAATTCTGAAGACAGAAGGATCAGCCTGACAACTCCTGTTACATATAAAGAAGAACAGAAATCTGAAAAAACTTCAGAAGAAGAAAAACCTGAAGAAAAAAGTGTACCTGAAGAAACTTCAGAAGAAAAACCTGAAGAATCAGAATAAATTTATAAATAATTTTTCATTTAAAAAACCTCTGCTGATTAGCAAAGGTTTTTATATATTAATGTCGGGTTTAATATGATTCTGCGTGAGTAGTTTTTCCAAGTCCGATTCCGAACGCAATCATGGAAAAACCCGCTACCAGCAAATATACTCCAAATATTAAACCCAATGCCCAGAATGCGGTTGCGGGCAAGCCGATCACTATTAAAAATGCCAGTACAAGGGCTGTGATTCCGCTAAATAACATATAACCCCAGTTTGCTGCAGGTTTTAATATGTTAGCCAGGATAATTTTAAAAATGCCTTCAAAACACAGGAAGGCTATAAGTAATAGAGTCAGAGCATAGATTCCTGCTGTCAGGTTCATAAGTATAAGTACACCGATTATCAGGGAAACAATACCGGCTAAGGTTGAAGACCAGAAAATTCCCCGGGTTTTTAATCGCAGTCCTCTGAAAAACATTACAATACCTGCCAGCACAAGGAATACTCCGGCCATAATCCCAAGGCTAACCGTCATAATTTGCGGCAGGACAATCGCCAGTATTCCAAGGATTATAAACAATGCACCCTCAAAATAAAAAATTCCTTTTTCTTTTCTTAGTTGTTCAAACATACTTTCCTCCTTTCTTTTTATATCGATTTCAATAAGTAATCTTGAAATGAAATTAATGAACATAAATCGGTATGGCGAAGCGGGATTAACGTTTTCAGAAAAATCCGGCTTTGCCATGCGATAGCAGGGGTGAGGCTCTGGAGTGGCGGGCTTTGCCCGACAGCAGAGAGCCGAGCTCATTTGCCGGTTTTTCCGAAAACTAACTCATTCTAGTATAAAATCAGCGTTTACATATTAAAACCCGTAGAAAATCTATATCCAGGCCTAAATGCATCGGCCAGTTTTCAAAATGGCGAAAACGAAGAATTTCTGTCATTTTTCACTTTTGTTAACTCGACCACTGCATAACAAGAAAAAACTAATTTTCTAAATTATATAGAGGTCTCATCCTTAACAAAAAACACATTAATAAAAATGTTTTTATACTAAAGTTTTAAGAAATGTATACAAATATTTTTAATTATATTTTCTTTCAACGGCTTAATCTTCTACGCCGAAAGAATTTTTGTTAAACTTTATTATTTACTTAAAAAGATTCATTTTATAAAATATATAAATCATAATTTATATCCTAAGAGATTTATTAAAGAGTTCATGTCAAAAAAAACTATAAAAATAACAAAACCTTCTATACCAAAACGCAATGCCTTTTTTTTTAAGTTTCAAAGGCTGTTTAAAAACATTAAAAATGGTTTTAATACTGAGTTTACTGAAACAGACGAGGAGCTAACCCGGTATATTAACAAAATTTTTGAACAGCAGGAAAAAGAAAGAATTGTCAGATGGCTGGTAAACAGTATAAGAGAATCTCTTGATCTTGATAAGGTTCTTGAAACTATAGTTGAAGAAATAGGAAAACTGCTAAAAGTTGACAAATGCCTTATTGCCCTGTATGAAAAAGATGAAAAAAATTTTTATTACAGGAATGAGTATAGAAAAGATGAAAATATCCTTTCCTTCATAAAAGGGGCAAAAACTATGTGCAGGTTGCCTTCCAAATGGCATAATATTCTTGTGGAAGAATTTTCGCCTATTCTGATCAATGATTATTCAAAAAATAAATTGAATCCTGAGGAAAAATACTACCTAAGAAAAAACAAGGTTAAATCATTAATAATCATCCCTATCATACATAAGGAAGAGTTTCTCGGGATTTTAACAGTACATCAGATTAAGTACCAGAGAAAATGGGAAGATGCTCATTTAGAAATTCTTAAAGATACAGGAAGCCAGATTGCAATTGCTATAAACCAGGCGATTTTTTATTCAAAAATCCAGGAGACAACAAGGCTTAAAAGCGAATTCCTGACAGGTATGTCGCATGAATTAAGAACACCGTTAAATGCTGTAATAGGATTTTCTGAAATGCTTCTTAGTGAAGATTATGGTAAATTGAACGAAAAGCAAAAAAAATTCCTTAGCAATATATATGTAAGCGGAGAACATCTTTTAAAACTTGTTAATGACCTGCTCGACCTGTCTAAAATAGAATCCGGGAATATTGAGCTTTATTATGAGGGTTTTGATGTGAAAACTGCAATTAAAGAAACTCTTTCTGTTCTTAACAGTCTGGCAATGAAAAAAAATATTAATATAAAAATGGAAATAAACGCCGACCTTATGCTTAACGCAGATTTAAGAAGGTTTAAGCAGATAATGTATAATCTTGTAAGTAATGCTATAAAGTTTACGGAAAATGATGGAAAGATTACTGTAAAAGCTTTTTATGAAGATATAAATATAAAGGTTGAAGTTCACGATAACGGTATTGGAATTTCTCCAAATGACAGGAACAAAATATTTAAAAGCTTCAGGCAGCTTGATTCTTCTTTCACAAGGAAACAGGAAGGAACCGGCCTTGGTCTTACGCTTACCAAAAAGCTTATTGAGCTGCATGGCGGCATAATTGATTTTGAATCAAAAACAGGTATGGGATCAAAATTTTGGTTTACTCTGCCTGTTACGAAAACAGAACAGCAATTAAAATAAAAGAAACCGGTCGGATCCGCATAATAAAATTCATTTATAAGATTTTAACCACCTTTAAAAACTTAACCAAGCTTATAGTATAAATATCCTGTATTTTTAATAAAACAAAATATAAAGTTTTCTTTAAAAATAGAGGGATTTTACGATTTCGATGTTAAATTGATATGTAGCCACTAGACCAGGGGGTACATAGAAATGCAAGCAATAGATAAAATTTCAGTTATAAACGGATTGAGCAGTATTGACCTCGGCTTTTACTTTAAAAGAGTAATGAACACCGAGCAGGTTGCTGAAATGTCAAAGAAAAGCGAGACAGAACTAAGGGAAATGCTGATTAATGAAATTACAAATGAGGATCTGGTTTTTCTGAATTTAGTGCAGCCGAAAAAAACAAAAGAAGTAACAACTGCTCCTCCGGCTGATGTTCCTGAACTCAATTTTTCCCGATTATCTGAAAATAAACAGAAAAACCTTGACCTTACAGCATAAAATATAAACAGCAGACTCCCTTAAAGAAAGAGCGGGAATGGGTATTGCGCACCCCCGCCAGCTATTTTGAGTTTATAGTGAAATGAGTTTTAGAAATTCTTTATAAGAATCACTAAAAAACCGTTTTTTAATGTAATAAACATCACCTACCATAAACTCATCCTGTGTAATCGCCGGAATCGGGGATATCGGATAAGGCAGGGCTTCAAAAATTTGTAAGACACTATCTTTGTTTAAGTTGGATACCGGCATATACTCTTCACTTAATTATAAATAAAATTGTATAAATTAAATTTTGTCTTTTAACAAACCTGACCGGAAATAAATAGCGGTTAACGCCGATAAGTTTTGTTATAGTAAAATAAGCTCTCTGCTTACGCATTGTGCCATTAAATATTTTGTTCATTTCCTGATTTCTTTTTAAGGGCACAATATATAAAAAATTCCACTTTTAGCGAATGTGGGGATAATGTCGGGATGTTTATACTATATTTTAAATTTGCAGTGGAATAATTTTTGTTTGAAGTGCATTAATAAGAGTTATTTGAGGTAGTTTATAGAGTATTTTTTATTGTTTTCATAAATATTAAAAAGGGGTAAAAATTATGCATATGAACAAAGACATTTTTGTTAAAAAAGTTATGGAACTAGCCAATATTGAGGATAAGGAGGCAGCGGAAAGAGGTGTTCAGATAGTGTTCAGCCTTTTAAGTTATCGGCTTACAGAGGAAGAACAGTCTGATGTTGCAGCGCAACTCCCGGACGAATTAAAAAGAATGTGGAACAACCGGGTCTGGGCGCCGAATTTCTTCCGTCTTTCAGGAAAACGTCTTAAATACAGACATAAAATAGAACTTATGAGCCTTGTAGATAATGAAATAAAAAGGGAAAACCTGCCTTTACATGCGGAATCTATTTTGCAGGCGGTATTTCATGTTCTTAAGGAGCTGATAAGCAAAGGTGAGAGTGATGAAATCGCCATGATGCTTCCCGGAGAGATAAGGGAATTTTATAAAGCCGCATAAAAAATACCCCGGATTAACCGGGGTATTTTATTATTTATTGAATTTATTAAACTCTGTATATATTTTGTTGAAGCCCTGGATCATTCATGCCCGGTGTTACGCCGAATCGGAAAGCAGCTCTATCCAAAGCAGCCAGAGCATCATGGTAATTATTTGGACCGCCTGTTTGCTCAGCAAATTGTGGTGTTTGGCCAGCTGGTTGTTGGTCTAACTCTTCCTGTTCATTTTCAGTTCTGCCTATACCCAGACCTGACAGGATGGATGAACCGATATCACCAACTTTATCACCCAGGAAGTAGCCAACCGCACCACCTATAATAGTACCGACAAGAGGCGCAAATGTACTACCAATCGCAGCACCTGCCATTGCTCCTGTGACTCTTGAGCCGGATTCTACTACAGCATTAGCACCTCTTCCGTCTGAGAAACCTTCCCATAAATGAGGGATTTCAAATGCTGCCGCTGCAGCTCCACCAAGCCTTGGGACACCCTGACGGACTCCGCCAAGTCTATTTAATACTCTTATACCGCCATTGGCAATTCTGTTTAATAAACGGGTAAACATTCCGCCCTGCCCCTGGCTAAGTCTTGCCGCACTGTTGCGTGCAACCCCTATCAGGCTATTTGATCCTCTGTTAAGAAGATGGTCCACTGTTGGTGCGCTTGATCCTAATCCCATTCTTCTGCCAAGACCTGTTGGTATTCTTGCCTCTCTTATAGTTGGGGTATTTGCAACATATTCACGTAATGGTGCTACTCCGGGAATTGTAACCATAAAAACCTCCCTTTCGGTAATTTCTATAAATTTTCTATAAATATTGATTTTTTACAGACATTTTGTCTGGCTAAACTGACCACTAAAAACGTAGCTTTTAATTTTTAAAGCTATAGAAGTTAAATTTTCCCAAAACTTTTAATGAAGATACTCCTTCCTGACTTTTGACGCAATTATAATTTTCCTAACCATAAAACTTCCTTGTATTTATAAAAACTTCTCATTTATGAAAATTGCGCAATTACTATAAATTTGATTAAAATACGAAACATTTCTTTACATTTTGAGCTTAGGTTAGATCAGAGTTAAAGAATGAACAAAAAATTTTCACGCTTTATTTATTATTTTTTAGTGGTTTTAATAAGTTTCCGTTAAATACTTTTGCAAAATTTTAAAAAACCTTGCCCGCCCACCTGCTTCCCTGGAGGTGGCGGTGGCTTTGCCACCGCTTTTTTATACAGGTTTTTTAAAATTTATCCGTTTTGTTCATTTCTGAATAAAATTT
>Ga0081527_100515_pt1 | contig 17707 bp, 18 predicted proteins | sample HotLakmasection5_FD_70992 | JGI IMG/M metagenome (GOLD analysis project Ga0081527, IMG submission 70992) | Hypersaline microbial mat communities from Hot Lake, Washington, USA - Section #5 (SPADES assembly) (version 2) | ecosystem: Environmental > Aquatic > Non-marine Saline and Alkaline >... | reverse complement strand
GCACCCGATCCGTGGTCTGGCGTCGGCTGGCCGTGGCTGGGCGCGACCTGGTGGGGGGTGGGTGCAGGTCGCTCCGGGTTCCGGGCGGTGGTGCACCCGATCCGTCCGGTGGCGCGGCGGTCACTGCGTCCGCAGCGCGATGAGCACCCCGTCGCGCACCGGGTTGATCGCGCTCACGTAGCGCGGATCCTGCGCCACCTCACGGGTCATGCGCACGATCGCGTCGGTGACCGCTGCCCGGGACGGGTCCTCGGTGTCGGGTCCCAACCCGGCCACACGCCCGTCCCAGAGCACGTTGTCGCACAGGAACACGCCACCGATCCGCAGCCGCCTGGCGGCCGCGCTCCAAGCTTCGGGGTAGTCCTCCTTGTCGATGTCGCAGTAGATGACGTCCACCTCGCCGTCGACCGCCGCGAGCCCCTCGAGCGCGTCACCGACGTGGTAGCGGACCGGTGCCCACCGTCCGGCGCGCCGCAGGTACTGCTCGCCGAGCGTGGCGTTGGCCGCGTCCGCGTCGGTGCAGACGACCTCGCCGTCGGCTCCCACGGCCCCGGCGAACCAGTAGGCCGAGTAGCCGTACCCGCTGCCAAGCTCCACGACCCGCCGGGCACCGACCATGCGGGCCTGGAGCTCCAGGAACCGTCCCACCGCGCGGCCGACGATCGGGAACCCGTGCGCCTCGGCCCGTCGCTCCATGTCGTCGAGGACCGGGTCGACGTGCTGGGCCTTGACCAGCTCGGCGAGGTGTGCGTCGATCTCGATCGGCAGCAGGGACTGCAACGCTGGCTCCTCTCGTGGTCCGGTCGGTGGGTCGCAGGGGTGACCGGCGGCCGCCACCGCGGCGATCGTCGGCCGCCGCCACCGGGGCGATCCCCGGTGGCCTACCGTACGCGCCGACGCACCGAACGGAGCCGACTGTGGGTCGCCACGTCCTGGTCTGGGACGCTCCCAACATCGACATGACGCTGGCTACGATCATCGAGGGCAAGCCCACGTCGAAGGATCGACCCGACCTCGCGGTGCTGGGTGACTGGCTGCTCGATCACGCCGAGGCGGACGACGAGGTCGAGGCGTGCGTGTTCATCAACGTCGCTCCGCACGTGGCAGGGGTCCTGCGTGGGTGGGTGCTGTGGCTGCTGGAGGAGGGTTTCCGCGTCTTCGCCAAGCCCAAGCAGGGTGACTCCGATGTCGACGAGGACATGCTGGAGCATCTCTGGGCGCGCTACGACCAGGGGGAGCTCGACGCGGTCTACGTCGGCTCCAACGACGCCCGTGCCTTCGCCGAGCCCCTCGAGCTGCTCGGCGAGCGCGGCGTGGCCGTGAACGTGCTGGGTTTCGCCGAGTACGCCGGCCAGCTGGCGACCATGCCCGGCCTCCGGTTCGTCGACCTCGAGTCCATCGACGGGCTGTTCGCGGAACCGTTGCCCCGGCTGACGCTCGAGTCGTTGCCCGCTGACGGTCGCTGGTTCGAGCCGCGGGGTCGTCTCGGTGGCGGCGAGCCGACCGGCACCGGCCGTCGACCCGGGCACGCCGCTGAGGCCGCCCGCGGTCCCGGGGCCTCCGGCCGGGGGGAGCGGTCGTGACACCGCTGTCGCCGTCGGTGCGCTCGGAGGTGGGGCAGCTCGACGCCGTGCTGGTCCATCGGCCCGGCGAGGAACTGCGTCGTGTCACCCCCTCCAACATGGAGCGGCTGCTGTTCGACGAGTTGCTGTGGGTGGAGCACGCCCAGGCCGAGCACGATGCCTTCACCGAGCTGCTGCGGGCACAGGGCGTCGAGGTGTTGGAGCTGACCGACCTGCTCGCCGAGGTGGTTGCGGACGCGGCCGCGGCGCGGGCTCTGGTCGACCGGCACATCACCGACACCACCTGCGGACCGGGAGCGGTCGACGCCGCCAGGCACTACGTACTCGAGGCAACCCCCACCGAGCTCGTCTCCCGTCTGATCGCGGGGATCACCCACGAGGAGGCGGGCGACATCGACGGGCTGGTCGCCGCCGTCGCCGCCCCCGGTGATCCGCTGCTGGAACCCCTGCCGAACCTGGTCTTCACCCGTGACGCGTCGGCGTGGATCGGGGAGGGGGTCGTGCTCTCGCCGATGCACCGTTCGGCCCGACGCCGTGAGACCGACCTGCTGCGGACCCTGTACCGCGAGCACCCCCGGTTCGTGGGCGCGCCGGTGTGGTTCGGCGGGCAGCTCATCGACCGGCATCCGGCCACCTTCGAGGGCGGCGACGTCCTCGTGGTGGGTGCGCGCGGGTTGGCGATCGGACTGAGCGAGCGCACCTCGCCGGCGGGTGTGGAGACCCTGGCGGCCCGCCTCTTCGAGGCCGGCGTGGTCGACCGGATCCTGGCCGTCGAGCTGCCCAAGGTGCGCGCCGCCATGCACCTCGACACCGTGGTCACCCAGGTCGATGTCGACGCCTTCATCACCTACCCGCAGATGACGCAGGCCTCACGCACCTTCCAGCTGATCCGTCGGGGCGAGCACGGGGTGCACGTCGTGGACGGGCCCGATCTCATCCACGGTCTGGCGTGGGCGGCGGGTCTGGATCACGCCCGCGTGATCGAGCCGTCGCTGTCGGCCATCCGGGCGGAACGCGAGCAGTGGAACGACGCCAACAACACCCTGGCGCTGCGCCCCGGCGAGGTGGTGGCCTACGAGCGCAACGTGGCGACCAACGAGATCCTGGCCGATGCCGGCATCACGGTGCACACGATCCCCTCCTACGAGCTGCCGCGCGGCCGGGGCGGGCCGCGGTGCATGAGCTGCCCGGTGGTGCGGCGCGCGCTGCCATGAGCTCGGAGCCCGCTGCCGTGCCCGCCGGTGACCTCGCACCTGCGCCCGTCGCGCTGCTGCGCGCGGTCGGGGTGCGTCGCGACGGCGCCACGCTGCTGGCCGATGTCGACCTCGAGCTCGCCCACCGGGACCACCTGGCGGTGCTGGGACCGAACGGCGCCGGCAAGACCACCCTGCTCCGGGTCCTGGCCACGGAGCTATACCCCACCAGCGGCGAGGTGACCGTGCTGGGGACCACCTTCGGTCGGGGGGACCTACGTGAGCTGCGGCCGCGGGTGGCCTTCGTCTCGCTGGCCCTGGACCGGTTGCTGGACGCCCGCCTGCCGGCCCTGCCGCTGGTGGCGGCCGCGCGCCTGGGGGCGACCTGGCCGGCCCCCGGCATCCTGGACCGGCCGGGCCTGAGGGCGCTGGCCGAAGCGGCGCTGGAGCGGGTCGGTGCCGCCCACCTCGCGGACCGTCGGGTCGACACCCTGAGCCAGGGTGAGCGGCAGCGGGTGCGCATCGCGCGGGCCCTGGTCGTCGATCCGGCCCTGGTGCTGCTCGATGAGCCCTTCGCCGGGCTCGACCTGGGTGGGCGGGAGTCGCTGCTGGCCGACCTCGACCGGCTGCTGGCCGAGCCGAGCGGTCCCACCGTCGCGATCGTGACCCACCATCTGGAGGAGCTGCCTATCGGGATCCGGCGCGTGGCGCTGGTGCGTGCGGGGCGGCTCGTGGCCACCGGTGGCGTCGCGGAGGTCCTCAAGGATCGGCTGGTCAGCACGACCTTCGGGGTCGAGGTGGCGGTGCGTGTCCACGGCGGGCGCTACACCGCGACGGTGCGTCCGGGTACCTCCGAGGGCAGGTGCTGAGGGGAGCCTTGCGTCATCCCGCGGGGCCATCCGGCGCTCCCGGCGGCGTCGTGGCCCCGTCGGCCCCGTCGGCCCGGGACCTCCTGCCCTGCCGGAACGCGCACGACCCCGCGACGGTGCAGGTGGCGTCCGGTACGGAGGGTCGTGTGGCTGAGCGAGCGAGCAACGGTGCTGCTGGGCACCCGTCGGGTGACGAGCGGTTCGGGGTCCTGGAGAAGGCGCTGAAGCGGTCGCGGTACTCACAGGACCAGTTGATCGAGATCCTGCACGTCGCCCAGGGGGTCTTCGGCTACCTCTCGGAGGACGTCCTGATCTACGTCGGGCGCGAGCTCAAGCTCCCCCTCAGCCGGGTCTTCGGGGTGGCCACCTTCTACCACCTGTTCACCTTCGAAGAGCCGGGCGAGCACAGCGCCACGGTCTGCACCGGAACCGCCTGCTTCGTCAAGGGCGCGGACCGCATCGTCGAGGCGCTGGCGACCGAGTTCCACATCTCCTCGGGTGAGACGACCGAGGACGGGCGCTTCACCCTCAAGACGGCCCGCTGCCTGGGCTCCTGCGGCCTGGCGCCGGTCGTGGTGATCGACGGGGCCGTCCGCGGTCACCTCGACGCTCCCGGGGTCCTCGCCGCCGTCGCCGAGCAGATGGCAGCCGACGACGAGGCCGACGCCGACGACACGATCCCCGCCGAGGCCGACGCGGTCGCGTCGGGTGCGGCGAGCGAAGCGAGGCTGTGATGGCAGGCCCCATCGACCTCTACGACGTCGCGAACGCAGAACGTGACGCGCGGTCGCGTTTCAGCCGCCGGGCGTTCGTGTGCACCTCGACCGGCTGTCTGTCCGCGGGTGCTGCGGCCATCAGACAGACGCTGGCCGGCACGGTGACCGAGGCAGGCCAGGACCAGGCCGTGCAGGTGGTGCCGACCGGCTGCTTCGGCCTGTGCAGCCGGGGTCCGTTGGTCCGGGTCGAGACCCGGGGCCACGAACCGACCCTGTACGAGCACGTCGATGGGGACAGCGCCCGGACGATCGCCAGCGACCACCTCGTCGCGGGACGTGAGGCGTCGGCCGACACCGTCAGCCTCGATCTGCCCTTCTTCACCCGGCAGGTGAAGGTGGTCCTGTCCAACGCCGGGAAGATCGATCCCGACCGCATCGAGGACTACGTCGGGCAGGGCGGCTACCGCGCGCTGCAGAGCGCCGTCGAGACGATGACCCCCCAGGGGGTCGTCAAGACCATCCTGCGCAGCGGGCTGCGGGGCCGTGGCGGCGCCGGCTACCCGACGGGACGCAAGTGGGAGTTCCTCGCGCTGGCCGACGGCGACGAGAAGTACGTGGTCGCCAACGGCGACGAGGGCGACCCCGGCGCCTACATGGACCGCACCATCATGGAGACCGACCCCCACCGGGTGCTGGAGGGGCTCTCCCTGGCTGGCTACGCGACCGGCGCGAGCCAGGGCTACATCTACGTCCGGGCCGAGTACCCCCTGGCGATCGACCGGCTCGAGCGCGCCATCCGGGAGGCGAAGCGGGCCAAGCTGCTCGGCCGCAACGTGCTCGGGAGTGACTTCCGGTTCGACATCGAGGTCCGGATCGGTGCCGGCGCCTTCGTCTGCGGCGAGGAGACCGCCCTGATGAAGTCGATCCAGGGTGAGCGGGGCACGCCCACCCTGCGCCCGCCCTACCCCACCGAGCGTGGTCTGTGGGGCAAGCCGACCATGATCCAGAACGTGGAGACGCTCGCGAACGTGCCGGTGATCCTGGAGCGAGGGGCCGAGTGGTTCGCCTCGCTCGGGACGCCGGAGAGCAAGGGCACCAAGGTGTTCGCCCTGACCGGGTCGCTCAACAACACGGGCCTGATCGAGGTCCCGATGGGGATCACGCTGAGGGAGATCGTCGAGGAGATGGGGGGCGGGGTCCCCGGCGGTCGCGCGTTCAAGGCGGCACAGTCCGGCGGCCCCTCCGGCGGCTGCATCCCCGCCCAGTACCTGGACACGCCGGTCGATTACGAGAACCTGCAGAAGCTCGGATCGATGATGGGCTCCGGCGGGCTGGTCGTGATGGACGAGACCGCCAGCATGCCGGAGATCGCCCGCTTCTACATGGAGTTCTGCCGGGACGAGAGCTGCGGCAAGTGCGTCCCGTGCCGGGCGGGCACGGTCAAGATGCACGCCTTCCTCGACCGGATCGTGTCCGGGGTCGGCCGCAAGCGGGACCTGCAGCACCTCGAGAGCCTGTGCCACACGGTCCGTTCGACCAGCCTGTGCGGCCTGGGGCAGAGCGCACCGAACCCGGTCTTCTCCACGCTCGAGCACTTCCGCGACGAGTACCTGGCGTTGCTGGTCCCAGACGAGGTGTTCGGGCCGGACGGGAACGGCAGCCCGGCTGCAGCCGAACGAGCTGTCGCCGCCAGCGAAGGGGGTGCGCGATGAGCCCGCGTCCCGGGCCACGACCGAACGTGCCGGTCACCCTCGACGGCGTCGAGCATCAGGCCTACGAGGGCGAGACCGTCCTCGAGCTCGCCCGGCGCGTCGGTGTCCGGATCCCCACCCTGTGCTACCTCGAAGGTCTGTCCGTGTACGGCGGGTGCCGTCTGTGCGTGGTCCAGGTGGCGGGTGACCGGCGCCTGACCCCGGCCTGTGCGCTCGAGGTCACGGCCGAGCTCGAGGTCACGACCCAGAGCTGGGAGCTGCACGAGCATCGCCGTCGCATCGTGGAGCTGCTGTTCGCCGAGGGCAGTCACGTCTGCTCGTTCTGCGTCTCGTCCGGTTCGTGTGAGCTGCAGGACCTGGCGACCGAGCACGACGTCGACCACATCCACTACGACTTCGCCCACCCCAGCGCCGGTCTCGACGCCTCGCACCCGAAGTACCACCTCGACCGTGACCGGTGCGTGCTCTGCACCCGCTGCGTGCGGGTCTGCGACGAGGTGGAAGGTGCCCACGTCTGGGACGTGGCGATGCGCGGGAGCCGGGGCCGGATCGTCGCCGGGATGGACCAGCCCTGGAGCGAGGTGGACGACTGCACCTGGTGCGGCAAGTGCGTGCTGGTCTGTCCCACCGGGGCGCTGTCGTTCAAGGGACGTGCCACCTCGGAGATGGTGCACGATCCGGACGTGGTCGCGTTCCTGTCCATGGCGCGCGAGGACGGCGAGTGGCTCGACCGGAAGGCTGACGCGTGAGCGCTGACACGGCAGTGAACGGCAGGACGAGGCTGCGCGTGGCCACCGCCTGGCTCGGTGGGTGCTCGGGCTGTCACATGTCCTTCCTCGACCTCGACGAGCGTCTGGTCGACCTCGCCGAGCTGGCGGACGTGGTCTACGGCCCCCTGACCGACAGCAAGGAGTTCCCCGCCGACGTCGACGTGACGCTGGTCGAGGGAGCGGTCACGAACGAGCACAACCTGCATCTGGCACGTGAGGTCCGGGCGAACACGAGGTACGTGGTCTCCTTCGGCGACTGCGCCGTCACGGGCAACGTGACCTCGCTACGCAACCGGATGGGCGATCCGACCGAACTGGTGGAACGGGTCTACGTCGACTCCCCGGACATCCGGGGGCAGATGCCCACTCAGGTCGTGCCGGCGCTGCTGCCCCAGTCGGAGCCGCTCCACGAGGTCATCCCCATCGACGTCTACCTCCCCGGCTGCCCGCCGTCGGCCGACCGCATCTGGTCGTTGCTGGCCCGGCTGCTCGAGTCGCTGGCCGCGGGCGAGGGCATCCCGGACCTGTCCTGGCGTGGTCCGGAGGACCTGCGCTTCGGCTGACCATCCCGCGCCCGTCGCGCCGCCGCTGCGGTCGACCCCGACGATGACGAGGATCCCGTGCACGACATCCACCACACCATCGATCCGGTCACCCGCATCGAGGGGCACGCCAAGATCACGCTGCGGCTCGACGATGCCGGCGAGGTCGCCGATGCACGTTTCCACGTCACCGAGTTCCGTGGCTTCGAGGAGTTCTGCAAGGGGCGTCCGATCGCCGAGATGCCGGGCCTGACGGCGCGGACCTGCGGTATCTGTCCGGTCAGCCACCTGATCGCGGCGTCCAAGGCGGGCGACGCGATCCTCGGGGTCACCCCACCTCCGGCGGCGATCCGTCAGCGCCGGCTGCTCAACCTCGGTCAGCTGCTCCAGTCGCACAGCCTGAGCTTCTTCCACCTCTCAGCGCCCGATCTCCTGCTCGGCATGGACCACGACCCGGCGACCCGCAACATCTTCGGGCTGCTCCAGGCCGAGCCGGAGATCGCCAGGCGCGGGATCCGGATGCGTCGGTTCGGGCAGGAGGTCATCCGGGCGGTCTCCGGGCGTCGTGTCCACGGTCATCAGATCGTGCCCGGTGGGGTCACCGACGTGTTCACCACCGAGCAGCGCGACGTCATCAAGGCCGACGTCGACGAGATCCTGAGCGCCGCCGAGGCCACCCTGGAGCTGCTCACCTCGGTGTCGGACCGTTTCGACCGGGAGCTGGCCTCCTTCGGTGACTTCCCCTCCCTGTACCTCTCGCACGTGCAGCCGGACGGCACCTGGGAGCACATCGACGGGCGCCTCACCATGATCGACCACGACGGCAGCGTCGTGCTCAACCAGTTCGACCCGGCCGACTACCGCGAGCATCTCGGTGAGGCCGGCAAGTCCGACTCGTACCTGAAGTCGCCCTACTACCGGGCGCGTGTGACCGGCGACGACCCCCGGCCGGGGATGTACCGCGTCGGGCCGCTCGCTCGCATCAACATCGCCGAGCGCTTCGGCACGCCGATCGCCGACCAGGGGCTGGCCGACCTCCGCGAGCGGTACGGACGGATCGTCTCCTCGGCGTTCCTGTACCACCACGCCCGCGTGCTCGAGGTGATCGCCTGCGCCGAACGCATCGCGGCCCTGATGGACGACCCGGTCCTGCTCGAACCGCGCATCCGGGCTCAGGCCGGCATCAACGCCAACCGTGGGGTCGGTGCCTCCGAGGCGCCGCGCGGCACGCTCATCCACGACTACGAGGTCGACGACGACGGGCTCATCACGGCGATGAACCTGATCATCGCCACCGGGCAGAACGACCTCGCGATGAACGCCACGATCCTGTCGATCGCCAAGGAGTTCGTCGACGGCCCCGAGCTGACCGACGGGATGCTCAACCGGATCGAGGCCGGCATCCGGGCCTACGACCCGTGCCTGTCCTGCTCCACGCACGCGATCGGGCAGATGCCGATGAGGATCCAGCTCATCGCACCGGACGGTGAGCTGCTGCAGGAGGTGCACCGCGACTGAGCCACCCGGTTCCGACCCGGCCCCGCCGGCCCCGGTGCTCGTCGTCGGGGTCGGTTCCCTGCTGCGCACCGACGACGCGGTCGGCCGCGCCGTCGCCGACCGGCTGGAGGCGCTCCGTCTCCAGGACGTCGAGGTGGCATCGGTCCATCAGCTGACACCCGAGCTGGCACCCGACCTCGCCGGGCGCCGCCTGGTGGTGATCGTGGATGCCGCGGTCGACGTGGACACGGTCAGCGTGCGGCCGATCGAGCTCGACGGTTCGGGCGAGCTGATGACCCATCACCTCGGACCCGCGGGACTGTTGTCGTTCGCGGCCGATCTCGGTTGGCGGCCTGAACGCGCGGTCGCGGTACGGATCCCGGTGCGTGACCTGCGGGTGGGCACGGACCTGTCAGGTCAGGGCGAGGCGCTGGTCGAGCAGGCGCTGACCGAGGTGCTGGCCCTGGTGCGGTGAACACGCGGCTGGCCTGGTGCGGCGACCGCGGTCGGCCTGGAGCGGTGACCGCGGTCGGCCTGGTGCGGTGACCGCGGGACCGGACGGGGCGCGCTGGCCGTGGCCCGGGTGGCGGGCGTGAAAGGCCCCGCCGGTAGCCTGCAGCGCCGGAACACCCGTGCCATCTCGATGCCGTCCCTGGGAGAGCCGTCATGCCCGAAGCCGTGATCGTCGCCGCCGCTCGTAGCCCGATCGGGCGCGCCTACAAGGGCAGCATGGCCGAGCTACGCCCCGACGACCTGACCGCCACGATCGTGGGCGCCGCCATGACGCAGGTCCCCGAGCTCGATCCTGCGGAGGTCGACGACCTGCTGCTCGGGTGCGGCCTGCCGGGTGGCGAGCAGGGCTTCAACATGGCCCGTGTCGTGACGACGCTGCTCGGGTGGAAGGTGCCCGGTGCAACGATCACCCGCTACTGCTCCTCCAGCCTCCAGACCACCAGGATGGCGATGCACGCCATCAAGGCCGGTGAGGGCGACGTGTTCGTCTCGGCTGGCGTGGAGATGGTCTCCCGCTTCGTCAAGGGCAGCTCCGACAGCCTGCCCGACACGCACAACCCCCTCTTCGCGGACGCGATGGCACGGACGGCAGCGCGCGCCGAGCAGGGCGCAGACCACTGGGAACCGAGCGAGCTACCCGACATCTACATCCCGATGGGTCAGACCGCGGAGAACGTCGCGCTGCTGCGTGACGTGAGCCGCGAGGCGATGGACGACTACGCCTACGCCTCCCAGACCCGCTACGCCGAGGCTGCGGCCGCGGGGTTCTGGGCGCGCGAGATCACGCCCATCACCCTGCCGGACGGCTCGGTCATGTCGACCGACGAGTCACCCCGCCCGGCCGACCGGGACAAGATGGGGGAGCTGCAGCCGGTCTTCCGACCGCACGGGCGCGTCACCGCCGGCAACGCCTGTCCGCTCAACGACGGCGCAGCGGCCGTGGTGGTGATGAGCGACACGAAGGCGGCCGAGCTCGGGATCGAACCGCTGGCCCGCATCGTCTCCACCGGTGTCTCGGCGCTCGACCCGGAGATCATGGGGCTCGGCCCCGTCGACGCCTCGAAGCAGGCGCTGGCTCGCGCCGGGATGACGATCGACGACGTGGACATCGTCGAGATCAACGAGGCCTTCGCGGCCCAGGTCCTGCCATCGGCGGAAGAGCTCGGGATCGACCACGCCGATCTCAACCCGTTCGGGGGTGCGATCGCGGTGGGCCATCCCTTCGGCATGACCGGTGCGCGCATCACGGGGACGCTGCTCAACGGGCTGCGTGAGCGTGACCAAACGATCGGGCTGGAGACCATGTGCGTCGGCGGCGGCCAGGGCATGGCCATGGTGGTCGAGCGACTGCGGTGAGCAGGCGCCGTCAGTGGCGTAGGTGCCGGGGGTCGCCCAACGCCTGGCCGATGGTCTCCTGATCGAGGTAGGTGTCCTCGTCGGGCTGCTTCTCGCGGATGCGCCAGTCCTGGAAGGTGTCGAGCAGGAACAGCACCAGGCCGAGCCCGCCCATCATGAACACGACCGCGCCGATCGCGAAGAGGGTGACGGTGTTCATCGTTGGCTCTCTCCCGCCGCCACGAGCGCACCGAGCGAGAACAGTGACGGCACCCAGAGACCGACGAAGATGGCCGTCTCCCGGTCCTCGGTGAGGAACCAGAGCCCGACCGACAGGGCCAGGGACACGGTGCCGGCGATCAGGAACACGAGCTTGGCGAGCGCACGGCGGCGCTGACGCGGGCTGAGCGGGGTCGGACGGTCCTGGGTCTGGGTGTCGCGCACGGTGACTCCTTCTGTCACCACTGGTGCGGAACCGACCCGGTGTCCGGACGGACCTCACCTGGCCTGGACGGTCAGCTGGTGGACGCCGTCCGCCACCTCGACGTGACCCCGCCTCCTTCCCGCCGGAGCTGTCGGTCGCGATGGTGGGCCAGCGGGGGCACCCCGGCGCGCCGATGGACGATGATCGCCAGGCCGCTCGTGCGCCTCAGACGGTTCGGATGTCGCGGATCGTGACCGCAACGTCCACACCCGTCGGGGTCGTGAAGGTCACCGTCGTGCCGACCGACTGGTCGAGGACCGCCCTGCCCATGGGGCTCTCCGCGGACAGGATCTCGAGCTCGTCGTGACTGTCCTCGCGACTGCCGAGCAGGTAGGTCTCCTCGTCACCGTCGACGTCGAGCACCACCACCAGTCCCGGGCGCGCGACGTCGGTGGTGTCGGGCTCACCGATCCGGGCGTCGTGGAGCAGCTGCTCGAGCTGACGGATCCGCGCCTCCATCTTGCCCTGCTCGTCCTTGGCGGCGTGGTACTCGGCGTTCTCGCGCAGATCGCCGTGCGCCCGAGCCATCTCGATCTCCGCCGAGATGCGCCCACGCCCCTCGGTCCGCAGGGTCTCGAGTTCGCCCTGCAGACGGTCGTACGCCTCCTGGCTCAGCCACGTCTCGGCCATCATGGACTCCGAAGCATCGGTGGATCGGGGATCGGGCTCCCGAGCCTGGGAGCCGGGCCACGGCCTCGAGGGCGGGCCTCACGAACGACGCCCGGACGTGACCGCCCGGGCGTGCTGAGGGGAGAGCGTACCACTTCGCTCGCGTGACGTGGTCGGAAGGTCCCTGTTCCCGCGCCCACCCAGCCCTAGCATCGCGGGCATGGGTGCACGCGATCTGGTCTACCGGGTCTACGAGCGCCAGCTCGAGCGCGAGCTGGCGGACGGGCCCATGCCGCAGCACGTCGGGGTGATCATCGACGGCAACCGGCGCTACGCCGCGGAGCGCGGACTCGGCACCGCCTCGCACGGCCACGAGGCGGGCGCGCGCCACATCGATCCGTTCCTGGACTGGTGCCTGGAGCTCGGCGTCCCCTACGTCACGCTGTGGCTGCTGTCGACCGACAACCTGACCCGCGACGACGCTGAGGTGACCGCGCTGATGCAGATCATCGAAGCGACGATCGAGCGCATCGGGTGCACGGAGGGTGCCGCCGATCGCGGCTTGCGGGTCACCGCCGTCGGGGCCCTCGAGCTGCTGCCGGAGTCCACCCGGCAGGCGCTGCAGCGTGCCGAGGAGGCCACGGTGGACCACGACCGGCTGCGGGTGCAGGTGGCGGTCGGCTATGGCGGCCGTCAGGAGATCACCGACGCGCTGCGCAGCCTGCTGCTGGACCGGGCGGCGCACGGCGCCTCCCTCGCCGAGGTCGCGGCCGAGTTGACGCCGGCGGACATCGGCCATCACCTGTACACGACCGGGCTGCCGGACCCGGACCTGATCATCCGCACCTCCGGTGAGGTCCGCCTGTCGGGCTTCATGATGTGGCAGTCGGCGCACAGCGAGTACTACTTCTGCGACGCCTACTGGCCGGACTTCCGCAAGATCGACTTCCTGCGTGCACTGCGCGACTTCCAGCGCCGGACGCGGCGCTTCGGGCGGTAGGCCCGGCGGGTGTGGCGGTCGCCGCCGGAGGGGGCGCACCTCGGTCCGACGCGGCGGGTGAGCAGCCGGTGACGGGCCGGTGACGGCTCGCTGCGCGCAGCCGAGCCTGCGCCGTCCCGGGCGGTGCCGTCGCTACGGTTGCGCCGCACCGCTGCTGCCCGTGACGGCCACCGGGAGGTCCCGCGCTCCGTGTCCCACCCCTCGAACAGCCTGGGGCGACCCGACCGGGTTCCGCGTCGCGGCCACCCGGCCGTCATCATCCGTCGACGCCTCCCGGCCCGGCGCCACGGCCGTTCGGATGGGATGCGGCAGCCTGCACGACGCCCGGCACGGGCGGCGTTCGTCGTTCCCGGCTCGTCGGCGGCGTCGGTTCCGAACGTCGTCGTGGAGTCGCCGGTCCCGTGAGGTCTCCATGACACGACCCGTCACGTCCCCGCGCCCCGCGAGCAGGACCAGCACGAGCCCGCACACCTACGTGCTGGACACCTGCGTGCTCCTGGCGGACCCCAACGCCCTGTTCCGGTTCGACGAGCACGACGTCGTCCTGCCGCTGGTGGTGATCGAGGAACTCGATCGCAAGAAGACCGCCCTCGACGACGTCGGCCGCAACGCCCGCCTGGCCCTGCGCGCGATCGAGCAGCTGCGCGCGACGTCGCCGGCCGGGCTGCGCGACCCACTCGCCCTTCCGGGCGGCGGTTCGGTGCGCATCGAGGCCAACCACGTCGACACCCCACTGCCCGCGTACCTGGACCGCACCAAGGCCGACCATCGCATCCTGTCGACGGCGATCGGGATCGGGGCGACGCTGGTCACCAAGGACGCAGCACTGCGGATCAAGGGCAGCCAGCTCGGCCTGCACGTCGAGGACTACCGGGGCGACACGGCCAGGGTCGAGGAGCACAGCACGGGCATCGTCGAGCTGGAGGTGGACACCGCCGTGCTCGACGCGCTGCACCGCGACGGGAAGGCCCAGCTCGACACGGAGTTCGCCGATCTGTCCCAGGTCGAGCAGCTGTGGCCCAACGCCTGCCTGGTGTTGCGCTGCGGCCGCTCGTCCTCCGGTCTGGCCCGGGTCACCGAGGTGGCGGCCGACGGCATGGCCACGCTGCACCGGGTGCAGGGGCATCGACCCGTGTTCCAGATGTCCCCCCGGGACGTCCGCCAGACCTTCGCGATCGACCTGCTGCTCGACCCCGAGGTGCCCTGCGTCTCCCTGATGGGGATGGCCGGCACCGGGAAGACCTTCCTGGCCCTGGCCGCTGGTCTCGAGCAGGTCCTGGAGGCGACGGCCTACCGTCGGCTCAGCGTCTACCGCCCGCTGATCGCGGTCGGCAAGCAGGAGGTGGGCTTCCTGCCGGGCGACCTGGACGAGAAGCTGGCGCCGTGGATGGCCGCGGTGCACGACAACCTCTACGCCTTGCTGCGGAGCGATGTCGGCGGAGGGCGCGGCACCCGCGAGCACCGGCAGGTGCAGGGCACGATCGAGTCGCTGGTCGATCGTGGACAGCTCGAGTTGGCGGCCATCACCTACCTCAGGGGCCGTTCGATCACCGACGAGTTCGTCGTGGTCGACGAGGCCCAGAACATCGAGCTGTCCGCCCTCAAGGTCGTGCTGACCCGCATGGCGACCGGCTCGAAGGTGGTGTTCTGCGGCGACCTCGGACAGGTCGACAACCCCTACATCTCCCCCTACGGCGGGATGGCGGCCCTGATCGAGAAGATGAAGGACAGCCCGCTGTTCGGCCACGTCACCCTCACGAAGGGGGTGCGCAGCCCCCTGGCCGAGCACGCCGCGACCATCTTCTGAGCCCGGTCGGACGGCACCGTCGCCCGGGCTCCGACCGGCTGCTCGGCTCCTGCGCCGAGCGGGCACCTTGCCCCTGGCCGTCGTGGGACGCGCCCCTCTACGGTGAGCACACGGCATCCGCCGCGTCGGGCGGGTGCCCCGGTCCCGTCCCGCGCGGTCGTCGGGGACACCACGGCCGCCCAGACGGCGGAGGACCGTGGTGGGGGAGTCCGTGAGGCAGCAGGACCAGGATCACACGCGGCCGCAGCTCGGCGACGCCGAGGAGCCGGCGCGTTCCGGACGCCGAGCACGGATCGGCCTGGGCCTCGGTCCGCTGGCGGCGCTCGCCGTGTACCTCCCGGCCCCGGTGGGGGAGGGAGGGCTGACCGAGGGGGGCCGGGCGACCGCCGCGGTCGCGGTGCTCATGGCGGTGTGGTGGGTCGCCGAGACCCTCCCGCTGGCCGTCACCTCGCTCCTGCCGATCGTCCTGTTGCCGATGACGGGGGCGCTGGAGCTGTCGACCACGACGCAGGCCTACGGCAACCCGCTGGTGTTCCTGTTCCTCGGGGGCTTCGTGCTGGCGCTCGCCATGCAGCGCTGGGGCCTGCACCGCCGGATCGCCCTGCGCACGATCCGGCTGGTCGGCACGCGGCCCACCCGCCTGGTGGGCGGATGCATGCTGGCGGCCGGTGGCCTCTCGATGTGGGTCAGCAACACGGCCACCACCGTGATGATGCTGCCGATCGGGGTCTCGGTCCTCGGTCTGGTGGCCGTGAAGCTGCGGACACCGGCCGACCGGCGCGCTGACCAGGTGCCCGTCCCGGAGCTCGCCGGCGAGCAGGCGCCGAGCCGTGCAGGGGAGCTCGCGGACGGTCCCGCGCCGAACCTGGGCACCGGGTTGATGCTCGGGATCGCCTACGCCGCCAGCATCGGGTCGATGGCCACGCTGATCGGGACCCCGCCGAACACCTTCCTGGCCGGCTTCCTCGCTCAGACCTACGGCTTCGAGCTCGGTTTCGGTCGGTGGATGCTGTTCGCCCTCCCGCTGTCGGCGAGCTTCCTGGTCATCGGCTGGCTCGTGCTCACGAGGTGGGCGTACCCACCGGAGATCGACGACATCCCGGGTGGGGCGGCGTTGATCGAGCAGGAGCTGGCGGCGCTCGGCCCGCTGAGCCGTGGCGAGTGGAACGTGCTCGTGGTCTTCACGCTCATGGCCGCTTCCTGGATGCTCAGGGGCCTGGTCGAGGACCTGCTGGTCGGTACACCGTTGGCGGCGACCGACGATCCCATGATCGCGATCGCCGGAGCCGTGCTGCTGTTCGCCCTACCGGTCGACTGGCGCCGGGGGGTGTTCACGATGGACTGGGCGACGGCCCGTCAGCTCCCGTGGGGCGTGCTGCTGCTGTTCGGAGGTGGGCTCGCGCTGGCGGCCGCCGTCGCCGACAACGGCGTGGACGTGTTCGTCGGTGAGCAGTTCGCGCAGCTCGCCGAGCTGCCGGTCCCGCTGCTCGTCGCGATCGTCGTCGCCACGGTCATCCTGCTGACCGAACTGACGTCCAACACCGCGACCGCCGCGGCGCTCGTGCCGGTCGTGGCCGGGACCGCCGTGGTCCTCGGGCTCGACCCGATGGTCCTCGCGATCCCGACGGCACTGGCAGCGACCTGCGCGTTCGCGCTGCCGGTCGCCACGCCCCCCAACGCCATCGTCTTCGGATCGGGCTTCGTCACGATCGCCCAGATGGTCCGGGTCGGGCTCGTGCTCAACGTGATCGGCACGGTGTTGATCGTGGCGGTGTCGGTGTGGCTCGCGCCGCTGGTGTTCGGGTTCTGACCCGGGGCGCGAACGTGCGCGTCAGTTGAGCCGGGCCCGTGCGTCGATGGCAGCGCGGCGCGCCGCCCTGCGTTGCGGGGTGTCGCCGTCGGTGAGCTCGAGGAAGCGTTCGTAGGCATGGGCGGCGACGTCGAACCGGCCCGTGCTGACGCTGAGCGCGCCGAGGTCCCGGTGGTCCTGCGGGTGCCGGTTGGGCAGGGTCAGCTTCATCTCCACCGTCCACCGCGCCTCGGCCAAGCGTTGCACCGCGGTCAGGTCGCGTGTGAGGTTGTTGAGCAGGCGGCGGGCGATCGTCACCGCCGGGGTGGGACGCAGCATCGCGCGACGGAACGCCACCCGGCCCGCCGTGGCGCCGGCCACGCGAGCGGTCAGTGCGGGTTCGTCGAGCAGGATGCCGCCGTGGTAAGGGTCCAGCACCACGGGGTGCCCGTCGTCGGCGACGCCCACCACCACGTGACCGGGGAGCCCGATCGCGTAGGCGGGGACCTGCAGCCGTCGCGCGATGGCGACGTAGACGATCGACAGCGTGATCGGCTGTCCGTGGCGGGTCTCCAGGACCCGGGGCAGCAGGGAGCTGTCCGGCTCGTGGTAGCGCAGCGGGTCACCACCGAACCCCAGACGGGCCCCGAGATGGTCACGCAGCGATCCGGCCGCCGCCACGCCGGTGCCGAGGTCCGGACGTCGCGTTCGCACGCCGTCCGCCAGGGCGTCGAGCCGCAGCAGCTGGCGATCGATGTCGAGCTCCGGCATGCAGCCGGTGGCGCACAGCAACGCCACCTCGGCGAGGTCGGCGTCGCTGCGCCGGACCAGACGGACGAGCCGGTCGCCCACGTCGTCGCTCATGGCCCCCACGCTAGCGGCGGCCACCCTGTCCGCGGTCACGTCCCGACATCGAGCGATGTGGGGTCGGCCACCGCACCCGACTAGGTTCGCCCGTACGCCGGGGTGGCTCTCGCCCCTGCCCCGACGCGGGCTCGCGCCACCGGCCGACCTCCGCCTCACGACACGCTCGGAGCACGTGGTGGCAACCATCTTCATCCCGCGGGAGCGGGCCGCCGGTGAGCGTCGTGTCGCGGCGACCCCCGCGAGCATCGTCAAGCTCCTGCGCACCGGCATCGAGGTGGCCGTCGAGTCCGGGGCGGGAGGCCATGCCCGGATCGAGGACGAGGCGTACCGAGCCGCCGGGGCCCGGGTGGCCGACGCGGCGGCCGTCGCGGGGGCGGGGGGGGGGGGGGGGGGCGCGGCGCCCAGCCCCCCCGCGGGGGCG
>Ga0081527_100513_pt1 | contig 17771 bp, 19 predicted proteins | sample HotLakmasection5_FD_70992 | JGI IMG/M metagenome (GOLD analysis project Ga0081527, IMG submission 70992) | Hypersaline microbial mat communities from Hot Lake, Washington, USA - Section #5 (SPADES assembly) (version 2) | ecosystem: Environmental > Aquatic > Non-marine Saline and Alkaline >... | reverse complement strand
TTGCTGTAGTGAAACAGCAGCGCCGTGCTGGTTTCCAGGTTATGCCGCCCCAGGTACATCGTGACGTTACCGCCATCGAGTATGCCATCCGGCTGGACTAACCCCAAACGGTTCAGCGGGCGCATGGCATCGTCATAAACCGGGAGTTGATCGAACAGGACCAGACTGCCGCCGTGTTCCACATAGTCGAGCAATTGATCCTGCTGCGCCGCGTTCATCCATCGATGCCCGGAGTAAAACAGCACGCGCTTTGAAATCTCGCCGGTTTCCAGATCATAACATTCATAGTCGAGATCCGCGGCGTAGAGCGCCGTCACGACCGGATCGCTGAAACCGCCGATTTCTGCCGATCGGTCGAGGACATCCAGCCCGACAGCAAGGTCCGTGACTTTTTCCAGCGATGGCGGATCAACCTCACGGAACAGGGCGACCATCTGCGCGAAGACAGCATACAATTCGGGTCGGGTACGCCCCCATTCGTTAATGGGCGCCATATACCAGTTATCACGATTGACCAGCATATACCAGTTCCAACCGGCGATGCCCGCCAGCAGGGCCGAAATGGCCGCCATCCGGTAATGTCGGGGCGATAGAATCCCACTGATGTCATGCCAGCCATGCCAGATTCCCGCCTGAAATTCCGGGATGACCGGTAGGGCAGCAAACGTCCGCGTGTAGCGCAGCAGATGCAGGAACTCCTGGTGTTCCCAGCTATCCCGGCGGAATTCGTTGTGCGAATAATAGTCAGGGCCGGCGGTGACCCCCGCTGCGTCGAGTTCGCGCCAGTTCTGAACCGCCATCAGGGGATAGAAGTTGAGATAAACGGGCACATCAACCCCCAGTGCGCGATAGGTTTCCGCCGCCCAGTGACCAATCTTTGTGCTGTACCAGTAGATAAACCGGCGATAGTCCAGATAGCGATTGTTGTACGCCTGTTCGTTGAAGTGCGGAATCATCACCGCGCGGGCATCGTCAAAATCGCCAAGCCGGGTTTCCCATCTGTCGTTCAGCGCGGCAAGATCGTCCTGATAGTGGTGCCGCAGAAATTCCTGAAACAACCCCGCCTGCGTGCCCAGGCCAATCTGCGATCCGTAAAACCGGACCCAGGGTTCGGGTTCGTTATCCGCCTGGAATAACACCACCGGGCCGCCGTTGGTCGCCAGAAAGGGCCGGATAACCTCGACCACAGCGCGCATGTAGGCTTCCGCCGCCGCCAAGAAATCGCTATGTAGACGGTGCAGGTGGGCCACACGATCCGGTACACCATTGTTCACCCACTCAGCGTAGATGTACGGGCCTGGTCTCAGCAGCAGCCACAGATCTTCTTCAGCAGCCATTTCAAGAAACCGTACCAGATTGCGTCGGGGGGCGGTCTTGCCCACGAAATCGAACTGATCCAACCCGGTTTCGTGGAAGTCCCAACAGACATAAGTGCTGATGACATCCAGCTCCAGAGCTTTAATGCTGGCAAGGATGGGTCGCCACTGATCCGGATCGTGTCGCCAGTAATGGATCTCACCGCTGAGTAGCGAACGGGAGACATTGCCCACGCGGATGCGCTTATGCTCAATGCTCACTTTTGGCATGTAGACACCACACCTGATAATAGCCAGACCGTTTTCAATCTGCGGACCGCCCTGACGGATGGGTAAAACCCATCAGGGCTGCCAGCGCCGCCCTTCCTGCAACAGAATGAAATACCGGTCGAGCGGCACGTAATTGGCGACAGTGTTTCCCGTTCCAAAAGCATAACATCCGCCGGGCATATTGGCATCAAGGATCGCGCGCACATACTCCCGCAGATTCTGCTTATCGGACTCCACCAATCGGTCCATATCCACACCACCAAACGTCGCTATGCGCTCACCATAAGTCTGCCTGAAATCGGTAACGGACATAATGGTGTCCTCGAAGCCGTGCTTCCCGTCGATCTTCACATCATCAATGAGATCGTCCATAATTCCCTGCCGGTAAAGATTGCCATCCGTATGCAGGTAGAACGCCTTGCCGTGGTCATGAGCCAGCGCCGCGAACTTCTTCAGCCAGGGCAGCACATAACGGCGCAGCGCATCCGGCGAGATCAGGGTCGAGGTCTTGAAGCCCATGTCATCGGCATGGAATATCGCGCCCACTGCGTCATGATCGATGACGGCACGGTAATAGCCATACACCTTTTGTCCCCAGCTCTCAAAAACGGCTTCCACCAGGTCAGGCTCGTCGTACAGCATATAGGACAGACCTTCGACACCCAGTAAGTGCTCGAAAACATGCTCAAAGAATGTCGTATTGGCGGTCAGCTTCATGCCCGCTGGCAGATACTTCGCAGCGAACTCAACCGGGCGTGGATCAGGTTGAAGCTTTCCCCAGGGAAAACGCTCAAAATCCGCCCAGGACGCAATCAGACCGCTGCTTTCCTCCGTCCAGGCGCGCTGGCTGTCTCCATTGCCGGCGGTGTCTATACCAACGCGATAATCGGGCCGAGGATGCGCTTCCCATGTGGCCCAGACCGGCGCGCAGTCATATCCCAGGTGATGGTACAACCGGACAACCTGCCTGAAATACGACTCCCCGGGTGTGTACTCAAATCCCCGGCACCAGTCGATCCAGGTTTCGCCCAGGAAATGCTCCGTGATCTGTTTCATCACGATCTCGTCCATACTCAGTTCAATCAGGGGCACACGTTTCGGTTCTGTGCGCCCCTGAATAATAGCCGTAAATTCGTCAAAGTCCGGACGAGGGTTTTCGAGAAAGGGGTTAAACATCTGCATCTCTCATAAGTGCTGCAACGGTTTAACCTCATTATAGGTTTTAAGGAAGTTCGAGGATGATCTGTTCTTATGCCAAATTTAACTATTCTTCTGAAGGCGGTCGCCTGAATGCATGCTGGGTGGTTACTTAATGTATCCGGCGTGTTTTCCCTCAAGCAGCCCTGTGGTGGTCATGATGGAGACCGCCGAGAACTAAAAATGCGAGGGTGTGAGCAAAGGTTGTCAGCAGGGCGATTGCATCCAGTGTGGTCTGGGATTTTCTCAAGAAGGATATCCGTGCATATATATCAGTCGCAGGTCTATATTGCGTGTTTGAGACACGTACACGCTCATAATTGTGCGACCACCGCAGAAATCAGCAGGACGAAGGCTGTCGTAGCGGTAATGAAACGCAGAAGATTCAGACGATAGAAGCGCCGCCGCAGGTCTACCCAGTATTCTGCTGGCTTACCAGCATCGAGACTCATAATCGCATTGTATGTAGGCAAATTGAGAATGACCGTCACCCCAAGTGGGCCAACTGCGAATACGATCAGGCTAACCAACATCAAAATGTTGACCTCAGCACTGACGGTCTCGTTCGTCAAAAGGGCTGGCAGCGGTGCCAGTAAACCGACAAACAACACCCCAGCCACAATCGGATTGCCCTTGCCCACTTTGAGAAATGGCTGTATGTCTGTGATATATTCGGCAGCAGACTGTTGATCCCATTTCGGTTGTAAGAGCACGACCAATGAGAACATCAATCCGCTGAATAAACCCATCGCCAGTAAACCCACTGCCAATGAGATAACGCCTAGAAGCGCCATATCAGATGTCCTTTGTTCTTGTTACCAGTGTATCGGATACAACCGTTCCGGCTCACTGTGGGCGATGCGGCGCAGATAGCCGAATAGCCCGAACCCTGCCAGTAACGACACTGCAAAACCAACGACAAAGCCCAACGGTGTCACCGCACCGGTGACGATCGTCAGGTCATAGAGTCCGTAAGCGGACAGCGGCAGATAGAGCAGGATCGATGTCCAGAAGCCGGGCGAATAGCGCCCCTCGCCGACCGTGTAGGTGATATGAAACCAGGCGTTGGCGTGGACGGTCAGCAGTAGGAACAGCGTGAGCGCGTTGAAGTCGAAGGCGCTGATGAGGAATGCCTGTAACACCAGCGGAATCGCCGACGAACCGTTGATGACAAAGGCACGCTGGCGCGTCAGCGGGAAGAAGTCCTCTTTACTCTTGAAGCAAGTGCGGTTGTACCAGCGCCAGAAGTTGCCGATAAAGTATTCTTCAAACTCGTGCGCCCACGCCACCGGGATCAGCACCCAGGCGTACCAGTAGGGCTGGCTGAACGCAGCATCGCCAAACGCCAGCCATAATGCCAGCGCCGACCCGACCGCCAGCACACCCCACAGCGTGGGCCAGTGGCGGTAAATCCAAAAATCTTGCGTTGGTTGATTCTCGCTGTTGTTTGCTGCATTCATGGCGCTTCCCTTTTCGCTAAACCGGAATAGAGCAGCAGCATGGTCGTTTCCAGCAGTCGGGCAAAGCGCAGGGGATCGGTGATGGGCAGCGCGCCGGTAATAACCCCGCGCAGACTGTGATACAGCACGCTCTGCACCACTTCCGGGTTAAGGTCGTCGCGTAGTTCGCCCCGTGCCATGCCTTCATGGATGACGACGCCCACCCGCTCATTGATCAGGCGATCTCGTGTTGTTTCAATCGCCGCCCAGGTGTCCGGCGCATGGCGGCGAACATCCGCCAGCAGCACTGGCTGTATCATCGCCATCTGCGACAGGCCGTAAGCGGGCAGGCTGCGCAGTTTTTCGTAAGCCGAGAGGTCGGGGTTGTCCACGATTTGGGCAGTGTAGGTTTCGGCTTCTTCCAGCCGCGCCTGCACCAGCCGGTGCAGCAGGGCCTCCTTGCTGGGGATGGCGGCATATAGCGTTTTCTTGCTCATCCCCAGTTCGGCGGCGATGTCGTCCATCGTGACCTGTGTGTAACCGCGCTGCGTGAACAACGTCCAGGCGGCATCGTCGATTCGTTGGTTGATGTCTACCATAGAAACCCAATCGGTATTATCAGTTTCCAATAGTGTAAATCGAATGAGGCGACGAGTCAAGCTGTGGCTGGCTCAGTCGGTGTTCTGGTCTTCTTTCTCTTGTGCGCCCATGCCCCGCACGACCGCCTCACACTGATTCAGCCAGTCGATATACGCCTGTTCCATCGCCATGCCCATTTCCAGCGTCAGCCGCCAGAATGTTCGCTGGCGGTCAAGTTCAGAGCTTCCCGTTGGTGGCACGGGAAGCTGCTCGTAATGCGCCAACCGCGCTGCGTGGCCTTCGCGCTGATGGGCGATGTGCGCCAGTACGGTTGCGCTGTCCAGTTCCCCGGCGAAGAACAGCTGCACCAGGAATGGCTCGCGGTAGATGGGCAAGGGCTGCTCGGTTTTCAGCCAGCGGCGCAGTTCTCCGCGTCCCGCTTCGGTGATGTGATACACCTTACGGTTGGGGCGGTCTTCCTGAATTTCCAGCGTGCTTTCCACCCAGCCGGACTCCGCCATCGTCGCCAGGGTGCGGTGAATCTGCGTCTGATCCGCCTGCCAGAAGTGCGCGATGGTGTTGTCAAACGCCTGCGTTTTGAGGTCGTAGCCCGTCATCGGCATGACGGTGAGTAAACCGAGGATCGCGTGTGAAAGGGACATGATCGTTTACTTTTCGGTATCCATATTTCACGGTTTGCACGTCAGCAGCATCGCCGTCAATTGAAATAGCCTATGATCAGCATGAAAACAGTCAGCTTGGTCAGCCAGCGCAGATCAGTCTCAAGCGGGGGTGAGGTTGCCTCACCGGTTGGGATGAAAGTCAGCAGGATGAACCGTTCCGGCTGTGCGACAAAATCCTCCCGCGTCAGTTTGGCACCGGTAACCCGCATAGCAAATTGCAGGAATGGGCTTTGTTCTGTGACTTCGCATATTGACATTGACTTTGCTATAGGTTATCCTTTTATCTACCGACCAGTCAGTTATTAAAGGAGTTGACATGCCCCGTCCTGATGTGAGCGACGAACGCATCCCGCAGATTCTTGATGCGGCAGCCTACATTTTCAGCCAGCACGGGATCGACGGCGCCAGCATGAGCCAGATCGCCGACGCCAGCGATATCAGCAAAGCGACGATCTATCACTATTTCGCCAGCAAGGATGCGCTCATCCTGGCTCTGGTGCGGCGACTATTTGATGCCGACCAGAGCCAATTGAAACACCTGATTGCTGACGATGCGCCCGCCCTTGACCGATTGCAAATCTACAGCATGAATCTTGTTGCGTTACTGGAACAGAACCGCGTGATTGCTCCCATGATTGCCGAAATCCGCGCCCGTGCCGACCGCATGGAAGAAATTCGGTCGATTGTTAGTGACTACTTCATGGGCTACATCAATGCGTTCACAGCAATCATCCAGGAAGGCATTGAGCATGGGGATCTGCGAGGGTCAGTCAATGCGGGCGAAACGGCACTGGCCTATGTCGCGTTGATCGAGGGGGCGATTCTGATCGCCCAGCATACGGATCAGCCGCTGGAAACGGTGATGGCCACCAGCGTGGACATCTTTCTTACAGGTTTGAAGCGGTAAGTTTTTTTGTTTCGATACTCTACCGACCAGTCAGTTAACTAAGGGAGCTACTATGAGCGCAATCCCCAAAACCGAACATTTCGTCATCAACTGGCATTATCCCGAACCGCGAAAAGCGCTGGATCGTTTCGTCGGGCCGGGCGCAACCCGTGCCGAAATCCTACTGCAATTCGTGCCAACATTGATCATCACGCTGGCCTTGATCGCCGCCGCTATCATCAATGAATGGGGCTGGACACCTGTGCAGGTCATCGTCGCTGGCGTACTCATGCTCGATATGATTGGCGGTGTCATCACCAACGCGACCAGCGCGGGCAAACGCTGGTATCACCGCGCTGGACAAGGTTTTCGTCAGCATATGCTGTTTGTGCTGATCCACATTGCACAGCCAACACTGGTGGTACTATTCTTCGATCCCGGCAACTGGGCGTTCGTGGCAGGAAGCTATGGGTATCTGGTGTTGGCTTCACTGCTGATCCTGCTCACACCGCTCTATCTTCAGCGGCCACTGGCCGGTCTGTTACTGGTGATGGGCTTTTTCTTATCATTTTATGTGCTACCCATCCCGCAGTATTTTGAGTGGTTCCTGCCCGTGTTCTACACCAAACTCTTGAGTAGCCACCTGTTACGTGAGGAACCCTATCGCCCCTCATCAGAGGTGCAGAAATGAACGACAAAACGATTCTTGTCGCCGGAGCAACCGGTTATCTGGGGCGCTATGTCGTGCGTGCTCTCAAGGGGGATGGCTGGCATGTGCGCATTCTGGCGCGGGATGAGCGCAAGCTGGCGCAAGGCGGCCATGCACTCGCCCCAGCTATTGATGACTGTGTGGATGAGGTATTTACCGGAGATGTGACCCGACCAGAGACATTACGCGGGGTAGCTGATGGTGTGAGCGCGGTCTTTTCATCGGTCAGCCTGATGGGACAAAAAAGCAAGCTCACATGGCATGATGTGGATTATCTGGGCAATCGAAATATCCTGAATGAAGCGCAACGCGCTGGCATACAGAAATTCGTCTATATCTCAGTGTTCAACGCCCAGCGGATGCTGGATATCCCTATCGTCAAGGCGCATGAGGACTTTGCCAGCGATCTCGCTGCATCGGGAATGGATTACGCGATTATCCGACCGACCGGATATTTTTCCGACCTGGGCGTGTTCTTCAATATGGCGCGCTCTGGTCGAGCTTACATAGTTGGCAATGGCGATCAGCGCATCAACCCCATCCACGGTGCAGATCTGGCCCGGGTCTGCGTGGATGCGCTCAGAGGTGATGCCCGTGAGATGGACGTGGGCGGGCCGGAGGTGCTGACGCTGCGAGACATCGCGGCGATGGCCTTCGCTGTACTGGGCAAAACCCCATGTCTAACGACCATACCTTTATGGTTGGCGACAATGGTTATTGAAGCTATACGTCCTTTGCGGCGGGACAGCGCCGATTTGTGGCGTTTTTTCGTGGAGTCAGCGCAACTTGATAATGTCGCACCGGCATTCGGCAAACATCGCCTGATTGATCACTATCAAACGCTACGAGCGCAGTATGAGCGCAGAAATGAAGCCAATGGAACCCGTCAACCTGACTGATTCGGAGGGAATATGTGATGAAAAAAAGTTCTGGTCGTCGGCGGAACAGGTAGCCCGGGGCGCTTTATCTGCCGGGAAGTAATCCGCCTGCTGGGAGCGGATGCGCTGATTGTTGGCAATTATCAACAGGAGCGCGGGGCTTCGTTTGCCGCTCAACTGGGAACAGGCAGGCGTGTCAGCGCCCGTCGCAAGCGACCCGGCGTCGCTTGCGACGGGCGATCTCAGAAGCCGTTCGGAACAGCGGGCCGCGTCGTCGCCACATAAATTAGCTCACTGAGAGCAGTTGGGGTATGTCTCCGGGCACAGCCAGCGATTACTGGCGATGGCTTCGCCGGCCCAGCCGGTGATACCGCCGTACTCAACTTCCCAATACCATAAGGGCGCATTGTTCCACAGACCGCACACCGGCCCGTCAATGATGCGCAGTTGTGCGCCGTCCCGTACGCGGGTGATGATCTGCACCTCGCTTTCCGGCATACGCGGACTGGTCAGAATGTTAAGCGTGGTATCAGTGCGAAAATCGACCACAGCCATATCGCCAACCTTAAAAAGCGTGGACGGTGCGCCCTCGCACTGGGGCACAGGTGTGAGTGTTGGTTGTGCTGGCTCATCAAAGATCGTGCTCTGACTCTCATCTGTTTCCGGTTCGATGTCGGGTTCAGTTTGCGCGGGGCGGGGCGTGGGTACATAGGCAGGTAGCTCGAGGGCGGGCAGTTCGTCCATCACGCCACCATCAGCATATGACGAATGGTAAACCGTCAGATCGGCGGTCAGGGTGTAGCTTCCGTCTGACGGTTGAATGCTGACATCAGAGAACAGCACGCTGAGGATGGACAGTTCGCGGATGCGCACCATAAAGCGAATCAGGTTGGGTACGAGGCCATCGATGCTGATTCGGTAGTTAAGCGTATCATAGATGCTGACAGACTCGTGTGCCAGCGGCTGCGCCTGTAGGCTGGTTACGGTGACGCCGGTGTAGGCAGCGTGACGATAGAACTTGACCAGCATTTCCTCGGCCTGTCGCTCTGTGACCAGAAACTGTGCCGCGCCGTCCAGATTCTGCTGCGAGGATGTGATCTGTATCTCCAACAGGTCAACGTCGCTTTCGGGCTGGGCCTGGTTGTCGATGTCATCCTGCAGGGCGTTGGTTCGCGCCAGCGATTCGCCGTACGTCTGCCAGTTGGGCAGGATGAACATCACGAAGAAGGCCGCGTGTCCACACAGCAACAGCACCAGGGCCAGAATGGGAGCCAGGTTTGACGACCGTTTCGGTTCTTCTATGATGATATTTTCATCGAACATCTGTCGAAGCCTTCAACTCGATAACCAGCGTAAATCCGACCGGCTGCTGCGTATGAATATCGCCTGCATCTTCCTGATCCTCCGCAGACGACGCTAAATGAATCGACTCAATCAGGACCGTCTCGAAGGGGCCGGTTTCCTTGAGCGTTTCGACATAGGCCAGCACGACAGACTCCAGGGTGGCCTGACCGGTCAGTGTGATGACCCTTTCAGTCTGCGACAGACTGTTGATGTTAAGCTGGGCGGGGTTGTATCTGCCGACAGCGGACATGACATATGGCCAGTCGATATGCGCGGTGTCGAGCGTCTGGTTCAGGTTTGCCAGCGTATTAATCAGATTTTGCAGGTCGATAAACTCGCTGCGCAGCGTCTCTTCCTGCGGGTCCGGGGCGGGCGTAGCGATGAGCGTCGCCTGTAAATCGGCCTCTTCGGTCGCCATCGCCAGTGTACGCTCCTCGATTGTGACCGAGATCAGGTAGAGCGGCACGAAGAACCCGCTGAGGCTCAGCACCAGCAGCCACAGGACCAGACGGCTGTTGTTCGACGTCAATTTCTGCTCTGTCAGAACGGGTTCATCGAGCACCAGGGTTCTCCTTTAACCAAACAGGAAAAACGGATTGAACAAAAAGCCCACCAGCGCCCCCAGACACAAAAATGGCGCATACGGCATACTGCTGGATAGCGTACGTTTCTGGGCGATCAGCAGATACACCACTGCGACCCCGCCCGCCAGCGTGCCCACCAGGAACACCAACAGCATATTGGGGAAACCATAGGCCAGGCCGATGAGTGTCGCCAGCTTGATGTCGCCGCCGCCCAGGCTTCCGGGAGTGATCCAGGCGGTCAGGAAGAAGATGGCGAATGCCATACCGCCGCCGACGAAATAGTGCAGGGTGGTTTCTGACCCGGTCGCCAGGTGGAGTGTCACCAGGAGCACAATGCCGGGATAGGTCAGTCGGTTGGGGATGAGGCGATATTTCAGGTCGATGACCATAATCAACAGCAGATAGCTGTAGACCAGCGCCGCACTGAGGAACATGTCCGAATAGCCATGTGTCCACCACAGATAGGCCAGTCCCAGCGCGCTCAATGCCTCGACAGCCAGCCGCAGCCTGAAGCAGGTGTTGTCGTGAACGGCGGTGTTCTTCGAACGGATGGCCGCCATGCACTGTACCCAGGCCGGGGTCCGCTGATCTGAGTGGTGGACAGTGTGCCTGGTTGCTGACCGCGCCGGGATCACGTCGGCAGCCCAGAACAGCAGCCAGCCCACCACACCACCAATGAATGCCCACAAAACAAGATTAAACGCCATATCGTCTCAACCTCTGCTTATGCGCTGCGCGCTTTGAGCTGATGCGCCACATTGGCGCAGGCTGCCGCCAGATCGCTCATGGCAATGTGCCTGAGATCGCTCAGGATTGCCTCGCTGCGCTTGTGGCGCTCCTCATCATCGAAGACGCTGGTCAGCAGCTCCTGCATGGCGGATGAAAGCACATCTTCCTGCTCGTCCTCGTCTGGTTCTGGCAGGTTTGGCGAGCTACTGATGGGCGAGATGACAGGCACGGGTGGTTCTTCGGCAGTCGTGTCCACTTCCAGCAGCAGATCATCCACCTCGTCGGCTTTGGCTCGTTGGGCGCGCCTTGCTCTCATTAGCAAAATCAGTGCCCGAATCGCCCTGGTGAACAGGATCAGGATCACCAGCAGTAGCGGCAGCACCGACATTGCCAGGCTGGCGATAATCAGTGGTTGCTCGTTCAGCATCGTTGTAAAGAGTTCCATGCAGCGCCCCCTCAACCCTGTAACATACTGGTGACCATCGGTGGGACAATCAGAAAGCTCACGCCAGAGATAAATATCGTCATCGCCAGGTACATAGCGATCTTGAGCCGGTAGCCCCCTGCGCTGAAGATGATCGCCACCGAGCCGATAATTGCCAGCATGATGACCATGACCACAGTCATCATCGTCAGAAACTGTAACTGCTCTGGCGTGAACTCGGCCACGCCCATACTGAGGGCGGCCTGACTTTCTAAGGTGGCGTCGTTTTCGGGCATCAGCTCTGTGACCATAATGGCAAAGTTCGTGACGATAGACAGCACGAATACCATCAACCCGGCCACAACCGTCTGCATGACGGTTGTCAGCCCGGCGAACGTCCCGGCTACCAACCGGCGCTTGGCGCGCAGTTGAGATGTTTTGGCGGCGAACAGCGAACACAGATAGCCGACACGCTCTGGGTCACCCCCCATTTTGATGGCGCCATAGAAGATGTCTACCACTTCGCTAATGAGCTTGCTGCCCGTCTCTCGTCCGAAGCGATGCCAGCAGATTTCTGGCGTGACCAGCGCCTGGAGCCGCTTGCTGAGGCGGTTGATGTCTGGCTCAAGGTTGGGAAACGAACTCAGCTCTATTTTGGTGAGGGACTCGCGCAGGGTGGTGCCGCTGGAAGTCGCCATACTGCCAGACGAACGCAGGAACGTGCTGAACTCGTCGTCCTTTTTGCGGATCGCCGTGTCGCTGCGCATGGCCGCCAGCCCGATTGGGATCAGCAGGACGGCAATCCAGATAAATATCCAGCCATAAGGGATACCGATCATAAACATCACGGCGGCGCTTGCCATGATGATCGGAGCCAGCAGACGGGACAGACGCATGGCTTTCTGCTGTTCCTTAGAGCCATAGCGGACGGCAATTGTCATCGTCTCTTTGGGGGCAGACCGGTAGATGATCCATGCGCCGAAGCCCATCAGAGTCACGCCGGTCAGCACCAGCCCGCCTATCATCTCAAGGCTGGACGAGTAAATCATGGACGAGACAATCTGAATAATCAGGATCAGCGCGACTGAGATGATGATCGACGAAAAGGCGTTGGTCCATTGCTTAAGCGCTTCCAGATCGCGCTCGTAGCGGTTTTCATAGTCCTCGGCCTGGACTTCGGCTTCACGCGCCAGGAAGTCCGCCAGTGGTTCGCCAGAGCGGAGCGCATCAGAGAAGCGGAGCAGGAAGACCTTCATGTTCTCCGACTTCGCCTGAACACCGACGCGGCGGCAGGCGTCCGCGTATTCCAGGCGGAACTCCTGCACCAGCGTGTTGATGGCGGCAAAATAGCTCGCGGCGGTCGAGGTGGACTGCGCCGAAATCTCGAACAGCTTGGTGCGTGGAATCCCCGATGCAGCCATCGCCGACATATAGGTGAGCTGGTAGAACATATCGAACGGCGAAACCGGCTTAAAGGAGATTTTGCTTGCGGGCTTCGCTGAGGACTTTGAAGAGTTCATTGAAATCCGTGATCCCCTTATCTTTGTGCAGTTTTTCCAGAATGCGGGCGCGCCGCTTGACTTCGTCGTAGATGGATTTGCGCTTATTGGGTGGAATGCCGCGCCGGATGGCGATGATCTGCTCCAGCAGATAGCTGTTCATGTAGCCGCGAAACTCGAACTTGTCGGTCGTCGGGTTCCAATTGAAGGCTTCCAGAAAGGAAAATGTATCGGTCACCGGATCATACCCGATGATCTCATTCACGCTGATGATGCGGCGGGCGCTCTTGCCATCGGCCAACCGCACTGCCGACTGAATAACCGCCAGGTTGAGATTATCGATGTAGGTTTTGGGGATGTTGATCGGGTCGCCGGTGAGGCGCTGAATCAGCTTTTCGACCGAAGCGGCATGGAAGGTGGACATCACACCGTGTCCGGTCTGCATGGCCTGGAATGCCACCACCGCTTCCACGCTGCGAATCTCGCCAACGATGATGCGGTCGGGGCGCTGGCGTAAAGCCGCGCGCAGCAGTTCGAACATGCCCAGCCCTTTGTTCTGCTGGCTGTTGTCATGCCGTGTGACTTCCTGTACCCAGTTTTTGTGCGGCACATAGACTTCGGGCGTGTCCTCGATGGTGACGATTTTTGCTTCCGAACTGATAAACGCGCTCAGCGCATTCAGCAGCGTGGTCTTGCCGGAAGCTGTCGCGCCGACCACAAACATATTCATGCCTTCTTCCAGCATGAAGGACAGATAGGACGCCATCGTGTAGTCCAGGCTGCCGAATTCGATCAGTTCCGTAACACTGATCGGCGTGTCATTAAATTTGCGGATAGTGAAGTTGCTGCCGCGCTTGGAGATCTCGCGTCCGTAGACGATGTTGATGCGCGAACCGTCGGGCAGCACAGCGTCGACAAGCGGGTTACGCACCGTGACCGGGCTTTTGATCCACTCACCCAGCCACACGGCGAAGCTGTCAACATCGTCATGATCGACGAAGCAGATTGACGACTGCACGCTCTTGAAGATTTTGTGTTCGATGAATATATGACCGACGCCGCTGCAACTGATGTCTTCGATATAGGGGTCCAGCAGCAGCGGTTGCAGCACGCCCAGCCCGATCTTGTCGCGCACGATCCGATATTTGAGGCCCGCCAGTTCACGAGGCGTCACCCAGATGCGTTCCACTTTGCGCCGGGAGTTGGTGATCTCGCGGTTGGTAGTGCAGAAGCGGTCGATGAGTTGCAGCAGGAAGGCTTCCTTCTTTTCCGGGTCCTGGATGTGGCCCAGGTCTTCGCCCCAGCCGACCAGCAGTTCCTCAATCTGTGGGACGAGGTGATCGATAGGCGCGACTGAGGTTGGCTCGACCACGATGTAATGATCGCGCGTGCTGGCTGGGTCGGGGTAGATGTGGACAAACAGCCCCTGCTTGATGGGATAGATCAGGTTGCGGGACCTGCTCTGGCTGAGGTTGCGCGTCAGCTTGGGGTGAAACTCCGGTATGTCGATGTCGTTAACCGCCAGATGCTGAATATAATCGGCAAGGAACCACGACTCGTCGCAAGCTTTTCTCAGCTTATCCGACAGTTGGCCATTGAGCTGATCCCATCCCTGGGATGATATCTGCTTATCCGCTGTGAAGGGCAGCACCGCGACAGCCATTGTTTATGCCCTCGCCTTATTGATGGGAATAACGCGCATTCCCCAGCCCGGCTCAACCTCAAAGCCGACGATGCCGCCGGTGGCTCGCGCCGCGCCACGTACTTTGGCCACCTGCAGCGTCTTGACTAACTGCTGGCCGTCCTGTTCGGTGCGTAATTGTAAGTGCGCGTCGCACATTGATCGCATCGGTGACAGCAGATCACGGTGTACCGAATCTGCATGGAGTACCAGGATGATGGTCGTCTCGCTGCCCGTGATGCGCTTGCACGCCTCGAAGAAGCCCAGCACTTCATCCCTGGATGTGTGGCTGATAGCCGACGAGAACGAGTCCACGATAATCAGGTCGTTGCGCTGTTCTTTGCGAATGGCCTGCAGCAGCATGGCAGGGGCCTGCGAACCCAGGCGCGCCAGTTCCACCGGATACACGCGCAACCGCCCCAGCAGCAGATAATCCAGGATTTCCAGGTCGATGCTACGCATCTGTCGCACCAGGGTTCTGACGGTGTTCTCAGTCGTGAACAACGCCGCTCGAACTCCACTTTCCAGCGCGCCCCATAACAACTGCTGCGACAGCACCGACTTACCCGAACCCGATGTCCCCTCGATCAGTGTCAGGGAGCCGACCGGCAGACCCCCACCCATCTTGGCGTCAAGTTCCGGGTTGCCGGAAGAGATTACTGTACTGGTTGTGTTCATGTTCATCCTGCCTGTCATCTCATGGACAGTTGATGGCGATGTTGAAGTCGAATGGGCCGATGTCCGCGCCCGCGCCGTCCGTAACGGTGAAAGCGAACACTTCGTTTAGCACGCCCGGTCCGGTACACAGGTCTGCCGGTGGTGTGTAGGTCAGCAGGCCGTTGTCGATATCGGCCTGGGTGAAGATCAGACCCGGTGTGAGCGTGCCGTTGACGGTGCTGGCTGTGTAGGTCAGTTCGTGCGCGTCATGATCGACATCGGCCACACGCAGATGCTCGCTGGTGATGGTTACGGTCTGGTCGGCGTTGGCGGCCAGATAATTGTTGTTGGTCAGTGTCGGCGGCGCGTTGGTCACATCGATTGTGAAGGTATAGACGCCGATGGTATCCTTGCCGTCGGTGACCTCAAAGGTAAAGCTGTCGTCGCCCCTGCCGGTATGCGTGTAATTCAGGCGTCCACCGTCGATCTCGGCCTGGGTAAACACGCTGCCCAGGTTCAGCTCGCCCTGTTCCGGCTCAGCGATGACCCGATAAACTAACTGCTCTGGCGGGTCGTCCTCATCGGTGGTCGCCAGTTGGTCAGGGGTGATGCTTTCCGACGTGTGGCTCATCAGTGTCAGTGACAGGTCGCTGTCGGGGTCGAGTTCTGGTGGATGGTTGCGGATGAAGAACAGCGCCGCGCTGCTGCCGTTGCCGGCTACCGTCATCACCTGGACCGGCTGGCCGAAGCCCACAGCCGGTTCGACATTGAGTTGCAGCCTGATTTCCTCGCCGGGGTTCAGCACACCGATGTCGTAGACCTCGACCCGCTCCTGCTCGGCTTCAATATAGAGGTCGGCAACGGCCCAATGATTGGCGCTTTCGGGGCTGTCTTCGTAGGGCAGCCAACGGATGTGATGCTGGTCGTCGCTGTCGATGTACTGGATGATGACATCCCAGTTGTCGAAGTCCGTCAGGCGAGTCGTGCCCTGATTGCGATAGACCGCTGTCACCATCTCATCCTCGGTGATGACGTGGCCGTGAACCGGGACCAGGCTGGTGCCCACCTGGTCTCCAACCCGTGACTGCATCACCTGCCAGGTCTGCTGTAAGGTATCTACGCTGAGGACGAATCCAGATACCAGCAGCAGGATCGCAAACAGTATGATGAAGACTGCAAACAGGGCGGTGAGCACGTTTTCCATAATTCAGAAGCCCACGAATCCATCATCGGAGACACCGCTGGGGGTGACCACCTTCATGAAGTAACGTCCCTGTGCCAGCGGCGACGCGCCGTAGTTAATGGTGATACGCAGGCTAGCGGTGGGGTCCCAGTTGCTGTTGTTCTCGATGTGGCCGGTCCAGTGGGGATAGCTGCCGCCAGCCGCGCTCTGATGTGGGATGCGGGCGAAGTTGCCTTCCGGTCCGAAGAATACGTCAAGCTGCTCGAACGGCGCGATGCGGGCACTGCCCACATTTTTCACCCAGGCGAATACCTCAAACTGACCGCTGCCTTCATCCTGCCAGGTGCCGTGATGATCCAGCTCCGACGTTATATGGATGATGTTGACCTGCTGGTTCATGCGGTCTTCCACGCGATTGGTCATGCCCACCATAGCTTCGCCGCCGCTGATGACTGCCGGATAAGCGATGTTGAACAGCATAATCACCATCATCATACTAACGATAATCAGCAGCGCGGTCGTGATCGCTTTATCCATGCTTCTTGCTCCATTTCGTGCCGGTGCTGGCGTTGTAGACCCCGGCGATCAGCCGCAGGACCACGTTTTTCGACTCGCCATCACTGTCGTCTGTGCCGCTGGACGGGCGTGCCCGTGGGGCGGGCTTCGACCTGCGCGATCCGTTGGCTCCGTTCGATGATGAGCGTTGCGGGGTATCGGTCGTAAAAGGCCAGCCAGTAGGGTGTTCGTCTTTGATGTGCACGCCGTAACGATCCAGGAAGTTGAGCAGATAGTCGCGGGCTTTCGTCGAAAGACGTCCCTGCTCGGCGTACTGATAAATCTGCCAGCGTGTTTGTTCCACGCCGACCTTGTTGATACGTCTGGTCGCCCAGGCTTCGAGGCGCTGGGCAGGGGATTGCTTCTTCTGGTTATGGTTTTGACGTGCTGGCACGGGCTGCCGGTCGGTTGGTTGGGCGATGTCATCCAGCGATACTCGGCGCACGTTGGGCGATGTTGTGTCTGCCGGGGGCAGCGGACCCTTGCCGTTGCTGACGACGGCAGGCGCGTCGACCGGAGCTTCGATGGGATCGGGTTTGACAGCCGGAGCACTGGCTTCTGAACGCAGTGAGGGATAGGCCTGGGTGAGAACAGTTTCCTGAATGTCCAGCAGTGTGTGCTGAATCTGGTTTTTCAGGATTTCCATCTCCTGTTCGAGTAACTGCACGCGTTGTTCTAAATCCATGACCTGTGCCCCTTCTGACTGGCTCAACTGCGTATTGTGGGCGGGCAGGTTTTGCCCTCGTTGTTCGGCTGTGATTAGAAATTGTTCCACCAGGCACGACCAGTTTTTGGTGGAACAATTCGTCTATATCGTATGAGATATTAGACCGCTGAACGATGAAGGCCTGGTCGTGCCTGTTTTGTTGATGACAACGATCTGCTAAACTGCTGCGACTTGCTCCTGTGAGGCAAAATCGATTGGCGGTGGGCGAGCGCCTGCGCGCTCACCCACCATCTGCTAAGACTGCGGCTAGTGCAGTTCCGTTACTGCCGAGATTGCGGCGGGCGTGGTGCGGTTGATCTGGAGCACGCCACCGGTCGGCGGTTTGATTTCCAGCGTGAAGGCGGTGTTGGTGCCCAGTGTAATCGCACCATCGGTGTTGTCTGCCAGGTCAACAGTGATCTCCGCGAGTTCGCCGGCTTCCAACAGATTGC
>Ga0081527_100511_pt1 | contig 17944 bp, 25 predicted proteins | sample HotLakmasection5_FD_70992 | JGI IMG/M metagenome (GOLD analysis project Ga0081527, IMG submission 70992) | Hypersaline microbial mat communities from Hot Lake, Washington, USA - Section #5 (SPADES assembly) (version 2) | ecosystem: Environmental > Aquatic > Non-marine Saline and Alkaline >... | reverse complement strand
CTTCATGCGGCCGTCAAGTTTCGCCACCGCCTGCAACATGGAAACGATCCGCCGCGCGTCGGCGTCGTATTCCTTCCAGGGGTCGGTTTTCGCCTGGGCGTCGGTCAAACTACCCTTTCACCGCGGCGCGCCAGGTGTTGCGCCAGTGGCGCGGTTTCCTGACGAACTCGAATTGGGTTTGTGTGTAGTGGTTGGTGATCGCGTCGATCCCTTCGGCCATGCGGTCGTTCATGGCGGCACACCAGGCTGCTGATCGCGCAGGCCTCGACGGCAGGGCTGGAATCTGCGCTGCGTACTCGCCGCCGATGGTCACGTTGCCCTGGCGCGCGTCGTCACCCACCGGGGCAGCCGGGTCTGCCGGGTATCCATCCAGCCCGCTGATCACCACCCGGCCCGGCTTGTAGACGTGCGCCAGCACCCACAGGGCCAGCACGCCGCTGCTGATCCAGACGTTGCGCTCACCAGTCGGCAGGCTCACGTCGTCGTGCAGGTGGCGCAGGCAGGCAGGCCCGAAATCCAAGTCGACTTCGTAGATTTCAGCGAACAGGGGGCTGTTGACTTTCGCGCGCAGGGCGTCTTTGGCCGTGGGACGCATCCACACACCACTGCCGAAATGCACGCTGCGCATCACCGCGGCCGGGTTGGCCATGGCAGCTTCCATTTCACCGAACACGTGCACGCCAGGCGCGGCCGTCGCCGGCAGCAGTCCCCAGCTGGCATTCACACAGCAGGCAGGAAACGCAGGCCGCGCACTGGGGCCGCTGCCGATCAGGTGGACGGTGTGCATGTTCAGCCTTTCACCAGCTCGCGCAGGTCGGTGCGCAGCTCGGGTTTGTTGCGCAGCACTTCGCACAGGTCAGGGGGCATGTAGCCGTAGCGGTAAAACAGCTCGTCCGGGTCACAGCCGATGGCCAGGGCCCAGTCACGGATGTACTGGGGCTGGGGCTGCGCGCGGTCGTTCTCAATGCGGCTGATCCACGTAAAATCCAGGCCGATCATTGCCGCCAGCCGCTTCAAGCCGATATGGGCCTTGAAGCGGTGGTGTCTCAGCCATTGTCCGTTGGTCATTTGCATGGATCAGCTCACGGTTACAAACCTGGGCGGTGGGGGAGAAACGCAGGGCACACACCCCGCGGGCAGGCCCACCGCCCAGGTGGATGCCTAAAACGGTGGTTCATCGGCCGGCAGACTGGTGGCGTAATCGTCGTAACCGCCGCCGTAGTCGTTCGCCGGTGCGTTCTCGCGGCGCTGGCCGTCGCTGTTGCCGCTGCGGGGCAGGAAGGTGAACTGGCTGGCAGTCACTTTCAGCTTGCTGCGCGCCTTGCCGGTTTCCTTGTCGGTCCACTTGTCCTGCTGCAACCGACCTTCCACCAGCAGCGGGTCACCCTGCTTTTTCCACCTGCACAGGGTTTCGGCGCTCTTGCCCCACACGGTCACGTCCACGAACGTGACACGCTCCTGGCGCACGCCGTCTTTCGTGAAGGTGTCATTCACCGCCAGGGTGATGTCGGTGACGTTGGCGCCGCTGGGCGTGGTGCGCAGCTCGGGGGTGCGCGTCAGGTTGCCCAGGATGATCACTTTGTTGAAGCTCATGGTTCACTGCCCTTTCTGTTATGGAATCCAGACCGGCTTACGTTTGCCGGTCACGTGTTGATGGGTTGTCCTGCAGTACGTCGCGAAGTCCGGCGCCGGCATTCTCTGCTGCATGCGCTCGCGGAAGTGATGGCACAGCTCCAAAGTGTCGCTGCGCAGCACGTAGGGCGGTGCCAGGCTCAGGGGCACCAGGTCCAGTTTCCACAGCCCCTTCCAGCTGCGCGTGAACCACTCAGCCCAGCCCATGCGGCCAAAGTTGGACCAGCCCTTTTTGCGCCACTCGCCGTGTTCCAGGTTGCTGGCCAGGTAGCGGCGCCACAGGCTGCGCAGGTAGTCGGGTGTCTGCTGTTCGACTTCGCAGCGCGCAATATCCTGCAACGCCAGCAGCAGGCAGACTTCCAGGCAGTTCAGCTGGAAGCCCTTGTGCCGGTAGCGGGTCTTGTACGTGGTGCTGTACTTTTCAAAGGTCATTTGCGCGCACCGCCTTTCACACGCTGCACGTGCCCTGACGGAAACACCTTCCACAGCCCATGCTCGACCTGGCGCACGTCGCACCCGGTGCCAGGCCTGTGGATCATGCGCACTTTCACCGGCCGATTTCGCAGGCGCGCCAGATCGAAAGCCTCAGACCAATGGGTGAACTCGGGTGGTCCCTTGCGATTGCTCACCGCGCGCCCCCTTTGCCGTTGTGGGTGCGGTGGTCTGCGAGTTTCAGGCCCACCCAAATGCCGCCGATCCACAGCAGCCCGGTTGCCACCAGGGCGCCGATCCCGGCTGCTACTTTTGCCGCCAGTTCCCAGTCCATTAGCGGCCCCCGAACGGGTTGTCTTCCAGGGCGCCCGCGGTGGGGGAGACGTGTTTGCGCAGGGCTGCCAGGGCGCGATCGATGAACGCGCGGGCAGTGCCGCCCAGGGCAATGTTGGGGATTGCCGCCAGCTCGCGCTCGGCCGTTTCCAGGTCTGCCAGGACGGCGCGCCTGGCGTCGTGCGCAGCCTGGGCTGCCTCGCGCTCACGCTTTACCAGCTGGTAGGCGTCTTTGGCTTCCGCCTGGGCAGCCTCGACACCGGCGATGCGGTCAACCTTGTTGGTCAACGCCTTGGCAGCCTGGGCGTTGCCCGCTTCCTGAATGGTGTTCAGCAGCGCCACCAGCGTGCCCGCCTGCGGCTTGTAGGTGCGGCCGGTCCAGCGGTCGGAAACGACACCGGCCTTGATGCGAAACCGCGGCCAGGGCAGCACACCGGATACGGGGTTTTCGGAAGTCGTGTTCAAGCTGCACCCCCTTTGCCCAGCAGGTGCAGCTGGCCGGCTTTGGTTTCCTGCAGGGCGCGGCCCAGCTCGATCAGCGACGGCGCCAGGTCTGCCATGCCGGCCAGAGCGGTTTCGATGCGGTCAGCGGCGCGTTCAAAGCGGATCACGCACAGTTCGCGCTTTACGTCGGTGCTGGCCGGCCCGCTGTGAATCCGGGGCGTCGTTTTGCGGTAGTTGCCGCCGCACATCGGGCAGCGGAAATCAGCCAGCTTTCGCCGGTCAGTCTTGTGGTTCCAGTTCAGGGTGGAACCGCATTCCGGGGTTGCACAAATCACACGCATTGCACGGACCTCACTAAAAAGCCCGTTGCAACGGCTAGTGCCGTGAATCATCGGCGTAAACTCTACGTCCGATAATCGATGCTTCGGGCGGTTGTTGGCGGGATTCACGGACCCGCTGTTAGGCTGACTTTACTCCATGTTTGTTTGATCGGCAAACGATGTTGGAAACTTGCGCTATTTCTGGATAAATTGTTGCCGTTTCCTAGTCGGTCCGATCCATGAGCGATAAGCCCAAGGGTTTCAGCTTCACGCGCTTTCTGTTCCTGCTGCTGGTAGTGGCTGCAGCAGCCTGCTGGGTTTTCATCGGCACCGTGCACCGGCGCCATGTGCAGAACGCCTACTATGACGACTTTGTGATTGCCCGCGAAGCCGAACGTCACCCGCTTCTGGCCAGGCTGGTGGCGCCGGAAGCTGCCGTGCAGGCAGCGGAAGAATTCGCAGCCGATTACGACAACCTGCAAAGCTCCAACTTCATCACCGCACCCATCTACGTGGTGCAGACCCAGAACTCCCACAAACGCCTTGCCGCTGCGCTCGGGAACACCAAGCCCGAACAGCAGGCCCCGCCCACACCGACCGCACCCGGCCCAGGGCTTCGCGTCACCTACGTTGAACCTGGCAGCACGGTGCACCGCAACGGGCTGCGCGTGGGTGACCGCATCGCCGCGGTTGACGGTGAAGCCATCTACGACAGAAGCGACCACGGGAAAGCGTACAAGCTGGCTGGCTGGGGGCGTTTTGACCCGGTGCCGGTAACACTGACCGTCACACGCGACGGCCAGACCCTGCGCATACAGGGCCAGACCAAAGACCGCGGCTATGAAACTGAGTAGTCGCAAACTCCACCTACTTTGACGCCAGGGCAGCGGCGCCCAAGGCTGCCGCAATCAGCAACAGGATTCCACCGGCGCCGCCACCACCGCGGCCTTCCAGGTTGCGCAGCGCGCTGTCGGCTTTCTTGCCGATCCGGTCCAGGCCGTCGCTGATCTTCTGCAGCTGCTGCTGCCGGCCCGCGTGCCCAGCCCTGGCCAATGCAAGCCCCAGGCGTGCCAGTGCCTTTGACAGCGTATCCGTCGCGCCTTTCATCCCCTGCAGTGCGTCGATCATCCCGCGCCAGTCACCGCGCAGGGTTTCAATGGCTGTTTCAACTTCTTCGGCAACGGCTACCGATTCCGCGGTGCCTTGCTCCAGGGCGCGTTTGTGCAACGCCAGCAGCTGCTTGACTGCCGCGGCATACTCAGGATTCAGGGCGTCAGCAGCCTGCGACACCTGCCAGGCCAGGTTCCCGGCAGACTGGGAACGCGCAGACACACCGTCCACCGCACCCAGCATCACCTGCAAGCTGCCGGACTGGGCGGCCGTATTCGCAACCTGCGCCACGGCCGTCATTTCTTCCGCCAGGGAGCCGGCGTTCACACCGACCGCCTGAATGCGCTCAACCAGGCTGGGCTGTTCGGCGCCGGTGGTCTGGAACGTGCCGCCGTCTTCGTAGGGCTCGGGGTGGTTTACGTACCCTGCCGTTGGGGGCTCGGGCGCCGTGCGCAGCGGCAGGGCAATCGTGTCGGTGCCGCCGCCTGGCAGATAGACACTGCCGACACCGGGGGTGCGCTCGACTACCTGGGTGGTAACGCGGCTTGATCCGCTGCCGCCTACGCAGCCGCAACCGCTGCCGCGGGGCTTGCGTCTTTGGTTGTGAAATCCGGGTCTCATGCTACTAGTCCCTTCGCGCTCATGCGCAGCTTGGTTTCGGTGTTTGGTCCACTTCTGTTTTTGCGCACAGTGAAGGTGCGTGAATTGTCTTTGCCGCTGATCAGCATGGCCGTTGCGTCCACTTCGTGCGAAATCCAGCGCGGCCCGCTGATCGCGTCTTTGCCGTTCAGGTGGCACAGATAGACGCTGGGCACCTTGCGCTGCACGCACAGGCTGCCCAGGGCGTCCAGGCAGGCTTTCAGTTGCCCGTTGCTGCCGGGATCACCGCGCCGGCTGCTGTCGTGCATGGCGTTGAGCGAATCCACCAGCAGCACGCCAGGCTTCACGCGCTTGATCAGCTCAATCAGCGCCTGCAGCTCCACCGTCGCGGTCAGCAGGATGTTGCCGTGCAGCGCGCCCAGCTCGGCAGCCGCCTGGCGGGTTTGATCCACCGCCATTTCACCGGTCACGTACAGCACGCGCTGTTTGCGACTCGCCCAGCCGTGCGCAGCCTGAAGCAGCAGGCGCGACTTGCCGGCGCCCTCACTGCCGCCCAGCAGCACGCGCTGGGGCACCGCGATGCCGCCGCCCAGGGCAGTGTCGAACCACGCGAGACCGCAGGGCAGGCGTTTGACTTTCGGCAGCCTGGCGGACGTGCAGCGCACGACACCGGCGTAGGCGTCACCCTGGCTACGGGTGGCGCTGATCCTGCCGAACGTGTCCCAGCCGCGGCAGCCTGGGCACTGGGCGCGGTACTGCGCATCACGCCGCCCGCAGGCGGTGCACTCGAATCGGTAGGTTGTGGCTGCGTTGCTCACTTGCGCCGTTTCTGTTTCACGAAGCGCCCGGTTTTCTTCGACCTGCACACCTTCACCTGGGCGCAGGCGGAAGTGTAGCGTTTGCGTTTCAGCGGCTTGTCCATCATGCGCGCCAGGTCTGCCGCTTCTTTGCTCTTGAACGTCACTGTCCGGCCGTCGCTGAACTTCACGGTTTTCTGCCGCGGGTGCGCCATTACTTGTCCCTTGCCCTGTCCAGCGCACTCTTGGCTTCGCGTGACAGCAGCTCGCGCTGCCGCGCCTTGAACAGTTCCATATCCTTGTCACCCATCACGCTCTTTACGTTCGCAGCCGTCACCGCCAGGGCTTCATCCCGGCTGGCCGTCATGCGCCGGACGCCTGGTACGCCGATGCCGAACGCACCCAGAATGCCGCCCAGGCTGCCGAGGAAAAACTCGAGATAGTCCGCGGTTGAGTTCGCGTCTTTCAAGTCCTGCAGGGCTGACTGGGCTGCGCTCCTGGCGTTGTTCAAATCGTCTTTGCCCAGCTCCATGGCGCCGATTCTGGCAATCAGCACCTGGCCGGCTTCCAGTATCGCCTTTTCGTCGCCGCTGCGCTGGGCTGCTTCGTAGGCTTCGCGCGCCTCGACCATTGCCGCTTCCAGCTCGTTCACGCGGTCAATGGTTGACTGCAGCTCGGCTTCGCGTTTCTCGGCAATCGCCTGGGCGTCGGCTGTGCTGAAACCGGGAATCAGACCGCAGCCGGAAACCAGCAGGGCGCCCAGGGCGATAGTCGCAACCATCAGCAGAATCAGGTACAGGTTTTTCATGGTCTCGCCTCTTGTTTGGCTACGCGCTCGCGCAGCTCGATGATTGATTTGTCCTGGGCACGGTCAGACTCGATCACGGCGTCTACGCGGTCTGCAACGTGCATGGCGTTTACCGCGAAGATCCACAGCGGGATGATCCCCGACACCAGCAGGGCAAACAGCAGCGACACCACAAGCAGCCAGGGCATGAACAACCCGCGCTCGGTGACCTCCGGTTTGATTTTTCCCGTGTCGGGCATGGTGCTGTCCTAAACGAGTGCGCAGAGTGAGGCGTAGGCTGTGCCGTCGTCGTATGCGATGCCGTAGGCAACGCGCGCGCCCTGGGCGTTGTCGATGTCGGTGTTGTGGGTGATTTTCGGGCCGCCCATCACTTCACGCCAGCGGCCCAGCACCCTGTACGGTGTTGCGGCATGATACCAGTACAACGGCACAAGCCATGGCGATCCATCCGCCTGCACAAGCGTGCTATTGCTTGTTGGCACGGGTGGCTGGCCTACCATGGCTGTCCACGTGCCGCTGTTCGCAAGAAATACGGCCTTCGCGAAACCCGCCGGGGTGCTGTGCGTGCCCGGCTGTCCGGTGCTTTGCCCGAACTGGTAGATTCCGGAATAGGGCTGTGCATCGCCCGCTGTCCAGATCGCGTACACGCGTGAATCAGCGGTGGGCGAGCCGTTACCGGCAACATCACTTTCGGGATCGATCAGCGCGCCAGCCTGGCCGCCGCCTTTCGCCGCCCCGTCCGTACCAACCGGTACGAACTGGATGGTTTCAGCGCTCTCGTAGAAATCGAAGAAATCAATCGTTAGAGAGGCGGTTGCGCCAACCGGCAACAGGCCGGAATGATGGTTGTGGCTTGTGAATGGATCGCTGTCATCCCAAGCATTGAACGCGCCGCCGCCGATTGTGAGGCTCATGTAGAGCTTGGCGTTGTCAAATGTACTGTTCAGGCCCATGGTGGGCGTGAGGCTGCCGCTGTCTGCACCGGCCAGCATGATGCGTACGTTTTTGGCTGCGGCTGCGCCGCCTGCCTTGGGCGTGAAGTACAACGCCTGGGTGACTGTCGAGAGCTGGTAGCGCTCAACGTCCCAGTACGTCATTCCACCATCGAGGGCGGCAAAGATTGCGTTGAGCCATCCCTCAACGGTGTTGGCTGCCGGTGCTGCGGTGCGGTGCATTACGTGGGCTAGGGCGGTTAGGCTCATGTTGCGCTGCCTCCTGCTAGGACAATCGGCGCGGGCTGTTGCACGCTGCCGCTCTTGCTGGTTTTCCCGCCTGGGCGGGCCGGGTTGATCGTGGTTGCATCAGGCATCAGGTTGCGCCTCCGCCCGCGAGTACACTTGGCGCGGGCTGCTGTACGCTGCCGGATTTCGCTACGCCGCCTGCCGCCAAAACGCGCCAGTAGTAGCGGGCAACTGTGATGCTGATTGTTTCCTCTGCAATTCCGCCCGCTCCGGTTGCACGAATGACGATCCCCGAAAACATCCCGTCCAGCGTCGGCGTTCCGCTGATCACGCCGGTCGCCAAGTCGAGGCCCAATCCAGCCGGCAAAGTCCCGCTCACAAGGGAAAACGACACACCTGCACCGGTGTAGGACGGCGCCAAGTTGTACGCTTCACCCGCTGTTGCCTCGGGTGGTGTGCCGTAGTCCAGCGTTGGCGGGTTGATTGACACGCTGCCGGCTGGGCTTGCGCGGTCCAGACGTGGTGACACCCGCACAGAAAACCGGCTGACCGTTTGCACTCCGCTGGCCTTGTCCAGCAGGGCGGACACGAGAGCGACCGATTGCACGGCAGCCTGCACCCTGGCAGCTGCCGGCGCGCGACTACCAGGACCGCGGCCGTCACCCACGGGCTTGGCTGCCTGCTGCCTGCGTTTGCGCTCTGCCAGTTGCATGGTCACCTCACGGACTGCGCTGCAACACCAGGCCCGCGGCTTTCATCAACCACAAGGGCTCAAAACGGATGGTGGGGGACACGTGCAGGTCCATGGCGTCACCGCCCGCGCCTTCACCCTTGAAGTAGATTCTCAGTGTTGCCTGGGGCGGCAGGATGATGCCCAGCGCAAGCGCACCCATGGCGATGCCTGATTCCCCGCGCTTCCAGTTGTTCAGGGTGAACTTGTCCAGGCCCTTGGGTGTTTCGCCGTTCACCAGCACTTCCAGCGTACAGGCGTTGATCGCGTCGGTGATGCTGCCGCCCGCGTTCTCCCGATACAGGAAATTCAATTCCTCGAACACGGCTATTTCCGTGGACGGGACCACCAGGCGTTTGCTGCCGGCCGCCAGTTCCGCGTTTGTCGGCTTGGGTCCAAGCAGCAACGTACGCGCCAGATTGCTGGCCACGTTCACGCGGCGCGCCTCGGGGTACTCCCGGCGCGCGAATTCTGACCCGTGCGTTTTCAGCAGCAGGCGGTGATTGATGCGGGTTGCATCGTCGCCGTGCTCAAACACGCGCAGCCAGCTCTGTTGTGCTTCCTCGAACATTGCAGCCCTTCCAGGTTCGCAGCGAACGTTTCGACTAGACCGGCGCGCCGGTCATGCGGTCGCACAGCTTGCCGTTCACCCAGACGCAATCAGACTCAATCACGCCCTGCGCGTTCAGGCGCTGGGTCTTGTCTTTCGGCGCTGCCGGCTTCTTCTTCGCTGCCGGCTTCTTCTTCGCCGCTGGCTTCTTCTTGCTCATGGTTTCCTCACACTTGACGGGTCAATAGTCAGTCAGTTGTTTACGCAGCGTCGGGCACGCGCCCGTCTTCCTGGGGGCGTAGCAGCCCGTAGACCACCAGGCGCACGTCGCGCTGGTAGCTCTTGGTGGTCAACGCCTGTGTTTCAAACAGCAGGCTTTCCAGGTAGCGCAGCACGTAATCGAAACGCCGCCAGCAATCGAACTGCTGCAGGAACTGGGGCACGTGTTCGCTGATCCTCACGCGCTTGCTTGCGTACGTCGGGAACACGTCAGCACCGCCGCCCGCCTTGACCTTCAACAGCAGGTCCGCCAGGTAGTCGGGTGCGTAGTCAATGGTCGCATCGTTGTCGTTGCTGTGCGCCGTTGCAAACAGGCTCACCACGCGCAGGGCATGATCGCCCAGGGCTTCCGCAACCCACTGCTTTTCAACGTCGGTCTGCACACCGCTGGCAGCGGTCAGTTCCATGGCCGTGCACAGCCAGTGCGGCAGGTCGGTCAGGTCGCGGCCGTTCGGACTGCACACCAGTTCCCAGTCGGTCACGTCATCAAACGCGATGCACCAAGCATAGGCGTAGGCGATCCTGGTAGTGCCGTGGATGCGCTCGACTTCGATTTCCAGCTTGGCGTTCGGTTTTAGCGGGATCATCGTAAACCGCTCACACGGCACCTGGCGCGCCATTTTCAGGCGGATAGTTTCGTGCTGAGTCAGCGGCACCCGGTTGGCCAGCTTCATCAGCAGCGCCTGCCAGTCGGCCGGGTCATTGAAACGGCCCGGCCAGGGCTGGAAACCGCGGCGCGCAAATTCCGCCTCGCGGGTCAGCGTCTGGATCAGTGAATCAACGGCGTCCGCCAGGTCATCCTGGGCGTCGATCACTTCGCCGGTCTTGGCAGCCATGTCGATCATGTTCTGGCGAATGATCGGCATGATGTTGGCAGTGAAGTCGTCGCGCAGAGCGTCAGCGCTGGCCGGCGTGTCGGCCGGGTCCGGGATATCCGCCAGGGTGTCATCGGCCGCATCCCCAGTGATGTCGTCAGTCAGGGCGACCACCGGCGTATGGCCGGACGTTTCCGGCACCATGTAGTCGACAAAGCAGGCGGCGCTGCCCAGGTGCGGGTACATCACGCTGCCGTCCGCAGCCTCGCCCGGCGTCACGTGCTGGTCGCCGCGGTGCTTGATGCCGCGCAGCTGGTGGTCCCACAGGGCGCTGCGCTTGTCGACGCTCAAACCGATCATGGCAACCCGCGCGTGTTCCTCGGGTGTCCAGGTCAGCTTCACAATCCCACCGGAATAGCTGCCGATGGTCAGGGGCACTTTGATAAGTCGCATGTTCCAGCCTCACGAAAGATTCCACACCAGCGCCCACCCGCTGCTGCAGGTGGGCGTTCGGTCTAGAATCGCTCGTGGTTCTGGCTGAGACGCTCGCCACGCCAGGTGACGTAAGCGTAGAGAATCGCGCTTTCCGCCGTCAGCGTCGGGTTGCTGCTGAACTGCGGCAGGCGCACGAATTCCAGTTTCACCTGGGATTCTTTCGGCTTCACGATCAGCACTTCATCTTCCACCAGGCCCAGCAGGGCAGGCGGTCGCACCTGATGGTTCACACCGGCCACGGCCGTGCCGCTGTTGTTGCCGGCGTCGACGGCGTACACACCGCCCGATTCCAGGATGTCGGCCAGCGGCATGACGCGGGGCTTCTTTTCGCCCGCGTAGTGCAGCTTCACGCCGAACTGGTTACGCAGCACTTCGTACGTGTTGCGCAGCATGTTGGCCGGCAGCTCGATGCCGATCTCGTTGATGAACAATACGCCGTCGTCAACGGGCTGGTCGTTCATCTGCGTTGCACCCTCGAAGGGGTACGGCTTGGGCTGGTAGGCCGGCAGCGTGAAATCCACGAACGTGGAAGGCGTGCCCGCCGCCGCAATCTGGGTGCGAATGCGGCGCGAAAAGGGGCGCAACTCCGCTTCCGTCAGCAGCTGCGCAATCTCGCGGTCACTGGACTTGTCGCGCGCCCTGGCCACGCTTGCGATCACGCGCTCGCGCTTCTTGGTTTTGGCGCTCACGCGCGTGCCGCCGATCGTCTTGATCAGCTGGTCAACGCTGGCACTCGCCAGTGTTTCGTTTTCCATCGGTCTGTCTCCAGCAAAAGCACGCTGCCCTTCGTGCGTGGTTTTGGTTTCGGTTCCAGACGCGTCTATCTGCCCTTGCCGCTGCGTTGTTGCGTGTCACTGCCCTGCCTGCTGCCTGCTGCTTTACAGTGCGCCCAGGGGCACTGCGCGACGGTTGCCGCGGTTGCTGCTGCCGCTGCCGAAAATGCCGCTGCCAAAGAACGACTCGGCAACGCCGCCCAGGGTCTTGGTCAGCTCAACGCCGAAGTCCGCTTTCGGAATCTTCGCAGCCTCAACATTGACGTTGTAGACCGGCGCCGCACTGGGCGCGGTGTTGCTGCCGGCCGGTGCTGACCCGCCAGGCCCGGCGCTGAAACCGGATGCCGGCCCGCCACCGAACATTGCGGGGTCTGGCGCGTCCCGCACAGCGTCATAGTCGCTGTCATCGGGCAGACCATCCGGCCCCATGCGCGGGGTGCGGCTGCCGCCCTTGCCACCGATCTTCGCAGCCAGGTCAGCGCCCCAGTCGTACACCTTGCCGCCGATGCCGTTGTAGACACCAACCGCGATGCCCGCGCCGATCACCATGTTGCGCGTGTTGCCGTCAATGATTCCGGCGCTGTGCGCAAGGTAGGCGCCGGCGACGGCCGCGCCCGCGGTGAACAGGGCGCCGGTCAGACCTTCCGCCTTGTCCCAGTTGAAGAACTTCTCAAATGCGCCGGAAAGAAACGCTACTCCCAGCGCGCCCAGGCCCACAATGAGCCACGTCTTGAACTTACCTTTCATACTTCACCTCACTCTGTTAGCCGCGGCACGCCCGCGGGATTCAAGTAAACACACCGGACCACACCCAGCCCTCATCGGTCACCCACACCCAGGCGGGCACTGGCTGCTGCTGCGTGTTGTAGACCCACAGGCCGTAATACCAGGCGCCTTTCGGCGTCTTGAACCAGCCCTTACCGAACCTGCCCGCGTTGTACTCAGCCAGGGCAAGCTGCTGCCGCTGCTGTTCCTGATTCAGCGCCGTACTCACAGCCTTTTCCTGCTGGCCGGCGCGTTCATCTTCCAGGCGCTGCGCGGCTGACTGCTGCTGCAGTCGATTGATCAGCATCCCGGCGCCCACACTCAGGGCGCCCACGGCTGCCGCCGCAAAGTTGAACGGTGGGGGCAGCAGCGGCGCCGCCACCAGCAGCGCCTGCCCGGCTGCTGTCAGGGTGCCCGCGGTGCTTGCCACCAACGACTGTTCATTGAAAGTGCTAATGCTGCCGGTTTCGATAGACCGGCCCAGCTCGCGCAGCAGTGTCAGCTGGGCATGAAAGCCCAGCGGTTTCAGGAAGTATTGACTCAGCCAGGGGACGTTTTTGTCCGCGTTCAGAATATCCTGGGCGACTTTCGCCACCCACTTGCCGCTGTCGCTGATCACACTGTTGATCACCTTCAACGGATGGCGCACAAAGTACTTCACCTGCTCAAAGAAGTTTTTACCGCTGCCGGTTACGCCGGTCTGCACGCCAGGGTGCACGGCTGTGTAAGCCATGTCGCTGGGCTTGGCGTCCGGGTTGTTTTTGTGGTACTCGATCCAGTCGTCAAGGATCACACCCCAGGCGTTTGCCCATTCCGAGACCCACACCGCGAACACCGCCCGCATCTTGTCGTTACCGGCTGCCGGGTTTGCACCCAGCTTGATGGCAGCGTCACGTACAGCACTGATCGGCATCGTCGCCGCCAGCTCACTGGCCATGATGCCGTTCACGTCTTCCAGCGTCCTGGGCGAAAAGATTTCCGGGAAGTTCTGCGCGGTCACGCCGCCGCCGTAAACCTTCGCAGCCTTCGCCGTGAAGTCGTCACCGATCATCTGCAGCAGTTGCGACAACGTATGAACGCCGCTGTCATACCCCCACTGCTGCAGAATCTTTCCGCCGCGGCTGTTGTACGTGCAGCCGCCCAGGCACTTAACCTTGTCACGCTGCGTTTTGGTCAGGTACGCGGTCGCATCGTCCCAGTTACGGATCACCGGATCAGTGGCAAGAGCGGTCATACAGCCAGCTCCTGACTGACGTGCACTTCCTGGGCATTGCCCTTCACGCCTTTCGTCCAGTAGCGGCGCACGCTGTACGTCTCGCTGCGCACGTTGAAGGGCGCGCCGTAGTGGTCGCCTTTCGGGTCCAGCAGGTACAGCCGCCCGTCAATCCAGGTGGCTGCACAGATATGCAGGAAGCTGTCGTGAGGCTCGCCGCTGGTTACCAGCAGCGCAGGCAGGCCGATGAACGCCAGCCCGGCCAGTAGCACCGCCGCCCAGTCTTCGCAGTCGCCGCCCGCGCGAATAGTGGTCGCCAGACTGCGCACAACGTCGCACGGCAGGTCATTGCCGGCGCCGTCGCGTTCCTCGACGTAAGCACCGGCGCGCGCAGCGTCGTGCAGCTGCTTTGCGCGTTCCAGCGCATCCGCCAGGGCCCGCGGCTGCACGTTCTGCTGAAACCAGTTGTCAAACACGCGCAGGCCCTGGGCGTCCGCCGCCGCATCGAACACGGCAGGCAGCGTCAGCCTGACGTACTTGTCCGCCTTGTCGGGAAAGCTCAGGTAGCAGATTGCGCGCTTCATCCCGCCACCTTTCGCAGCTCGGGATACTTGCCTTCCGCCGCCAGCTCGCGTACCGCCTCGCGCAGCGCAATCTGTTCCTGCGCGATAAAACCCAGCACAGCCTGGCGCGTCTCGGGGTTCTCTTTCAGCTTGGCGGAAATCGTTTTGCGCGCCTGATCCGGCAGGTACGCCAGGATGGTGGTGGCGATATCAGCCGGCTTGCCGTCGCACAGCCTGCGCAGCACGTCGGTGCCCTTTTCGTCCGCGCAGTGCTTGCACAACAAGGCGAACGCCGCACGCATACCGTCAGTATTCTGGCTGACGGCACGCTCCACCAGCGCGGCCGCAAATTGCGCCCACAGCTTGCGTTTGACGGGCGGGATTTCCAGAACGACGGGCGCGGCCATTACGCAGACTCCGCAAACGGGTTATCGTCCACCGGCCCAGGCTGGCCGGTCATTTCGGGCGTGTTGCTCTTGTCTTTCGGATGCAGCAGGCGCTGGGTGACCGCCTGGCCGGCAGCACCGGCCACGTCTTTCACCACCGGGATTTCCAGGATTTCTTTCAACTCCGCGGCGGTCGATTTCTCGACTCTGCCCATGCCCAGCTTTTCGGTCATTTCGCGCGAATCCAGCAGCTGCTTTAGCGCGCTGGCTTGCGTCTGGGTGCTGATTTCGTTCAGGCTTTTCAGCGCCAGGGCAAGCTCTGCGAACTGCCCGCCCGTCTGCTGCTGCTGCCCACCGATCAGGCCCAGGTCTTTCAGCTCGCGCAGGGTGTCCGCCAGGCTATCACGCTTGCCGCCGCCGCCGCCCAGGGCAGCTTCCAGTTTGACTTCATCGGCCAGGCGTTTGAACTCAGCCAGGTACGCATTCAGCATGCGCTGCTGCTGCTCAAGCGGATTGGCCTCGGCAGCGTTGGCCGGCAGGTCGTATTCAAAGGCGATGTACCAGGCAGGTTTTTTTGGCTCAAGCACGGTGACGGTAATCCAGCCGCCGCTGCCCAGCCTGCGCGCGCAGTTCAGCGCGAAGTTTCGGCCCAGCACTTTGGCCATGGCCATGGGCTCAAGCTGTCCGCCGCCTTCGTGCTCCAGCACCACCTGGGCGGTGGTCACGTCGCACTCTTTGAGTTTGGCTTTCGTTTGCCGCGGCAGCTGATCAGCAATCGCGTGAAACGCCGGTGGCAGCTCGACTACTTCGGCCGCCACCGGCTCACTTGACGCGTCAATACTGGGATCATCGGCAAAAGGGTTATCGTCGTTGGGATACACCGGAGCCTGCACGCCAGGGGACGCTGCCACGGTCTCACCTTGCGGGTCCGTGGTCGCGTGGGTGTCGCCGTTGTCAGCGCCGTCTGGCAATGCAGGCTCCGTGATTGCAGCAGGGTCAGGGCAGTTGACCCGTCAACAGAGTCCACAAGTAACAAATGCTGACACACTAGGGGTTTGCTTTATTCTCAAAGGCTTGCGTCCGCCGCAAACCCTATGGTGTGTCAGGAATCACCGCCGTACGAAGTTTACAGGTAGTATCCAGCCAGCCGCTGACGCGTATTTGAACGCACCTGCCGGGTTGCTTGCCTGGGGTTGTGGTGCGGTGATGCGCGCACAGACGGCGCTGCGCGCCGCTGTGCGGGTCTCGAAGGGACACGGGTTGGGAGTGATGCACAGGCGGCTTATCCGCGGGGCAGCGGCCGTGCTGGATTGGATGCAAACCGTCGCGGTCTACAAGCCTACGCTGGTGGGTGGTGGTGTTTGCACTGCAGCTTCATGCGGCGCCGCTTGTTGCGGTTTCGGTGACGGTTGCTGCAGCGGGTGCGTTTTCTTGACACGTCAAGCCCCTTTCTTGAACAGGTCCGGCAGCTTTTCGGCCCAGCGCTCAGCCAGGTCAAGCAGCTCTTTGCTGGCTGTGCTGATACTGCCCTGGCGCCACAGGTCTGCAATCGTCTTTGCCTTGTCGCGGCCGGCGCCTGAGTCCCACCAGGCTGCCAGGGCAAGGCGTTGCATCTCGCGGTCCAGCTGGATGAACGGGTGCCGCGGGTCCGGCTGCTGCTGCACCGGCAGCGCACCACCCGGCAGGCCGAACGCAGCCCGGCCGTGCGCGGTCAGTTGCCAGTGGCCGTTCTGGCTTTCGCACACCAGCCCGCGGTGCGCCAGGTGGTCGACGTGAATCTGCACCGACTGGGTACTGCCCAGGCTGCGCAGGTTCACTTCCGCGTCACCAGCCAGGTGACGCTGCCACAGGTAGACCAGCACCCGCCAGTGCCCTTTGCTCAGGCGGTTTTCCAGCACCAGTTCTTCTAACATTGACACGTCAAGTCTCCATGAATGCCAGTCGTCTTGCCCGGTCCTTTGCCCGTTCCGGCTTGGGTTTGTCCGGCGCCAGTCGCCGGCTGCTGCAGGCACTTACCACCGCGCGCCCGGTGGTGGTGATGCCCAGGCCGTCGTCACTGTCGCGCAGCAGGTTCTGCGCTTGCAACTCAGCCAGTGTTCTTTCCCTGCGCTCGCGGCTCATACCCAGCCTGCCCAGCTTGCGCATACTTCGGCCCTTGTCCTCGGCACGCATCACGTGCAGCAGCAGCCGGAAGTGTCGGGCGCGCAGGCCGTGCCCGTCCTGGCTCTCCATGGTCTGCGCGTGGTAGTCGTCTCGCGCCTGGGCACGCTCCCAGGCGGTCAGCTTCAACGGTTTCAACTCCGCGCCGGTGTCACCAAAGAAGCGTAGTACGTAGCCGCGGATTTGATCAGCGCTGATATCGCAGCCGGCAGTGTCCAGTGCGCCCAGGATGCGCGGATAAACCGCCGCGAATTCGTCAGCCTCTTGACCGGTCAACTGTCGCGCAGCGGCGCGCCGGCAGTCGTCTACGATTTCCGCCCAGCTGTAATAGTCGTACCCCTCACCCTTTGCCTGTTCGATTTCGCGCTGCAGAATTTCCGCTTCCTCGAAGTCCTGCAGCACTTCCGCCCAGCCCTTGCTTGCCCTGCGCAGGTTCCAGCCCTTCACGCCCAGGGCGTATTCGTGCAGCATTTTCGGTGACCACTCGAACAGCGGCAGCTGGTTTTTCTTCACGCCGTCCGCATGGCGTTTGGTCACGTACTTGGTCAGCTCGCTGACAATCGCGCCGAACGTCTGCACCCGGTACAGCTGCCGGCCGTTGCGCCACAGCATCCACTTGCCCGCCTGTTCCATGCGCAGGGCGTACTTGTGCTGATCCGGCGTCAGCCAGTAGCGCAGGTGCGTGATTTCGTTTGTTTCGCTGCAGCGCTGGTGAATGCGCAGCTCGCGGAAGTCGACTTGATGACTCAGCCTGCCCTGGCGCGCGGTGACGTCTTTCCACTGCCCCTTCATGCGCTGTTGAACATCCAGCGCCGGCGCGGTGCTGCCTTCCTGCAGGTTGCACAGGCCGTGGAAGTGCAGGTGCCAGCCGCCGTTGGTCGTGAACTCGACTTCCGCCACGCGCAGACGCTCAGCCCAGGTCTCTTTTACCTGCTTGCGACGGATGAACAGTTGCCAGGCACGGTTCAGCTTTTCGTGCACAAGCTTGAATGAATCTTCCAGGCCGTGCTGGATGGTCAGTGTCCAGAAAAACACGCGCTGGCCTTCCTCGAGCTGGTGACGTAACAGCTTGCCGATTGCAGCAGCACCGTGGGCGTTGCTGCGCGCCTGGCAGCGGGGGCAAAGCCGGTCCTGGCAGGCTGCGCGGAAAACCCGTTCATCACTCTTGCCGACACCGACACCCACCGCGCAACGGCCGCACAGGGCGATGTTCCAGGCACGCCGGTTGAAGTAGCCGGCGCTCTCGCCCAGCTCCTGCACTTCAAACGTGGTCAGGCGCTCACCGGTGGGGGTGTTCATGCCGGACGCCTTGCCCGGTTTCAGCTGGGGCACCCAGGTGGCGTCATTGGTCTGTTTGCTGGCTGCCCAGGCGCGGTTTCCGGTCTCGCGCACGATTTCGTTTTTGGTCTGCAACGAGCGGCGCGCCTTCATGCGGCCGTCAAGTTTCGCCACCGCCTGCAACATGGAAACGATCCGCCGCGCGTCGGCGTCGTATTCCTTCCAGGGGTCGGTTTTCGCAGCCGGATAAGTCATCGAGGGTGCCCCACTGTTCTGCCAT
>Ga0081527_100509_pt1 | contig 18028 bp, 12 predicted proteins | sample HotLakmasection5_FD_70992 | JGI IMG/M metagenome (GOLD analysis project Ga0081527, IMG submission 70992) | Hypersaline microbial mat communities from Hot Lake, Washington, USA - Section #5 (SPADES assembly) (version 2) | ecosystem: Environmental > Aquatic > Non-marine Saline and Alkaline >... | reverse complement strand
GCTGCCGAGGCGCTGCTCGACGCTGGCGACCGCAACAACGGCCTGCAGCGTATGGAGCGCATCTTCAACGAATATGTCGACCAGCCGCAGGCTTTTCAGGCGATGGATATTCTGCTGGAAAATGGGCGCGAGCTTGACCAGTACGCCATCGGGCGGGTGAGCTACTTCAGCCAGGAATACGGGCGCGCCATCGAAGCCTTCAACGCCTATACCTCGGAGATGCAGCTCGCCGCCATTCCGCCGGAACTGCATCTGCTGCTGGGACGCTCTTACCGGGCGATGGGCAATCCGGCGGCGGCGCAGGTGGCCTTCCAGACACTCATCGACCAGCACCCCACCGATCCGCTGTTTGGTGATGCGCTGCTGGAAACAGGCCGCACATACTTTCTCAACGACGAGATCGACCAGGCCATCACGCGCTACCTGGAGATCGCTGACACCTATGACTATCTGCCGGAGACCGCCGCCGAAGCGCTGTGGCGCGCAGCCTATCTGCATGGGACCAACGACAATCTGAGCGAGTCGCGCCGGTTGTTCATGCGGCTGGCCGATGCCTACCCGGAGAGCAGTCAGGCCAGCAGCGGACTGTTTATCGCGGCGTCGGCGGCGCTGAATGCGGGCGATGCCGCCAACGCCGAGACGCTTTACGGACGGCTGGCGGTGACCACCACCGGCGAGCAGCAGGCCGAGGCGTATCTACAGGTAGGGCGGCTGGCCCTGGAACGCGGCGATGAGCGACAGGCTGAGTCGGCCTTTAGTTCGGCGGCGGCTGCCGCGCCGGACTCGTATTTCAGCGCGCGGGCGCAGGATATCAGAGACGGGCGCGCACCGTTCACCCCACCGGATGAGTATGTATTCGAGTTTGACGATCTGGCCGAGGTGACCGCTGCCGAGAACTGGCTGCGCGAAACATTCGGTGCCGGGCGCGAACTGCCGGAAGGGCCGCTGTGGCCGCTGTCGCCAGAGTTAGAAGCCGAGCCGCGCGTCGTGCGTGGGCGCGAATTGTGGGCGGTTGGGGCGTTCAGCGAGGCTATCACCGAGTTTCTGGACGTGATGGCCGACTACCGTGAGGATGGCATCGCCTCGTACCAGTTGGCCATCTTCACGCGCATTATCGGCGCGTACTACCCGTCGATTGTTGGCGCGGCCAACGTCATCCAGGCCGCCGATGTCGCCACGCTGGATGCACCGCCGTATATCGCGCGCATGCGCTACCCGGCCTATTACCGCGACGTGATCCTGCGCATCACCGGTGAGCGTAACATCGACCCGCTGCTGATGATGTCCCTGATTCGTCACGAGAGCCTGTTTAACGCTTACGCTACCGCCGCCGCCGATGAAAAAGGGCTGACGCAGGTCATCCCCGGCACGGGCGAATACATCGCCGAGCAGCTCAACTGGCCGGACTACCAGCACAGTGACCTGTTCCGTCCTCATGCCAGTATTGAGTTTGGCGCTTATTATCTGTCGGAACAGTTGCAGCGGTTCGATGGGAACGTGTATGCGGCGCTTTCTGGCTACAACGCGGGGCCGGGCCGCGCCATCTCGTGGATGGAGATTTCCGGCGGTGACCCGGATCGCTTTATGTCTGCCATTACCATCAGCTCGACGCAGACGTATATTCAGCGCATCTATGGCTCGTACAACATCTATCGGGAGTTATACGGCAGCAACCAGTAGCGGAGCGTGTCCGTGCGCCACGTACAGAGAAGCAGACGTCTGGCGGCATGCAGACGGACAATCTACACAGAGGTGATGTGGCGGTTAATCGCTCAGTTGCTGTGGACTTCGTCGAGCATCGCCCGGACCTTTGCGACGAGGTCGTGATGGAGAATGGGTTTGGGCAGAAAGTCGTTAGCGCCCGCATCCATACCGCGCATCACACTCTCAGCGTCGCCGCGTGCCGACAGAATCAGCACGGGCGTGGTCGCCGTCTCTGCGCGATCACGGATGACGCCACAGAGTTCAATGCCATCCATACCGGGCATCATCACATCAAGAATAATCATATCTGGCGTGTTCTGTTCCAGGACCGCCAGGGCCGAGGTCGCATCTTTGGCTTTGAGAACGCTAAAGCCGCCGCGTTCCAGCATGATACCGATGAGGGTTAGCGCGCCGATCTCATCATCGACCACGAGAATGTGTTTCTTCATTCGGACCTCCGATAAAACAGGGACAAGGTAGAATCGTTTAGAAAGTCTTTTTGTGTTATGTCCTTGTTTCTATGATAGTGGGTCAGATGGTTTCTGATGCTTAAGATGCACCCTGACCGGCGATTAATTTTGAGTTTACCATCATTGGCGACAACCACGCAACTGATCTGCGACAATTATTGCCGCCTGTAATCGGATCGCCGGGTTGGGCCTTGTTCTCTGCCCATGCTCGATGTTTAATTGAGCCGTTAGCTTGTTGACAACGAGCCATGATTGGAGTGTTCACTTTGTCCCCTTTCCGACTTAAACATAGTTTGCTGCTGCTGGTGCTGCTATCCGCTTTGCTGCTGGTCACCGCTGTGAGTGCGCAGGATTACGAGCCGCCAGCGCCGCCCGATGATGTCGATCTGTCTCAGGTGATCGCCCGCGTCGGCGACGACGAGATCACCCTGGAAGATTTCGCCCAGCGCGTGCGCTTCGAGCGCGTGCGCTATTACCTGGCCTTCGAGCGTCTTATCCGCGAAAACGGCGTTGAGGCGCTGGATATTGAAAACCCGGACAACCAGTTCGCGCCGGCGGTGCAGCAGGTTGCCGCCATCCTGGTCAGCGAGCGCGATTTCGCCGCGCCGATCTACGATACGATGCTGCTGGAGCGCCTGTATCATCAGGAAGCGCTGGAGCGCGGCATTGAGGTTGACGAGTGCGAGATGCTGCGCCTCTGGTCGCAGATCGTCAATGTGCCCCCGCTCGACGACTGTGAGCCGACCGAAGAATATACTGAGGCGCGCGCCCAATTCCTTGACCTGGCGCAGGAATACGCCGGTTTGAGCGAGGATGACGTGGAAGCCGTCGTCCGCAGTCGCGCCGAGTATGACGCTGTGTATGCGGTGCTGGGCGATGACCTCGAAATCGAGGACGTGCAGGCCGTGCGCACGCGCCATATCCGCGTGGACAGTGCCGAGCTTGCCGACGAAGTGCGCCAGCGCCTGCTGGATGGCGAGGACTTCGAAACACTGCTGGCCGAGTTCAGTCTCGATGAAGGTGTGGGCGGCAACGGCGGCGAACTGGGCGTCATCGGCCCTGGCCAGACGACCCCGGCCTTTGAAGAGGCGGCCTTCAGCGCCGAAGTCGGCGAGATCGTCGGCCCGATTGACGATGTGCTGGGCTATCATATTTTACAGGTGAATGAGGTTTTCTCGGCCATTCAGGCGCGGCACATCCTGCTAGAAACCGAGGAAGAGGCCAACACGGCCCTGCGCCTGCTTGAAGATGGCGCCGACTTCGGCGAACTGGCCCAGCGTTACTCGATTGATACCGGCTCTGGTATGCGTGGCGGCGACCTGGGTGAGTTTGGCCCCGGCCAGATGGTACCGGAATTTGAAGAGGCCGCATTTGGTGCCGAAATCGGCGAGATTGTCGGCCCGGTGGAAACTCAGTTCGGCTTCCACATTATCGAAGTGACCGGGCGTTCCGAGACACCGATGGCCGTCGATGTGCGCCACATCCTGCTCGAAACTGAAGATGACGCCCAGGCCGCCCTGGAACGCCTCAACGACGGCGCTGATTTCAACGAACTGGCGCGTGAAGTCTCTGTGGACTGGAGCGCCGCCGGGCATCGTGGCGATACGCTGACCATCTTCTCGCAGGGCACGCAGACCGGCTACTACACGCCGGAAGATGAGGTGCCGCTGGCCTTCGATGAGGCGGTTTTCGCGGCTGAAGCCGGCGACATCCTGGAACCCATCGAGACGCGCGACAGCTACTTCGTCGTCGAGGTGCAGGATTTCACCATGCGCCCGCCGCGTGAGACGGTCGTGCAGCGCCTGCGCGACGAATACGCGCAGAACTGGCAGCAGGAGCAGTTGGCGTCGGACCACGTAGAGACCACCGACCTGTGGCGTGAGTACATTCCTGCCGACCCGCGCCCCTCCGATGTGTTCCCGGATCTGCTGCAGCCGCTGGATACGCTGCTGGAGCAGAGCCAGGCCGAGTACGAGCAGTTCCTCGAGCAGACGCGCATTCTCAATGTTCTGCGCGAGCTGGAACTGCCGCCCGACCCGGAAGCTCCGGAGTCCGAAGCTCCGGAGTCTGAAACTCCGGAGTCTGAAGCTCCGGCCCCGGAGACTCCGGCAGGTGACAATTAGCCCGGCCACCTGAACACGTAACTGGACACGGGGACGACTGCCGGTTGTCCCCGTTTTTGTTGCTCAGGTGTTTATGCGTCGTGAGTTTCTGATACCTTCCGGACGATTCGTGCGTATAGGACTCTCAGGGGAACTCCGCATCAGGGGTTCCCGTTTGCAATCTGTAACCAGGGGTTATTGGGGAGAAGATGACACATGCAGCAAGAACAAGCGATTAAAGTCCGCAATGTCAACAAGACGTTTGGCAGCACGCGGGCTGTCGATGACGTTTCGTTTGATGTGTACAAAGGCGAGATCTTCGCCATGCTGGGGCCGAACGGTGCTGGTAAATCGACGACGATCCGCATGATTCTGGACATCCTGAAGCCAGATCAGGGGTCTATTGAAGTGCTGGGCGGCCCGCTTAATGACCGCCGCCGCGACCGCATCGGCTACCTGCCGGAAGATCGCGGCCTGTATCGCAAGGTCAGCGCCATCGAGGTGATGACCTACCTGGGCACACTGAAGGGACTCTCCAGCGGCGAGGCGCGTAAGCGCAGCATGGAACTGCTGGAACGCCTGGAACTGGCCGAACACGCCGACAAGAAAGTCCAGGAACTGAGTAAGGGTATGCAGCAGAAAGTGCAGTTCGCGGTGACGGTGCTGCATCGCCCAGAGCTGATTATCATCGACGAGCCGTTCTCCGGGCTGGACCCGATCAATACGCTGGTCATCAAAGACCTGATCGTGGACATGCGCAATCAGGGCACCGCCGTCGTGATGAGTACGCACCAGATGCACCAGGTCGAGGAGATGGCCGACCGTCTGCTGATGATCAGCCGGGGACGCCAGGCGCTGTATGGCCCGGTCGAGGACGTGCGTCGCCAGCACGCCATTCACGGCATCATCGTCGAAGGCACCGGCGACTGGCGCACGCTGCCGGGCGTGGTCGATGTGCAACCGGCCAGCGGTCGGCGTAACGGCATGCTGCTGCGTCTGGCCGACGATCAGACGCCTGATGAAGTGCTGGGCGCGATTGCCGCCAACCCTGATGTGCGTGTTGACCGTTACGAGATCGCCGTGCCCAGTCTCAACGACATTTTCATCATGGAAGCCGGAGAACGCCCCGACGACCTCAACGGCATGGACGGGCGCTATGTCGAGGAGATGAGCCATGCATAGGACATGGTTAGTCGCCAGGCGCGAATATCTGCACAATGTGCGCCAGCCGTCGTTTCTGTTCGCGGCGTTTGGCACCCCGCTGCTGATTGTGATCGTGTTCGCTATCGCCATGTTTTTCGCCTGGAATTCAGGAGAGGGCATCCGCGATCGCATCGAAGCCGGCGAGTACCGTTTAGGCTATGTCGATCAGGCCGGCCTGATCCCGGAAGACATCCCGGCACAGGACTTCTCTGAGGAGCATGTCGCCCACCCGGAGATGTTCGTCCGCTTCGACACGCCAGAATCCGCCCGTGACGCCCTGGACGCGGACGAGATCGGGGCTTATTTCGTCATCGTGGACGATTATGTGCAGTCGGGCAACGTCGAACTGTACAGCTACGATACCGAAGTTACAGGGCCGTTAGAGCGGCCCATCAGCGGCCTGCTGAATGCCAGCCTGAGCATGGACCTCGACATTGAGCTGCCAGTGGAGCGCATCACGCGCCCCATCGCCAGCCAGGGACTGTCGATCTTCACGCTCGATACCGATCGTGAGGTCGATCAGCGCACTCTGCCCGCGCTGATTCTGCTGCCGATGTTCTTCGCTATCGTGTTTACCCTGGCGACACAGATCACCAGCGGTTATCTCATGTCTGGCCTGGTGGACGAGAAGAGCAATCGCATGATGGAAATGCTGGTCACCAGCATCACGCCAATGCAACTGCTCTCCGGCAAGATTCTGGGGCTGGGCGCGCTGGGCCTGACCCAGTTGGCTGTATGGATCGGCGGGGCCGGGATTGTGTTTGTGCTGGGGCGCGACCTGCCGGTGCTGGAAAACGCCGCCTTCCCGTTGGAACTGCTGCTGGTAGCGATCGTTTACTTCGTCCTGGGTTACTTCCTGACGGCGGCAGCGATGGCTGGAATCGGCGCGGTGGTCGGCTCCGAGCAGGAAAGCCGCCAGTACGCCGGTATCATCTCGCTGGTACAGTTCGTGCCGTATTTCTTCCTGGTGCAGTTCCTGAACAACCCGGATGGCGCAGCACCGGTGGCGCTGTCGATCATCCCGTTCACCGCGCCGATGGCGATGATTATCCGCTATGGCCTGACGACGGTCCCCATGTGGCAGCTTGCTTTGAGTATGGGCCTGCTGCTGCTGACGACTATGGGCGTCATGTGGCTGTCGGCGCGTTTCTTCCGCTGGGGCCTGCTGATGTACGGCAAACGCTTCAACCTGCGTACGGTGTGGGCGGTTATGACTGGCCGGGCGGAAGTGGGCACGGTCGCGGCCAGCGGTAAGGAGGCTTAACCATGGAACGTTACACAATTCGCGTGTTCGCTTATGAGTTTTTGCGCACCTTCAGGCGCAAGGGCTTTCTGTTCACCACGTTCGGCCTGCCGCTGATCGGTATTGCCATCTTCCTGGGGATACAGTTCTTTACTGGCTCCAGCGCCGACGAGCAGATCGCCAGCCTGCAGGAGATCATCGAAACCTCGAACGACGTCGTCGGCTATGTGGATCACACCGGAGTATTCCCGGAACCCGCGCCGGAAGTGGCTGATATGCTCATCCCCTTCGACAGCGAAGAGGATGCCCGTGCCGCCGTCAGCGAGGGGCGCATCGACTCGTTTTACGTGCTGCCCGCCGACTATCTCGAAACCGGCGAACTGGAAATGTACATCGACCATTTCGCCGTCAGCCAGTTGATGACGTCCGAAGCGCCGGTCTACAACCTGATCTACGGCGAAGCCATCCGCCAGGTGGACTCGCAGATTCTGCTGCGGCTGGTGGATACGGCCAACATCCAGGAGACGACCATCCAGGCCGAGACCGGCGACGGTCTCGTGCAGAGCGATGGCCAGTTCTGGGTGGTGTACGTGTTTGGCATCGTGTTTGTCTTTGCGCTGTTCAGCACCAACGGCTATCTGATGCAGAGTGTCATCGAGGAAAAAGAGACGCGCCTGGTCGAGATTCTGCTGTCGTCGGTGCCGTCGGGCCAGCTTCTGCGCGGCAAGGTGCTGGCGCTGGGTCTGCTGGGGTTGCTGCAGGTGGGTGTGTGGTTTTCGACAATCTTCGTCGTCTCGCGCTTCGAGACCAATACCGCCGGCTGGCTGTCTGAGCTGGAATTTCCGCTGGCGATCGCGCCGCTGCTGGTGATCTACTTCATCCTGGGTTACCTGATGTTCGCGGCGGTGTTCAGCGCGGTGGGCGCGCTCTCGACTTCGATGCAGGAAGGGCCGAGCCTGGCGACGTTCTTCACGCTGCCGGCTATGGCACCCTTCTTCCTGCTGAACATGTTCGCCACCAATCCCAACGGAACCGTGCCGGTTATCCTGAGCATCTTCCCGCTGACCGCGCCTATGGGCATGGTCATGCGCCTGTCGATGACCACCAATATCCCGGCCTGGCAGGTGGTCGCCAGCATCGTGCTGCTGGTGCTTACCGTCATCGGGATGATGGTGCTGGCGGGGCGTCTGTTCCGCGTGCATACGCTGCTGGCGGGGCAGGTCCCCAAAATCCGCGAAATCCCCGGCCTGATCTTCAGCCGCAGCTAACACGGTTACATCTTCACCATGCAAACAAAAACCGGGGCCTGTCGCCAAAGACAGGCCCCGGTGTGATTCCGGCTGAGCGACAGACTACGCCCAGGTAATCAGGTTGGGCAAAAAGCCCGACGGCAGCAGCTCGTGGCGCGGCATGACACGCACCGACAGGCCGCGATCGCCGCTGCTGGTATTCAGAACCTTACCGGTGTAGGTGTACTCGTTGGAGCCGTTGGCTTTCGCTGACTCCATCACGACACTGTCGCTTTCCTCGTCCTCGATCTCACCGCGCGTGTTCAGCGGCCCGTAGTAAAGCTGTACCTGTACGTCGTTCGGCGTCAGATCGCCCAGGTTGACGACCGCCTGCACCTGAATCTCGGTGCCGACCTTCACCTCGTTGCCGGCGTTCACCAGCGACACCTTGCGGATCGCCACCTGATGCCAGACTTTTTCGAGATGGCTGCGCCATTCAGCGAATCTGATGGCGGTCTGCGCATCTGGCTCGCTCATGCGCGTCACCCGCTCGAAGGTGGGCATATAGAAGTCTTCAGCGTATTCGCGTACCATGCGCCGCGTGTTGAAGTAGGGCGCCAGTCGCTGCATGGATGTTTTGACCTTGCTGATCCACTCGCGCGGCAGGGTGTCCTGAGTGCGGTTGTAGAACGTGGGTACGATGTCCTGTTCCAGCACGTTGTACATGGCCTGCGATTCGATGTAGTCCTGATGCTCCCAGTTATCTTCGTCGTATTCTTCGCCACTGCCGATGGCCCAGCCAACTTCCGGGCTGTAGCCTTCGTCCCACCAGCCGTCGAGGATGCTGCAATTGAGGCCGCCGTTGTAGATGACCTTCATGCCGCTGGTGCCGCTGGCCTCTTTGGGGCGGCGCGGGTTGTTGAGCCAGATGTCCACGCCCTGCACCATGTAGCGGGCGATGTGCATGTCGTAGTTCTCCAGGAATACGATCTTGTGGCGGAACTCCGGCAGGCGCGAAGTGTGGACGATCTCGCGGATGAGCGCCTTGCCGCCTTCGTCGTGCGGGTGGGCTTTGCCGGCGAAGATGAACTGTACCGGGCGCTCCGGATTGTTGATCAGTCGCTTGAGGCGTTCCACATCCTGGAAAAGCAGCGTCGCGCGCTTGTAGGTGGCGAAGCGCCGCGCAAAACCGATGGTCAGCGCGTCCGGGTTGAGTACCTCGTCGGCCATGTCGATCTCGGCCTGCGAAACGCCGCGTCGCTGCAACTGACGCCGCAGCCGCCGCCGGCAGAAGGCCACCAGCCGTTCGCGGCGGCGGGCGTGGGTGCTCCACAGCTCAGAGTCGGGGATGTTCTGCACCTCGGCCCAGATGTCCGGGTTGTCCTCTTCGGTGCGCCAGGCTGGGTGCAGATAGCGATCGAACAGGCTGCCCATTTCGCCGCTGACCCAGCTCTGCATATGGATGCCGTTGGTCACCGACGAGATCGGAATTTCCTTGCTCGGCACACGCGGATACATCCACTGCCACATATGGCGCGAGACTTTGCCGTGCAGCCTGGCGACACCGTTGGCCATCGCCGACAGATTCTGCGCCAGCACCGCCATCGAGAATAGTTCATAGTCGCCCATGTTCTCGCGGCCCAGGTCGATGAAGTCCTTGCGCGACAGACCCATCTCTCTGAAGTAATCGGTGAAGTGCTCGTCGATGAGGTCGAAGCCGAAGCGTTCCAGACCAGCGGGCACGGGTGTATGCGTGGTGAAGATCAGGCTGGCGCGGGTAATCTCGCGGGCCTGGTTGAAGGTCAGGTTCTGCTCGCGCATCGTTTGGCGGATGCGCTCCAGCGCCAGAAAAGCTGAGTGCCCCTCGTTCATGTGGCACACGTTGGGCCGCAGTCCCAGCACATCCAGCGCGCGGATGCCGCCGATGCCCATCAGGATTTCCTGGCGGATGCGCGTGCGACGGTCGCCGCCGTACAGCCGGTCGGTGAGGTTGCGATCTTCTTCCAGTGTGTTTTCGGGGATGTTGCTGTCCAGCAGATACAGCGGAATACGCCCGACCTGGATTTTCCATATCTGCGCGTAGAGCTTACGCCCTGGCATTGGCACGTCGATCTTGATGGGCTTGCCATCCGCGTCTCGCTGTAATTCCAGCGGCATATTGGCGAAATCGTTGATAGGGTAGTTTTCCTGCTGGTAGCCATCGGCGTTAAGGTACTGCTGGAAGTAACCTTCCTGGTACAGCAGACCCAACCCCACCAGCGGCAGGTCGAGGTCGCTGGCACTCTTGAGATGGTCACCGCTGAGGACGCCCAGGCCGCCGGAATAGTTCTGTACGCATTCCGTCAGGCCGAATTCCATCGAAAAATAAGCGATGGTGGGGCGCGTTTTCAGATGGCCGTAATGCTGGCGATACCAGGTGTCTTTGGCTGCCATGTACGCCTCGAACGAGGCCTCGGCCCGGTTGAGGTGTGCCATAAACGCCGGGTCTTTTTGCAGCATCTCCAGGCGTTCCTGGCTGATGAGTCCCAGCATCCAGACGGGGTTGTGCCCTGTCTTGTCCCACAGGTTCTGGTCCAGACGACGCCACAGCGTAGTGGTCTCGTTGTCCCAGGTCCAGCGCAAGTTGTAGGCCAGTTTGTACAGTGCCTGCATGGGTTCTGGCAGGTTCGGCACTACATTAATCGTTGCGACGGGTTTTATCATGTAGTTTCTCCAGTCGTTTTTCTGATGAGTGGCTGCAAGCGGGCCAGGCCGGATTCCGGCTCAAATGGACCTCTGTGAATTCCACCGAGACAAGCATAGCGCAGTTTTCGTGACGTTGGCAATACTGAGCGAACGCTCCGCGACTGTTCGGCGCGCGATTGTATCCTGACAGCAGGGCTTAAAACCATCTTCCCACTCTATCGAATTGTGTTAAAATGGCGCAGCCTGGATGCTTGCTTACAGGCGGATACTGTGGACCTGTGTTGAGGAGACGCACATGCTGAAAAAAGACAGCCTGAGCAAGGGTAAGGTCGTCAAAGTGACCTTTTATACCCACAAACTGCCAGAAGCCAAGTCTGTCTACCTGGTTGGAGACTTCAACGATTGGAACGAACAGTCGGACCCTATGGAGAAGCTCAAAGACGGTCGCTATAAGCTGGCGCTCAAGCTGGAACCGGGCCAGGAATACCAGTTCCGTTATCTTGTGGACGGCGAATGGCACAACGACTGGGAAGCTGATAAATACTCAGTGAACCCCTTCAGCGGTGACAATTCGGTCGTCATCACCTGACAGATCCTCTGTCTTGCAGGTTGAATCGCAACGGCCCCGCTCGCACAGAGACGGGGCCGTTTTTGATTGGATGGTGGTTGGCCGGTGTCTACAGCCCGACACGCTTGCCGTCCGGCACGGACTGGTTTTCGAAGCTGCTGAAGTCTTCCGGGTGCAGGTCGGTCCCCAGAACGACATTGCGGCCTATGGTGAAGCCCGGCGGAACCTGCGTGTTCTTGCCGACGCAGGTGATGCCCAGGTCGGTAGCGCCCTGGGCGATGCGCCCGATGCGCGAGTTCGTGCCGATGACGCTGATCTTGTCCAGGATACAGCGTTCCACCACTGCCCCGGCCTCGATGTAGACGTCGTTGAGGATAATCGACTCGCGGATGACCGCGTTCGGGCCGACATGCACCCCCGGCGAAATCACTGACCGCTCGATAATGGCGCCGTCGGCGACCACCGCGCCATCCGACACCAGGCTGTCGCGGATGTTGGCGTCGCAATGTATACGCACCGGCGGGCGCTCTTCGCTGCGGGTGTGGATGACCCAGGTGCGGTCGTTAAGGTTCAGCGACGGCGGCTGGTTCAGCAGGTCCATGTGGGCTTCCCAGTAGGCGTCGATGGTCCCCACGTCGATCCAGTAGCCGCCATAAGGGTAGGCGAAGACGTCCATGTTCTGCTCGACCATGTAAGGCACGATGTCTGTGCCGAAGTCGTGGCGCGAGTCCTTGCGCTCGTGGTCAACCCGCAGCATTTCTTCGAGCACGGTGTAATTAAAGACGTACACACCCATGCTGGCCAGGTCGCCGGGCGGATTGGCCGGCTTCTCCACGAAGTCGCGCACACGATACTCGTCGTCCACATCCAGGATACCGAAGCGGTTGGCTTCTTCAATGGGCACGCGGATGGTGCAAACGGTGGCGTCGGCGCGCTTCTCGCGGTGAAACTCGATCAGTACGTCGTAGTCCATCTCGTAGATGTGGTCGCCAGACAGGATCAGCACATACTCCGGGCGACCATGCCGCACGAAGTTCAGGTTCTGGATGACGGCGTCGGCGGTTCCGGCGTACCAGTCGGTATCGTAGTATCCCTTGAACGGCTGCAAAATCTGGACACCGCCAGTAAACGACCGGTCCAGGTCCCAGGGGCGCCCGCGCCCGATGTGGTCGTTGAGGCTGTGCGGGCGGTACTGAGTCAGAATGAGAACGTCGAAGATATTGGAGTTGACGCAGTTACTCAGGGTGAAGTCGATAATCCGGTACTTGCCGGCGAAGGGCACAGCGGGCTTGGCTCGCTTCTGGGTGAGGATGGTCAGACGTGTACCGGCTCCACCGGCCAGAATGACGGCTTTGACTCTCACGGCGTTTTGTCCTCTCTAATGATTTTTCGAACGTTTAGAAACAGCTTTTTCATACAGTTCAACATAACGACGGGCGCTGGCATCCCAGCTAAAGTCGCGCTGCATCGCGTTGCGCTGCATGCGCTGCCAGGCGTCTGGCCGCCGGTGATAGACATCCAGCGCCCAGCGCAACGTTCCCAGCACCGCGTCGGGCTGCTGCCAGCTAAAGACGAAACCGGTGCTGCGCTCACCATCCAGGCCGTCGTAGTTATCGACCGTGTCGGCCAGGCCGCCCGTTTCGCGTACCAGTGGCAGCGAGCCGTAACGCATGGCGATCATCTGGCTCATGCCGCACGGCTCGAAGTGGCTGGGCATCAGGAACAGATCGCTACCGGCGTAGATATGCTGGGCCACAGCCGCATCGTATTGCAGCAGGCAGCGCGCCCGCCAGTTGAAATCGCCGCACAGGCGGCGCATGCCTTCTTCCAGTTCGGGTTCGCCGGTCCCCAGCAGAATAAACTGCGCGTCGGTATCCAGCAGTAGCCGTCGCAGCGCAGGCAGCGCCAGGTCAAACCCCTTCTGCCAGACCAGACGGCTCACCGCGCCGATCACCGGCACGTCGGCCCGCTGCGGCAGTCCCAGACCGGCCTGCAATTCGCGCTTATTGGGCGGTCGCTGTGTGACGAAGTTATCCGCGTCGAAATTGCTATCCACCAGAGGATCGGTGGCTGGATTCCACAGCTCAGTGTCGATGCCGTTGAGGATGCCGTGCAAATCGGCGACGCGCGTGCGGATCAGGTCGTCGAGGCCGTAGCCCATATACGGGTACTGAATCTCGGTGGCGTAACGCGGGCTAACGGTGGAGACGATGTCCGAATAGGCGATGGCGATGGCCAACATATTGTCGTTGAGGCCGCGACTGTTCAGCTCCGGGTGATGCCGCCCCGGAATACCGGCTTTCCACAGCCAGCCACCCACATGCTCGCCCTGGTAGGCCAGGTTATGAATACTCAGCAGCGACGCCAGATCGCGCCAGATGGGCGTTTGCTCGTAAGCTTTGATGAGGAATGGCAGCAGGCCGCTGTGCCAGTCGTTGACGTGCGCCACATCCGGGAACCAGTCCATGCGAGTGTGAAGCTGCCACATCGCCGCCATAACGAGCTGGTTGAAGAACGTAAAGCGCGGCGAGTCCCAGTCCCAGACGGTGTAGACCGTCTCCTCGTTGCCGAAGTACGGCCAGGACTGCACAAAATAGTAGGGCACGCCATCGTGAACGGTGGTATACACGCGCACGTCGGCGTTGCCTTCCTGGTGGGGCATGGTGAAGTTAAACAGATGGCTGATGTTGTGTTTGTTGTGGCTGATGAAGCCATAACCCGGCATGATGACGCGCGCGTCCACGCCCAGTTGGCGCAGCGCCTGCGGCAGCGATCCGACAACATCGGCCATGCCACCCACTTTGGCGAAGGGGACGGCCTCTGTGCTGACAAATAACACCTTCAAGATAGACGGCTCCTTTGCGTGATGGGAGCGTGAACGTGCTGTATATCCGCGTTCCAGCCAGTCTATATTCTAACAGGGAATTGTTGGGTGTCGAAAAATGGGCAATGCGTGGTCACGCACAGGCCGGCGGTGATCGTCTCGCCGCCGGCCTGTCCGTTTACTGCTTCTACTTGCGGAAAACGCGATAGTCGATGTCCGGGAACACCTTATCCAGTTCGTACAGTTCGGCGACCAGCTCGGTGTCTGTCTGGCCGGATTCCAGTTTGTCAGCCAGCTTGTTGAAGCGTTCCAGGTGCTGGCTGAAGCGCTGGATGGCGTATTCGCGGGCCTGGCCGGTCGTCACCAGGAAAGGCCAGTCCGAGCTTTGCGCCAGCAGCACCTCGCGCGCGGCCTGCGCCAGCATCTGCGCCTCGTCCGGCGTCGGGTCGATATAGCGATTGGCCAGGGCTTCCATGCGCCCTTCCATCTCGTGGATGGGCTGCCACATCCAGCGGGTTTCGCCGTTGTCCCATGTGAAGTGATTGCCACCCGCGCCCCACGAGCTTTCCGGCAGATGCAGCACCTGCCGGGGCGGGTGCTCACTCACGAAGTCGCTGGCCGTTGTCAGTTCGACGTCGGGGTTATTCGCCAGATGACGCAGTACCTTGCCCAGCCAGTTGATGCCTTCGAACCACCAGTGACCGAACAGCTCAGTGTCATAGTTAGACGAGATCAGGCCGTATTCGGCGGTGTCGTTGTGATACTCGCGCAGCAGATCGCCCACCAGATGCGCGAAATGTTCGGCGTGCTGCTCCACCTTGTAAGCCGCCCATTCGGGGTGGTAGTAATCCTTGTGGGCCAGGTCGGTCTTAGCGCCGGTGACGCGCCAGTATTGCAGACCGCTGGTGCCCGCCTTTTTGTGGAATTCGCGGTAATCGAAGTCGCCAGGGTAGCCCCAGTCCGCGCTCCACACCTGCTGGCCGGTGCGGTTGTTGCGCCCGATGACAGCCACGCCGGAATGCTGCTCGGATTCTGGTCCCTGCACCGTCTCGCTGACATAATACGGATGATAAGTGGTCACGTCGCGGCGGGGTGTAAGGTAGGTCGGCGACGCCGGGATCACATAGCGCCGCTTGATGTCGCCATACGGGCCGATCACATCGCCAGCCGCCACGCCCACCGGCGCGCCGCCGGTGATGGTGTGCGTCTCGCTGAAGAACACCTTCAGGCCGTTTTCGGCCAGGTAGCTCTCAATGCCGGGGCGCACGCTGCCATCGGGATTGACGTAGGCCGGGCGATAGGCGCACTCCGGCAGCCAGATGCCGCGCGGCTCGCGTCCGAACAGCCGTTTGTAGCTGCTGATGCCGGTCTTGATCTGCGCGTTGATCGAACTGTCGCGGCTCAGCAGCGGCAGATAACCGTGTGTGGCGGCGCTGGTCGTGATCTCGATGTAGCCCTCGTCCTGCAACTGGCGAAAGGCTCCGATGATGTCCCGGTTGAAGCGCTGGTTAAAGGCTTTTTTAATGCTCTGGTACCAGTTTTTGTACCACTCCGCCAGATAGTGCAGATGCGGGTCGGCGGTGGTCTCGCTGTCGGGTGTGTTCGGTTCGCTGCCAGGGAGCGCCGCCATACCCGATTCTTCGTCGTCCTCGGCGTCGTCGCTGTCTGGCTCGGCCTGCGGGCGGTTGCTGCCGTTTTCGATGGTGGCGCTCTCGTCGCCGAAATAGGCGATGTCTTTGGTCGCGGCTTCAATCCGTTCATCCAGGAACTGATCGAAGTGGTCCAGCACCAGCGCGTCGGCCAGTTGCTCGGCCAGAATCGGGGTGATGCCTACGGTCAGCTTATAGCGGACGCCTTCTTCCTTGAGGTCGTAGAGGGTTTGCAGCAGGGGGATGTAAGTTTCGCTGGCTGCCTCGTGGATCCATTCTTCCCCGTGTGGCCAGCGCCCGGCCAGCCGCGCATAGGGTAGATGACTGTGCAGGACAAATGTAAATGCTCCTATTGCGCCCACAAAAATTCTCCTGAATACGTTTGACGGTTACTGGCAAGATTCTATCTTCGATTACGAACGTTGCAAGGTAAGACTTGTTATGAGATGGGTAATACCATCGTGAAAACGCTGCCTTCGCCTGCCAGGCTGCGTACCGTCAGGAAGCCGCCATGCGCCTCGGCGACCGTGTGCGCGATAAACAATCCCTGTCCCAGCCCGCGCGGGTCGATCAGCTTGCCGGCGGTGTTGCGAGCCTTGCCCCGGTAGAATCGCTCAAAAATATGCGGTATGTCCGCCTCGCTGATGCCCACGCCGCTGTCCTCGACTTCGAGCGCGACGCTGTGCGCGTCGCCATCCGCCAGACTGGCCGCGACGACAATATAACCACCGGATTCGGTATAGTGGATGGCGTTCTGCACCAGGTGACCCAGCGCCCAGCGCAGATGCTGTTCGTCGCCCTTGAGGTTAAGCCGGTCGGCATCGCGCACAAACACCATGATTTCCAGCCGCTTTCTCTTTATCTCCGGCGCTGCGCCGTTGACCACACTCCAGATCAGCGACTCCAGCTCAACCGGGTCGTGACGGATGCTGAACGTGCCCGCGCTCATCTCTGAGACGTCGAGCAGCTCAATGACCATGCGGTTGAGGATGTCCACGTTGCGGCTGAGGGCTTCCAGCAGACGCCGGTCCGGCATGGTGTCCTGCTCGCTGCCCATCAGCACCTCGCTCATCCCCTTGATGACCGTCATCGGGGTTTTGAGTTCGTGCGAAATGGCGGTGACAAACTGATCTTTCAGCCGGTCGGCCAGGGCATCGCGGGTGATATCGCGCAGCACGATCATCGTGCCCTGGCGCTCGCCCTGGCTGTCGGCGACGGCAGCCACCTGTGCCCCTAATACCTGATTGCGTACGCGCACCCGCTCCGGTTCACCCAGCGGCACGATCTCGCTGTCCAGCGTGGTGATGTCGCGGTAGGTGTCGAACAGGTTACCCAGTTCGCCCTGTACGACCTCGTTCTCTCTGCCCAGAAGCTCGCGGGCGGCGCGGTTCATGAAAACCAGCTTGCCGTCCATATCCTGCATAATGACGCCCTCTGGCAGCGCCGCCAGCATCCCGTGCAGGCGTTCGAGTTCGATCTCGTGCTTTTCCAGGTTGCGCCGCAGTTGTTTGTTCTGCTCGCCCACGCGCCGGGCCGTCTCGATCTTGTTTTGCAGCTCGCGCCGGCGATTCTGGCGCGCCTGGCTGATGTTCTCGTCGTCACCACGTCGAACCAGCCCGCCATACAGACGGTTGAACAGGCGCTCGGTAGCGGCACCAAGCTGGTTGACACGCTGGATAACACCGCCGATTTCCTGCGGGTCGTTGGACGGCGGCTGGCTGCTCATGGGTTCTGCTGCTTCCGCTTCTGCTCGATGATGTCGTGCAAAACCACGTGCAGCCGGTCGAAATCCGGCAGCGGTTTGTTGATGACGTGGTCGATGCCATACTCCCGGCGCATTTTGTCCATTTCGTCCTCGCTCATTACGAAGGCGGTCATCATGACGATGGCGATGTTCTGCAGGGCTGGTATGGCACGCATCCGGCGCGCGATCTCGTTGCCACGCTTGCCCGGCATGCGAATGTCCATCAGCGCGAATTCGGGCAGCGCGCCGTTGTGTTTACCGGCTTCCACTTCGTCCAGCCAGTCCCACAGTTTCTGCCCGCTGTCGAACGTCAGGGCGGTGTGGCCCCACACCTGGCACATCATCGCAACCAGGTTACGAATATCGGCTTCGTCTTCGGCGATTAACCAGATCAAGCTAGCCCCCTGATATTCAAAGAAGGTCCGTCAGATTATGTCCCTAGTATAACGCTTAAATCATCACGCAGACAGTTGACGGACGGCGGCGGCGATTGTGCATAATTTCCGGATGTGTTGTGTTTGCTTAATGCGCCCGATGAACTTATCATTGTAAGGTGGTATGTGAGCAGTTGGAACGTGGTTTGACCATGCGGCAGGCCACAGGAAAG
>Ga0081527_100507_pt1 | contig 18062 bp, 26 predicted proteins | sample HotLakmasection5_FD_70992 | JGI IMG/M metagenome (GOLD analysis project Ga0081527, IMG submission 70992) | Hypersaline microbial mat communities from Hot Lake, Washington, USA - Section #5 (SPADES assembly) (version 2) | ecosystem: Environmental > Aquatic > Non-marine Saline and Alkaline >... | reverse complement strand
CGTCCCTCAAGAGGGCCGTGATGTCGGCGGTGCTGCTCCCCCTGTTCCTTGCCGCGTTCACCTCGATGGCTTGGCCGTTCGCAGCCGCCCTCGTGGTGGTAACGGGCGCGTCGACGTACTTCGGCTTCGCTGCCTCAGCGTCAACCTGACGTGATCGCATCCGATCGCTACGGCGGAATCCGGATATCAACCAGGCGCACATCGTCAAGCTCCGGTCCGGCGGTGCCAGTAGCCGGGACGTCGTCGCTCGTGGGCAACGGCCAGAACGTGTATCGCGTCGTCCGTGACCAGGTATGCCAGGTAGTACGGGAACCGCGGGATCGACAGCTTGCGAACCGGTAGGTCGGCGGAGACACCAGGAACCGGCGTCCCGGTCTCGGGCCAGGCTGCAACCTGTTCCATGCCTCGGTCCACAGCGGTGAGGAACGCCAGACCAACACCGGACCGCTCAGCCTCGTACCACAGAGCGGCCTCGCGGAGCTCGCTCGAGGCCTCGGACTCGACGAGTACCCGGCGGCTCACCCGTCGGTCAGCGCTCGGCCAAGACGGGCACGGACCTTGCTCCATTCCTCGCCCTGCCCCGGTCCGGCCAGGAAGCGACGTGCACGCGTCTCGAGCTCTTCCGCCCACGCCTGCTCGACCGCTGCTAGGTCATCCACGACAGGGCCCTCTAGGCTGACCAGCAGTTCGGCGATCAGGTCGGCGCGCTCGTCATCAGAGAGCGAGAGCGCCTCACGAAGCAGCGACTGTGCGTGTTCGGTCATGCGGAGAGCGTACCCCTCGCCGCACGTGAGGAGACGCTGGATCCACAGGCTCCACGTCCTGCGCCGCGCGTACCGGCAGCTATGGGCGCTCTGGCAGCTGAGCCAGCCCGCCCGCAATCACGGCTTCCGAACGGTGGTGGTGTAGCAGCCCAGGGTCGTCGAGGCGGTCTGAACCTCAAGGGAGTGCCGGTGGTCAGGCGTCGACTCTGTCGCCGTAGCGCTGCCGCGCGGCTTCCCCGCTGGTGCCAAGCTCTTTGCCGATCTTGGTCCACGAAGCGCCCGCTCCCCGCGCCTGCCGGACCATCTCGATGACGTCACGTTCGATGAGTGCACGGCGGTAGGCGGCTCGCCGAAGCGCCATCAGGGTCGGCTCCCTGCGGTCATCTTCGCGCGGTTCATAGCGTTCGAACTCATCAGCGAGTTCGTCAGCCTGTGCGATCAGGTCATCGATCGATCTCGGCATCACATCACCTCAGGAACTTCGGACGGGCGCGCATGGCATGCACGATCGCGAGCTCCTCGTGCCAGTCCACCACGCCGATCTCCAGCAGGTTGCCCGCCCGGTCGGGGCCGATGTACATGACCGTGGCATCGCTCACGTGGTAAGCGTCCATCGCGAACGCCCAGGCGTGCAGCGCGTCTTGTTCGGCGACGCCGTGCCTGGCTGCGCTGTGCAGCACGATCGGCGGCTCGGCATCCACTGCAAGTTACCTTGCCTCAGAGGGTCATGGCAAGCAAACTTGCACTCCACGGCTCGTGTCGTCAAGGACCGCCTCCGCAGGGTGTGGAGAAGTCGGATGACCCGGGCCCCCAGCACGACAACGACCCAACCCCCGAAACGACCCACGTGACCCACGACTCTCCTGAAGCTTGCCGTCCCCAGTCAAACGCCAGCCCGATCCGACCGGTTCCCACTCCGCGGCGCTGGGCCGCCCCCAGCGCCCACTTGGGCGAGCGAGGGTTCAGCCAAGCCCCGCAGTGAGCCACCGCAGGCAAGTGGAACACCGGGCGTTGCGCATGGGTCGGTGGGAGTCAGCGGGGATCGATGTCGTAGGCGTTGCCGCGGTGCCGGATCGCCACGACCCGTACGGTCCTGTCGTCACGGAGTTCGTAGATGATGCGGTAGATCCCGACGCGGTAGGACCGCAGGCCGATGAGCCGTCCACGCAGCTGGTGACCGCGGTGCGGGTCGCGCTCGAGTTCACCGAGCGCATCGAGAACGGCATCGGCGAGCAGAAAGTCAAGCGCCGCCAGTGCCTCACGGGCCGTGCGGGTGAGGTAGACGCGTGCCACTACGCGCCTTCAGCGGGCAGCGTGTTCAGCACGGACATCATCGAGGGAGGTGATCTCACCGGCGGCCAGATCATCCAGACCGCGGCGGATCGCAGCGAGCGTGCCTTCGTCGGAGAGGATCTCGGCGGTCTCCTCGAGGGCCTCGTACTCGTCGACTGGAACCAGGACCGCGGCGGGGCGGCCTCGTCGCGTGACGGTGACGTGTTCACGCCGGTCGGCCACCTCGTCGAGCAGGTCGGCGAGGTGGGTGCGGAACTCACGGACGGGAACGGTCTTCGCCATGGCTGGAGTGTACCGCGTTGCGTACACCCGAAGGTGGACGAGGTCGCGTGCGTGACGTTTGATCAGGGTCCAGGGAGCGAACGTGCGGCTGGACGAGTTCGCTTTGACCCGCAGCCGCGAGCATCGGATGCGGCGGCATCTGAAGCCGCGCTCAGTGCTCGACCGCGAGCACGAGAGCGTGTTGGCAACCCGGGAGGATGGCCGTCAGAGTCGGAGCAGGACCCAGAGAACGGTTGTCGCGGCGAGCGCGACCAGTGTCGGGACGATCAGTGCGGCGATGAGCATGCGGACGTCTCTCATGACGTGGCCTCCTGGGTGGGTGTCTCCTGTGGTCGGTCCCGAGCACTGGGGTGGTCCTGAGGTGTTGTGCCCCTGCTGCGGATCCCCGTCCTTAGGACCCGAATGGCGGTCTGGGGACGCAGGAGCGTTTCGGGGGAATCCACGAGTGCCATGACCCGTGAGAACGCGATCGCGAGGTCGGCGTCGTGGGCGGCAGCGGCATGAAGTCGTGCCATGTAGGCGCCGGCGAGTCGGACCTTGCGGGTCCGCGGTCCCTGAACGCCCGGCAGCGCGAGGTCACCCCCGACGGACATGTCCCAGGGTGCATCGAGGACCTCAGCGAGTTCGCCGACGAACCGCCGCGGATCCGGTCTCGGCCGGGCCCGCAGGTGCGTGCGCAGGGCGAGGGCAGCCAGTCCGGCGACCGTCATCCCCTGGCCGTAGATCGGGTCGAAGCTGCAGATGCCGTCACCGACGGGCACCAGGCCGTCAGGCAGCGAAGGTGCCCGTTCGTAGCGGCGTCGGACGGCTTCGGGGAACCTGAACGCAACCGGTTCGTCGAGGGCCTTTGCGTCGCGGATGGCGTGGTGGATGTCGGGGAAGTCCAGCGAGCCCGCGAACGCGAGGAAGCCCTCCTCGCTGATCGGCGGCCGTTCACCGACCAGCCCGAACAGCGTGACCATCCACGTTCCCGCTTCGAGTCGGGCGAGAACGCCTCCCCGTGGTTTGGCGACGGTGGGCCCCTGCAGGGTCCCCCAGTCCCCGTCGAGTGCATCTGCCGGCAGCTGGTATCGGCGCGTCACGTAGACGAGATCGAGCTCGATGCGGTCCTCCGCGGGCGGCTCATAGCCCAACGCCTGCAGCCAGACCGGGGTCCGTGACCCGCGCCCCATGGCGTCCACCACGAGGTCGGATGCGACCGTCTCCTCGGCGCTGTCGTCGGCTCGCCGCAGGATTCGAACCCCGGTGATGCGCTGCCCGAGTTCGTCGGCCACGAGCCCCACGACGTCGCAGGGGTCGCCGAACCGCACCCGCGGCAGACGTCGCACCCGCGCCCGGATGCGGCCCTCAAGGAACGGGCGGCTGGCGCTGATCGTGTGCAGCTCGCTGTGCCCACGAGCGAAGCGGTGGCCGCTCAGGTGGAGACGCGCATCGCCCAACAGGTCCCCGGACGCCGCACCCTCAGCGATCAGCTCGGCGGTCAGGCCAGGGAAGAGTTCCTCGAGGATCTGGCGGCCCCGCGGGAGCAGCGCGTGGATGTGGCGCGCTTGGGGGACGCCCCGCCGCGATCCGCGGTCGATGTCCAGCTCGTCGCGGTCCAGCAGCTGGACCTCCGCGTAGTGTTCGGCCAGGACGCGAGCGGCCAGTAGTCCGGCGATGCTGCCGCCGAGCACGACCGCGCGCCGACCGCGAACCCGGCCTCCGAGCTGTCCACCGATGTGGCTGTCCATCGCTGCCTCCTCGTTGGTGAAGAGGCTGCGTCATGCGGCTGCTCGGTTTCCAGACCGATCGCTGCTCAGTTCTGCTCACCGACCATCAGTCGTGGGTGGCGGACGGTCCGTAGACCTCCTGGTCCCAGAGCCACGCCACGATGCGTTCGACGCCCTTGGTGAGGTGGCGCCGATAGGTGCTGAACGGCAGCCCGAGGCGGGTCGCGGCTGCCTCCTGGGTCGGTACCGGTTCGACGTAGGTGCACTCGACCGCCCGCAGCAGCTTGTCATCGCGAGGGTGTTCACCCAGCCGACCCACCGCGGTGCGCAGCAGCTCCTCGACCAGGCTGGCGTCCGGCTCTCCGTCGCCGGCGTGCTCGCGCAGGAGCCTGGTGCGCATGAGCGGGTTGCGGGCCAGCAGATCAGGCCGGTGCAGATCGCGCAGCGCCTGGCGCACCGCGTCGGTGAACTCGGACTGGGACAACACCTGCACCGTCGGTGACGGATCCCCTGACAGGGTCGGATCCTGCGCGAGTGACCGCTCGGTCCACAGACGGACGAGGTCGTCGATCGGCACGGCCCGGAAGTCGTGGGCGTACACGCCGTAGTGACGGCCCTCGACCTCGATGTCCACATCGGGTACCCGGTGCAGGTCCGCGAGGGCGAAGTACGCATCGAGGTGGTCCGGTTCGTGCAACGTCACGTAGTCCCAGGCCAGGTTCGGCGTGGCCAGCTGGCGTTGGAGCGTGACCAGCGGGACGGCGTTCATCGTGGGCGACGGGCCCTGGTAGGTGTCGCGGTCGACAACGAAGCGGGTCTGGGTAACGACCTCCCCCGGACGTGGAGGATCGTGTTCGTGCGCGTGCTCCCACACGGCCTGCGCACCCGGGTCGGCGGCACGGTCCTGCGCCGATGCGGCCGTGAGGTCGATCATGCCGATGACGCCGCGCACGGCACCGTCGTCGCCGCGCACCACGAAGAAGCCGTCCGGCTGCCGATCCCACCAGTGTGCAGCGATGGTGGCGGCCGCGTCCCCTTCCGCAGAACCGATGAGTTCGAGGGCGTGCTCGCGGTCCGATGCCGCCGCCGGGTCGGGGGCATGATGGCCCCAGACGTCCCAGTCGACGGGCGCGAGGATGCTCGACAGGTTCCGGAACAGGAACTTCAGATCCGAGATCGCTCGCAGTTGCTCCCGGCCGTTCAGGGAGCGCAACCGCCCATGGACGTGATCGGCGACCAGACGGAAGATGCGCGCGTACTCCGGTGGGTCGCGCCACCGCAGGTCGGCCTCGAAGGCGTCACGGGCCAGGTCGTGGGGGAACACCCCGTCAGGCCCTGACTCCACGAACGACAGCCCACGCAGCCAGGCGAACAGCTCGTCGACGTCATCGGTCCCGAGCGTGTCGCGCAGCAGCGCTTCGGTCGTCACCCGGGCGATCGCGCACGCCGCCAACACCGTGCGGTGCAGACCAGCAGGCACGACCTCGGCGAAACTGCGCAACAGCGCACCGACCAGATCGGGTGTCAGCGGATCTTCGGGCACCCGACCGCCCCGGACCACCACGTCGGCGAACAGTGACAGGCCCAGCGGATGGCCATGGGTCAACGCGAACAGCCGGTCATGGAGCGCGACCTCGATCGCACAGGCATCGAGGTAGCGACGGCACTCGTCCGGTCCGAGGTTGCGCAACGACACAACCCGGAGCAACTCACGCCAGGCAGGATCAGACCGCCAGGCGGGTGCTGGTGCAGCCCGACTGGCGAAGACCGCGAGAGCGGTCGCGGGAAGCCGCGGCAGCAACGCCGTCCGGATCCAGTCATCGACCGGCGCCAATCGCTCGTAGGCATCGATCAACAACACCAGCGGACGCGCAGGAGAACGGATCGGCACGTCGCTCGAAGCGGCCACCTCGACGGTGTCGCGCATCGCCTCGAGCACCGCTTGGGGTGAGGGAACCAACAGCCTGCCGTCCAGACGCACGACCGTGGCACCCTCGGCGTCCGCACACTCGTGCAGAACGTCCAGCAGGCTGGTCTTGCCGATACCACCCGGACCATGCAGGAACAACACCGAGAACGACGACTCAACCGCCTGCAAGGCCGAGCGGAACAACTCGATCTCGGCCGCACGCCCCACGAACCGAGCCCGTCGTCGCGCCTCCAACATGGCACCGAGCGTGCTGGCCGGCCGCTGCTCCGAGATCATGATCGGTCAGGGTAGGTCGGCGGCAGCCGTACCAACAGGGCTAGCGTCTAGTAGATGAGATGTGCGAGGTCGTCGACGATGATGGTGGGCTGCCATCCGGTGGACCGCATCGTCTGTGACACGACGTGCTTCGGCATGTCGTTCATGCGTTGGGCGAGCTGCGGGCTGCCAGCGCGCGCATCTTCGGAGGGCCAGTAGGCGGCCATGCCCTCGAATGTGGTGCGCCCGAACACGAGTGTGTCGGAACGATCGAGCTGGTCGACCGAGAACTGCTCTGTCGGCGTGTCCGGACCGTCGAGAGGTGACAGCCACCACCGGATGAGGGTGAGCACGGTACTGGTGAGATGACAATCCGACTTGACTCCACGACAAGCCTGGTTGACACTGCGTGACATGGGGCGTCCACCACAAGCCGCACGTGAGAACACGGTTCGCCGTGCTCGGCGGGCCATCGACATGACACAGGCCGAGCTGGCCGAACGCGTCGGGGTGAGCCGCCAGACCATCGTGGCGCTGGAGGGCGGCGGCTACGCGCCATCGGTCTACCTCGCGCTCGCGCTCGCCGACGTCATGCAGACCAGCGTCGAGGCGCTGTTCCGCCCAACTACGACCGCCAGCCTCGTCGACGACGCACCAGCGGAGGCATCATGAACAGCGACGATGAGACCACCCCACCCACCAACGACGGCCCCTTCATGCGCGCCACCGCAGCGCTCGCCGACCTCGACAGCCCCTTCTACGCCGAGGAACGTGAACGCGACGTCTGGAACGAGGCGTCGGCGGTCGGCTTCCAGTTCTTCCTGTGGACGATCCCCGGGTTGGCGTCGGTTGCCCTCTGGCTCGTCGGACGGGCTGCGCTGCCGTACGTGACGGGCGCACTGGCGCTGTGGTTCGCCGGCGCCATCCTGACGCTGGGGTACGCCGCGCGACTGGGGGTCGACCCCACCAGGCGCGGGCCGCTTCGCGGGCGCCGGGCCGTCATCTTCGGCATGCTGATGCTGGTTCTCTCAGGCGGCCTTTACCGGGCGCTGCTTCCCGTCGTCGGAGACGAGACGATCCCGAGCCTGTTGCGCGGCGGAGCGCAGGGGGCCATGTACGGCCTGCCGCTTGGCCTGATCGGTGCGGCCCTCGGACTGTGGCTCGATAACCGGAAGCGTCCAACCGGGCAGCCCGGTTCACAGACCACTCCCTAGGCTCCAGCCACGGACCCGGGCAAGTAACTGGTAGTCGTCCCTGAATGGCGTTCTTGGACGCACCGAGTCGTTGCAGGTCAACTGACCTACAGGCAACGAACCGCCGCAGCTACATGGATGATCCGGGCGTGGCGGGTAGGTCGCCAGCGGGTCTCGCCGTGGATGCTGCTCGCTTCAGGTTGAGGTCGGCCGTGGCCCAGGGGGCGGGTCAGGTGACTGCAGGTTCGGGGAAGGTCAGCGTGGAGGCGGTGGGATCGATGTGCAGTTTCGCGCCCTGGGGCACGTTCCAGATGGGGTCGGTGTGCCCGAAGTCGACGTTGGTCACCACCGGCAGGTCGTCGAGGCCTTCCTCGTCACGGACCACACGCAGGATGGCGTCGTCGTACGCGGGGTGTTCATCGACCGGTAGGTCGGCGCCACCCGGACGGCCGAACACGATCCCGGCTAGCCGGTGCAGTTCACCGGTCGCCGCCAGTGATCGCAGTAGGTAGGTCACCGACATGGGCGGAGGCTGGTCCTCGCTGGTCTCGAGCAGCAGCACCGCTCCGTCGAGTGGTGGCCACCAGGCCGTGCCGCGCAGGAAGTCGAGCACCTCGAGACAGCCGACCACCGTGGTGCCCTCGCGTGCGGCGCCGCCGTGCCAGCGCCACCCGGTGCTGGGCCGCAGCTTGCGTCGATGCTGCTGTGTGGCGGGGTCCGACCAGTCGAGCTGCTCCACGGTCCACCCGTCACGGTTGTCGGGCCACTCGAGTGGTGTGGCGGGTTCGAACAGGGTGCGTCGGACTCCCTCGAGCAGGTAGTCGTGCAGGCCCGCGTTCTCACCGAAGCCGGCCATGATGGCGGGGCCGTAGAACGAGGTGAGCCCGGCTCGCAGCAACGCCATCTCGATGATGGTGCTGTCCGAGTAGCCCAGGAACACCTTCGGGTTGGCGGCCAGCAGGTCCAGGTCGAGGTGTCGCAGCAGCCGGATCGAGTCGTCACCCCCGATCGTGGACACGACCCCGGCGATGTCGGGGTCGGCGAACGCCCGGTGCAGATCATCAGCCCGGGCGGCCGGATCGGCAGCCAGCGTCGCGGCGTCGGCCAGGGTGTGGGGCATCTCGACGACCTCGACCCCGAACGCGGCCTGCAGTTGCCGCTTGCCTGCCTCGTAGCGGTGCGGGAAGGTTCCCGGCCCGCCCCACGACAGCGATACCGCGGCGAGCCGATCGCCCTGCCGGAGTCGCCGCGGTCTCACCGACATCGACACCACCCATCCGCGGCCTGTCCGCGACCATACTGCCTCGGGCGACCGGCTCCGGGGTGCCGTCGCTGCTCCGAAGGTTTCGGTGGTCGGGGCGCCGCTGACCGTGCATGTCGCGGCCGGGAGCCGGCCGTGACCGATGTCACCGTGACCCTCCCGTCTGCCGAGGTGCGTCCGCACCGTCTGACCGGTGCGTTCCAGGCCGGCTACCGCAACGCCACAACCCGAGCGTCGTACCTGCAGCAGCTGGACCGCTGGTTCGCCCGGTGCACCGCGCTCCAGCTCGACCCGCTCGCCGTCGAGCACACCCACGTCGAGCCGTACCTGCGCAGGTTCGATCGGCAGGACGGATCGATCAACGCGGTCTGGAACGGCCGGGCAGGAGCGCTACCGATGCCCATGGGAACCGTTCAGTCCGGATAGGTGACCTCCGGCGTCCGCTGCGTCGCGTGCCGCAGCGGGAGCGGTCACGCGGGCTCAGCCCAGCCCCGGCGGCAGCGGGGTGCCCAGTTGCAGGGTGAAGTCGGCTGCGCAGTCGGCGTCCGGTTCGCTCTCCGGGTCGTTGAGGAAGTCGGTGACGATGTCCTGCCCGCAGGGGCCGGGGAGGGAGAGGGCTTCGAGCGGTGCGTGGACCGCCCAGCCCACCTCCACCAGGTGGCTGACCGGTAGCGCCTCGTGTACCTGCTCACCGAGTTCGGGCGGGGTCACGTGGTCGAGCCCGCCGGTGACGATCAGGGTCGGCACCTCGGCATCGAGGGTGACCTCAGCCGGGTCGTAGACCTGTTCGACGTCCCAGCGTGCACAGAACTCCCCGATGGGCTCGCCCAGCATCGTGCGTGGGTACCAGTACTCGGTGATCAACGGGTCGTCCACCTCGGCCAACGCCCGCTCCGGATCGGCGAGCCCGGCCTCACCGGTACACAGCATCGACTGCTGCATCCCGGCGGTCACACCGCCCTCGAGCTGCTGTTCGAGTATCGCCACGATGTTGGCCAACGGCGCCAGGTCGCCATCCCGTGCCCGGTCGACGACCGCGGGCAGCATCGCGGTCAACTCGGCCTGGTAGAAGAAGGTGAAGAGCCCGCCGAGGAACCGTGACGGCGTGTAGGAGACGGTCGTCGTCTCACCGCCCGGCGGCTGCACGGTGACCTCTTCGGGCTGGTCGTCCAGGCGACGGACCGTCTGATCGATCGCGGCGCCTAGGTCCCCGACCCGCTCCGTGCAGGCATCGACCTCACGGCAGGCCGCAGCCAGGCGATCCAGCGAACGCGCGAATCCGGCCGGGACGCCGTCCACCCAGTTGGCACGCGGATCGACCGGGGAGCTCAGCACCACCGAACGCACCGCGTCGGGGAACATCTGACCGGTCAGCAACGCCACCTGGGTCCCGTAGGACGTGCCACGCACGTTCAGCTGGTCGTGGCCCAGTGCGCGGCGCACCAGCTCGACGTCACGCGCGTTGGCCAGATGGTGGTAGGCACCGAGGTCGACCCCGTCATCGGCGAGGCGGTCCCGACACGCGCCCAGCGCATCGAGGGCGGCGTGGAGGTCCTCGGCCGCGGACTCCTGGACCTCCAGCGCGGGGATCTCGGGGCAGTCCAGTGCCGGGTCGCTGGAACCAACACCGCGCTGATCGATCACGATGGTGGTCCGACCGGCGGCGAAGACCTCTCGGAGCTGTGGGGTGGTGAGGTACGGCTCGACGAGTACCTCGCCCGGGCCACCGCCGAGCACCAGCAGCGGCACCTCGCTCCCCTCCGTGTCCGCGGCAGTGCCGTCGATGACGACGGCCAGTTCGATGGTGGCCTCGTCGGGAGCGTCGTGGTCGAGTGGCACCTCGACCATGCCGCACTCGATGTGCTGGGCATCGGCCGGCTCGATGCCGAAGCAATCGGGGTCCTCGTCGAACTCCGGCTCCATGTCGGTCGCCGCCACGTCGGTTGGCGATCTGTCGGCGGATGCCTCGCCGTCACCGGTGTCGACGGTCGGGCTGCAGGCCACTGCCAGCGATAGCCCCACAAGCAGGGGCAGGATGATCCGGCTGCGGCGGCGGGGGGACGGGGAGGTGTCGTCGATGGTGGGCATGGTTCCGTCGGCACCCGGGCGGGTGTGGCGGTCGCCAGTTCGTGATGATCTCATGCGGTCATGGTGCCCATCGGTCACGCCGTCGGGTAGTGAGGTCCGTCCGCGCCCAGCATGTCCCCGTCACAGGATCCGATGACAGCTGTCACACGGCGGGCAGCGGCCAGCGCAGTCGCCAGTGCTGCAGGGGCTGTGATCATCGCCATCGGAGAGCGGTGGCGCACCGAGTGGCGAGCCTCGCGCTCAGCAGCTTCGGACCTGCAGAGCGCTTCGCGCCACCGCGTCGTGACCACCCAGGGCCCCGTGCTGTCAGCACCGGGATGGGCGAGGGAGGAGGGGTCTTCCGGGAGCGGTCGACAGGTGCTTCAGGGCGAGCCGCGGGTCTGCGTCGCGCAGAGGAGCAGGTTCACCGCGAGGTCGACCGCCTCGTCGATGTCGAGACCCCGCTCGATGGTGAGCGAGTGCCAGGTCCAGAAGCTGACCACGAGCCCCGCTGTGGCGTTGAGGCGCCGGCGTGCGCGTCCCCGCACCCCCGAGCCCGCCACCAGGGCGTCGGCGAACGCCTGGAAGGTCTCGGCCAACTCCTGCTGCGTGGATGCAGGCATGGCCTCGCGGTCGCGCACGATCGGCAGCAGTTCGTCACCGCACGCCCGATACCAGTCGTAGAGCTCAGCCAGCGCGTGTCGGCCCCGGGCCTCGACCCCGGTGATCTCCCGCCAGACGGCGGGGTCGGGCGGAGGGCGCAGCTCGGTCCAGCGCCGACCGCAGGCCACGAACAGGGACTCGACATCTGGGAAGTGGCGGTAGACGGTCAGCCGGGTCACGCCCGCCTGCTCAGCGACCCCGGTGATCGTGGTGTTGGCCGGCCCCACCGTCGTGTGGAGGCTGACGGTCGCGTCGACGATCCGCTGCCGGGTCTCCTCGACCTGCTCGGCGCGCTTGCTCATGTGGTACGGCCGAGATTTCGAGGATCTGATCTGTTCACTCACTATTGACACTCCGCCGATCGCTTATTTCAGTGTACATACGTGTCCACTGTTTCTGGAGGAGCCGGATGGGTATCGCTACACGTGCACCGCGTGCGCCGAAGCTCACGGTCGTACCGCCGGATCACGGACGCCGGGGGACCCTGCTGCCCGGCGTGGACGTGGTGTTCAAGCTCGACGGTGGCCACACCGGGGGCGCGCTGTCGATCGTGGAGCACCCGTTCGAGGTCGGGGCCCTCGTGCCGCCGCACCGCCACCACTTTGAGGACGAGTTCTCGATCGTGCTCGAGGGCGAGATCGGGTTCCGGTCGGAGGACCAGGAGGTGGTCCTGGGGCCAGGCGGCTACATCGTCAAGCCCCACGGCGAGGTCCACGCGATGTGGAACGCGGGAGACACGCCGGCGCGGATGATCGAGGTGATCTCGCCACCGGGGTTCGACGAAACCTTCTTCCAAGGGACCGCGGACCTCAACGACGCCGGACCACCCGACCCCGCACAGGTGGCAGAGCTCGCGGCCCAGGCTGGGCTGGAGATGGCCGAGCCCGACTGGCTGGCCGACGTCATCGCCCGCTACGACCTCACCCCGCCGCCGACCGGGTAGGACCCAACTTCTCTGAACCCGGGAGATCCGGCATGGCCAACGACACCGGGCCGGCCGCCGACATCATGGCGATCCGAGAGATCCGGGCCGCCCTCGAGCGGTCTGTGAATGAGCTCGATGCCGATGGGATCGGTCGCCACCTCGCCGAGGAGGTGGCACAGCTCACGGCCGATGGCCAAGCCCGTGGCCGAGCAGCGGCCGTCGAGGAACATCACCGCATCTTCGACTCCTTCGCCGAGGTCATGGAGCGCTACACGATCGAGCAGATCGTGGTCGTTGGCGACCTTGCCGTCGAGTGGGGCACCTACGACATCACCTTCACCGATGCGGCCACCGGCGAGACCAGTCAGGGCGGCGCCCTGCCCTACCTGTTCGCCTACGAGCGCGACAGCGAGCACTGGCGGGTCATCCGTATGAGCTGGGAGCCGCCCGCCTGAACCACCACGCCGTCAGTCGCATCGCTGGCTCCGTCTGTCGAGGCGTACCGCGAGGTCCATCCCTGTTGCTCGTCGGCCAGAGGTGCTCGCGTCGCGAACAAGCCGTCAACCGCCGGGTCCTGCTGGCGGAGGCTGCTCGACCGGCGTGATCATGCGCGACAGACCGGGTTGGTGGTAGCCGATCCGTTCCGATCGACGTCACGGCGATGGTGCGCGGTCGTACCGTCGGCGCCGTGATCGTGACGACCGCTCGTCGTGCACCTAGGGCGGGGAGCCGATCAGCCGGCGGGCCTGAGGTGCGCCAGTCTCACCTCGATCAGACGAGCGACCAACTCGCGAGGTAGGGGGTCGTCGACCGCGAACCGCAACGTGCCCTTGCTCCAGTCGTATCCATCCAGCAGATCAGCGAGCTCTGTCAGCACCGCACCCGAGTGTGGGTAGTAGCTGCAGTGGCGCTTGGCCCAGGCGTAGCCGGCCACCGGCTTGTCGCCCATGACGAAGGCCGGCATCCCATAGGACATCGCTTCGTGTGCGTCCGGCAGCAGATCCTGCAAGGTCGATCGCAGCACGCGCAGCGTGCTCCGCTGAGGCTCAGGAGCCCCTTCCAAGTAGTCGTCAACCTCCACGGACGCTCCCCTCGCTCCATGCACCGCGTGGACCGGTCGCTGCGGCAGCCTGATCTGGGGCTCCGTCCGGGCTCCTCACCACGGCGAGGTGGGCTGCAGCACGGCCTCCTCGAGCGCCTCGGTGCGCAGGGAGGTGACCTGCTGGTACTCCGGGTCGCGGACCATCTCGCTGAACGCTGCCCGCGTCGGGTAGCGGACGAGCAGCACCGCGTCCCACGCCTGGCCGTCCTCGGCGACCAGCGCCTGGTGGCCGTCACCGGCGTAGATCACCTCGGCGCCGTACCGGGGCAGGATCGTGCGCTAGAGTGCCTCGGCGTAGCGGCCGTAGCTCTCGCGGCCGCCGTCGGGCTTGAACCGCAGGAGGTTGAGCATCACGACCGGTCCACCCGGGTCGTCGGCCAGCAGCTGTTTGAGATCGGCACCGGTCGGGTCTATCGCCACGCGTCGCTCCAGTCTCGGTCGAGGTCAGGCCCCAGTCCAGCACACCGGTCGGTGTCGAGCACGACCACCACCACGCGGCTGGTCGTTCACAGGCTGATCGCCGGCCCGGCTTGCGGCGACCGGGATCACCGTTCGGTCGCGTCTTCGATGTCGTCCAGTAGTTGCATCCCGAGCTGGTCGACCGAACGCGCGGTGTTGGTGAGCACGGCGATCGCGACCTTTGAGTCGGGAACGAAGCCAACGAAGCTGAAGTAGCCTCCCGTGCCTCCGTTGTGCCACCACACCGGCGCCCGTCGCCGCCGGTCGAGCACGTGCCAGCCGAGCCCGATGCGAAGAGCGCCGCGTATCTGACGCCGCGGCGCGACGCAGAGTTCGATGGCAGGTGCGAGGGGTGACGCTGTGGGCTCGAGGTGGGCGTCCAGAAACGCGAGCATGTCCGTCGCGGTCGATCGCAACGCGCCGGCCCCAGCCAGCGCCGGGAGGTGCCAGTCCTTCACCGGGCGGCGTCTGCGGCTGTGACCCTCCGCGATGTTGTCACCCATCGGCCGATCCGTGGCCGTTCGACTCATCTTGAGCGGGCCGGTGATCCGGTCGGCGACGAGCTGGTGGTAGGGCCGACCGAGGGCACGACTGAGCGCTTCACCGAGCACGCCGGCGCCGTAGTTGGAGTAGCGAACCGTGCGGCCGGCCGACCACCTCGGTGGCGTCGTCAACGCCTGGATCAGATCGTCGGTGGTGAAGCTGGCGTAGGGGTCGTGACGGTTCCGTAGCCCCTGTCGCCACAGGCCGGGCGGAAGGCGGGGCAGCCCGGAGGTGTGCATCGCCAGGTCACCCAAGGTGATCGGAGGGCCATCCCGGTGGTTCGCGGCGAGCGGGATGAGCGTGTCGAGTCGCTGGTTGAGGGTGACCTCACCGCGGACGACCGCGTCGGTCAGCAGCAGCGCCGTGACCACCTTGGTGACGGATCCGATCTGGAAGCTCGTGTCCCCATCGATCCGGCGACCGCCAGCCTCGACGTGTCCGACGCCGACGGTGGCCGCGCGACCAGCACTGAGAACCCCGACGGCCAAGCCCTGGTGACGGTGGCCGACCCGCCCAGCAGCACGCGCAGCCATCTCGGCGAGCGCCCGATCACCCGCCACGTGATCACCTGACGCCAAGCGTCATCTCCCCCCCGGTCGCGAGCAAACCCGTGCTGGTGACCCTATGCGTGGACGGGGCCACACCCCGAAGCGCCCATCATCACTGCGAGGATGACGGCAGCTGCTCGGATCGGCTGCCGATGCCCGCCACGCCATGGGCGCGCTGCTCCGCACGGCCGAGGCGGCCGGCTGATCCGGACCCGGTCGTACGAGGTCAGGCCGGGTGCCGGTCTCGTTCGCGACGGCGCTGGAGCGGCACCATAGGTTTCGAGGTCGCACCTCCCACCAGCGACGTTCATGCTGTGGGACATCGAGCTTGGTCGGCTGGCTGCGTGGGTGACAGGCCGATCATGTCGGCCAGTGCTGACCGAGGTACGGATCAGGGTTGACGGTCGCCCAACGATCGAGCAACTCGGCCAACGCTCGCGCCTGCGCCCCACCCGAGGACAGCTTGCGCTTCAACACGCACACCAGCACCAGGTCGGTCTCTGACGCGTAGTCGCTGACGTTCTCCGTCACGACCGCACGACGCTCACTGCGCGCGACCGTCGCCACCACCACATCATCCACCCCGGACAGACCACCCTCGCCGACGTGCATCGCGTCATGATCGAACGCATCGCGAAGCAGAGCGGCCGCAGCCCGAGGGAACATCTCGTCGAGCAGGAACTTCACGCCAACAGCGCCCGGCGCTGCTCCGCGGCCTCACGGCCCTCGGTGATCGCACGCTCGTTGGAGACGATCCGATGTTCGATCTCCGCTGGATGCCGGGCAGCGAACTCCAGCGCGGCACGCAACAGTCGAGGGTGCACATCAGTCTCAGCAGCCAGGGTCGCGATCCGCTCCTCCTCGCTGCCCTCAAGCTCCCGCAGCCGCGCGACGATCTCCCAGACATCAGGTCCACCGGCAAGCGCTGCACGACGGTCATGCCCCGCGCCCCGATACACGATCCCCGCATGCTCCAGCGTGTCGACACCCTCGATGATCAGTCGCTCGAGCAGCGCCGTGGCGCTCACACCTTCACGCTCGGCCCGCTCGTGCAGACGCCGTCGCGCCTCATCGCCCAGCCGAAACGACGTACTCCTCGCAGCCACGACCAAGCCTCCTTCACAGTGAGCTACAGTGTAGCCAACGTGTAGCGCGCTAACTGGGACCGCATCCACCAACCGTTGAACTCGCAGGCGTTTCCGCTCGCTACTGGAGCGCGGGACATCGAGAGGATCGACAGAGTCCACACTCCTGATCACCGGCCGCGCAGCTGCTGGATGCGGGCGACACGCCGTTGGGCATCGGATCGGTGGACCGGGTCTTCGAGCCGGCCCAGGCGCAGACCGGCCAACAGGTAGGGCAGGTCACCGGTGCGATCCTCGACGGCGATGACCTCGCTGACCTCGAAGCCTCTGTCGCCAACGTCGCGCACCACGATCCGATGTTCGGCCTCGCCCTCCACCGCGACCACGATCTTGCCGCAGTCGGTCAGATCGCCGGTCTTGGCGTAATCGTGCAGAGGTGCTGGCACGACCGTGCCAGCGTCGAGCGCCTTGAGGAGGCGGAAGACCTCGACGAGGGTGGCGCGGGACCGCTCCGCGAGGCGACGCAGATCCGCCATCGCGTCGTCGCGGAAGGTGACCCGCGTGAACTGCAGGGTCACAGCGCTTCGAGGTCGATGCCGAACTCCGCGGCTGCTTCCGCGAGCGTGGTTCGATCGCCGGTGTCAGTGGCGTCGCGCTCACGGATGCGCTGCGCGATCGCGACATCCTCGGCGACATCGAGTAGCAGCCTGAAGGTCTCGTAAGGAAGCAGTGCGGCGTCGGGATGCCGTCGGTCGCCGAGGATGACGGGCTCGGCGTCTACCCCCTGCTCGCGGAACCGACGCACATGGGCGGGTAGCCGCGTACGAGCTTCGCTGATGGTCTCCGGCACGCCCGCCTCCTGTACGTCATCCTGTACACATCGTACGGGACGGAGAGGGAAGGTGCCACCGCCCTCGCGACGATGAACCGCTCGCATGAGACCTCGTCCGCCGCGGCCACAACACGCAACCACGCACACGATCGCAGTCGCCCGACCAACATAGGAAGCACCGCCGTATGTGCACGATGCCGATAACCAGCGTGGCAGCCGCGGCGGTGCAGTTGTGGGCGACGCTGGCCGTCGGGCCCACCGCCCACAATCACTGCGAGGATGTGGAGCGGTTCGTCAGAGATCGAGGAGATCGGCGAGGACCTCGCGCATCTGGTTCAGAACCTGCGGGCCCACGTTGCCGATCGGTTCAGCGAGCCGCCCGACGGCGATCGCGCGGATGTGCTGGCACTGCGCCGCTGAGACCGTCTCGAGACCGTTGCCCGGATCAGGCTCGATCGTCACTTCAGACCGGTACGCGCGGATCGTCGAGGTCAGCGGAACGACCTGCACCACGCTCGGCCCCTGATCGAGCACCACCTGCGCCGTCACAACGACGACTGGACGTGCGAACCCAGCTTCCCGTCCCTGCGGCTCGCCCAGATCTGCGAGCTGGACATCCCCGTAACGACGCATCGAGCCACTCGGCCTCATCATCGTCGAGCGGCGCTGCGAGCTGCTCGCCCATGTCCTTCTGACGTAGCGCCCGCAGCGCTGCCGCCGCGACCTCGTCGATGGTCGCACCACGCCGCTGCGCCTCGCGACGGAAGCCGTCGTGGGTGCGGTCTGAGACCCTCAGCATCTTGGTAGCAGCCATGACGTCAGTATACGGAACCGTAGACGGCCGTCCAGGGGCTTGATGCAGTTGTGCGCGGTGGCTCCCGCTGATGCGACCGCACATCGTCACGGCTTCGTGCGCCGGTCCTTAGCCCCGTTGTTTCATCGGGCTGGCGTTGAGGGGTCGGTCCGACGTTCGGTGTCATCGTCGGCAACCGCGGCGGTGGCGGGGCGACGGTAGCTGTTGTGCTGGCCGGTTTCGGGCATGGCGGGGTGCGACGTCGGTGACGTCGTGAAAGTTCGGGCTGAAGGTGTCAAGGAGCGGGGCGGTCCGGTTCAGGTCGCGGGAGCGGGTAGGGATCTGAGTCGTCGGAACG
>Ga0081527_100506_pt1 | contig 18122 bp, 14 predicted proteins | sample HotLakmasection5_FD_70992 | JGI IMG/M metagenome (GOLD analysis project Ga0081527, IMG submission 70992) | Hypersaline microbial mat communities from Hot Lake, Washington, USA - Section #5 (SPADES assembly) (version 2) | ecosystem: Environmental > Aquatic > Non-marine Saline and Alkaline >... | reverse complement strand
CTGAGTAACGCAGAGGTAATTATTTGTGAGACAGGCTCTTTGGCGAAGGGGGGAGCGGCTCGGTGCTTTAATAAAGAAAAATATACCCACCGAGCCTGCAGCTGCACCGAGAACACCGAGTTAGGAAAAAGAACTTGAGATTCCCACTCTGTGTCTTTGTTTGGAGCAACGCTCCAGACAAAGAGCTGCGTCCTCTGTGGTGAAAAGGAAAGAAAAAAACCACTACGGTTTATTTTTTAATGTTTACCACAGGGGACACAGGGGAACACAGAGGGGAAAAGAGCTTAAACTTTTTCCCTCTGTGGTGAAAAAGAGAAACAAGCAACTGGGTTAGATAATGTCAGATCGTTACTATTCAGAACTTCAGGTTACCACCAACTGCTCGTTCTTACAGGGCGCAAGCCATCCGGAAGAGCTTGTGGTGCAGGCAAAAAGGCTGGGGCTCTCTGCTATCGGTATCGCTGATAACGGTACCCTTGCTGGAGTTGTGCGAGCTTACCGTGCCGCTAAAGAGCACGAGATGCCGATTCTTGTTGGGGCAAGGGTAGATATTAGCTGTGCGCCATTGAATGGCATCAATGACAGCGCTAAGCAGACAGAGGAGCAAGATTTTTCTCTACGAGTGATAATCTACCCCACAAGTAGATCTGGCTATCACCAACTCTCGAAACTTTTAAGCACTGGGAAACTCCGAAATGAGAGAGATCGATACACTCTCTATCTAGACGATCTTCAAGTAATAAAAGATTGTCATATTATAGCTGTACCTCCACTCTCACTTTACGACTTTGAAGGTAAGGAAAATAAGCGCCAGAAATTATTTCTTGAAAATTGTGGCGCTCTTTTAGATCTAATCGGAAAGATAGATCTCCTCTCTATTGCAATTACCAAAAACTATCTTCATCAAAATAAAACTGCTCTAGACTTTGCTTTTCAAGCTGCACACCACCTTGGCGTAAAGCCTGTTGCAACTAATGATGTGCACTATCACTTACCTGAACGTAGAGAACTTCAAGATGTGCTTACCTGCATTCGCCACCAGACAACAATAGAGCAGGCAGGGCGATTACTCTATCCAAATTCAGAGCGCCACTTAAAATCACCAACGGAGATGGCCAGACTTTTTAGAGAATATCCCGAATGTCTGAACCGCACTATTGAGATAACAGAACAGGCCAGCGGCTTTTGCTTAGATCAACTTAAATATGAGTACCCGGATGCTGATTGTCCGGCTGAAAGCTCACCATTTGACTATCTGGTTGAACTAACTAATCACGGTGCAAAAAAAAGATATCCCGAGGGGATACCAGAAAAAATCAAAAAACTTTTACTCCAAGAATTTGAGCTAATAAAGCAACTAGGGTACGAGAAGTATTTTCTTACCTGCTACGATATCGTGCGTTTTGCACGGAGTAAAAATATTCTCTGTCAGGGACGGGGAGCCGCTGCTAATTCGGCTGTTTGTTTCTGTCTTGAAATTACCTCGGTTGATCCAGCAAAAATAGATCTCCTTTTTGCGCGCTTTGTTAGTAAAGAACGTGATGAGCCTCCAGATATCGATATCGACTTTGAGCATGAGCGCCGAGAAGAGGTTATCCAATATATATACGAACGTTACGGCAGAGATCACGCGGCACTTACCTCTGTAATTAGCTCATTTCAACACCGTAGTGCTCTAAGAGAGGTGGCAAAAGCTTTTGGGCTGCCTCTTGCTGCTATCGATCTACTTACAAAGTCAATTCACCGTTGGACAGGGTGTAAAATTACTCCCGAAATCTTAACTGAACTTGGATTTTGTCCCGATGACTTTGTGATCAAAAAAACACTTATCCTTTCCAGGCTACTAAAAGGGTTTCCCCGGCATTTTTCTCAACACGTTGGAGGATTTATTATCTCAGCAGCTCCCCTATCAGAACTTGTACCGATCGGTAATGCAGGGATGGAGAACAGAACCATTATTGAGTGGAACAAGGATGACATTGAAGAGTTAGGCATACTAAAAATTGATGTGCTAGCTCTTGGAATGCTTACCTGTATAAGAAAGGCGCTTGATTTAATTAATCTCCGTAGAATGAGAGAGAACAGAGATCAACTCGCTTTGCATACTGTCCCGCAGGAAGATTCAGCGGTATATGACATGATTTGCAGGGCAGATACACTCGGTGTTTTTCAAATTGAGTCTCGTGCCCAGATGTCTATGTTACCACGCTTAAGGCCGCGTACTTTTTACGATCTGGTTATCGAGGTAGCGATAGTACGTCCGGGTCCAATCCAGGGGAACATGGTTCATCCCTATTTGAAGCGTCGTAGTGGGCTAGAAAAACCGTATTATCCCGACAAAACAGTAGAAGAGATTCTTGGAAAGACGCTTGGAGTGCCTCTTTTTCAAGAGCAAGCAATGCGCCTTGCTATCGCTCTAGCTGGCTTTACTCCGGGCGAAGCTGAGCGACTAAGGCGCTCAATTGCTGCCTGGAAAACCAAGGGTAAAGAGCTGGCTTTTTTTGAAGAGCGAGTAATTACAGGGATGAAGAATAAGGGGTATAATGAACAGTTTGCCAGAACATGTTTTGATCAGATGAAGGGCTTTAGTGAATACGGCTTTCCGGAATCACACGCAGCATCATTTGCGCTCCTTGTTTACGTCTCTGCCTGGATTAAGCATTACTATCCAGCAGAGTTTGCTGCAGCACTGATAAATAGCCAACCAATGGGGTTCTACGCCCCATCCCAGATAACTAAGGATGCTCAGGATCACGGAGTTAAAATTGAAGCGATTGATATCAACCAGAGCGAATGGGATTGTACCGTATCTCGGTATACCAACACAGTTAGATTGGGAATGCGTCTTATACGGGGACTCTCAAAGCTTGATGCCCAATCACTGGTTGATGCAAGAAGAAGCTATGGTAAATTTGCTTCGGTGCAAGATGCATGGAATAAAGCACAACTTATCCACCGTCGTTTTTACCCGGGAGCCTTAAGGCTATTGGCGAGAGCTGATGCTTTTAAACCGATAGGGATTTCAAGGCGTCAAACACTTTGGGAGATTCGAGCACTACCAAAAACTCCACATCCATTAGAAATGAAAACTTCAGAGCTATCTAAAAATGTAAATTTACCCGAGATGAGTGATCAGCAAGAGATGTTTGAAGACTATAAGAACACCTCTTTATCGTTAAAAGCTCATCCAATTAACTTTATTAGAGCAGAGCTTGAAAAGCTTGGGGTAAAGACCGCAAAAACTCTAAAGAACTCCACTAAGACAGCTACAAAAATTATGACTGCCGGGATTGTTCTATTTCGCCAACGCCCCCGCACTGCAAGCGGAGTAGTATTTATAACGATTGAAGATGAAACAGGAGTTGTAAATCTTATTATTAAACCTAAGATTTTTAACCGCTTTCAACGCGAGGTTATAATGAGTAGTAGCTTACTTATTACTGGCAAGCTCGAACGCTCAGGTGAGGTGGTATATATCCTTGTTGAAACAGTAGCTTCGCTCGATCAGCAGGTTTTAGAAGAGAGAAAGAGTTATTTGCCTTCGAGGAGTTATTCTTATTAGCCCACGCAACATGGATACTGAACATCTGTTCACGGTTCGCCGTTCCCAGTTCCCAGATCCGATCTCTGAGTTCTGAAAGCCGATCTGTTTACCTCGATCTGAAAGATTGAATTAAATAGAAAAGGGGCGTTTAGCCCCCCTCTCTTTCTCAGGCTCTCTCTATTAATTTGTAGAGGTGAGCAGCTAGTTGATCAAGTGCCCTCCAGGCCTGCGAGTTTTCCATTTCAGCAAGGGTTAAAATCGCCTGACACTCCCTCAGTGACCCGAAGGCTATGGAGAAGAATTTCTTCTGATCTTTTACCGTAGGCTTTCCTCTCCCCTCTGCCAGATTGAGCGGAATTGAAAGGGCAGCGCGATGAAATTGATCCTTTAAGTGTCCACTGAATTTCAGGGTGCTACTAAGGCGATAGAATTCTACGGCAAGATTAAAAGTTCGAAAATTTTTCATAATTATATTTGCCCTCCTCTGGCAAAAAATTGGTTCTCACACAGGGTGCAACCAATTTTTTGCCAGAGGAGGGCTGATTTCATGAAAAACTTTCGAACCTACCAAATAGCCGTAGAATTCTATCGCCTTAGTAGCAAGCAGCGGCTTTCCGGTCACTTAAAGGATCAATTTCATCGCGCTGCCTCAAGTATCGTGCTCAATCTGGCAGAGGGGGCTGGTAGATTCGGGGTAAAAGATCAGAAGAAATTCTTCTCCATAGCCTTTGCAAGTTTACGAGAGTGTCAGGCGATTTTAACCCTTGCTGAAATGGACTGCCCTGAGGTTGAGGCAACAGGTGATAAATTAGCTGCTCACCTGTATAAACTAATAAGGAGCTAAGTCATATAGAGGGCTAAAAGCCCTCTACTTTTCTGAATGCTAGGCTGAATTCTGATCTCTGATCGCCGACGGCTGCAAGCTGCGAGCCGATAGCTGATTGAGCCTACTCTTCAAATCCTGATCCTTTTAACCCAGTCCGGCCATAACCTCGAGGCATACGCACTGACTAGTTTACTCTCTGGCGATTCCAAGTTCTCTTAACGCACTTTCCAGGTGTTCGATATGGTATAGATCTTCTGCAAAAATAATTGGGGTAAATGCACCATTTAGGGGAACTGTATCGCAGTCATAGGGAAAGACTGCATTAATCCCTGTTCCGTCATATAAAATTGGCTCCATTCTTTTACATAACTCTTTAAATGAACAGGGCTCTGTCTTTGCCTTAAAAAATTTCCAACACGGAATCTCGCCATGACGGGGTTCTAAAGCTTGTTCAATCGCAATCGTAAAAGAGGAGCCGTTCATCCGAGCATTGTTCTCAATTGGGAAAATTCCGTCCCCTGCCACTATATAATCTACTCCCATAACTCCACGGTAACCTAGCTCTGACATATGGAGGGCGATTTTGGTTGAAATTTGCGTGATATATTCTACGACACGATCAGAAAAATACTGCCCTTTTAGGTTACCCATATGACGCAACCCTTCAAATAGCTGCGCAGTTAATCCAAAATGGTGTACTTGTCCTTCCTCTCCAATAATCCACTGATCATTAGGAGATGCGATTACATCAAGGAAAGGCTCAATTAGTACCCGCTCCTCTCCCTGCTCTATAATTTCACCAATGGTTGCTTTAAGGCGCTCTCTTTCGATTGTATAAAGAGAAGAACCAGCCGATCCTTCAGTGCCCCGTACAATTACCGACGTATATTTATCGAGAAGTTCTGACACAACCATTTCAAGATTAGAAGCCGAGAGACTCCCCTTCTGACTATCATCTCTAAGCTGCTGGCTTACCCCCTCAATTAGAGGAATGTGTAAAGATGCGCACTCCTTTTTAAAATTCTCTTTATTAAAGAAGCGCATTGTTATCTCTTCTTTACTTGCAAAGAGTCTGGCACCTAGAATTTCTGCCGCCTTCTCTTCTAGCTTTCCAGAGAAGAAAGGAACTAAAATTGGATCGCGGCCAGTGGCTTTAATCGCGTCTAATACCGGTTTTGGATCTCTGATTATCAACTCAGAAAGAGATAGCTTTGCATCCGTATAGTCGTAAGAAACAACTACTTCTGGCCCGAGGCCCAATGATCGTAACCACTCTAAATATTCCTGATTTGGTTTTTGAGCCAAAACAACAATATCCTGGCGTGAAGCTATCGGGAGTGCCCTGGAGCACTTAGCTTGAATATATGGGTTTTTCTTTAGAAAAGCGTTGCGACACGGCTCGGCCATTACATCCATGGCATAGACTACGACGTCATCATAGCTGGAAGAGATAGCGGCTCTAATCGAAGTTTTCATACTCTCTCTCTTAAGTTTACAATGAATAATATATTACTAGATTTGCATAATAAAGAAAGTTGATACCTCTTCTAACGCCATCAGGGACGAGACTAATTGATATTTTAGCGCTTTATGCGTTTAATATAGATATGAAAATAGCCATTATATCAGACACTCACGATAATATTAATGCAGTTGAACAAGGTGTAGCTGAGTTATTTCGCCTTAAGCCAGAGTTGATAATTCACTGCGGAGATATATCTTCACCTAGCACAATGGAGCGGTTTCAGGGTTTGCCAATCCGTTTTGTATTTGGAAACTGTGACTGGGATGAGCCCCTCTTACAAGCAGAGGCAAAGGCTTTAGGGTTTGAACCGATAGAACATACCTTGCAACTAGAGCTGGCGAATAAGAAGATCTTTGTCTGTCACGGCGATCGCGCAAATGTGTATCAGCAGGCGGTTTCTTCTCAAAGCTTTGATTATATTTTTCATGGTCATACCCATATGGCTAGTGATTCTAAAGAGGGAAATACACGGATTATTAATCCGGGCGCTCTCTACCGAGCACAGCAATATACGTTTGCACAACTTGATCTTAGCTCCGATAAGCTTAGCTATATCACACTGAATAAAGGTATTGCTGACAGCTAAATTCGATCCGGCAAAAAAAGTTCTTGATTTGAAGACGCCACCGGTGCTACCATTGGAGGCTTACTGTCAATCTAGCGAGATTTTTATCCATGAACAGCCACTGGCAAAGTAAATTTCGGCAATGTATGCCTTTACCAAGCAAAGGTGATTGGTTTGTATAGATTAACCTGTGTGATTACTGGAGTTTTAAAAAGCGATGAGCGTCAATACCGCTCTACCACGAAATCCTGTTGCCTTTACCTGGTGGGCAACCCGCGGTCACCGCACACTGATGGCAGTGTGTTGGAGTGCGGTCGTCTGTGGAATAATCGCTAGCCGCTTTGAGTTCTATTTCATCTCTCAACTAATCGATTTTGCTACTGAATTCAGTAAGGGAAACGACACTCTTTCTAGTATATGGACTACCACTTTACTGCTGGTTGGGTTGTACCTACTAGGAGAGCTACTGTGGCGTACAAGTGGATTTACCGCTCAAAAGTGGATGACCTCAACCTATGCCCAGGTTTACGATGGACTCTTTAAGTACCTTACCGGGCACAGTGCCAGCTATTTTCAGGATAGATTTGCCGGGGCAATCACTAACAAGATTACCAATGCCGCTCAGGGTGTTCTTGGGTTGCTACAGATTACCACATGGCAGTTTATTGGGCTGATACTTGGCCTGGTCGCTGATAGTTACCTGCTTTATTCAGTGCACTACTCTCTCGCCCTTACACTGGCTATCTGGTTTATCATATTCTTTGGTGCAGATTTAATCCTGGTAGTACGCCTTAGAAAGTTTGCCTATAAGCATGCGCTTGCCGCATCCAGCCTGAAAGGCAAGCTTGTTGACTCTGCTACCAATATAGATTCTGTGCACCAACAGGCAGAGGAGCCTTATGAACAGAAGTATCTTAGTAAGTATATAAATCGCGAGAAAAAAGCCCACCGAAAAAGTTGGTTTATGTTCGAGTGGATCCTTGTTGTAAACGGGGTGCTCCTGGGTGGGTTTATCTTGTTGATGCTCTACTCTTCAATCACGATGTTTATCCATGATCAGATAACAATCGGTGCAGTGGTACTTGTCATCACCATTTTATATAACTTAGAGCGAAATCTATTCTTTCTTGGCGAGCAAATGAGTCGTTCGATGCAGCTATACGGTCAGATTAGCGAGGGATTAGAGGAGTTATTAGAACCTCACGAGATTACTGCACCTAAAAAGGCTGACGCACTAAAACTCCGAAGAGGTATGATTGAACTAAAAAACGTTGATTTCACATACGGAGATCAACCGTTATTTAGCGATCTAAATCTTGAAATACATGGCGGACAAAAAGTCGGGCTAGTTGGCGCTAGTGGGGCAGGAAAATCAACGCTGGTAAACCTGCTCCTTAGGCAATACGATGTAACAGGTGGCCAAATTGAAATTGATGGACAAGATATCCGCTCGGTAAATTTAAGTTCGTTAAGAAAGATGATTGCGTTGGTTCCTCAGTCAACAACTCTCTTTCACCGATCAATTGCTGAGAATATCAGATACGGCAGACTTGAGGCTTCAGAAGAAGATGTAATTCAAGCCTCAAGAATGGCCCAGGCTCACGACTTTATCATGGAGTTAACTGAAAACTATGAGACATTTGTAGGAGAGAGAGGGGTAAAACTCTCTGGCGGCCAGAGACAGCGAATTTCAATTGCGCGAGCAATTTTAAAGGATGCTCCAATTTTAATTCTGGATGAAGCAACGAGCGCACTCGATAGTGAGAGTGAGACAGCGATCCAAAACGCATTAGAGCTACTAATGCAAGGTAGAACTGTTATCGCTATTGCACACAGGCTCTCTACTCTTACACAGATGGATCGCATTCTGGTTATGCAGGATGGTAAGATAGTTGAAGATGGTTCACACGACGAACTTGTAGCAAAGAAAGGGCTATACCAAAAACTTTGGGCTAGACAGGTTGGGGGATTCTTGGATGATAGGATTATTGAGTAGGATTCTCCTCTGTGTCTTTGTCTGGAGCAACGCTCCACACAAAGAGCTGCGTCCTCTGTGGTAAAAAATGAAAGAAAAAACCACTGTGGTATATTTTTTTAAATTTACCACAGGGGACACAGGGGAACACAGGGGTTAAGAATTACTTTAGAGACTCTGAACGGGGGCCGGATCCGTTATTTCTTTTCAAGCTGCATACTGCCATCGGAATTGACAAGAAACTTATCATTCGAACTTGTAGGCATCACATAGTGTGCATAGTAGATTGTGCAGGGGCGGTCACCTGAGGCGCTCTCTATTGTATGAGTGGCTGTTACCCCGGTATCTACTGCGCCAAATTTAGGCTTTAATACTTTTTCATGAAAATTAGCTGAGGCTAGATTGACTACAGGTCTTACAAAAAACTCATGCACAAGGAGATTACACCCGGCATCACGGCACTCTCCTATCGTGTTTGTCATAAGCTCTTTTGCAATACCCTTGCCACCGTGCTCTGAGTCCACAATAAAAAGATAGGTAAAGGCAATTTTTTCAACTCCTGTAACTTCAGAATATCTGTGCGTCTCATCTCCAAATGAAGGAAAATATTCTGGCTCAGTAAAGAAAAGTGAGTATCCGATAACCCTACCCTTTTCTTCGGCCAGGATCAGCCGTGCTCCCTCACGTTTAAGTTGGTCGCTGAACCATTCTGGTTTACGCTCAAAATGAACTCCACCTGCAACATACCGCTCATCATTTGGATTTACCTTGCCATCAGGTCCAGTATATTGATTGGCGCCATAGATCGCTGCACACCGATCAAAGACCTCTGTTAAACCTTCTATGTCACTCTTTGAAACTGTACGGTATTGAACTTCACTCTTGGGTTTTAACTCTCTTTGTAACTCTGCTATTTTTCGTGCAGCGCCATCAAGTGCGGAACGCAGTGCGCTCGGATCTGTTTCGCCCAGGGCTGCTGCTTGCATCTCGCTTAGTACCGCCCTAAATTCATCGGCTACACGATTAGAGTCTGTTGCTCCTGCTTCTAAATCTAAATCCCTAGGTCCATTGTTGGGTGAAAGATTACTCATAACACTCTATTATCTGAAGATTGACCGTGATTGCTTCATAGGAACTTTGTAGGGCGTTTTTTCTTAGGCTAGTAAGAGCCTAAGTCATTAGTAATATGGGTGTTATTGTTGTTTTTTAGGATTTAAACGCAGAGGAACGCAGGGGAACGCAGAGTACGGAGCTGTATTTTACAAAAGACTAAATATATCTACTGGTCCAAGAGAGCCTACACTGCGCGCCTCGTTCTAAGCCTCAATCTTCGTCTCCGTCTTATACTTCGTCTCAGCCTCAGCCAAGAATCTATTATTATATAAGCTTACGGAGATTTGCAGATGGTTGGAGACAAAAAAATTTGGCGCTCTGATTTTGACTACAATATGTTCTAAAAATTTAGGCTGAGGCAGAGACGAAGTGTAAGGCGGAGACTGAGATAAAGGCGTAGGCTCGCTGATCCTTTGTAAAGAACTTCCCCCTCTGCGTTCCTTTGCGTACCCCTGCGTTTAACTAAATAAAGTCACCCTGACGTAGGATTGCTTACCCTCGGAATTAGCTCTTCCAAGTGTTCGGAAACGAGCGTTTTCTACAGAGAACTCTAGCATGCTCACTAAATGCTAACCAAATCCTAAGCGAGATCTGGCTGTCTGGAATCTTCTCTCACTAGTACAATTAACTTAAATCAAGTTGTAACCGAGAGGATGATTTAGATGATAGCTCAAACTCCTTCTGCTGTAGCTTTAGAAGGGAGTTCTGCTCAATCCCTTCCCACTCTAATTAGACGTACGCCAGACACATCAAGACTTCCCAGAGCAATTCCACCCCTTACTGATCGATTTAGAGAGGCAAGTTTTACCCCTACCGAGGGTGAGTTTAGAGAGAGAAAACCTTTTAATGTTCAGATCGGTTGGTGGGGAGAGGTACGCGATCTACTCGGCTTAACCGCAAAAGATGCTCGTCCACCAAGAACGATTAAAGATCTTAGTGCTGAAGGTCATCCAATGATCGATCTACCCTGCTTTAGAACACAGGCAGTAGATCACCACGACCTTTTAGACCGGAGTCAGCGACTAGCTAAAACTATTGGTTCAACCACTATAGATCGCATAACTAAAACAACATCGCTCTATCGTTATGATGTTCCTATTAGAAACTTACCAGCAGAGCTCGAAGGGGTATCAATCCTGCACCTCTCTGATATTCACTTTCACCGGGAAAGGCTTGAAAGGGTCAAGGAAATCCATGCTCTTGCTGCTCACTTAGATCAATGCGGCCATCAGGTCGATATTACCGCAATCACCGGAGATTTAATTACCGATAATGCAAACGATCTAAATGGAACTGCGCTAAGAGTTTTAAATAGACTTGCTCGTGACTCAATCAGGTTATTTACCAGAGGCAATCACGACTACTATGAAAACAGCGCTGATTATATAAATCGAGCACTTAAGGAACTTGGTTACCACGATGTCACAGATAGGCCAGTACGGATTAATATTCACGGTAAGCCACTAAATATCTACGGAATCGATGATTTTCTAGAAGGCTCTCCAAAGGCACCAGAAGTTGTACCGGGCCATAGGGATGAAACCAATCTTCTACTAACTCACAATCTTGATGCAGTCCGGAGCGACTGCCCAGATCTGTTTGATGTAATCCTATCAGGTCATCTTCATGCAGGAGAGGTTAATTTTGGCCTACTAAACGGCGTAGATATCATGCGTATGTTCGGTTACGCACAAGATTCTAATCAGCAACGGGTTGGCTGGGATAGCTTAACTCCGAGAGCCCTCTCTTTTATCTCTCCTGGGCATGTTCGCCACTGGTTTCACTTTAATGTGGAGAAGAGAGGTGCTGCGCTAATGCGATTAACCGGAGTTGAAGACTAATATGAAGACAACTAAATGAAGCTTCTACTTTTTACTGATGCCTGGTTTCCTCAGATTAATGGTGTAGTCAGAGCTCTTTCTAACACTGTCAAACAACTTGAACTAATGGGGTACGAGGTATTAGTAGTAGAGCCTTCTCTTTTTTCTAATATTCCCTGTCCACTCTATCCAGAAATTCGACTGGCTTTTCCTAAGGCAAAAGCATTAAATCGGATTATTGATGAGTTCAAGCCCGACTCGTTGCATATAGCGACCGAGGGGCCGATCGGTCTTCGGGCTCGCTCTGTATTAAATAGAAGAGAGCTTAACTATACGACCTCCTTTCACACTCTATTTCCTGAGTACTTACGTAAGATGATTCTGTTTCCTGAACGGCCGGGCTGGAGCTTTCTAAGATGGTTTCACTCGACCTCTTCGGCCGTTATGGTTCCTACACCCTCCATTCAGGAAAAGTTAGAAAAACTGGGTTTTAGCAACCTGCAGATCTGGGGTAGAGGGATTGATTTAGAGCACTTTTCTCCGATGGAGAGAGAACAGGAGGGGCACAAACTTCCGATCTACATGTACGTCGGACGGGTCTCTAAGGAAAAGAATATCGAGGCATTTCTTAAACTAGATCTAAACGGCACAAAGATAGTAGTCGGCGATGGACCACAGAGAAAAAGCCTGGAGAGGGAATGGAAAGACACTCAGTTTTGGGGGTACAGAACAGGACCAGACTTAGCCCGGGCTTATAGTCAGGCGGATGTGATGGTGTTTCCCAGTAGAACCGACACCTTTGGAAATGTAATCCTTGAGTCCCTTGCTTGCGGAACACCAGTAGCAGCTTTTCCAGTGCATGGGCCAAAAGACATACTGGTTGATAGTAGGCTGGGCTCTTGTAACAAAGAGCTTGCTACTGCTATTAACGAAGCTCTCTTAAGGGGCAATAGGGAATACTGTTCAACTTATGCAGCGGGCTTTACCTGGAATAACTCAACGGAAGTTTTTAGTAACTTGCTAGTACCATCACAAAGTATGCGCTCAAAGCAAACTGTACTCGCTTCATAGATCTAGCCAGTCTATTGCTTTGCTTCCTGGGCAGCAATCAGCTCTGGCAAGGTGTCTGTCACCTCTGCAGGTTGGATATCCATTCGTAAAGGGTTGTCGATGAAAATTCCGCCCATCAACAAAATTAGAAGTGCTACCGGAAAAATTGCATAGACCCAGGTCAGTACATCTTCGAATTTTAAATGCATAAAGTACAAAATTACTAAAAGAGCTTTAGCGGTTGCTATAATCATAGCTAAAAGAATGTTCCACTTACCAAGATCGACTGTTTGCGAAACCAAAACAGTGACTACGGTAAGAACAATTAGGGCTATAAAAATATTAAGGTAAACCTTAAAAGGCACAATATGCCCGAGGTGATGTTCTGTATGCTCATTCGATGACATCTTTATACTCCCTTCTCAGTCAACCAGATAAAGTAGTGGAAATAGATAGATCCAGATTAGATCAACTAAGTGCCAATAGAGAGCACCTACCTCAACTGGTGTATAGTATTCACTAGAGAACCGATTTTTTCTTGATTTTGTCCAAACCCAGATTAGCAATCCCATTCCGATAATCACATGCAACGCATGCAACATGGTCATACTGTAATAGAGCCCAAAGTACATCTTAAAATCCCGGCTAAACTCAGCACTGTTCCAACAAAACTCTGCTCCTTCAGGACAGGGAAATAGCTTTACATAACCAAAATCTATTCCGAAAAAACTCCACTCTCCCAGATCGAAAGTTGGAAAGAGGCCAAGGTGTGCCTTGTGACTGTACTCAATGTACTTAATTCCTAAAAAGATAAGTCCACAGGCAATAGTGACAAGTATTAGCTTAGAAACTCTCTTATTATTACCGTGCTGTGCTGCATCAACTGCTAGCGCTGCGGTAAAACTACTAAAAATTAGAATTAAGGTATTTAAACCACCAAGTTTCCAGTCCAGCTGCAGGGCAGCTCTCTGAAAATCATCCATAAATTCATAACGGTAAATAGCAAACGAGGTGAAGAGCACACCGAACAACAAGATCTCTGTTGCCAAAAAAAGCCACATACCAAGCTTCGCAGCGTGATAGGCGGTATTGGAATCCATGTGGTGTACATGCGGTGGCCCGCTTACAACCTCTTTTTCTGCTACTGATGACATATCGCTTCTTCCTCTTTCTAGCTTTGTTGGGCCAGACTAACTTCCAGTGCTAATGCGCACCCCCCTCAACCGGCACTCCATAAGCGTACGGCTCTTCATCGACTACAGGGATCTCTTCAAAGTTCTCATGAATCGGTGGAGATTGAGTCTGCCACTCCAGGGATACTGAATTGTAGGGATTTGAAGGCGCTTTAACTTTTCCTAAGAAAGCTGCCCACAAAAGATTCACAAAAACAAAGAGATATCCAAGGCCGTTTAGAAAGGCACCGATAGTTGAAAGCTGGTGCATCGGCTCAAACTGAGGCAGATAGTCAAAGTAACGCCGGGGCATACCCTCCATTCCAAGCACAAACTGAGGTAGGAATGTTAAATTAAAACCAACAAAGATAAAGAGCCAGCCGAACCTTGCCATATTTTCGTTGTACATTTTACCAGTCATCTTTGGGAACCAAAAATGCAAGGCAGCAATCAGTCCAATAACTGCCCCTCCCTGAATGGTGTAGTGAAAGTGGGCAACTACAAAGTAGGTGTCGTGATAAAAAACGTCGACTGCGAGGGTAGCTAGATAAATTCCAGTAGTCCCTGCAATCATAAATAGGAAGATAAATGCCATTGCATAAAGCATAGGTGTCTCAAGAGAGATTGAGCCCTTGTACATCGTACTTACCCAGTTGAAAACCTTTATTGCCGTTGGGATAGCAACTCCAAAGGTAATAATTGAGAAGTAGATAGCCGACATGTCCGAGATTCCAGATACGAACATGTGGTGCGCCCAAACTAGAAAACCCACAACCGCGATAGCCAGTGATGCGTAACACACCATTTTGTAACCAAAGAGTGGCTTGCGGGAGAAAACCGGTATAATCTCGCCTATTACACCAAAAGCCGGTAAAACCATGATGTAAACCACTGGGTGAGAGTAGAACCAGAAGAAGTGTTGGTATAAAACTGGATCTCCTCCCATTGCCGGATCAAAGATACCAACTCCAAAGACTCGCTCAGCAATTAACAACACCAGGGTCATTCCGACTACCGGAGTTGCTAAAGTCTGAATTACTGCTGTGGCATAAGTCGCCCAGACAAATACGGGCAACCGGCTCCAGTGCATACCGGGGCAACGCAACTTATGAATAGTAACAATAAAATTTAGACCTGTTAGGATTGATGAGAATCCTAAAATAAAAGCCGCTCCGGTCATCCAGATAACGGCAGACCCAGAATCAAGACTGTAGGGAGCATAAAATGTCCAACCGGTATCAATCGGACTAAAAAGAGAGATAAGCGCCATTATGGCTCCTACCACGTACACGTAGTAGCTAAGCAGATTTAGTCTGGGAAAAGCTACATCTTTGGCCCCGATCATAAGGGGCAAAAGAAAGTTACCCATAGTTGCTGGAATTCCGGGCACAATGAACAAAAAGATCATTATCGCGCCATGTAGGGTAAACAGCACGTTGTACTGATCTGGGGTTAAGAAGTCAGCCCCAGCAGAGCTAAGCTCAAGCCTGATAGTAAGAGCAGCAAGACCCCCAACAATAAAGAATGTCATTATAGTAAAGAGATACATTAAGCCGATTCGCTTGTGATCTACTGTAAATAGCCAGGAGCGAATGCCCGTCTCCCAATTTAGGTAGTTTTTCGGATCACCATTTGCATGATCTGCAGTAGCACTATAAGAACTCATCATTAATCTCCGTTACTGACACTCTGAATAAAGGCTATCAGGTCATCAATCTGCTCATCTGATAACTGTCCCTGATATGGAGGCATCGCGTTTACATAGCCCTCTACTATCTCAGAGCCTGGCTCCAGAATTGATCCACGGATGTAATCATCATCTGCTACATACTCCTGGCCATCAGTAAACTTACCCTTTCTTCCATAGAGATCTTTAAAACTTGGTCCCACCAGGGCGCTTCCATCAAGACTGTGACAGGTAAAACAGATCTTCTCGCGATATAACCGCTCTCCACGCTCAACAGGGGTCAGTGAGCTTAAATCCACATCTTCCTCTTCGGCCGCAACTGGCTCTGGTACTGGCTGGCTGCCATCAATAGTACGGATAAATTCGATCAACCCCTGAATCTCGTTGTCAGAAATTTGTCCCTCAAAAGCTGGCATTAGATTTTGATATCCAGCTGATATTTTAGAGGCAGGATAGAGTATTGATTCGCGAATGTAATTTTCATCAGCTACCGTGGTTGTGCCGTCAGTAAATTTACGTTCTGAGCCAAATAGATTCAGAAAGGTTGGACCTACAACAGCACTACCATCTAAGCTGTGACAAGCATTACACCCTTTATCGACATAAAGGGAGCGTCCGAGATCCACTGGCGACATCGCAAGCTTGGAAAGCTCATCACTTCTATCGTTCTTCCACCTTTGAAACTCTGCCTCAGAGACTACCCTGACATTGGCCAGCATTGATGAGTGGTTCGTACCACAGTATTCAGTACAAAAGGCAGGATACTCCCCGGTTCTTACCGGGGTGAATACTACGTGGGAATATGCCCCTGGTACGGCATCCTTCTTTACCCTCATAACCGGAATAAAAAAGCTATGTATGACATCTCTGGATGTCAGTATTATTTTGGTTGGTCGCCCAACCGGGACTACTATTTCATTGGTGGTAGTTTTACCGTTTTGATATTGAAAATCCCAGGCCCACCTGTAGCCCTGGGCGTTGATAAGAACAAACTCTTTTTCAGGATCTTCTTTTACATCTACCATCTCGTTGTAGATGACAATTCCGTAATAGGCTACCCAGATACAAATTATAGTAGGAACAACAGTCCAAACAATCTCAAGGAAATTACTCCCCTCTATTCTGGGAGTTTCATGATCGACTCCACCCTGTTTTCTATACCGGATGGCAAAGTAAATCATCGCTCCACAGATTGCTATGGTGAAGAAAACCGATAGGTCAGTTATCCAGTTGTGAATCCAATCTAATCTCGGAGCTATCTCTGAGCCCTGTTCAGGAAGGTAACGAAACATGAATAAAGCACCTTTTGAAAAACTTCTTACCTACACTTCTTTGGAATTAGAAACCTTCTGCTTCCGCTCCCGGCGCCAGAGAATAAACATCAAACCGCCCAGTAGCAATAGAGTAAGCGAACCCCCGGCCCGCATTACGTTCATCGCAAACCAGGTGTATCGACCCTTGGTAGGATCGAAACGAAAACAAAAAAGCATCACCTGATCTAAGGCAGAGCCTATGGCTCCCTTTGAGGCCTCAACCAGTGCAAGCCGAACATCCCAGTCTGGAAAGCTTATCCCTGTGAAATATTGCGAGATTTTACCCTCTGGTGTCAATAACATGATAGCAGCGGCGTGGGCAAAGTCGTCTCCATCAGGGACGTATTTAAATCCTAACTGCCCCATAAGTTGACTAACGCTGTCTTCATTACCAACAAGATAGTGCCATCCTGTCGCTGGATCGCCCTTACCGTTGAACATCGAGAGGTACTTTTCTCGTATTTTTGTGGCATGCTCTGGTGTTTCAGTACTATCAAAACTAACCACCACCACCTGATAATCCTGCCCCATTTCAAGATCTAACTTGTTTAACAGCTCTGTTAAGCCGTTTAGAACCAGTCCACAGAGGCGGGGACAGTTATAAAATGATGGAACGACAATAAGAGGATGACCACTGCCCAGATAATCATTAAGGGTTACTTCATTGCCAAATGAGTCTTGAAAGCTCAACTCTGGATCGATCTGATCTCCCGGGTTTGTCAGCAACCCTACCTCTTTTAGATCTTCACCAGGCTTTTCAATTGCCAATAACGGCGAGACACAGATAAGGCAAAGCCCAACTGATAAAATCAATCTGAGTAAAGTGTTCTTTTTAAGGGGCAATCTTATTAGTTCCAACATTCGAAATACATTAACTATTCTGCTTTGCAGTATCGATCACTTTGAGTCGTTTTTAAAGTCCGACAATCCCTTAAGATACTGGCCTAAATAGCCTGGTGAAGACCCCACTACTCTGCTGATATAACGTTTGATAGGCATACCATGAATATTGTTGACCTATTCTTATAAAGTGATATCTTTAGTGGTGGATAGTTTGCTGGTGAAAAACATCAGCAAGGTATTATGACAGGTCAAGCAGCTGCATGGTCAATGCTGTTACTCTTTACTAGACAATTTGCTTTAATATTAACTGGTTAACTTTAGCAGAGATAGATATGGAAGACGTTTGGAAGCAGTTTGAAGAAAATAACATCACCCACAGTGCTGCTCATCACCTACTTGCCGTAAGAGAGCTCCGCAATAATCGGGGCTATGCGCGAGTAACAGATGTAGCAAAATTTCTAAACATCACCACTGGTAGTGCCAGTACCAATCTAAAGAGTCTCAAAAACAAGGGACTAATAGTTGAAGATGATAATAGGTTTCTTGAGCTCTCCAAGGAGGGTTCAAATCTAGCTGAAGCAGTGCTCACCAGAAAGAAGGTCTTTCATCAGTTTTTAGTAGGAATATTAAAGGTAAGTCCAGAACAGGCAGAGATCGATGCCTGTAAAACTGAACACTTGATTAGTGGA
>Ga0081527_100505_pt1 | contig 18157 bp, 30 predicted proteins | sample HotLakmasection5_FD_70992 | JGI IMG/M metagenome (GOLD analysis project Ga0081527, IMG submission 70992) | Hypersaline microbial mat communities from Hot Lake, Washington, USA - Section #5 (SPADES assembly) (version 2) | ecosystem: Environmental > Aquatic > Non-marine Saline and Alkaline >... | reverse complement strand
CCCCCGGCCCCCCCGGGCGGGGGGGCCGCGCCGTGCCCGCCCCCCCCTCGGCGTCGGCGCCCCCCCCCCCGGCTGCCGCGCCATCCGGCGGGTCGGCCGCGGCACCCGACGGCTCGGCCGCGCGCACGTCGTCCGCGGGTCCGTCGGCGTCCTCGACGTCGCTCGCCGCCGGCTCGTCCTCGTCGACCTCCTCGGAGGGTGCCGGGCCGCTGGTGGCGGCAGCGATGGCCGCAGCGACCTGCTCGTCGTCCTCGACGTCGAACGCCTCCTCCGGCGCTTCGTCCTCCTCGTCCGTGTCGAGCAGCGCCGTGCCGGCAGCCGCGGACGTGGCCTCCTCGCTGACCTTCCTGCGGCGCCGCCCGAACAGCCCCCGGGATCGACCGGCCTTGGACTCCTCGATGGCCTCGCCACCGGCGCTGTCGCCCTGCTCGACGAGCTCGATCAACGCCATGCGGGCGTTGTCGCCCTTGCGGGGCTCCAGCTTCAGGATGCGGGTGTAGCCGCCGTCACGGTCCGCGAACCGGGGAGCGACGTCGTCGAACAGGTAGGCGACCACGTCGCGGTCGTGGAGGTCGGCAAGGACCAGGCGGCGGCTGTGGAGGTCACCACGCTTGGCCTTGGTGATCAGCTTCTCCGCGTACGGACGGAGCGCCTTGGCCTTGGCCTCGGTGGTCCGGATACGGCCGTGCCGGAACAGGTCCCGGGCCTGGTTGGCCAGCAGCTGCTTCTGGTGCGCAGGGCCGCCACCGAGGCGTGGGCCTCGCTTGGGGGTCGGCATGTGGATCTCTCCTTCGCGCGGAGCGCGGGTGGGTGGTGCGGGGCGCGGCCCCGCGCGCCCGCCGCCGGTACCAGGGGCTCGGCACCGGCCGCGGCGGTGGGGTCACTCCTTGAGTGCGACACCCAGCTCGGCCAGCTTCTCCTTGACCTCGTCCACGGACTTCGAGCCGAAGTTGCGGATCTCGAGCAGCTCCTGCTCCGTCTTGTCCATCAGCTCACCGACGGTCGCGACGCCTTCGCGCTTCAGGCAGTTGTAGGAGCGCACCGACAGATCGAGGTCCTCGATCGTCGTGCCCTTGACCGGATCGACACCGATGCTGGTGATCGACTCCTCCGGCGAGACGACGATGCCCCCGGGCCCGGAAACCTCGAAGCCGGCGAACTGCTCGAACAACCCCGTCAGCGTCTCCCCGGCGGAGGACAGCGCCTGTCCCGGGGTGAGCGATCCGTCGGTCTGGACGTCGAGGATCAGCTCGTCGTAGTTGGTCATCTGCTCGACCCGTGTCGGCTCGACGCGGTAGGCGACCCTGCGGATGGGGCTGAACACGGAGTCGATGGCGATCACGCCGATCGGGTCCGAGGGCCGCTTGTTGGCGTCGGAGGTCACGTACCCCCGGCCCCGCTCGACGGTCAGGTACATCTCGAGGTGACCGTTGGCGTTCAGGGTCGCGATGTGCAGGTCCTCGTTGACGACCTCCACCTGCGAGGGCGCGAAGATGTTCTCCGCGGTCAGGACCCCGGGCCCGTCACCGCCGAGGAAGATCTCCACCGGCTCGTCCGACTCCGAGCGCACGACCAGGTCCTTGATGTTGAGGATGATGTCGGTGACATCCTCCTTGACCCCCTCGATGGCCGAGAACTCGTGCAGTACCGAGCCACCCTCGGGCCCCGCTGCCTGCGCGGAGGTGAAGCGGATGCGGGTCACGGCCGCGCCCGGCACCGAGCTCAGCAACGTGCGCCGGAGCGAGTTGCCGATCGTGTAGCCGAACCCGGGTTCGAGCGGTTCGATCCGGAACCGGGACCGGGTGCCCTCGTCGATCACCTCTTCGGCGAGTCGGGGGCGGTAGGCGATGAAGGGCGACCCGGACTGGGTCTCGCCCAGTTCCATCGTGCCGTCCTCGTCGTAGAAACCGAAATCGGACATCGCTGCTCCTGCTGGTGTTCGGTGGGGACGTCCCCCCACCACGTGCCGCCCTCGATCCCGGGGCCTTCGGCGGCGCGTCCGTCGACCGCATCCGACGTCCCGGGGTCGGAGGCGGGCCGCGAGCAGGCGCTCACGGCGGGTTGCTGCTGGTGGCGACCTCTGCCGCGGCCAGCGAGGGCGGCGCGGTCGCACCGATGGGTGCACGGCGGAGCAGCGGTCGGGTGCATCGCACCCGCGCTGCGCCGCCGGAGGGCTACTTGGAGTACAGCTCCACGATCGCCTGCTCGGTGACCGGCGCATCGATCTGGGAGCGGACCGGGAGGTCGTTGACGGTCACCTTGAAGGCGTTGGCGTCGCTCGACAACCACCCGGGGACCTCGCGGCTGCCGAAGATCTCGAGCGATCCGAGGATCGCCTGGGACTCGCGTGCGCGGCTGCGGATCTCGATCACGTCGCCCGGCTTGACCCGGTAGGACGGGACGTTGGTCGCCTTGTTGTTGACCAACACGTGCTTGTGGCTCACCAGCTGCCGGGACTCGGCACGGCTGCGGCCCCACCCGGCGCGGTACAGCACGTTGTCGAGGCGGCGCTCCAGCAGGACGAGCAGGTTCTCGCCTGTCCGCCCCGACTGCCGGTTGGCTTCCTCGTAGTAGCGCCGGAACTGCTTCTCGAGCACGCCGTAGTAGTAGCGGGCCTTCTGCTTCTCACGGAGCTGGAGCAGATACTCCGACTCCTTGATGCGGCCGCGGCCGTGCTCACCCGGCGGGTAGGGACGCTTGTCGTAGTTCTTGTCGTTGCCCTTGAGGTCCACGCCGAGGCGGCGGGACTTCTTGGTCATCGGGCCGGTGTAGCGAGCCATGCGTGTTCCTCTCTCGGTCACCCCCTGGCAGGGGTGCCACGGGAGCGTGTCCACCTCGAGGTGGCACGTTCCCGACCGTCCGCGTGGGACGGCCGGTGGATCGCCGTCGGTGACGACGAACGGGTGGGTCAGGTACGGCGACGCTTGGGCGGACGGCAGCCGTTGTGCGGGACCGGCGTGATGTCCTTGATCGACAGCACCTCGATCCCCGCGGCCGCCAGGGTGCGGATCGCGGTCTCCCGGCCGGCGCCGGGACCCTTGCAGTAGACGTCCACCTTGCGGACGCCGTTGTCGATCGCGGCCTTCGTGGCCTGCTCCGCGGCGATCTGCGCCGCGAAGGGTGTGGACTTGCGCGAGCCCTTGAAGCCCGCGTTGCCGCCCGTCGACCAGGCCAGGACGTTGCCCTGGAGGTCGGTGAAGGTGATGATGGTGTTGTTGAACGTGGCCTTGATGTGGGCCTGCGCGTGCATCACGTTCTTGCGTTCCCGCTTGCGGGCCCGCTGCCGGTTCTGCGCCATTGTCTGCTCCTAGGGATCAGTGCTTGCGCGTCGGCTTGCGGATGCCGCCGACGGCGCGCTTGGGGCCCTTGCGACTGCGGGCGTTGGTGTGCGTGCGTTGACCTCGCACCGGCAGGCCGAGTCGGTGTCGGACCCCCTGGTAGGAGCCGATCTCGATCTTGCGCTTGATGTTGTTCGCCACCTCGCGTCGCAGGTCCCCTTCGACGCGGTACTCGTTCTCGATGTGGACGCGCAGTCGCTGGACCTGCTCGTCGGTGAGGTCGCGCACCCGGATGTCAGGGTCGACCTCGGTGGCTTCGAGCGTCTGCTCCGCACGGGTGCGGCCGACGCCGTAGATGTAGGTCAGGGCGATGACCACGCGCTTCTCGCGCGGGATGTCGACGCCTGCGATGCGTGCCATGGTCGACCTCCTCAGCCCTGCCGCTGCTTGTGGCGGGGGTTCTCGCAGATCACGCGGACCGCCCCGTTGCGGCGGATGATCTTGCACTTGTCGCACTGCTTCTTGACGGACGGGTGAACCTTCACGTCCGCACCTCCTCGGCGGGTTCCGACGACCCGGATGGTCGCCGGCGGCGCAGGGGGCTGCGTCCCTCGCACCGGGGCCGCTCCCCTCACGAGGCGTCCGGTGGTGCCGGACGCGGTCGATTCGGGGGGCTTCGAGCGCGTCACCGGTTCCGGGCGGCCACCACGAGGGTGGTGGTGCGCGGATCGGTGCCGGCCGGCCGGTTCGACGTCACGCGGGCGCGTGCGTCGGATGCAGCACCACCGGGCCATCGGCCGCGGGATGCGTTGTCGGTCGGGCGTCGCTGCGGACGAGGTCGGCGTCGTGGCAGCACGCCAGCGCCGCAGCGGGCCGTCAGGTCACTTGTAGCGGTAGGTGATCCGACCGCGGGACAGGTCGTAGGGGGACAGTTCGACGACGACCTTGTCGCCCGGCAGGATCCGGATGTAGTGCATCCGCATCTTGCCGCTGATGTGGGCGAGGACGTTGTGCCCGTTCTCCAGTTCCACGCGGAACTGCGTGTTCGGGAGGGCTTCGGTCACGGTGCCCTCCACCTGGATGGACTCTTCCTTCTCTGCCACGCCGACTCCGGATCGAGATGGGGGTGCATCACGTCGACCGTCCACGCTGCGCGGCATCGGAGGTGCCGGCCCCGCGAGCGGGAGAGGTTCGCGGTCGCGCGCTACCAGCACCGAGGTGGAGGGTCACGCGGCCGCGACGTGATGACGCCCTGCCACGTGGCAGGGCGTGCGGGCAGGGTACCCACCCGGCCCCGCTGCCGGCAAGCGGACCCGTGGCCGCCACGCTCGGGGTCAGTAGACCGGCACCGCCTCGGCGAGCGGGCGCGCAGGTTCGTCGGACCTCGCGGTCAGCACCCACGGTCCGTCCTCGGTGATGGCCACCGTGTGCTCCCAGTGCGCGGACAGGGCACCGTCCTCGGTCACCACCGTCCACTCGTCGTCGAGGGTGCGCGTGCGCTCGGTCCCCAGGTTGAACATGGGCTCGATGGCGATCACCCAGCCCTTGGTCATCCTGAGGCCCTTGCCCGCCCGGCCGTAGTTCGGGACCGAGGGATCCTCGTGGAGCGCCCGTCCGATGCCGTGACCGACGTATTCGCGCACGACCCCGTAGCCGTGCTCGACGGCGACGGCTTCGACCGCGGCACCGATGTCGCCGAGGCGGTGGCCGTGCTGCGCCTGCTCCAGCCCGCGCCACAGGGCATTGCGGGTCTGCCGGACGAGTTCGCGGACCTGTGGACTCGCCGCCTGCTCGCCCCCGACGATCAGCGTCGTCGCCGAGTCGCCGTGGAAGCCGTCGACGATGGCACCGCAGTCGATGGAGATGACGTCACCCTCCTCGAGCACGACGTCCGCCGACGGGATCCCGTGCACGATCTGGTCGTTCGGCGAGGTGCACAGCGTGGCGGGGAACCCGCGGTACCCCTTGAACGAGGGGACGGCGCCGGAGTCGACGATGACCTTCTCCGCGATGCGGTCGAGGTCCAGGGTCGTCATCCCGGGCCGGAGCTGCTCCATCAGCTCCTCGTGGGCCCGGGCCACGACCGCCCCGGCCTTGGCCATCCGATCGATCTCGGCCCTGCTCTTCTTGATGATCATCGCGTGATCCCTGGTCGCGTCGGGCTCGCCGGCTGGCCACGGGCGCCACCTGTCGGCAGCGGTGAGCGGCACTCGACCGCCCAGGGTACGCCCGACGGCGACCTCGCCGGACGCTCGCCCCCTCGGCACGGCCGACCACGCGCTCGCTCGGGCGCGTTCAGCGCAGAGCCTCGAGGATGGTCCTGGCGGAGGCGAACACCTCGTCCGGGGTACCGGTCGCCTCGACGTCGCGGAGCAGCCCACGCTCCCAGTAGAAGTGCTCGAGGGGCTCGGTCTGCGCCCGGTAGACCTCCAGCCGGTTGCGGACGACCTCCTCGGTGTCGTCGTCACGCTGCTGGAGCTCACCGCCGCACGCGTCGCAGCGTCCCTCCTGCTCCGGCGGGTCGAACACCACGTGGTAGATCCGACCGCACTGGGTGCAGGTGCGCCGGCCCGTCAGCCGCTCGATGACCTCCTCGTTGGGGACCGCCAGCCTGAGCACCGCATCCAGCGGTGCCTCGTGCTCCATGAGCAGGTGCTCGAGCGCCTCGGCCTGCGGCACCGTTCGCGGGAACCCGTCGAAGAGGAACCCGTGGGCGGCATCCGGTTCCCGCAGCCGATCGCCCACCATGCGCATCACGAGCTGGTCGGGGACCAGGTCGCCGGCGTCCATGTAGGTCTTGGCCTCGGTGCCGAGAGGCGTGCCCTCGCGCACGTTGGCTCGCAGGATGTCACCGGTCGAGATGTGGGGGATCGCGTACGCCTCGGCGATCCGGGACGCCTGGGTCCCCTTGCCCGCACCGGGTGGGCCTAGCAGGATGATCCGCACGTCGCTCCCTCCGTGGCTCCCTCGGCCTCTCCGAGCGGAGCTGGCGCCGTCCACCTCGCCGAACGGCACCGGCGATCCGTGTCTGGCTCAGCGCAGGAAGCCCTCGTAGTTCCGCTGCATGAGCTGGCTCTCGATCTGTTGGTTGGTCTGCAGGGCGACACCGACCATGATCAGCAGGCTGACGCCACCGAGGGGGAAGGCGCCGATGTTGCCGACCGCCAGGAGGATGAACGGCAGGATGGCGACGGCCGCCAGGTAGAGCGACCCCGGCAGGGTGATGCGCGTCAGCACCTTGTCGAGGTACTCCGCGGTCTGGCGTCCCGGCCGGATCCCGGGGATGAAGCCGCCGTAGCGCTGCATGTTGTCCGCGACCTCGACCGGGTTGAAGGTGATGGCGCTGTAGAAGTAGGCGAAGAAGATGGTCAGCACCGCGAACACCAGGATGAACACCCAGGAGGTCGCGTCCGAGAGGTACCGGTTGGTCCAGTCGATGAGGGCCTGGCTGCCCGACAGCTGGGCGGCGAGGCCCGGCAGGTACATCAGCGACGAGGCGAAGATGACCGGGATCACGCCGGACTGGTTCACCTTCAGCGGGATGTAGGTCGATTGGCCGCCGTAGCTGCGTCGGCCGACCTGACGTCGCGCGTACTGCACCGGGATGCGCCGCTGGCCCATCTCCATGAAGACCACCGCGACCGTGAGCACGACCCCCATCACGAGCACGCCGACCACCCAGGGCCAGCCGTTGGTCGTGCGCACGATGAACAGCTGGGACGGGAACTGACTGACGATCGAGATGTAGATCAGGATCGACATCCCGTTGCCGACGCCCCGTGCGGTGATCAGCTCACCGAGCCACATCACCAGGGTCGTCCCGGCGGTCAGGGTCAGGACGGCGACGATCACCGTGCCGGTCCCGGCACCGGGCATCACGATGGCGTCGAAAGCGACCCCGTTGCGCGCCAGGGTCACCAGTCCGGTCGCCTGCAGCAGCGCGAGACCCACGGTGGCGTAGCGGGTGTACTGCGTGATCTTGCGGCGCCCCTGCTCACCCTCGCGCTTGAGCTCCTCGAGTTTGGGGATCACCACGGCGAGCAGCTGCATGATGATGCTCGCGGTGATGTAGGGCATGATCCCGAGCGCGAAGATCGCCATCTGCTGCAGCGCGCCACCGGAGAACACGTTGATGATGCCGACGATCGCGCCGGCCTGCTGACCGCCCGTGGCCTCCCGGAGGATGTTGAGGTCGACCCCCGGGATCGGGATCCAGCTCCCGATCCGGTAGATGGCGATGATCCCCAACGTGAACAGCAGCTTGCGCCGCAGGTCGGGGATCTTGAAGGCGTTGACGAACGCGCGGAGCATGCGGTCCTCGGGACGTCGTGATCGACGATGCTAGCGGGTCGGGCCCACCGTCCACCGCGCGAGACACGGGGCGAGCGGGGGCCCGGGGGCGGTTGGGGCGCGGCTCAGGCCACGGTGCCACCGGCGGCGACGACCTTCTCGCGAGCCGTGGCCGTGATGGCATCGACGTCGACGGTCAGCGCCTTCGTGAGCTCGCCGTGGCCGAGGACCTTGACCGGACGCTTCTTCTTGACCAGCCCCTTCGCGGTCAGCGACTCGACGGTGACCGAGTCCCCGGCCTCGAAAGCCCGCTCGAGCCGCGACACGTTGATCACCGCGAAGACGACCTTGTTGGGGTTGTTGAAGCCCGGCAGCTTGGGCTGGCGCCGCACGAGCGGCATCTGACCGCCCTCGAAGCGGTCCGGCACCGTGCCGCGCGCACCGGAACCCTTGGTGCCGCGCCCGGCGGTCTTGCCCCCGCGGCCCCGGTCCCCGCGGGCGACCCGCTTGCGATCGGTCTTGGCACCCTCTGCGGGCTTGAGATGGTGCAGCTTGATGGTCACGACGAGACCTCCTCGGTGCTGTCCGCATCGATCTCCTCGAACGTGACGAGGTGCGGGACCTTGCGCAGCATCCCGCGGATCTCGGGGCGGTCAGGTTGCACCACGGTGTGACGGATGCGCTTCAGCCCGAGCGATGCGACGGTGGCGCGCTGACCGGCCGGGCGGCCGATCAGCGAGCGGGTCTGGGTGATGCGTAGGTGGGTGGCCATCAGTTCCCCCCGCTGCGGATGGTCTCCAGCATCGCCTTCGGCGCAACGTCCTCGACCGCCTTGTCACGCAGGGTGGCGATCTCGTGTGCGGAGCGCTGGGACTTCAGGCCGGCGACCGTGGCGTGGACGACGTTGATGGGGTTGGCCGTGCCGAGCGACTTCGCCAGCAGGTCCTGGATGCCCGCAGCCTCGATGACGGCCCTGACCGGACCACCGGCGATGACCCCGGTCCCGGGTGCCGCCGGCTTGAGCATGACCTGGCCGGCACCCGCGCGACCGACCACGGGGTGGACGATGGTGTTGCCGACCATCGGGACCTTGAAGAAGTTCTTCTTGGCCTCCTCCACGCCCTTCTGGATGGCGGACTGCACCTCCTTCGCCTTGCCGTGACCGATGCCCACCATCCCCTTGCCGTCGCCGACGACCACGAGGGCGGTGAACTGGAAGCGTCGGCCACCCTTGACGACCTTGGCGACACGGTTGATGGAGACGACGCGCTCGTCGTACTGCTCGCGGTCCTGGCCGCGACCCCCACCGCGTCGGTCATCACGACCACGCCCGCCGCGCCCAGGTCCGCCGGAGCGGTTGTTGGCTGCCATGTTGCTACTCCTTGTGGTCCACCCTCGGGGGCGGCACGGTCAGAACTCGAGCCCGGTCTCGCGGGCCGCGTCGGCCAGCGCTGCGACGCGACCGGCGTAGCGGTTGCCGCCGCGGTCGAACACACACGTGGTGATGCCTGCCTGCGCGGCCCGCTCACCGATCGCGGTGCCGACCTGCCGGGCGACCCCGACCTTGCCGTCGGTGCCCTTGGTCACGGTTGGCTCGAGCGAGGACGCGGCCGCCAGGGTGTGACCCGCGACGTCGTCGATCAGCTGGGCGTAGATGTGGTCGTTGCTGCGGTACACCGACAGCCGTGGCTTGGCCGCGGTGCCGGTGATGCGCTTCCGGGCGCGCAGCTGTCGCGACCGGCGCGCGACACGCTTCTTGGTCGGATCCATCGATCTGCTCCTCGCAGGCTGCCACCCCTACCGGCGGTGCACGTTGCACGGCCGCTGGGTGGCCACGAGCCCGCCGGGTGGCGGGCGGCGGCGCCGGGTTGGCACCGCTGGATGGTTGGGGGACGGGGGTGTTCGGTGGCCGGGCGCCAGGATCAGCGGCCGGCGGCCTTGCCCGCCTTGCGACGGATGACCTCACCCTGGTACTTGATGCCCTTGCCCTTGTAGGGCTCCGGCGGGCGGACCTCGCGGATGTTGGCGGCGACCTGGCCGACGAGCACCTTGTCGATGCCGCTGACCTCGACGCGGGTGGGCTGTGGCACGTTGAAGGTGATGCCCTCGGGGGCCTTGATGACCACCGGGTGGGAGTACCCGACCTGGAGCTCGAGGTCGGCGCCCTTGGGGGCGGCGCGGTAGCCGACGCCGACCAGCTCCAGCGCCTTGGCGTAGCCGTCGGTGACGCCGGTGACCATGTTGGCGACGAGGGTACGGACCAACCCCCAGCGTGCGCGCTCGTCACGCGAGTCGCCGTTGGGGGTGACCACCACCGCGCCGTCCGCGTCACGGGACAACGTGACGCCCTCGGGCATGGTGCGGGTCAGGGCACCCTTCGGCCCCTTGACGCGGACGGTGAGACCGTCGAGGTCCACCTCCACCCCGGCGGGGACGGGGACGGGCAGCTTTCCGATGCGGGACATGGCGGCTCCTGACTACCAGACGTAGGCGAGGACCTCGCCGCCACGGCCGTCCTTGCGGGCGGTCCGGTCGGTCATGAGGCCGGCATTGGTGGACAGGATCGCGACGCCGAGACCGCCGAGCACCCGTGGGATCTCGTCGCGCTTGACGTAGACCCGCAGCCCCGGCTTCGAGATCCGGCGCAGCCCGGCGATGACCCGCTCACGATTCGGGCCGTACTTCATGTTGATCGTCAGCGTCGGTTGCGGCTCGGTGTCCTCCACCGTCCACCCGGTGATGTAGCCCTCCTGTTCGAGGATCCTGGCGATGTTCACCTTGATCTTCGACGAGGGCATCGAGGTGGTCTCGTGGTAGGCGATCGACGCGTTGCGGACGCGCGTCAGCATGTCCGCGACGGGATCGGTCATGGTCATGGTGTGTCACTCCTCGGGGTTACGCAGACGTGTCCGCGCACTTCCCATCTCTGTCGGTGGTGCCGGCCACGGAGCTACCCGCGCGGCGGTGGTCCTCGGGGGCCGTCAGCGTCGCGGACCCCTGGCCGCTGTCACCAGCTGGCCTTCTTGATGCCCGGCAGCTCGCCGGCGTGCGCCATCTCGCGGAAGCAGACGCGGCACAGTCGGAACCGCCGGTACACGGCCCGGGGACGCCCGCAGCGGTCGCAGCGCGTGTAGTTCTGGACGTCGTGCTTGGCGCCGCGCTTGACGGCGGCGATCTTGGACTTCTTCGCCATGGTGTCAGCCCTCCTGGACGCGCGCGAACGGGAAGCCGTACGCGTCGAGCAGCGCGCGTCCGCCCTCGTCGTCCTCGGCCGTGGTGACGATCGTGATGTCCATGCCGCGGACGCTGTCGACCGCGTCGTAGTCGATCTCGGGGAAGACCAGCTGCTCGACCAGCCCGAAGGTGTAGTTGCCGCGACCGTCGAAGGCGGTCGCCTTCAGGCCGCGGAAGTCGCGGATGCGCGGCAACGCCACCGACAGCAACCGGTCGAGGAACTCCCACATCCGGTCGCCCCGCAGCGTCACCTTGACGCCGATCGGCATGCCTTCGCGGAGCTTGAACCCGGCGATGGACTTCCGGGCCCGGTTCACGCGCGGCTTCTGACCGGTGATGATGGCCAGGTCCTGCATGGCACCCTCGAGCGCCTTCGCGTCACCGACGGCCTCGCCGAGGCCGATGTTGACCACGATCTTCTCGAAGCCAGGCACCTGCATGGGGTTGGTGATACCGAGCTGCTCCTTGAGCGCCGGCGCGATCTCCTCGCGGTAGCGCTGCTTGAGCCGCGGCAGCACCGGTGCGGTGGCCGTTGGGGTCTCGCTCATCTGCTTGGGTCCTCCTGCCGGCTCGTCGACCCGGCCTCACCCAGTGGGCGGTGGGTGTGGCGCCGATCCCGCGTCCAGTGGCGGGCCGACCGGCGTTGTGGTGGTGGTGACGCGCGTCACCGTCGTCAGGCGCTAGAAGGTGCTGTCGCAGCGCTTGCAGCTGCGGACCTTGCTGCGCCGATCGCCTTCGGTCTCGTAGACGAAGCCGACCCGCGTCGGCTGGTCGCACGACGGACAGATCGGTTGCACGTTGGAGACGTGGATGGGGGCTTCGGTCTCGATGATGCCGCCGCCCTGGCCGCCGCCGCGCTCCTGCTGGATGCGCTCGTGCTTCTTCACGTAGTTCACACCCTCGACGAGCACCTTGTCGCGGTCGAGGTAGACCTTGACGACACGTCCGGACCGACCGGCGTCCTTGCCGGTGATGACCTTGACCTGGTCGTCCTTTCGGATGCGATGCATCACAGCACCTCCGGGGCCAGCGAGATGATCCGCATGAATCGCTTGTCCCGCAGCTCGCGAGCGACGGGCCCGAAGATGCGGGTCCCGCGCGGTGTGCCGTCGGGGCGGATGATCACACAGGCGTTGTCGTCGAAGCGGACGTAGGACCCGTCGGGGCGGCGGCGCTCCTTGGCGGTGCGCACGACGACACAACGGACGACCTCGCCCTTCTTCACGTTCGAGTTGGGGATGGCGTTCTTGACCGTGCCGACGAACACGTCGCCGACGGACGCGTACCGGCGACCGGAGCCGCCGAGCACGCGGATGGCCAGCACCTCACGCGCTCCCGAGTTGTCCGCGACCTTCAGCCGCGATTCGGTCTGGATCATCGTTCTCTCTCTGTGTCGTCACTCTTCGCCGAGCGACCATCGAGCCTGCCGGGTGGACGGCCGAGGTGGCCGGCCCACTACTTGGCGCGCTCGACGATGCCGGCCAGCCGCCACCGCTTCAGCTTGGAGATGGGACGGGTCTCCTGGATGCGCACGGTGTCCCCGACGCCTGCCTCGTTGGCCTCGTCGTGGACGTGGTACTTCCTGGAGCGCGTCACGGTCTTGCCGTAGAGCGGGTGCGTGGTGCGGCGTTCGACGCGGACGACGATCGTCTTGTCCTGGACGTCGGAGACGACCACGCCCTGACGCTCCTTGCGGGTGTTGCGCTCGGTCATGTCTGCCATGATCAGGCCTCGTTCTCGCGGGCGGCCGCGATGTCGCGCTCACGCATCACGGTGAGGACCCGCGCGATCTCGCGCTTGACCTCCTTGATGCGTCGCGGGTTGTCGAGCTGGCCGGTGACGACCTGGAAGCGGAGGTTGAACAGCTCCTCCTTGCCCTCGTCCAGCTTCTGACGGAGCTCGTCGTCGGGGAGCTCACGCAGTTCGGTCGCGGTCATCATTCGCCGGCCTCCTCACGCGTGACGAACTTGGTGGTGACCGGGAGCTTGTGCGACGCCTTGCGCATCGCCTCCCGCGCCAGGTCCTCGTCGACCCCGGACAGCTCGAACATGATCCGACCGGGCTTGACGGGGGCGACCCAGTGGTCAGGGGCTCCCTTGCCGGAGCCCATCCGCGTCTCCAGCGGCTTCCGCGTGATGGACCGGTCCGGGAACAACGTGATACGGACCTTGCCGCCACGCTTGATGGCGCGGGTGATCGCGATACGTGCGGACTCGATCTGCCGCGCGCTGATCCAGCCGGGGCTGGTGGCCATCAGTCCGTAGTCACCGACGTAGACCTGGGTGTGGCCCTTCGACAGACCCTTCAGCGGCCGGGGTCGGTGCTGCTTGCGGTGCTGGACGCGCTTGGGTGCGAGCATCAGGCCTCACCCTCCTGCTTCTGCGTGGTGTCCTCGGACGGAGCGACATCGGCCTCGGCCGGATGCTCCGAGGGGGCCTCCGGGGCGTCCTCGCCCGCCACCTGCTCGACGGGCATCGCCCCGGACTGCGGCGGCGCCGCCGTGGTCGTGGCGGGGGTGTCGCTGGAGGCAGGGGTCTTGCCCGCCTCTGACACCGAGGTGGGTGCGGGGGCGGGGGCGTTGGAGGAGTCCACGGCCGGACCCTCCGCGGGTGACGCCTCGGGCGTCGGCACCGGCTCGGCCGCAGGTGCCGGCTCGGCAGCAGCCTCCGTCGACGGGGTCTGGGGGGCCGTCTCCGCCACGGGCTCGGGCTTGGTGTCCGGCTTGGGACGCGTGCCCACGCCGGTCACCTTCTTGGCCACGCTGGCCGCCTTGCGGGCGGACTTGCGGCGCGGACGGTCCTCGACCGTGCGTCCCTCGGACAGCGCCTTCGCGCGCTCCATGGCCCTGAGCGCCTCGGCCTCCTCACCGGAGCCGATCTGGTCACCGGTGTAGACCCACACCTTGACGCCGATGCGGCCGTAGGTGGTCCGGGCCTCGTCGAGGCCGTAGTCCACCTTGGCGCGCAGCGTGTGCAGGGGGACGCGTCCTTCGCGGTACCACTCGGTACGGCTCATCTCCGCACCACCGAGCCGCCCCGAGACCTGGATCCGGATGCCCTTGGCTCCGGCCTTCATGGCCGACTGGACCGCCCGGCGCATCGCGCGCCGGAAGGACACCCGGCCCCGCAGCTGCTCGGCCACGTTGAAGGCAACGACCTGGGCGTCGAGCTCGGGGTTCTTGATCTCGATGATGTTCAGCTTGACCTTCTTGCCGGTCAGCTTCTCGAGATCCGCACGGATCGCATCCGCTTCCGCGCCACGACGACCGATGACGATGCCGGGGCGGGCGGCCTGGACCGACACCTCGACGTTGTCACGGGTCCGGGTGATGTCGATGCGGCTGACGCCGGCGTGGCGGACGCGCTCCCGGATGTAGCCGCGGACGCGGTCGTCCTCGTGGAGGTAGGCCGCGTAGGACTTCTTGTCCGCGATCCACCGGGACTTCCAGTCCGTGGTGACTCCGAGGCGGAAGCCGTAGGGGTTGACCTTCTGACCCATATCAGTTCTCCTCCGCGGGAGCGACCACGACGGTGATGTGGCTGGTCCGCTTGCGGATGCGGTAGGCGCGACCCAGCGCACGAGGCTGGTAGCGCTTGAGCGTCGGACCCTCGTCGGCGAACGCCTGATCGACGTACAGCTCGTCCGGGTCCAGGTCGTCGTTGTTCTCGGCGTTCGCGATCGCGGAGTTCAGCACCTTGAGCAGCGGATCGGCCGCGCTCTTGTCGGCGAACTGCAGGATGCGCTTGGCCTCGTCCACGTGCTGCCCCGCGATGAGCCGCGTGAGCTGGCGCACCTTGGTGGGGCTGATCCGCACGTACTTGGCGGTCGCCTTGACCTTGGTTGTCATCATGAGCTCCTAGCGGCGCTTGACGCCCTGCTTCTCGCCGGCGCCGCCCCACTTGATGGCACGGGTCGGGGCGAACTCGCCGAGCTTGTGGCCGACCATCGACTCGGTGACGTAGACGGGGACGTGCTTGCGCCCGTCGTGCACCGCCAGGGTGTGGCCGACCATCTCCGGGAAGATGGTGGAGCGGCGCGACCAGGTCTTGATGATCCTCTTGGTGCCGGCCTGGTTCTGCGCCTCCACCTTCTTCATGAGGTGGTCGTCGACGAACGGGCCCTTCTTCAAGCTGCGTGGCATCTCTCAGCCCTCCATGGGTCCGACCCTCAGTGCGGTCGGGGGCCGCCGGCGACGGCGGCTGCGGGTCGCCCCGCGAACGGTGGTCACCGGCGCTTCTTGCCGCGACGGCGGATGATGTACTGGTCGGAGCGGTGGTTGCGCTTGCGGGTCCGTCGCTCCGGGTTGCCCCACGGGTCCGTCGGATGACGACCACCCGAGGACCTGCCCTCACCACCGCCGAGCGGGTGGTCGACGGGGTTCATCACGACGCCGCGTGTCTGCGGGCGCACACCCTTCCAGCGCGTGCGGCCGGCCTTGCCGAGGCTCATCAGCTCGTGCTCCTCGTTGCCGACGCTGCCGATCGATGCGCGGCACCGAGCGTCGACCAGCCGGATCTCCCCGGACGGCAGCCGGATCGCCGCCGACTTGCCCTCCTTGGCCAGCAGCTGGATCGCGGCTCCGGCCGACCGGCCGAAGGTCGCGCCGCCGCCCGGCTTCAGCTCGACGGCATGGACCGTGGTACCGACGGGGATGTTGCGCAGCGGCAGGGCGTTGCCGACCTTGATGTCCGCGCCAGCGCCGGACTCGATGATCGATCCGACCTTGAGGTTGCGTGGGGCGAGGATGTAGCGCTTCTCGCCGTCGTGGTAGTGCAGGAGCGCGATGCGAGCCGACCGGTTCGGGTCGTACTCGATCGCTGCGACCGTCGCGGGCACCCCGTCCTTGTTCCGACGGAAGTCGATGACCCGGTACTTGCGCTTGTGCCCGCCGCCGCGGTGGCGGCTGGTGATGCGCCCGTGGACGTTCCGGCCCGCCTTCTGCGGCAGGGGCGCCAGAAGCGCCTTCTCCGGGGTGGAGCGCGTCACGGTCGCGAAGTCGCTCACCGAACCTCCACGCCGCGCTGGCGTGGTCGGCTTGTACTTGCGGATGGCCATGATGATGCCTCGTGGTTCTCGTCGGAGGAGCGGGGAGCGGGGACGGGCGAGCGCGCCAGCGGGCTACAGCCCGGCGTCGAACAGCTCGATCTCGTCGCCTTCTGCCACCGTGACGATGGCGCGCTTGGTGTCGGGACGCTTGCCGATGATCAGGCCACGGCGCTTGCGCTTGCCGGGCCGGTTCATCGTGTTGACGCTCAGCACCCTCACGTCGAAGATGCCCTCGATCGCCTGCTTGATCTGGGTCTTGTTGGCCCGCGGGTCCACGACGAAGGTGTACTTGTTCTCGTCGAGGAGGCCGTAGGTCTTCTCCGAGATCACGGGTCGGTAGATGATGTCGCGGGGGTCCTTCATGCGGACGCCACCTCCTCGCGGGTCGAGGTGTCGACGTCGCCGCGGCGACGCCCCGTGCCGATCAGGTCGAGGGCGTCCTCGTCGAACACGACCACGTCGCTGACCACCACGTCGTGGGTGTTGAGCTGGTCGACGACCAGGGTGTGGACGTCGGGGAGGTTGCGGAAGGACCGCATCGTGGCCTCGTCGCGCTCGGCGAGCACGACGAGCACCTTGCCTTCGAGCCCCAGTGCGGACAACGCCGCCACCGCGTCCTTGGTCCGGGGCGCCTCGAAGGCCAGGCCGCGCACGACGGACACGAGCTGGTTCGCGGCCCGGTCCGACAACGCGGAGCGCAGGGCGGCCCGCTTGACCTTCTTGTTGACGCGCACCGACCAGTCCTTCGGGACGCGGCCGTGGGCCACCCCGCCACCCACCCACTGCGGCGAGCGGGTCGAGCCCTGGCGGGCGCGCCCGGTGCCCTTCTGGCGCCAGGGCTTGCCCCCACCGCCGCGGACCTCACCGCGTGTCTTGGTCTTGTGCGTGCCCTGGCGGGCCGCGGCGAGCTGCGCGGTGACCACCTGATGCATCACCGCGATGTTCACCGGCCCAGCGAACCAGGCGTCGGGGAGCTCGGTCGAGCCGACCTTCTTCCCGGCCAGGTCCTTGATGTCGATCGTGGTTGCCATCAGGCGTCACCACCCTTGGTCTTGGACTTCACGGCGGAGCGGACGAAGACGACCTGGCCGTCGGAGCCGGGCACCGCCCCCCTGACCAGCAGCAGCTGGTGCTCGGTGTCGATGTCGACCACCTCGAGGTTCTGGACGGTGACCCGCTGCCCACCGGTCCGACCTGCCATCTTCATGCCCTTGAAGGTGCGGCCCGGGGTCGCGCACGCCCCCACCGCCCCCGGGTGCCGGTTCTTCTTCTTGACCCCGTGACCATCACCCATGCCGGCGAAGTTGTGCCGTTTCATGACCCCGGCGTAGCCCTTGCCCTTGCTCGTCCCGGTCACGTCGATCACGTCGCCCTTGGCGAAGGCGTCGACCCCGACCTTGGCACCCAGTTCGGGCACGTCCGATGCATCGTCGTCGAACCGGAGCTCGGCCAGGACCTTGGCGCTGTCCAGCCCGGCCGCCGCCAGGTGCCCCGCGAGCGGCTTGGTGACGTGCTTGCGCGCACCGTACGCCAGCTGGACGGCGGTGTAGCCGTCGTTGTCGACGGTCTTGACCTGAGCCACGGTGTTGGGCTCGGCCTGGATCACGGTCACCGGGACGACGCGGTTCTCGTCGTCGAAGACCTGGGTCATGCCGAGCTTGGTGCCGAGGATGCCCTTGGGGGCCATGCGGGTTCCTTCCTCGTCGACCCGTCGTAGGTCGCCTGGTGGGGCGGTCCCAGCGGACGAGTCCGGGGTGGGCGGAGCTGAGCCGGTGCGCTCAGAGCTTGATCTCGATGTCGACACCGGCGGGCAGCGACAGACCCATCAGCTTGTCGATGGTCTTCTGCGTCGGCTGGTGGATGTCGATCAGGCGCTTGTGGGTGCGCATCTCGAAGTGCTCCCGCGAGTCCTTGTACTTGTGGGGGCTCTTGATCACGCACCACACGTTGCGCTCCGTGGGCAGCGGTACGGGACCGGTCACGTGCGCGCCGGTGGCCTCGACGGTGTCCACGATCTCGCGCGCGGAGCGGTCGAGGATCTCGTGGTCGTAGGCCTTGAGCCGGATCCGGATCTTCTGGTCAGCAGCCATCGTCTCTCTTCTTCGTGCCTCGCGTCCGCCGGGCCGTGAGCTACCACGTGGTCCGCGAGCGCTGCTCGTCGTGTCTGTCCTGTGCCCGAACCGATGGACGGCTACGGGGGTGGGGCGGTGCGGGTGCTGGGCTGGTGGTGGTGGGAGGGCTGGGGGCGGTGGTGCGGCCAAGGGGACCATCCCTGCGGTCTGGAACCGCGGCCGCCCCCCCGCCAACAG